>SXGS01684615.1_pt1 | contig 12806 bp, 12 predicted proteins | sample 3174681 | NCBI WGS metagenome assembly SXGS01 (sample SAMN11356861, study PRJNA531348) | freshwater metagenome | isolation source: freshwater sample F1-80 | place: China: Fuxian Lake, Yuxi | collected 2017-12-25
CACCCTTCGGGCCCTGGGCTTCCCGCCCGAGATGTTCACCGTGCTGTTCGCCCTGGCGCGGACCGTCGGCTGGATCGCCCAGTGGAAGGAAATGGTCGAAGACCCGTCGCAGAAGATCGGTCGCCCGCGGCAGATCTATACCGGTGCGGCGCAACGGGACTATGCGTCGCTCGACAAGCGCGGTTGAGGCGTCCTCTGATCTGACGTTCGCCGTCAGATCAGATATGACGTGCTCTAGATCTTGAGCGGTTCGTTTCGTCCGAGCAGCTTCAGAACGGCCATCGCGGCGGCTTCCGAGGGATCGGGGCCGCCGCGACCCATTTTGGCCAAGGCTGCATTCTGGGCCTCGACCTGAGCCTGCCGCATGATGGGATCGTCTAGTCTCAGGGCCAGTTCCCGCGCCAGATTGGGGCCCGTGCAGGCGTCCTGGATCAATTCAGGGGCCACAAATGCATCTGCGGCAATATTGAACAGGGTCACGTACTTCGTGCGGATCAGGCGCTTGATGATCGCATAGGTCAGCGGCGCCAGCCGGTATCCCACCACCATCGGCGTTCCTGCGAGGGCGACTTCGGTTGTGACCGTACCTGAACAGGCCAGAGCCACTGTGGCCGTCTGCATGGCGGAGTAGCGGTCAGCCTCCCCCTCCACCACATGGGCCCTGTGCGGCCATCCCGCGACCCTTGTGCGCACCATCTCAGCCACCGTGGAGGCCGCCGGGACGATGACCTGGAGGTCCGGACGAACGGCCTTGAGCAGGGCGACGGCTTCAGCGAAATGCGGGGCCACACGCTCGATCTCACTGGGGCGGCTGCCAGGAAGCACCAGCAGGACTGGCGCTTCGGGACTGATCCCCAGACGACGGCGCAGGCCCTCGGGATCTGCCCCGCTGAAATCGAGATTTAGGGTGCTGTTGCCGACAAACGTCGTCGGCAGACCGACTTTCTCAAAGAAGGGCGCGTCGAAGCTGTGAATAGACAGTAGATGATCGACCGTCTTGGCCAGGGCGGCAGCCCGACCCTGCCGATAGGCCCAGACCTGAGGGGCTACATATTTCACAATCAGCAGGTTTGGCGTCTGCGCCTTCAGGCGCTGCGCCAAGCGCACCGTGAATCCCCAGGAATCAATCAGGATCGCTACGTCCGGCTGCTCGCGCAGGGCCAGGGCCGCCATTTCATTGGCCCGTCGAATGACCCGAGGATAGGCCTTTAGCCCCTCAACCAGCCCCAGGATCGAGAGCTCAGACATGTTAAACGGGCTCGATAGCCCCTCTGCCGCCATGCCCTGACCGCCGAGGCCCACAAATCTGACGGAGTCTGCACCAAGCCGGCGTTTGAGCGCGGCCATGAGACCGGCCCCGCGATCATCGCCCGAGGCTTCTGCGGCCACGAGCATAATGCAGAGTGGCTTTGTCATGGTCCCTCGGGCGCAACGCCGAAGACGAACAGGCCGAGGTCGTCAGCGGTCTCGATCACAGCCGAACGGTCAAGGACCAGGAGGCGGCCGGCCTCTCCTACCACCCCCGACAGGCCAGCCTTGGCGGCCCGCTGAATGGTCGCCAGTCCGATGGTCGGCAGATCTACTCTTGTCTCTTGGATGGGCTTTGGGGCCTTGGCCAGAACCCCCCGCAGTCCGCCGGCCGTCCCACGGATAGCTTCGGGCAGATCGGCCACCCGCCGCAGCATGGCGTCCGTGCCCTCTTGCGCCTCAACAGCCAGAACCAGGCCCTCACAGACAACAGCGCCCTGGCCGATATCCATTCGCCCCAAGGCGCGAGCGACGTTGAGAGCCCGCTCAATGTCGCCCCGCTGGCGTTCATCTGGCGCCCATCGGCCAAGGGGACCAAGGGGAAGCCTGAGGTCCCCCATCGCCTCATCGGCGCCTTCGATCCGAAAGCCTTCCTTTTCAAACTCTGACAGCAGCGCGCGGAGCAGTCCGTCATCGCCGTGCCGGGCCGCTGCAATCAGACCTGGCAGGGCCGTGAGGCCCCGCACATCGGGCTTCAGAGCAGAAAAATCGGGGCGATTGACCTGGCCTGCAAAGCAGACTGCCTCGCACCCCGCCGTCTTCAAGGCGCGGATGCACTTGCCCAGTTCCGCAATTCCAATGTCGGCCCCGGGAAAGGCGGCCAGCTCAGGCCCAGCAAACCCCTTCAAACGTACGACGAACAGGGGACGACCGGCCCGCTCGCAGGCCGTGGCGATCTCAACAGGGAGTCCGCCGCCGCCGGCGATCAGGCCAAGCCTGGACAAAACCCTAAACCTCCCGCTCCGGCAGGCAGAGGGGGCGATTTGCCTCGGCGCGGATGAAGTCGATGATCTCCATCACCGGCGCGCTGTGGCCAAAGGCCGCCGTCGCGTCCTCAATGCGCTCCTGAAAGGTGCCTTCCTCGGCAAAAAGTAACCGGTAGGCTGACCGCAGCTCAGCGATCATCTCGCGGGAGAAGTTGCGACGCTTGAGGCCCACAAGGTTCAACCCCTCGAGGTGGGCATGATTTCCCCAGACCAGACCGTAGGGAATCACGTCCTTGGTTACGGCGGCCAGCCCACCGATAAAGGAGTAGCGCCCGACCCGGCAGTACTGGTGGACCGCGGCAAGACCGCTGACCATGACGAAGTCACCCACATCCACGTGACCGCCCAGGGTTGCGGAGTGGGCCAGGACCACATTGTTGCCGACCGTACAGTCATGCCCCACATGGCTGGTCGCCATGTACATGCCATCATCACCGATACGCGTGACAGCGCCGCCGTCAGGCGTGCCGATGTGCATGGTGACATGTTCCCACAGGCGGTTGCGGTCGCCGATGATCAGTTCGGTGGGCTCGCCCTTGTATCCGGTGTGGTGAGGTGGACCGCCCAGATTGGCGAAGTTCCGCACGGTGCAATCGGCGCCAATGGTGGTGTGGCCTTCAACGACCACATGGGACAGCAGCTCTGTGCGAGGTCCAATGCGGACATGTTCACCGATAATCGAATAGGGACCGACCTTGACGCCCTCGGCCAGCTCGGCCCCGGGGGCGACAATCGCCGTGGGATGGATCTCGACTGTCATTGGGTGGCGACCACCATGGCGGCGAACTCGACCTCAGCGGCGACCTTGTCGCCAACCAAGGCCTGGCCCTTGAACTTGAACAGATCGCCGCGGTGGCGAACGACCTCGACGGGCATACGCATCACATCGCCGGGGCGCACCGGCTGACGGAACCGGCCATTGTCCAAAGAGATGAACAGGATGGTCTTGCCCGCCACATCCACATCCAGGGATTTCGACATCAGGATGGCGCCGGTCTGGGCGATGGCTTCGACGATCAGCACCCCAGGCATTACCGGATACTCCGGAAAGTGCCCGCCGAAGAACGGCTCGTTGAAGGTTACACACTTGATGCCGACGATCGACTGGCTGGGCTTGTACGCCTCGGCGCGGTCCACCAGCAGGAAGGGGTAGCGATGGGGGATACGGCGGAGAATTTCCGAAATATCGATCTCATCGGGGTTTTCATTGACCGGCGCTTTGCGGTTCATGCGCCTGCTCCATCTCCGCGACGCGCGGCCATCTTCGATAGCCACGCCACTTCACGCATCCATTTTTTAATGGGACGGGCCGGATACCCGCCCCAGGTCTCTCCGGCAGGGACATCGCGCATGATGCCAGCCGCGCCGGCGATCCTGGCCCCTTCGCCAATGATCACATGGTCCGCCACGCCAGCCCGACCGCCAAACTGAACGCCGTCGCCAATGACCACACTGCCGGAGATACCGGTCTGAGCGGCAATGGCGCAGTTGCGACCGATGCGGACATTATGGGCGATCTGCACCATGTTATCGATCTTGGTGTTCTCGCCGACGATGGTGTCCTCGAAAGCCCCACGATCAAGACAGGCCCCTGCCCCCACCGTCACCCCATCCTGCAGGATGACCCGGCCGAGCTGGGGAATATCGATCAGTCCCGTGGCGCCGACCGTGGCCCCAAACCCGGCTTCACCGATCATCGCCCCGGCATAGATCCTGACCCGGTCACCGATCACGGCAAAGCCCACCACGGCGCAGGCGCCGATGTCGCAATCGCGTCCGATCGTCACCCCTGGTCCGATGACCGCCCCGGCGCCAATGACGGTGCGCGCGCCGATGTGCGCGCCATCTCCGATCACCGCGCCCGGCTCAATCCGAACATCGGGCTCAAGGCGCGCCGTGGGCGACACCAGGCTGTCTGAGGTGTTGCGTCTTGGGCGGTGCAAAGCGCCCGCCGCGACGGCATAGGCAGCCTGGGGTGATGGGGTGATCAAACCGACACAGGCCTTCGGAACGTCCTGTGCCTGGCGGGGATGAACAAAGCACGCACTCGCCTTGGTGTCGGCGAGTTCGTCTGCCCTGCGGGGATCCGAGAGAAAGGTCACACATCCGGCCTCGGCCCTGGACAGGATGGCCACGGCGCGAATCTGCCGGACGCCGTCGCTGCCAGGCGCAAGCTGACTGCTTGTCAGCTTGGCCAGATGATCAATGGACAAAGGACCAAGGTCCTCAAAGAAGCGCGGGTCAGGCATTTGATTTCCAGGCGCAACCCGCGCCCCTTGGGCGAGTCGCTGGCTTACCTAGTCTGGGCGCCCGGAGCCGGCTGGTCCAGCCGTTCGCGGTCAAAAGCAAACTGGGTGATCTTGGCGTTCAGCGCCGTAATGACGGCGCCCGTGATGTCCATCTGCGGGTTCGACAGGATCAGTGAATCGCTGCTGACCAGGATCGCGCACTGGCGCTGCTGATAGACCTGACGGATGATCGGCTCCAGTTCCTGGCCAACCCGGCCAATGGCCTTGTTCTGGGTGGCGGCCAGTTCTCGATCCCGGAGGGCCGCCTTACGCTGGAGGGCGTTGGCCCGAACCTGCAAAGCCGCGCCACGGGATTCGAACGCGTCCTGACCAATGGTCGCCCGCTGCCCTTCGAGGGTTTGGGCGTCATTGGTGAGCGCGGTCTCCTCAGCCTTCAGTTCGGCCTCCACCTGAGTGGCGATCTGCTGCAGTCGGGTCTGTACAGCTTGACCGACGGTGGAGGCGCCAATGGCGCCCTCCAGAGACATGACGCAGACCCCCGCAATGGCGGCGCCGTGAGTGACCTGCGGAGCGGCCGGCGCCTGCTGGGCCTGAGCGCCCGAGGCGAGCGCGAGGGCTAGCGCCGCAGCCGAAAGGCCAACGGTGAGGGTTTTTGGGGTCATGAAATCAGAACCTAGTTGAGGTGGAGAACCGGAAGGTTTCGGTCTTATCGTAATCTTCTTTGGCCAAAACTTGGCTGAAGTCGAAGCGGATCGGACCCATGGGCGAGCGCCAGAAGATGCTGACGCCCGCAGAGGCGCGTAGGGAGAGATCATCGACGATGTTCGGATCGACGACGCCCGTGATCGTCAGCTTATCCTCATCGTCCAACAGGCCCAAGGTCCCGAAGTCAGAGAACACAGCCGCCTTCACCCCGTACTGTTCGGGCAGGAAGGTCGGAACCGTAAGCTCCAGGGTGCCGATGGCGTAGGCCTTGCCACCCAGGGCGTCACCCCGGCTGGAGTTCAGGTCCCGACCGCCGATGCCTGCGGTTTCAAAGCCCCGGAAGCTGTTACCGCCCTTGTAGAAGCGCTCATTGACCCGGACCGTATCGCCGTTCCACCCATCAACATAGCCGGCAGATGCCGTGCCACTGAAGATGAAGCTCGGCGAGAAACCATAATAAATACCGCCTTCAATCTCGGTCTTCAGATAGTTCACATCACCCCCCAGACCGGCCAGGTCCTGATTGATGGCTGTGTAGAAACCGCGGGTCGGATTGATCGGGTCATTCCGTCGATCGAGGCGCAGCCCGTAGCCGATCAATGAGGTCACGTAGGACCCCCGCTGCTGGCAAAGCGAGATCGAAACCACAGGGGAAGATGGGTCGCAGAAGTCGGCCGGAATTTCCACCTCATCCTGGCGGAGCGTATAGCGCGCCGACCCTCGGGCGTTCAGCGTCAATGGGAAGCCAATTCGAACACCGCCGCCAATGGTGTTGGTGCGGTAGGCCGAGAAGTCGGTGAGATCGTAGCGATAGGAATAAAGATCGACCCCTGCCCCTAGATCGCGCCCCATGAAGCGCGGCTCCGTGAAGGAGAAATCGACCTGCTGACGTAGGGACCCGACAGAGACCCTCGCCCGGACATTCTGACCCCGCCCGCGGAAGTTCCGCTCCGTGACCCCAAGATCAAGGATCAGCTGGTCCACGGAGCTGTAGCCCGCACTGAACGACAGCTCGCCGGTCGGCTGCTCTTCCACCTGGACCTGCAGCCCTGTGCGGTCAGGCGCCGATCCCTGGACTTCCTCAATGGTCACGTCCTTGAAGAAGCCCAGCGCACGAATCCGATTGCGCGACCGGTCCACGAGGACCCGATTATAGGCGTCCCCCTCGGACAGGTTCATCTCGCGGCGAACCACATAGTCCAAGGTACGGGTGTTGCCGATGATGTCGATCCGCTCGACATAGACCATCGGCCCCTCATTCACCTGGAAAGTGACATCCACAGTGCGTGCTTCGCGGTTGGGCGTGTAGCGAGGGCGCACATCGACGAAGGCGAAGCCAGCCGCGCCGGCCGCGAAGGTCAGGGTGTCGGTGGCCTGCTCAATCCGTTCGTCCTGATAGATCTGACCCGTCCGGATCGGCAGGATCTCAGCCAGGAGTTCCTGGTTCAGCTTTTCGAGTTCGGTGGCCACCTCAACCTTGCCGAACTTGTACTCCGGCCCCTCATCGATCGTGTAGGTGATCACAAAGCCGTTCTTATCAGGGGCAAGCTCGGCAATGGCTGAGATGATCCGGAAATCGTAGAAGCCGCGGTTACGATAATGCTCCCGCAGCTTTTCCTTATCAAATTCAAGGCGATCTGGATCATAATTCGCGTTGCTGGTGAACAGCTTGTACCAGGCGCTTTCCTCGGTCACGACCACATCGCGCAGGTCGTTGTCTGAGAACTCCACATTGCCGATGAAGTTGGTGCGCAGGACGCCGCTTTTGGCCCCCTCGTCGATCTCAAAGATCACATCCACACGCTTCTGGGGCAGCTCGACAATCTTGGGGGAGACATTGGCCGAAATCCGCCCAGACCGGCGGTAAAGCTCGACGATCCGCTGAACATCCTGCTGAATTCGTGCCCGGGTGAAAATCCCCCGGGGCCGCAGGGTGACTTCGTCCCGGAGCTTGTCTTCCTTCAGCCCGCGATTTCCCTCGAAGATCACTCGATTGATGATCGGGTTCTCGACTACCTCGACGATGACCTCGCCAGCGACAACGCTGATGCGCACATCGGCGAACAAATCGGTGCGGTAGAGCGCCTTCAGCGCCAGATCCAGCTGTGCGGCATCAACACGGTCGCCGGGCTGGATCGGCAGGTAGGATAGGACTGTGGCCTGCTCAATGCGTTCGTTGCCCTGCACGGCGATGCGCTGGACAACCTCAGCCTGGGCCTGGGCGACGGCCGCCGTCGGCGCTGTCAGGGCCGTAGAGGAGAGCAATAGGGCGAAGCCGGAAGCGAGCGCAGCGCTACGAGCGCGAGATCTTTGCATCTGATCAGCCGTTAAGGAGGAAGGCCAGCCTAGGAAAACAGGCCGCCGAGAAATTTGAACACGCGCAGTTGCTGCAGATCGTTCCAAGTGGCGAACAACATCAATCCGAGCAGCAGCGCAAGGCCTACACGATATCCTGCCGCCTGAACCTTGGCGGCAAGAGGGCGACGGGCCACAGCTTCGTAGGCGTAGAAGACCAGATGCCCACCGTCGAGGATCGGCACTGGCAGCAGATTCATGAACCCGATACCCACGGAGAGCACCGCCGTCAGACCGAGCAGCGCCACACCACTGCCGAGCAACATGGCGCCAATATCCGGCGCACCCTGAGCGCCAGACTGCGCCACCTGGCCTGAGGCGTGGGCGATCCGCAGAGGTCCGCCGAGTTGATCGGCGCTCTCGCGGCCCGTGACCATGCGCCCCAGGTAATAGACGGTGGTGGTCAGCACTCGCCAGGTCCGCTCTACGCCACCGGCGATCGCTTCGATCGGACCGTAGCGGCGAACCGTGCGCTCGCCCATCTGCGCGGGACTGGAAATCCCCAAGACGCCAATCTTCTGCTCGCCGCCCATGCCGTCAGGCCTGAGACGACGTTCGGGCGTTGCAGTGAGCGTGACCTGCTGGCCCCCTCGGTCGACAACGAACGCGGTGGGGGCATTGGATCGCACCGCGATAATCTGCTGCAGGGCGAAGAAGTTCTCGATCTTCTGCCCATTGGCGCGAACGATGACGTCATCCACCATGAAGCCGGCGCGAGCAGCCGGGCTGCCGGCCTCGACGGCGGCGACCCGGGCCGGGATCACCGTCTCGCCGACGCTCATCAGCAGCACGGCGAACAGAATGATGGCCAGAATGAAATTGGCTGCGGGGCCCGCCGCCGTAATGAAGGCCCGCTGTCCCACCGGTTTAAACTGGAAATAGCGGTCTGCGGCTCCCGGGCCTTGATCGGCGTCGATCCGCTGGCGCAGCGCTTCCAGATTTTCAGGGTCGGGAACGCTGGCGACGTTCTCATCCCCGGAGAATTTGACGTAGCCCCCAAGGGGAATCCAACCGATTCGCCACTCCACACCCTGCCGGTCCCGCCAGCCAAAGATCCGGCGGCCAAACCCAATGGAGAACTGGTCGATGGCCACGCCGCAGGCGCGGGCAGCCCAATAGTGTCCCAGCTCGTGAATGGTCACCACTACGGTGAGCACCAGCAGGAAGGGGATGATGTAGCCCAGGGCCGTCTGCAGGAAGTCGATCATCGCGTGGAACTGCTCCTAAGGGGCCTGGCGTGAGCCAGAAAACCCGGCCGTGACGACCGAGGCGATGCGCCGGGCCGCTGCGTCTGTTTCCCGAGCTGATTCCAAGGCGTCCCCACTCGCGCCTGCGGCTAGCTCCCCCGTGCGATCCAGTCGCTCCAGGGTTTCAGCCACCGTGGCGGCAATATCGAGAAAGCCGATCTTTCGGTCAAGGAAGGCCGCCACGGCCACTTCGTTGGCGGCATTGAGCGCCCCCGGGGCTGCGCCTCCGGCCGCCAGCGCCGACTTGGCCAGGCCAAGAGCTGGGAACTTCTGAAGGTCGGGCTCTTCAAAGGTCAAAGGTCCCGACGTGACGAGGTCCAGGCGCGGCGCGGGCCAAGGCAAGCGATCAGGCCAGGCAAAGGCGCAGGCGATGGGCGCGCGCATGTCGGGCGGCCCTAGCTGAGCCAGGGTCGAGCCATCGGCATATTCCACCATCGAGTGGATGATCTGCTGGTGATGGATCAAGACCTCAAGACGCTCCGGCGGCATGGAGAACAGATAGGCAGCCTCGATGATTTCCAGGCCCTTGTTCATCATGGAGGCGGAATCGACCGAAATCTTGGCGCCCATGCTGAAGTTAGGGTGGGCCACAGCCTGTTCAGGCGTGGCATGGGCCATTTGAGCCTTTGTCCAGGTCCTGAAAGGCCCCCCCGAGGAGGTGAGGATGACCCGGGACACCTGGGCGTTGGCGCGGGAGTCAAACACCTGGAAAATCGCCGAGTGTTCGGAATCCACAGGTATGACAACCCCGCCGGCCAGCTTCGCCGTCCGCAGCAGACCCGGGCCACCGCAAACAAGGCTCTCCTTATTGGCCAGGGCCACGACGGCCCCGGCCCGGGCGGCCGCCAGGGTAGGAGCCAGACCCGCAAACCCGACGATCGCCGACATCACCCACTGGGCGTCAGCAGCGGCAATCTCGGCGATAGCGTTGGCGCCTGCGGCGGCCTGAATGCCTGACCCCTTCAGACGTTCGCGAAGCTCCGGGAGGGCGGTCTCATCCTCGATCACCGCCACCTGTGGCCGCCAGCGCAGGGCCTGCTCGGCCAGTCGGGCGACATTGCGCCCGCCCGTCAGGCCAACCACCTCGACCTCGACCTTGGCCAGCTCAAACAGGTCCAAGGTTGAGAGGCCCACAGACCCCGTTGAGCCCAGGACGGTAACCTTCCTCGGAAGCGCGTGGGCATTCATGTGAAGAGCTCCGCCAGACGTGCAATCGCCAGCACAAGCACGGCGAACATAAGGCCGTCGACCCGATCAAGCAGGCCTCCGTGCCCCGGGATCAGGTCGCCAGAGTCCTTGACGCCAAATCGGCGCTTGAGCATCGACTCCCAAAGATCCCCACCCATGGTCGCCAGGCCACCGGCCAGGCCGATCATCGCGCCCGTCACAGGCCCCATGGCCGCGCCGAACAGGGCTGAACACAGGGCGCCCGTGGCTGTTGAGGCCATCAGCCCGCCGGCGAAGCCAGACCAGGTCTTGTTGGGAGAAAACCGTGGCCAGAGCTTTGGCCCCTTCAGCAAGCTGCCCACCAGGAATGCCGCGATGTCAGCTGCCCAGGTGATGGCAAAGAGCATGAGCACCCACAGGGCCCCGTCAGGCGTCCCCCGCAGCCAGACCAGAGCCAGGCAGGGCGCGCCGATATAGAGCACCCCAAAGGCCGCATCGGCCGGGCGTTCTGCCACCCGCCGGGCGACCAAAGCCGCAGCCGCAGCGCCAAACACCACAGCGGTCCAGGCTAGGGGGACATAGCGCAGATAGATCAGAAAGACGCCGGCCAGCACCCCGATAAGCACGACGCTCAAGACCCGCAGGGGGGCCTTGGGCGCACTCATACCGGCCCATTCGATGGACAGCAGCGCCACCCCCACTGAAATCAGCAGCAGGAACGGCACCCCACCCCACCAGACCGCGCCAACGGACGCCGGCACCAGCACCAGAGCTGAGGCCGCACGGATGGCGAGGTTTGACCAGTCGAAGCGCTTAGCCGGTGGCAAGGGCGTCATCAGCGACAGCGCCATAGCGGCGCTCGCGGGTGCGGAAGGCGTCGATGGCGGCTTTCAGATGCTCAGGGCCGTAATCAGGCCAAAGGACATCCTGGAAAATCAGTTCCGAATAGGCCGCTTCCCATAACAGGAAGTTCGACAGGCGCTGTTCGCCTGAAGGCCGCACGATCAGATCCGGCGGCGGGGCCGCCGCCGTCGACAGATAAGCGGCAAATCGCGCTTCATCCAGATCCTCAGGGCGAAGAAGCCCCGACGACACATCTTGGGCGAATCGCCTGGCCCCCTCAGTGATGTCGGCTTGGCCCCCGTAATTGAACGCCACCTGTAGAAAAAACTGATCGTTCCCGGCGGTCCGGCGCTCAGCCTCTTCGATGATCTCGATCAGATCTGCGTTGAGACCCTCCCGGCGCCCAATCACCCGGACGCGCACCCCTTCCCGCTCCAACCGGCCAAGGTCGCTTTCGAAATAGCGGCGGGGCAAGGCCATCAGCTCGGCCACTTCCGCTGCGGGACGGCTCCAGTTCTCCGTCGAAAAGCCAAATACCGTAAGGCAGCGAATATTCAGGTCCGGGGCCGCGGCCACCGTGCGCTTTAGCGCCTCGACTCCGGCGCGATGACCAAGGCTGCGGGGGAGGCCCCGCCGCTTGGCCCAGCGACCATTGCCATCCATGACAAGCGCCACGTGCAGCGCCTCGTCCGCCGAAGGATCGGCGGCCGGTCTGGCGGCATTCGGCTCTGGGCTGCGGGCCATGGGGTTCCTCGCGCGTCCTTTGGCGACAGGCTAGCCGATCAGACCTGCATGATCTCTTGTTCTTTGACTTTCAAGGCTTCGTCCACGCGCTTGACCGCCTCGTCGGTGAACTTCTGCACCTCGGTTTCCATGCGCTTCTGCTCGTCCTGGCTGATGACGCCGTCTTTTTCGGCCCGCTTCAGATCATCATTAGCGTCACGACGGATGTTTCGGACCGCCACCTTCTGATGCTCGGCGTATTTCCCGGCAATTTTCACCAGGTCCTTCCGGCGCTCCTCGGTCAGGGGCGGGATCGGAATCCGCAGGGTCTGACCATCCACGACGGGGTTCAAACCAAGGCCGCTGTTGCGGATGGCCTTCTCCACCGAGACCGCCACGCCCTTGTCCCAGATATTGACGGTCAGCATGCGCGGTTCAGGCACACTGACCGCGGCGACCTGGCTGATTGGGACCGTTGCCCCGTAGGCATCGACCATGATCTGGTCCAGGAGTCCGGCAGACGCCCGTCCAGTGCGCAAGGAGGCAAACTCCTCCTTCAGGGCCAGAACGGCCTTATCCATTCGGTCCTTGTAGCTCGACAGAACCGGCTTCTGTGCGGCGGCCATAGGGCTCCTCCAGTGGATATCGGGTTAGCGGGACGAAAGGGTCAGGTGATCGTCGTAAAGACGCCCTGCCCCTTCAGCACTTTCAGAAAATTTCCCCGTTCGCGGATGGAGAAAACCACGATCGGGATAGCGTTGTCGCGCATCAGTGCGATGGCCGAGGCATCCATGACCCGCAGGTCCTGAGCCAGCACATCGTGATAGCTGAGGGTCTCATAACGGACGGCCGCCGGATCCTTTTTCGGATCGGCCGTGTAAACCCCATCGACGCTGGTGCCCTTGAAGAGCGCCTCACACCCCATCTCGGCCGAGCGCAGGGCGGCGGGGGTGTCGGTGGTGAAATAGGGCGCGCCAAGGCCCGCAGCGAAGATCACCACCCGCCCCTTTTCCAGGTGGCGCATGGCCCGGCGCCGGATATAGGGCTCACACACCGCGTCCATGGGAATGGCGGACTGGACCCGGGTGAAGACCCCTTCCTTTTCCAGGGCGCCTTGCAAGGCCAGTGCGTTCATCACCGTGGCCAGCATACCCATATAGTCGGCGCTGGACCGCTCCATGCCCTTACCGGCCAGGGAGACCCCGCGGAAGATATTGCCGCCG
>SXGS01691979.1_pt1 | contig 12806 bp, 9 predicted proteins | sample 3174681 | NCBI WGS metagenome assembly SXGS01 (sample SAMN11356861, study PRJNA531348) | freshwater metagenome | isolation source: freshwater sample F1-80 | place: China: Fuxian Lake, Yuxi | collected 2017-12-25
CTCGATTAAGAAAATGAAAAACACCCAAAGACCAGTTTACCGCAGGGGGCGCGAGCTAGGGCTCGCCGCTCGCCCCCTGCTCGTTTTATTTTGAATCTGAAGCCCTAAATACTGAAGTAAAAAACTAAACCGAAAAACCACTTACACAGATTGCTTTACAAAGCCGTAGTGCCTGCCTTTACCGGCTTAAATTCCTTAGCTAAGCGCTGGGCCTCCCCACGTTGCGAAGAGGTCAGTCCGTTTCCATAACCTCGCATGAATGCTTTCTTTCGAGAATCGAGATCCTCATCAAAGTCCTTTTCCCCAGAAGCATGGGCAATAAGAAACCATTTGTAAGCCATGACGGGGTTTTTGGCTGTTCCCTCCCCAAAAGCAATAGCCATTCCCAAGAGGATCTGAGACTTAGCAAACCCTTGTTCAGCTGCCTTCTGCCACCATCTCACAGCTTCTGCCGCGTCCTCTGGAACACCCCTACCGTTGTAGTAGCACATGCCGACGCCGTGCTGAGCATCGAGGTTCCCTTGCGCGGCGGCCTTTCGCAACCAGTTGATGGCTTTCGGGTAGTTCTCCTGAATACCGAACCCATTATAGTAGGCAGCACCGACTTGGTATTGAGATTCGGCGTGCCCTTGATCCGCAGCCTTGCGGAACCATTTTACCGCCTCCTCATCGTCCTCTTCAACTCCCGCACCAAGGTAATAGGCCATCCCGACTCGATATTGGGCTTTGGCGACGCCTTGATCTGCGGCCCTGCGGAACCATTTTACCGCCTCCTCATCGTCCTCTTCAACTCCCTTACCAATGTAGTAAGCCAAACCGACTTGGTATTGAGATTCGGCGTGCCCTTGATCCGCAGCCTTACGGACCCATTTCACTGCCTCCTCATCGTCCTTAAGAACTCCTTTACCCATGTAGTAAGCTATCCCGACTTGGTGTTGAGCCTCGGCGTGGCCTTGATCCGCAGCCTTGCGGAACCACTTCGCAGCTTCCACCAAGTCCTTAGTGATCCAGTAACCATCGGAGTAACAGGTTCCTAGTTCGAACTGAGCCTCGGCGTGGCCTTGGTCTGCAGCCTTGCGGTACCATTTCACCGCTTCCACCAAGTCCTTAGGGACTCCGTCGCCCTTGGCGTAGGCTTTCCCGAGTTTGTAATCGGCTTCTCCGGCTTGGTTCTTTGGCTGAGGTTCCTGAATCGAAGCAACAGCAGGAGCTGGGGTTTCAAGGAGCACCCATTCCGTTGGCGGTTTCGGTGCTCGAATCGAAGCAACAGCAGGAGCTGGGGTTTCAAGGACTGGTTGCTCTGCCTTAGGTGCAGTCCAAAACTTTTTCCAAGAACCACCAACCTGCTGGGTAGGGGATTTCAACAAAGGATGATAACGAACCAAATAGACGATCGTTCCGAGACCCACCACCAAGAGAATGATAATCTGCTTAACTGTGAGGGAATTATTGAAGCCTATTGTTTCGGATGAGTTACTGACGCCGAATTGAACCGTTTGATTGCAGTAAGGGCATGTCAACCACTGCCCACGCTGATCAAGTGGAACCTGCACACTTTTACGGCACTGGGGACAGTTTCCCGATTGAATTCTAATACTGCTCATAGGGAGATAGGATTCAGGTTAGTAGAGAACCGAGAGGATCGATCGGAATGGTTTTTTGCCTTGGTTTTGTTCATAGCTTTCATAAGCAAGGTGAAGCACCTAAAGAATATGTCAAGGTGTTTCTAGCACTTTTTTAAACGCGATTTTCCATCGCGTTTTGTAAACCCGAGTCGGACGATTTGTTCACCAAGGTTGCTTGGAAGTCAGATGGTTGCGTTTAAGGTTTCCTCGAAGGTCAGTGGGTTCCCGAAAAACAATGGACCCAGCATTTGGCGATAATCGGATCGCCAGTCTGCACTGGTTCCTTTGGCGGGGAGACGGCAAGTTCCAGGCTTGTCGCCAGGCCGAAAGGTTTCCTCGTGAGGCAGGCAGGCTTTTTCCCAAAAGGTGCGCTCGGCGGCGTGCTCCATGCTTCGAATGTGTAGTCTCGTGGTAGGAAATCGTACCTGATGGGATAGGGCAACCGTGGTCCATGTCCCCAAAAATATTTTTGGCCCCCTTCCGCGACCGCTTCGGGTCTGATAATCCGTTTATCGGACCGTCTGGGAAGTGGTGTTTTAGTTGTCTTGCGTATTACCATTGCAGTAGGTATACTATTTCCAATGGTAAGCACTATTACAACCGTAACTACAAAAATGCAGGTAACCATACCCGAGGAAGTTCGGCGCGTCTTCCCTGTCCATGCCGGGTCCAGGCTCTCCTGGTCGGTCGAGGGCGACGCGCTTGTGGCTCGCCGCGTCCGGGGTGCCAATGAATTGCGCGGGTGCCTCCAGTCCGAGGTGGCGTTTCCAGGCATCGAAGCCGAGAAAGCCGCCGTGGCCGCAAACCGGGCCAGTCACTACGCGACCAAGCATCGCCGAGCATGAATCGCTACATCCTCGATACCAACCTGCTGATTCGCTTCCTGCGCGACGACCACCCGACGATGAGCCCGGCGGCAGCCGGTCTGTTTCACCAGAGTGCGTCTGGAAAGGCGGAGCTATACTTGGACACCACGATTGTCGCGGAAGCCGTCTTTGTTCTGACAAGCTTCTACAAGCAGGGAAAGGGGGAGGTGGCGGACGCGCTGAGGGACCTGATCACGGGCTGTCGGCTCAAAGCCACGCAATCCGAGGTCACACTGGACGCCTTGGAACGGTTCAAGGCGCAGCCGGTTGATTTTCCCGACGCCTTGGTGGCTGCGATTGCGGCGACCCACGGCATTCCCGTCGCCTCCTTCGACCGTGACTTCGACCGGTTCAAGGATATCCGGAGATTCGAGCCCTCCGGGGCCTAATTGCCTTGAGGTTTTATGCCAATGTCCGGGGTCGAAAACTTTCCTGAAATAGATTGGACGCCCCCTGAAATAGATGCAGAAGAGTGGGGTGATGAAAGTCACCGACCACTACTCTCCGCAGGGCTGCGGCCATCATTTCCTCGAAAGTGGGGGGGTTCCCGAACAACTTTGGACCCAGCATTTGGCGATTATTGGCTCGCCTCCTAGCGGCGGGGTCAGCGGGCGGGGGCCTTTTTGTCGATGATGAATTCGTCGCGGATTTTTCGGTCGATGTCGTAGGCGCGATAGACGAGGCGATCGCCGCTGACTTGGATGTCGAGGGCTTGAATCGTCGAGACGTTGGTGAAACCGACTTCGGTGTAATCGTATTTGCCTTGTTGATAATATTTCACACCAGAGACCGAGACGATGTAGATCGTGCCATCCGCCGCAGTGGCGACTCGTCTTTTTTCCTTCATGGGAAAGGTGCGAAGGTAGGCGTGATCGTGTCCTTGTAGCGCGAGATCGACATGGTATTTATCGAAGATTGGCGTCCACAAATCACGGACTCCTTCGTTGTCGCGTGTCAGGCCGGATGAATAGGCTGGATGATGATAGGTCGCGATTTTCCACGTCGCTTTGCTGTTCGAAAGCGTTTTCTCCAGCCAATTGGTCTGTGAAGCAGCCGGTAGATTGGAATCGAGGACTACGAATAATGCGTTGCTGTATTCAAAGGAGTATGCCCGCTCTTTCTCAATGTTCGGCGGTCCATTCTTCATCAGCGTGAATTGTTTCAAATACAATGTGGGATGCCCGCCTTGGCATTCGTGATTTCCCAAAACGGGTACGAGTTGGCGTCGATCGTAGATTCCTGCCGCGTTATAAAACAGGCTATCCCAATCGTCGCGGTCCGCTCCACGGTTCACCAAATCGCCAGCCATGATGTAGAAGGCGGCATCAGGTCGTTGCAGGTACGCGCTCTTGAGCATGCTGCCCCAACGATCCAACCCGTTTTGCGCGTCGCCCATATACATAAACGCGAACGGCTTCACACCTGCAGGTGCCGTCGTGAACTCGCTCTCCTCACTCCATGTGTCGTTCCCACCGCTGCCGACGGAGTAGAGGTAGGTGGTGTCGGGCTCGAGCCCTCGCAGCACCACGGCGTGGCGATGAACAGTGGGATCGTTGAGGTTCATCGGCGTGGAGAGAACTTCGGTAACCGCCTTGAGGTTCTTCACCGAACCGCCTGTTCGCCGCAACGCCGTTGCATCTCGTTTCCGTTGATAAATCACCGAACCCGCTTTCACTCTTGTGCTAGTCCGCCATTGGATCGCCTGCGTCGTCTTGGGATCGTCGCTCCACGTGAGAACGATTTGGTCGGGACGATCCGTGGCGGGATGCGGTGTGAGCCGGAAGATATCAACCAACTTCGCCACATTGCGCGACGTCGAAAGCGTCTGCACTAAATAAGCCCCTTTCAACGCATCGGGAACTTTCCTGAATTTATCCTCTGCATCCGCGTAAATGGTTGCGCCATTGGTTAGTGTCGTTACGCCGAGTTGTGCAGGTGATTTGAGTTGGAATGGTGAGTTATTGTCTAGCACCTTCAGCACCACCGCGTAATGAGTCCCTCCGCCTGTCAACGAGTTGACACCCAACCCGATTTCCCCAGCCGGGAAATCCTTTTCCCACAACGCCAGACGGTTAGTTCCCTGTAACCATACAATGTCGGATTTTTTGAATCCGCCATCGCGCAGCCAAAACAGTTCCCCCTCCGGTGCTGCCCCTCGGACAATGTAAACTCGAACCGCAGGAGTCACGACCAACCGAATATGTTCACTCGCAAAAACTGCTTTTTCTGAAGTCGTCAAAAACCTTTCCGCGTCCGCCGCGTTCCATCCCATCGCTTTCCTTGCACCGGGGGATTTGCGCAACCGCTCGATCACTCCCGCCGCAGTGTCATGGACAGAGGGATGATCCCCGTTATGCGCTAAGCCCGCCACAGCACACGCGAAAACTAAGACCAAAAAAACGGAGCAATACTTCATGAGTTGAATCCGCCTCTTTTACCGATCGCTATGATGAACGTCGAGCATCCCATGCGTGCAAACGCTCACAAAACGCGACAATAATCAAAAAACTTCTTGTTATCTTTAACCCATTTGATTTACTCAAAAACACAAGCCCTTCCGAATGCTATGAATCTTTCTCTTTCCGCTCAGGCTCGCTTGGCGAAGCGAGGCTTCACGTTGATCGAACTCTTGGTCGTGATCGCCATCATCGCGATCCTCGCGGGCATGTTGCTTCCGGCAATGGCCAAAGCGAAAACCAAAGCTCAAGGCATCTCCTGCATGAGCAACACCAAACAACTCGGCCTAGCGATTCTGTTGTATGCCGGGGATTCCAATGATTGGTTCCCACCGAATCTCAACGGAGGCACCAAGGACGTGAATTCCAGTTGGGTTGCGGGTTGGTTGGATTGGACACCCGCCAATACGGATAACACCAACAAACTCTTCCTGCGGAACGCTAAGCTCGGACCTTACACGCGGGATGTCGGCATTTATCGGTGCCCTGCCGATACGCATCCGGTCAAACGCACTGGGGGAAGTGCTTTGCGCGTTCGGAGTGTGGCGATGAACGGTTTTGTGGAGGGCGGTGCGTATGGTAAATCCTCCAACGGATCCACTTGGTATCCGACCTATTTTAATTATAACAAAACTACGGACGTCATGCGGCCAAGCCCCAGCAACCTCTGGCTAATGAATGATGAGCATCCCGATAGCATCAATGATGGTTGGGAGATTATGAATATGCAGGACCCCAACAATTGGGTGGATCTCCCCGCGAGCTATCATAACGGAGCTTGTGGATTCAATTTCGCCGATGGCCACAGCGAGATTAAGAAATGGCTCGAGCCCAGCACCAAGGTCAAAGTGAAATATTCTCAATACAACGGTTTCACTGCGGCTCGGAGTAGGGATATTGCTTGGATTCTTGAACGTTCTTCGGCCAAGCGGTAAGGCCTTTTCGAAGTGGTTCAGTTTTGCTCAAGGTGTTTATGAACTCTTTTCCTCCTGATCGACCTCGATTAGCTAACCGAGGATTTACGCTTATCGAGCTTCTCGTTGTCATCGCCATCATCGCGATTCTTGCGGGGATGTTGCTTCCCGCATTGGGCAAAGCGAAAACTAAGGCTCAAGGCATCGTCTGCATGAACAATACCAAACAACTGGGTTTGGCGGTTCTGCTCTACGCGGGGGATAATAATGACTGGTTTCCACCGAATAGTGGTGGCTCCGGATCAACCAACTTAAATTGGGTCGCGGGAAGGATGGATTGGACCGCAGGGAATTCCGATAATACCAATGTGCTATTCCTCCGGAACGCCAAGCTCGGACCCTACTCAAAAGATGTGGGCATTTATCGGTGTCCAGCAGACAATCATCCGGTGAAACGTGCGGGAGGAAGCAAACTGCGCGTCCGCAGCGTTTCGATGAACGGTTTTGTGGAGGGGGGTGCGTTTAGTAAACTTGCGAATGGCTCCGACTGGTTCCCCACCTATTGTAACTACAACAAAACCACGGACGTCATCCGACCAAGCCCCAGTAATCTCTGGCTGTTGAACGATGAACATCCCGATAGCATCAATGACGCTTGGGAAATCACGGGTGTGACGAGTCCTGATAGTTGGGTGGATCTTCCCGCGAGTTATCATAATGGTGCTTGCGGCTTCAATTTTGTAGATGGGCACAGCGAAATCAAGAAGTGGATCGAGCCGAGCACTCGAGTCAAAGTAAAGTATGACCAGTATAACGGATTTCCAGCTCCCAAGAGCCGCGATCTCAAATGGGTCATCGAGCGGTCATCGGCACTCCGTTGAGAAGCCTTTAAGGCCTATTGGCCGATTCGTTTGACCGTGTATCCAGCCTTCTCAACCCGAACCTCTTGGCCATCAGAAAACCGAACCTTCCTCGCCGAATCTTGGTGATGATACACAACGTAAGTTCGGTTTTTCCCGCTGCGAAAAACTGTCGCGAGCGGTGTGCTAGCGCTGATCTCAGGGTCGGGTTGGCCGAGTTGATGAATGTTGTAAATCCAATGCCGCGCATTGGTCCAACTATTGCCATCTTCAAGCTTTAAGGTGGGTGGGGCCGCCTCAAACTGTCGAATCGCATCGCCTGAATCGCTCAGAGCCCGATACATCCAGATGAGGTCTGGCCAATTATTCCATCGATCGCTCTGATGCTCACTCACGAGCGCTCGATAGTTCTTCTCGGCATAGTCTCGAGAGTGTCCCAAATAAAGAGAGCCCCCGTGAATAGGAAGCCAGTTGATCCCATGAACAAGTTGAGGATCTGCGGTAAACCATGTTTCGTTGGCACCCTTCCCTCCCCACATCATCGTCATTACAGACGGTTTGAAATTGATGGGATGATTCTCGTCTCTCAGGTCGAACCAGTATTCCTGAATCGCCTGCATTTCCGTGGTATAAAGCCACACCCCAAGATCTCGAACCGAGCTCCGTCCCGTCAACTCACCCCAAAGGATTAAAGCGGTCCATGCGTTCATCGCTTCCGAGGAGGACTCATTATTATTTCCGTCCCCGAACTGTGCGTGGCCGCTGGCCCACGTATGGCCGGCATAAGGATCAAAATTCCGTAAGAACGGAAACATCGGATCGTGCCGGTCAGGACTGGCAAAATCCCGGATGACCAAATCCACCATTCCACCCCAACGATTGGTTCGGGCCCAATCAGGATCGTGTCGCGCAATTTCCGCCGCCGCCTTTACCAAGTATCCGTAATGAAAATGATGGTCGTTAAGTTCTTTGTCCGAGCCATAACTGGACGGAGAACCGATCAACGCGCCCCAATTTGCATCATACCAGAACATGCCACTCGTCTTCGGTTGAGCATTCGTTTCGACCGCCGAGAGCCAGTGTTCCACTTTTGCGCGGACTGTTCTGCGAAGCTCTTCCGCTTGCGGAAGCTGATAAATCTCCGCGATCGGAATCAGATTCGCTAGGCGGGCCAGTTGTTTATTCGCCCAATACGAGTCCTTCGCATCGCCAGTAGTTCGCGCCAAATCGGTTGCTAAACTTGCAGCAATACTCAATGAGTCGCATCCACCTGCATCGGGTAGAGTGGGCAGAATTCCGGTGAACCGGCTGCGTGTCCGGAATGATTGTCCCTCCGCCAACTTCATCGTTCCGCGAACTGAAAGAAAACTTAATGGGAGCAGGGTCGTCTCCGTGTGGTGCCATTGATGAGGATAAAGCGCGAAAATTGTCCCGCGTTCCTTCCCTTCGTAAGTCGTGGTTTCGAATGCAAAATCCGTGGTGACCTCTGCCGTTGAGGGTTCATAGTTCCATGTCACCTTGGTTCCAGTCACATGCGTGTGGGCGTAGCGTTGGAATAATGCAAACGTGCTTGAGCTCGCATCCGGCAGGATCGCCACACTAAAATGAGCTTGGCCTTTCGTGTCGCACGAAAGCACGGTGGAACCTAATCCTGACCAAGTGGAATCCTTCGGTCCGAACAATCCATAGTGACGGCCTTGGATTGTCACTCCAATCGCAGAGGATGCAGGGGTTGGTGTCCAAATCTTGGGAGGTTGTGGAAAGGTGAGGCGAGGCTGGCCTCCCTCGTATCGGGCATAAACGAAGGGAGAGCCGTGACCAAACGCCAGATGGAGTGCATGCTGATTCGTCGCAAAACGAATATTCACAAACCAATCACTGAAGCCATCCACGAGGGGTCGCGAAAAATTCGTGATGACCGAGTGGCCTAGCACAAAATCGGACAGGTCACCCGGCAAGGATCCTGTAACCACACGGTTATTTCCCAGTATCGAGGGACCGGGATAATGGATTCGTAACCCGTTCGCCTCAGTCTTGACCGCAAGTGGATGTGGGTAAGTGGCGAAAGAGTTTCCCGGCCAAGCCAATGACGACCACCAGTCGTTCGAAGGCATCGGACCGCGAACCTTTGATGTTCTGAGTATGTTCCCCGGCGGTGAAACTGATCCAGCCGGAACGGACGTGTTGTAACCTCCAGCACCGACTTTAATGGGATCACCAACCAGCGAAAAGGAACCGACCCAACTCAAGAATCCAAGCACCAGCGATTGGAGTAATAAATTCTTCATCCAAGCCTCACTCTTATTCCACCACGAGGCGATAAAAACTCCCGTTCGACGGAACGCCAGCCTCAACGGTGATGAGGGTATTCGCAGGTTGCGAATTAATCCGTCTTACAAGAGTCCATTCACTTGCAGGAATAGTCGGCGACGATTCGAGGCGGTAACTCCGACCCACTGACACGCCAAACTCAAAGGTTACACTCCCATCCACAGCCAGCCGCCCCGACAACCACAAGCCACTGGTCTTGTCGTTTGGATTTGTGCCTGCGCGGAATTCGTCGAAATTGCGAAGCCCGTCGCCATCGGAGTCAGTCGTCGCATCCGCGCCATTCAAGGGATCCATGTCATTCGCGATCTCCCACTCATCGGGAAGTCCATCACCGTCCGTGTCCGGTTGGGGTTGGATAGCCGTTCCAAAGCTGCCGGGCGTTGCCACCGTTCCGCGCCAATTCTCCGCCGCGTTTCCATCGTCGGCTGTCTGTGAGGCTCGGCTCCATGACTTCCCTGTTCCCGCTGCCGTGCCAGCCCAAGGCGACACCATCGAATAACTCACTTCATCAATCAAAACCCAATCAGGTCCGGCCCCGACAAGGGTCGATGCTTGCGGTTTTTCCAACGCGATCCGATCTCCTCCGTTGTTCAATTTCCCACCATACGGTCCAAGCACTGTGATGGAATTCGTGATCCCATAAACCCGTTTGAACTGTTCCAAGAGTGCGGAGTTGGTGGGATTGAAATTTACCAAGACCAAGGCTTCTTGCGTCGCAAGAACCGTGTTGGTCGGGAACACAAAACGCACTCCGCCATCCAAACGCCAGCCTCCATTCTCATTGCCTAACCGGATGGGAGTCTCGGTGCGATTAAAGATCTCAACGAATTCATCCACCGTATTATCTTCAGGGTTCGTGAGCGTCGGGAGCGGTTGCGGCATCAATTCCGAGATCATCAAACTTCGTAACACTGCTCCATTCGCCATTCCGCGAGAAGGGAGAGCACGTGCAAAAAAACCTGCACCATCCGGGGCTCGGCTCAGTGTAACGCCTTCTTCCTGTGCCTTAAACGAGATCGCATCGACAACTCCATCCTCGCTCAGTCCATTCCATCGTGAGAGAAAAAGTTGTTCCCCTCCACTACTCAAACCGAAGCCTTGTGTAATGGGTTGATGAAACCCCGTCATCTCATCAAATGTCACCCACGCGTGAGGAGCCAACGATTGACTCGGAATGGGCCACTTTTTCAAATCACTCGCGGTGTCACTCAGAAAGTATCCGCTCAACTGCACCGCGTTCGTTCCAGCATTGTAGAGTTCCACCCAATCATTCGAATCGTATTCAGGGTGTAAGGGATCCTGCACACGCGTGTTGGCCGCTAGTTCGTTGATGAGCACGGTCCCTGACTTCACCGGATCCGCGCTGCCCGGCGACCCTTTTATCATCGTGCTAGCCCGCCAATTCCCTCCATGATTCAGCGTGCCTAAATGCGCCTCATCCAATCTTGAATTGAGAGGAACCATCGAATGCCCAGCCCCGTCCGCCGCCACCGGCCACCCGCGTCCATCGCTAAACTGAAATGATAAAACTTCTCTCCCCCCATTCGCTGTTTTGATCGTCAACGATTCGCCATCGTTATTCAAACTTCCCGAATACGCCCCGAGCACCCGAACCTTCGAGGCAATTCCATAATGAGTTCTGAAAGCCGTCATATTCGTGCCCTTCATCAGCACCACAAACGCACGAGGAGGCAGCTCCGTTTGATTTGCAAATGTCCAATCTATGCCTTGAGTGAATGTCACTCCAGCTAGATCCAATGTGATGGTATCACTCGTGTTCTGCAGTTCGATAAACTCGAACTCATTCCCAGACGGCGGATTATACATCAACTCCGTGACCCTCAAATGCTGCACTAAATTCTCGGCGTTCTCTGCATCGCCCGCTGCGAACTCCACCGGCAACGACCAATTACTCCACCGTCCCCCTGTGTCCTTTACCTTCACCCGCGCTCGGTAAGTGTGCCCCACTTTCGCGGCGAATGCAGGGAACTGATAATCTGTTTGGAACTCTGTCAACTCAGGACTCTCCCACGCCGAATCGATCTCATATTTGCGTGGCGCATAAGGATCGAACGTGGCCGCGTTCGTGGAGGTAATTTCGCCCAATCTCCATTTCATTGCAGAAAATGCCGTCGCTCCACTGTAAGCCGAGGCTCGGAACTTGAGTCGGTTCGCCGGGAAATTTGTCGAAGTTAGACTCGTCAATGTGGGCCGCGCCGGTCGCCCAGTTTCAGCAGCAATCGTGTCCAGATAGGTTCCCCGAGTGCCAACATAACGTTTCATCAATTGCCCCGCGCCATAAAACGAATTGCTGATGCCCGGTTGTTCTGTCGGGAACGAATAAAACAAACCCCACCCACCTTTGTTCGCTACCACCCCGTAATTGCTATTCGTCAAAATGGGATTGTAATCCCACTGTGCCCGATCCGCATCCGTGATCGAAAGGGCCTCAGGTCCATGAACCATGTTCGCGTATTCGTCGATGAGCTGGAACATTTGGTCCGAATTAAAAATTAAATCACGAACCTCACGCACTCGGTTTTTATACTCGACTCGAAGTTCCGGCTGACTGGCGGAATTCGAGACGCGATTCCGGAACGGTTCATTACCACCCCCATACATATTGGCCGCCCAAGTTAAATCCAAATCCCACGGATGAACCGACCACAAACCCGTCACCGGATTGTGATAATATTGGTAGTTTTTCCCAGGCGGATCATCGACATCATAATGATGGATCGCCTCAACCGCCGTGCGATAACTGTAATACTTCGGGAGATTTAAATTCGTGCGCCACCACGAGGTCACCGGTGCTCCTTTGTATGTATTTACAAAATTGATCAGAACCGAATCATCGAAACTTGCCGTGCGTCCTTGGTTTTGTTTCTCACCCAAGCCCTCACCCATCATATAAAAATTCCCGTCCGGCAATCCGTGTTCCTTCAGAAAATTCCCATCCCCTTCCTCCACCGCAAGATAAAGCCCCCAGAAATCCCCGTCATACTGCGTCGGGCCGGACTCCGCTGCTTCATCCACAACACGGAACTGAACCCAATGCGATGCCGACCCTTCAACCCCCAACATATTAAACAACCTCAACCCCACCGACTCGAACATCCCTTGTTCGCCCCGATGTTGATAATCCCCCTGTTGGATCAACGGTCGGAGATTCAGTTTATCATGTCGGCTCCGGTAGGAGTTCCCATAATTATCCTTCGCCATGAACCCATGATCTCGCGTGAAATTGAGTTTCCACGAGTTTTTACCCATCGCGTGCCTCCAGACTCCGCCTCGAGCCCGATACGACGCGTGATCATAGACCTCCCCGTCATACACCACTGTCCCTGTCCAATTAAACCCCTCGGTCCCATCCCCGCGCTCCTGAAATTGCGACTCGTAAACCCATTGCGATTTAGTGATCAAATGATACACCGGCAATCGACCCATGATATTCGTCCCAAACGTCATCGGCTGACCCCGCGTCGGAACGCCGCTCCCGGGTTGGATGGCTCCTTTCCATTCCGGAACTCCTGCATACACAAAATACGCAAAATTCGGAGAGGCATCTTCCGCATAAGGGACCCTTACCGACAGATCGAGAGCATCGGTTACTGTGATCCGGTAACGCACCAATCGCCGATTCACCTGCACCGAGGCCGGGAGCGTCGCCGTAAAAACTCCATCCCCCGCCAACTCATCCCCCTCCGTCCCGCTGTCCGACATCGCGATGTTGGCCCAATTCGTTGCATAAGCC
>SXGS01772188.1_pt1 | contig 12805 bp, 14 predicted proteins | sample 3174681 | NCBI WGS metagenome assembly SXGS01 (sample SAMN11356861, study PRJNA531348) | freshwater metagenome | isolation source: freshwater sample F1-80 | place: China: Fuxian Lake, Yuxi | collected 2017-12-25
TGGAGCCGGGTCTCTAGATCGCGCCGGACTGCCTGGATGTCGATCCCTGCTGGCGGGGTATCGGCGTCAGAATTGAGGACGACGTTTTGGTCACCAAGGACGGTCGCGAGGTGCTGACCAGCGCACTGGCAAAATCGGTAGAGGACATTGAGACCATCATGGCGGGCAGATCATGAGCACCGATACCGATTACGACATCCTGATCGTCGGCGGTGGACTGGTCGGTGGAAGCCTCGCCCTGGCCCTGAAAGATTCTTCCCTTCGTATCGGCCTCGTGGAAGCGCTGTCGGATGCCGACCGGCAGGCCTCTCCCGCCGGGGACCGGGCGTTGGCCCTGTCGCGGGGTACCGTACAGATTCTTGATAGCCTCGGCGTCTGGACCGATGTCGCATCTCAGGCCATGGCCATTCGGCATATTCATGTGTCCGACCGGGGACACTTCGGTAAAACTCGCTTACATGCCAAAGACCGGGGCGCTGACGCACTAGGTCACGTGGCTGTCGCTAGAGTCTTGGAAGACGCCATTCAACAGCAACTGGACGGTTCATCCATCACCCGGCTCTGCCCCGCTCGCATCATGGGCATCAGGGCCGGTCAGGACAGCGCACTGGTTGCGCTCAGGCACGGCGACGAGAACCTGAATTTATCTGCACGCCTGGTGGTGGCGGCAGATGGCGGCAATTCGACCGTCAGAACGTTGCTAGGTATCGAGCAGAAGGTGAGCGCCTATGGTCAGACTGCGATCGTAGTCGAGGTCAATATAGGAAAGGATACAAACTTCACCGCTTACGAGCGGTTCACCTCATCGGGACCACTGGCATTTTTGCCACTGGAGCGACGGAAGTGTTCTGTCGTCTGGACAGTCAAGGACGAAGACGCACAGGATTTGCTGCATCAGGGTGAACAGGAGTTCACGACCAGCCTGCAAGCAGCCTTTGGATACTGGCTGGGCCCTATCTCGCTCGCAAACCGGCCTCAGGGATTCCCATTAAAGCTCATTCAGGCCGAACGCATGACAGATGAGCGGGTGGTGTTGATCGGCAACGCCATGCATCAGATTCACCCCGTTGCGGGTCAGGGTTTCAATCTGGGATTGAGGGATGCGTCGGTTTTGGCGGAACGTATCCAGATTCAGACCCGACTGGGCGAAGATTTCGGTAATACGCCGTTCCTGCATCAGTATGCGGAGGCGAGGCGAACAGACCTCAACCGGGTCATTCGCTTCACCGACAACCTGGTAAGAATTTTCTCCAGCGACTTCCCGCCGCTAAGCTTTGCGCGCAACATTGCACTGATGGCGCTTGATCGGCTACCGGCCGCCAAGCGGCTGCTCTCCCGCCATGCGATGGGATACGGAACTCAGAGATAACGGAGGGGAAAGTCAGTATAACTGGGGAAATCCAGATTCCACTACCCACCGGTTGTCGTCTTCATTAAAGCGCCAGCGCTGCTGGTCGATGACCGTTTTCTCTACCACACTACCGGGCGGGATATAGCGGATTTCAACCGTCTGCATCATCACTTTTCCACTGGGCAGAACGTCCCTGAACTGGGGGCTGTAAGAGGTCACTTTGATTTCTGCTAGCGCCTTCCAGTCTGGGGGACGGGAAGGTGGTGGATCCAGGTAAGCCACCGCCTTTTTGAACAGGTTCCAACGGATAGCAGAACCGTAGCCACTAACCTGTTCCTCCATCTTCATCAGATCATAGTCATGCGAACAGGCGGAGAGGAGGCAAATCAGAGCGAACCAATACACGGTTTTCACGGTCAGAGCTCAAGCTTAGGTATAGCGGTTGAAAAATTGGGGCGCTGGGCAGCCCCTTTCTTAAGCATAGCGCTATAGAATAAGGGGGATTTTTTGACGCCTCTCGCGTCGGAAGCCTATAGTAACAATTCACGAAAAGTCGTCGGAATCCATTATGAAATTTCTCTTCTGGGCCATGGGGTTACTTGCTGTCATCTACTTCATGTCCGTATTCACTCAAAGCACTCATGGCATTGACGGCTCCTCTCAACGGTCCGCTGCAAATTCCTTAAAGAAATTGAAGCGCTACATGACCACCCAGCAACAACATATATTCGAGACGTCCTACGGGGTTCTTGGCGCCATCAAGTCCAAGGAGGGTCCAGATGCATTTCTGCCCTTTGTGGATGGCAAAAGTCCAGATGAGATCATTGACCTGGCACGCCAGGAAGTTAGCGCCCGTATCGCAGCGGGTGATCCGGATCTGGTCAAGTACGGAAGCTGGGAAAACCTGGTGGGTCTTGGAACCCAGCCTGCCGGAAATCCATCAGGCAGCAGGTCTGAAGCCGTTCAGCCCTTGAGAAACTCGGTGCGCAGTGGCCGGGACGAGCCCGCCGTCGCCGTGCCAGCACCAGCCCGTTAAGCCGTCAAACCGAGGACTGGTCTGCCTCCTCCTTCGATAAGCGAAGCGCCGCCTGGTATGCCAACTCCCGGCGCGCTCCGCTGATATCCACTGTTAGTCTGACGGCCGTCTTCAGCGAATTTTCGGTCAGCAGGAGTTTCAATACGCGAACTTGCTCGTGCGTCAGTTCATCTGCTGTAGAGCGGTCGCTTGCCCCTTCGATCAGCAAGACAAACTCACCCAAACGCATCTCTGGGTCTGCGGCGAGAATCAATGCCGCCTCGCCAATCTGGGTCTCCACCAAGGTCTCGTAACGTTTGGTCAACTCCCGGGCAATGACCACCCGGCGTGTATGGGGAAAAATCTCCGCCGCATCGCGCAGGGTTTCCTCAACCCGGTGTGAGGACTCATAGAAAATAAGCGTCCTGGGCTCGTCTTTCAATGACTCAAACAAGGCTTTTCGGGCCTGGCTTTTGCGTGGGGGAAACCCCTCATAGGCAAACCGGTGACCGGGCATGCCGGAAGCACACAGGGCTGAAATCAGCGCACAAGGTCCGGGTATTGGCGAGACACGAATGCCAGCCTCCCGCGCCCGACGAACCAGGGGAAAACCCGGATCATTAATCAGGGGGGTTCCCGCATCAGAGATGAGCGCCACTGTTTCACCCGACAGAAGACGGTCAACCAGCCGTGACGAGATGGCGTCTTCATTGTGCTCATGCAACGCCAACAATGGCTTGCCGATACCGTAATGGTCCAAAAGGGGCCGGCTGTGCCGGGTGTCCTCACAGGCAATGACATCGACGGCTTTAAGTACCTCTACCGCGCGAAACACAAGGTCGCCCAGATTGCCGATCGGTGTGGCGACTAGGTATAGTACGCCGGCTGTGGCTCGCGTTTCATGCCTCATTCTTTGCTGTTCTCCCGGGGGATTTTCACCATGCGGATCAAACGTATTCTCTTGCTTGCAATCGGAGCATGGGGATTAACGGCCTGCCAGAGCATTCTCCCCCGTCTGACCTCTGCTGCCACGCCTCCGGACGATCCACAAGCCGAAGTGCTGCTTAAGTCCGGCGATTATGCCGGTGCGGTTCAACGCTATGAGCAATTGGCCGACATGGCCAGAACCCCCGATCATTACTGGCTGGCTGCGGCCGATGCGGCGCTCAGATCCGGGGACAGTGCTACCGCAATAAACATGGCCAACGCCATACATCCACGTGAACTGAGCCAGACGGATAACGACCGGTTGCTGCTCCTCACCAGCCGACTGGATCTCAACGAGGGCAAAGCCCACGATGCCCTGGACAAACTGGACAAGCTGACAGACCGGAAGCTCTCGGACCAGGACGCAAAAAATTACCACATCCTGCGCGCCTCCGCCGAAAACCAGCTCGGGGACATGATCGGCAGTGCAGGAGAACGCGTGGCTTTAGGAAATCTGCTCTCTCGTCCGGATGATGTTCAGCGCAACAATGAAGTCATCTTCGACACCCTGGAACGGCTTCCAGCGAGACAACTACTGGATAAACAGCCCCCGCCTCCAAATGAACTGGGTGGCTGGATGGCTTTGACGCACCTCCTTAAACATACCCCCAGTGAGGGGCTAATCCCGGCGGCCGCTCAATGGCGAACCCGTTACCCCGGACATCCCGCCAACGGCGCCTTTCTGCAGCGTGCGCTCGCAGAGGCCGGTCAGGTACCTGCACAGCACACTGAAACGCCCCATGGGGGTCGGACAAAGCCCCTGCCATCAGTGCCATTCATAGGTGTTCTGCTGCCGCTGACCGGCCCTTATGCCTCCGCCTCGGAAGCCATCCGAACCGGAATGTTGACCGCACACGGGGCAGACCAGAACCCCGCCAAACCTGAACTCTACTTCACCGATTCCATGGAAGGCGATGTTTATCAGAACTACCGCCAGATGGTCGATGGAGGCGCAACCGCTATAGTCGGACCGCTCATCAAGGATGACGTGACAGCTTTGGCAGGTAAAGACGACTTGCCCATTCCGGTCCTGGCCCTCAACCAAGTCAACGACGTGAAAAACGCGAGAATCTACCAGTTCGGTCTGACACCCGAGCAGGAAGTTGAGCAGGTGGCTGGAAGCGCTTGGCTGGATGGCAAACGAGAGGCCATCTTGCTGGCGCCCGAGTCTGCATTCGGCAAGCGCCTCTCCGAGCATTTTGACCGGTTTTGGCAGTCTTTAGGTGGGCGTGTAATCGAGACGCGCAAGTACTCCGAGCAGGAGGCCGATCTCTCTCCGCTCAGCAAAAACCTGCCGGCCAGCGCGGCGGATGCCATTGTTTTTCTGATCGCCGATCCCGAACACGCACGGGCGATCATGCCCAAGATGACTGGCTCCAGTTCGATGCCGGTTTACGCGACCTCACATGCCTATGACGGAAAAAGTGATGACCCGGCCAATGCGGTGCTGGATGGTTTGATTTTCTGTGACATGCCGTGGTTACTGAAACCGCATGAGGGGGGTGCGCTCTCGGCTCAATCATTGAATAGGGAGATCCGTCAGGCAAAACCCGACTCAGTTAAATTGATGGCCATGGGCCTGGACGCTTACCGGTTGATCACGGAAATAGGCCGCCTTAGAGGGGATGCGTACTACCATTTCGCTGGTGCCACCGGCAGTCTGACTCTCCAGGCTGACCAACGGATTCAGCGGCAACTGGAATGCGCACAATTCAACGGTGCCAATCTCAAGTCACGTGGCATTGCCCCAGTGCTGAAAACAAACGCTCCTTGGTAATCTGACCCGCGTGTCACGGACCGAGCAAGGTCGTCTGGCCGAGGATTACGCACTCAGTCTTCTTCAAAAGGCAGGGTTGAAGCTTATAGACCGCAACTACCATTCGCGGTTTGGAGAGATAGACCTGATCATGGAGGAAGGTCCAACCGTGGTTTTCATAGAAGTACGCTACCGAAAATCCGACCGATTTGGCAGTGCCCAGGAAAGCGTAAACCGGCAAAAACAGCGGCGGATCATCCTGACAGCAAGTTGCTTCATAAAGGAGAAGCACCTCTATCGTCCCACACGGTTCGATGTGGCCGCACTCTCACCAGGCCCTATCGGTTTGTCGATGAACTGGATCAGGGGCGCTTTTCAGGCAGAGTGAATCTACACACCCAAAGACCGAAATCATGAATTTTCAAGAACGGATCATTAGCCAGTTTTCGCTCCATACAGAAACTACTCAGGAGACCTTGCTTCGACTGGGCGACCGCATCGAAACCGCCGCAATCCACTTAGCCAACTGTCTGCTAAATGACGGAAAAATTCTCTGTTGCGGGAACGGCGGTTCGGCGGCCGAGGCGCAGCACCTATCATCGGAACTGCTGAACCGTTTTGACCGGGATCGACCTGGGCTACCCGCGATCTCCCTGACTACGGATGTCGCCGCCATCACTTCCATCGCCAACGATTATCAGTTTGAAGATATATTCGCCAAACCCATCCGGGCACTAGGCCAAAGCAGCGATGTTCTGGTGATTTACACCACCAGCGGCAATTCAGGGAATCTGCTGAAGGCCGCCAGTGCGGCTCATGATCGGGACATGACTATCATCGCGCTAAGCGGCCGGGATGGAGGCCCATTGGCCCCCTTGCTGCGGGAGAGCGATCTTGAGCTTCGCGTGCCCTCCGGTATCACGGCACGAATCCAGGAAACGCATTTGCTGATCACCCACTGCCTGTGTGATCTGATCGACGTCCAGTTATTCGGTGAATAAGACCATGTCGCTGCCCTCTCCCTTCATCGTCCGGCTAGTTGAAATCTTTTCACCCGAGAAAATTCTGACCGATCCAGCCGATTGCTGGGTTTACGGCTACGACAACAGCAAGCGCCAGGTTTTACCGGATGCCGTAGTTTTCCCGACCACCCATAAACAAGCCCTTGCCCTGGTTCGGCTTTGTAACGAATACGAAATACCGCTGACCGCTCGGGGCCGCGGAACCGGCACCACCGGTGCAACCGTGCCGCTCAAACAGGGCGTGGTGGCCTCATTCGAGCGCATGAACCGAATTCTGGAGTTCTCAGCGGATAACCGGTTCATCATCGTTGAACCCGGTATCACCAATCAGGCCGTGCAGGATTTCGTGAAGCCCTACGGCTTTTTCTGGCCACCGGATCCCACCAGCGCAGCGTTTTGCAGCGTTGGCGGCAATCTGGCCTACAACTCGGCGGGTCCACGCGCCGTGAAGTACGGCACGCCACGCGAAAATACCCTGGGGCTTCGGGCCATCACAGGTGCGGGTGAGGAGTTGCGTTTGGGGGTCTACACCACCAAAGGGGTGGTGGGATACGATCTGACGAGACTCCTGATCGGTTCGGAAGGCACCCTGGCGCTGATCACCGAAGCCACGCTCAAACTGACCCCGCTACCCCAGGCCAAACGAACGCTGCGTGCGGTCTATCAAGACGTGGGTTCTGCCGCCACGGCGATCGCCCGCATCATGGCGCAACCAGCGGTTCCCTGCGCCCTGGAATTCATTGATGGCAATGCCATTGACATGGTGCGCCGCTACTCCACGGCCGGCTTACCAGACCAGGCCGGCGCACTGCTGATGATTGAAGTAGACGGCTTCGCCGAGGCGATGGCTCCGCAAATAGAAAGTATCCGTGCGGCGGCGGAGAACGAGGGGCTCCTGGAGTTCCGAGCGGCCGAAACGGCGGAAGAAGTCGAAGCCCTCTGGCAAACCCGAAAAGCCTTGTCGCCGACACTGAGAAAAATTGCACCGAAGAAAATCAACGAAGATGTCGTCGTTCCGGTTACGGAACTGCCCGCGCTCATCGCCGGTATAGACGAACTCTCGCGCCGCTATGAGCTGCCCATCGTCAATTTCGGCCACGCCGGTAACGGTAACATCCATGTCAATCTGCTCTACGACCCTGGGAAACCGGGCGAATCGGAAAAAGCGCACGCCTGCCTCGATGAAATGTTCTCTCTTGTCCTGCGCCTTCGTGGGACGCTGTCTGGAGAACACGGTGTCGGTATCGAAAAGCGTGATTATGTGGATCGCGAACTGGACGCTCCTTCCTTGCGATTGATGCACGATATCAAACGCCAATTTGATCCCAAGGGCCTCCTTAACTGGGGGAAGGCATTTCCACTGGAAGAGAATGCGCCGCCGCTTGATTAACGATTTGGCAGCCAGGCGGTCGCGCGCAGCGGTGCTCCGCTTCCCCCCTCAATTTTCATAGGTAAGGCCAGCAGCGTGGCGCCCACCGGGGGAAGCGCTCCAAGTCCGGTAAGATTTTCAAAAATAGGGATGTTATTCCGCGCGAAGATTCGATGGGACTCAAACAGGGTGGATTGACCATAATCAATACTGGCGGTGTCCAGGCCAATCGCCTTGATTTGGCGTTGCTCGGCCAACCAGAGGGCCCCCTCGGGTGCCAGACCCGGAAAATGCAGTTTCGGGATAGCGGCTTCCCCGCGTTCTTCCGTACCAAGGTACTTCTGTGCATTTGGCCAATAGCGATCATAGCCGGTACGAAGTAGCACGATGGAATGCTCTGGCATCCGACCATGATTTTTTTCCCAGGCCAGAAAATCTTCCCTGCCGATCTGATAATCCCGATTGGCACTTGTCTTTGCTGTCACATCGACGACCACGGCGAAACCGATGGTGTTATCAATTGGAATCCGCTCAATCGTCTGGCCCTTGGAATCGAAATGAATCGGTGCGTCCATATGGGTTCCGCCATGCTCAGCTGCCGTATAGCGATTGGCTGAATAGTGATATCCCTTGGCCGTAGTACCATCGAAGACCGTTTCCAGCTTGAAGTGTTCGGCATTTGGCCAGTAAACGGTCTGGCTGGAAAACACATGGGTGAGATCCACCCAGCGGCCGTTCGAGAGAATATCGGTCTGGCTGGCACAGCCCATGATAGCCATGCCAAAGCTCAAGACGATCCAGCGAGTGTTCATGAGTCATTCCTCACAGTGGATGGAAGAGAATCAAGTCCCTCATCATATAGCCTGATGACACGCTCCGGCTTTCTATAAACCAGCGCGTATCGGTAATCATCCATTACACCCGTATGTAAAACCCAGTCGCTGGCGGGTTCGAATCCGGGTGGTACCGACTGCAACCCCTGAAAATCATCGGCCACGACGACCTGATTCAGGCCAAGGACAATTCCTCTGCCCGTTGCCTTAACGAAGGCTTCTTTTATATTCCAATAGCGAATAAATTGCTCTGGCCGATGTTCCGATGGCAGCCGATGCCATCGTTCCAGCTCAACCGCCGACAGGGCATATTCAGCCAGCCGTTCAAGGCCGCCACGTACCCGGATTCGTTCAACATCGACGCCTATTACCGTATCAAGCCCAAACGCCAAAACAGCAAGATTTCCCGAATGCGACACATTGAAAACGAGCCCCTGATTTTCTTCAGTCTTTGATAAACGTGGCTTCCCATGTTCGTTGACTGTTAAACCGACCTTATCCGGGCTAATACCCAGATAGCTCCCCAGCAATCCCCGCAAATGGCCACGTGTCTTGATAAAAGCGCACTGAGATGTGGAATTTGAAAACCGATCAGCACGAGACTGCTCCTCCATATCCAACCACTCCCTGCAGGCAGCCACCGGTAGCGTTGCTCTGGAATCGAGATTCAGGAACCAGACATGCAATGCCGAGTTGTCCAATTCAGGGGGCACCATAAGTGGCGAATTCGGCTTGAGATGAGTTAAAACAGACAGTGCGGATACCGATTTATCGGGAAACCATCGACAATAGTGCCCGGGCCGCGCCCGACGATGATTTAATTTTCTTAATTTTAGCTGACTGCTCATGACAACACCCGCTCAACTCAAAGCCCGGCTCTGGGCCGCTGCCGCGCTGACATTACTGGGACTCTGGATTTTGCACGGCTTTCTGGTACCGCTGGCTTGGGCCGTGGTACTGAGCATCACGCTGTGGCCTTTGTATGAAGGAATTAGCACCCGATTTTTTTCTGACCGGCCTGATTCGATTCTGCCAGCCCTCATTCTGACCCTCGCAATAGCCGCTATCCTGTTTGGGCCGGTGACCTACGGTTTGTTGAAGATCGGACATGAAGCCCAATCCCTGGCCGTACTTTTGCAAAAAGCTCACCAGGGTGGACTGCCTGCTCCAGAATGGTTGAATAATTTTCCCTTGATTGGCAAAGCGGCAGCGGACGCCTGGAGCAAATGGCTAGGTACTTCCGATTCGGTACACGAAACTTTAAAGCACCTGCTGTCCAGCGATATTCCAGGCTACACGCGTAAATTTGCCTCTCAGGTATTGCACCGCTATGCGAATGTGTTTTTTACACTCGTGGTGCTTTACTTCACCTTTCAACATGGCCGGTTTCTAGGCCAGAGAGTCCTGGAACTTTGCGATCGCATTTTTGGTGACCACGGCAGCCGCTACACCCAACATGCCGCCAAGGCCATCAGAGCGACCGTCAATGGCATTGTGCTGGTCGCGGCTGGACAAGCAATCGTACTGGGTTTTGGTTATGCCGCTGTTGGTTTTGGACATGTCTCGTTGCTGGGTGTGATCACGGGACTAATCTCGTTGATCCCGTTTGCGGCCAAAATCATGTCAATTGGGGCCTCGCTGGTATTGTTTGCTCAAGGGAAAATGGCCGCCGGCGTCGGTTTCCTGGTTTATGGGCTAGTGATTATTATTCTGGCTGACAATTACCTTAAGCCCAAGCTCATTGGCGATGCCGCCAAACTTCCTTTCATCTGGACGCTGCTGGGTATCCTTGGCGGCATCGAAACTTTTGGTCTGCTGGGACTCTTTCTCGGACCAACCATCATGGCAATTCTGATCTCTGTCTGGCGGGACAGCTTTCCTGAAATTTCAAAAAAAACCGCGCCAACACCATGAATTGCTCCCTGGTGATTTTGCGAAAAACCCTGGTCGCAGCACTGAGCCCCTTCCTGTACCTGTTATTGGCGGCCGCCCTGTCTGCCTTTCTGGCGTATCCCATTTTCCAGCTGACCGATTCCGAGGACATCAGTTTTTTCCGCTCACTGGTTAGCCGAGGCGGACAGGTCTTCATTCTCCTGGGGTTCTATCCCCTTTCAAAATGGCTGGGAATACGGTGGGCGGATTTTGGCCTGAAGCGGGGCTTTCATCAGCAGTGGCTAACCGGTTTTACGTTTGGGTCAGTCATGCTGGGTTTACACGTGATCGCACTGGTCATGCTGGATGTCCGAGTAATTGCTTGGTCAAAATTCAACGCTCATGAACTGATGCCTATCCTGGCAAAATCCCTGGCGACCGGTTTCGGTGTAGCACTACTCGAAGAAAGTATTTTTAGAGGGGCGCTTATCGCTATCGAGCGCCGACTTTCTGGACCCATTCAAGCCGTTGTTATCAGTGCGTTTTACTACTCGATCCTGCATTTTATCGGCACCAAATGGAGCACGGACAGCGCATTGATAGGCTGGGACACAGGCTTTCGTATTGCTATGGACGGTTTTTCACATCTTCTGGAAGTGGCCCCGGATAGTTTCCTGGGGCTCTTCGTTGCCGGCCTGTTTCTGGGCTGCCTGCGGATTATTCTGCCTATGAGCCTAGGGCTTTGTATGGGCATCCATGCCGGCTGGGTTTTCATCATCAAATCGGCGAAGTCATTGAGTTATCCAAATTTTGATTCATCGCTCATGTACCTCGTCAGCCATTATGACCTGATCATCGGTTACTTTTCTGCCGCGTGGCTGAGTGCATTAATCATACTGATGCTGGTTGGCCTGTCCCTCTACCGTAAGCACAAGGCCCCCTTCCGGGAAAAAAATTCATGAACAGAGACGAAAATTTCAGGCAACCTAAAAAGCAGGTCGAAGATTTCAATTTTGGTCCAGAAACAGCGCGGGTCTTCGACGATATGCTTGATCGTTCCGTACCGTTTTATGCTGAAGTTCAGCGCATGATGAGCGAAATCGCTGCCGATTTCGCAACCCCTGGGAGTCACATTTATGATCTTGGTTGCTCTACCGGGACAACTCTGATGCAGCTGGATAAGGCTATTTCCACAGATATCAAGCTTATTGGCATCGATTCATCGGAGGAAATGCTGGATGTTGCCCAGAAAAAATTCCAGCTGGCTCCCCTGTCTCACCCCTTTGAACTGGTCTGCCAAAATCTTGAACACAATCTAGCGCTAAGCAATGCATCGGTCGTGGTGATGAATCTGACGCTGCAATTCGTGCGCCCGCTTTATCGTGATCAACTGATACAGACCATTGCCGAAGGCACCCAAAACAATGGATGTCTTCTTTTGGTTGAAAAAGTGCTAGGTCAAAATTCCACTCTCAACCGACTCTTTATCAAACATTACTACGACTTCAAAAAGAGCAACGGTTATTCGGACATGGAAATCTCACAAAAACGGGAGGCACTGGAAAACGTCCTGATTCCCTATCACTATGATGAGAACCGCGAACTGCTGCTGCGTAATGGCTTTAATGTCTGTGATGTTTTTTTTCGCTGGTATAACTTCTGCGGCATGATCGCCGTCAAATAATTCCTGAAGGATCCGCCCGGCTTTTTTCTTCAATAGTCAGGGCTTGCGATAATTCAGGTTCACAAATCCTTAATCAGACAGACCTCGATGGCCGCTCCCGAAAAACAAAAAATACGAAATGTGTCCCCCATGCAAAAAGGCTCATTGGTGATGTGGAATGACACAAAAGGCTTTGGGTTCATCCGTTCCAGCCAGGCAGAGGATTATTTTGTTCATATCAGCAACTTCAAACAAAGCTTGACACGCCGGCCCGTTGTTGGGGATGAAATCCAGTTTCGTGCAGCGGAAGGACCAGGAAAAAAACGTGTCTTGCTGGCGCTGATTCCCTCTCTTCTTGAGACGGGCAGCAAACCGGTCAGCCCGTTTGCGCTGAACCCGCGCCAGCGCTCCTGGCTGACCAACGTTTTGATCATCACGCCATTGGTGCTTTCAGGTTACTTGCTGCTGCTGGCCAAAAATCCGATTCCTTTCTTTTCATACTGGATGCTGAGCTTGTTGACGATGTTCCTGTACGGCACCGACAAGGCCAATGCAGCAACCCGGAAATGGCGCGTGCCTGAAAGCTATTTTCATCTCCTGGAACTGATGGGAGGCTGGCCAGGCGCACTGATAGCCCAGAATGATTTTCGTCACAAGACCCGTGCATCCGCCTACCTCTGGATATTGCGGGGAATCATTGCCATTCATTTGATGGGCTGGTTCATTTACTTCTACTGGACGGCTAAGCAAACCGAAATTAGCCTGTTTTAGACAGATTCGTAATCTTAAAAGAATAGTAATTATTCAGCGAGCCTCGGCTAGCGAGTGATTTCGCCCAGGAAATCCGGCAGCTTTCCCTCGAACAAAAGGTTGAGAGCGTCGGAAGAGGAGACGTTGTTTTTAGCGCAGGTTGAAAGATAGCTTCGAACCCGACAAA
>SXGS01724805.1_pt1 | contig 12804 bp, 10 predicted proteins | sample 3174681 | NCBI WGS metagenome assembly SXGS01 (sample SAMN11356861, study PRJNA531348) | freshwater metagenome | isolation source: freshwater sample F1-80 | place: China: Fuxian Lake, Yuxi | collected 2017-12-25
AATGATAGCACCGACAGCTAGTATAGTCAACATTATGTACACCACTTACATGGGTACACAGAAAACCGCCGAATTTCCGGCATGAGACTGGGGAACAAGGGGTTAGCTCATGTGATGCGCTTGGCGAAGGGGGAACTTCGGATTAGCCGACTGATTCGGCGAAGCAAGGAGAGTATCATGACTGTTCCCTCTCGTTTGAGAATCCCCCCGGGTGCGGCCCTGCTCCTGGCCCTGTTGCTCCTGTGCCAGAGTGGCTTCCCGCAAGGCGAAACCAGTTCGATCACCGGGCTCGTCTCCGACCCCAGCGGCGCGGTTGTACCCGACGCCGCGATTGCCATCAATAATCTCGCGACAGGTCTGGTGGTGAAGACCACGACGAATGCGGCCGGCGTGTACCGGGCAACGTCAATGCCGATTGGACGGTACGACGTGACCGTGGAAGCGGCCGGGTTCAAGAGCCACGTGGCAAAAGAAGTGCTTCTCGAGGCTTCGCGCGTGGTGCGCCTTGATGTGGCGCTCCAGATCGGTGCGCTCGGTGAGAGCGTGACCGTTACTTCGGAAGTTCCCCTGCTGGATCCGGAAACTTCGACGGTGCGCACTCAGGTGACAAACAAGACCCTCGGCACGCTGCCTTTCCAGTTGACAGGTTCACTTCGTGACCCGATCAGCTTCATCCGCCTGACGCCCGGTGCTACGGGAAACGCATGGACAGCGACGATTACCGGCGGGCGGGCCTTCCAGACGGAAGTACTCGTGGATGGCGTACCGGTAGCTTACAACGCGGCGCTGAGCAACCCGGAGCTGGCCCGGCCCACCTACGACTCGGTGGCTGAATTCGGCGTCATGGCGGCCGTTCCCCCGCCGGAATTCGGCAAGACCTCCAGCGGCACGATCACTATGGTCACCCGTTCGGGCACCAACGCTCTGCACGGAAGCATCGTCGGCTTGTTCCGGAACAACGTTTTCGATGCACGCCGCTACAACGCCCGCATCGCTGATCTTTCCCGCCAGGCGGAATTCTCGGGCTCGGTCGGCGGGCCGGTTCGCTTGCCGAAGATATACCATGGCCGCGACCGCACGTTCTTCTTTGTCAACTACACCGGCTTTCGGCGCGCCAACGTCCAGCAGGGCGTCGTCGAGACTCTGGCTAACGAGGCCATGCGTCGGGGGGACTTCTCAGGAATCCCCCTGGCTGTCTTCGATCCCCGCACCGCCGACTCGAGCGGTCGCCGTCTGCCTTTTGGCGGAAATCTGATTCCCGCCGACCGGGTCACCAGTTTCGCCAAAGCGTACCAGGCGATCACCCCGCTCCCATCGCTGGCGGGCTTGTCGGCCAATTTCGCGGGAGGGCGCAACGTGGTTGAAAACTCCGAGAGCGTGGTGGCGCGCCTCGATCACCAGCTTGCCGCCGCTCACAAGCTAAGCGGTACGCTCACATTTCGCAATGTGGTTCGCGCCAACGAAGGCCCGTTGCCGGACGCCCTTTCATACAGCGGTGACTATCCGAATACGCGCCCGCGCGTATCGATCGCCGAAGACTGGTTTCTGAGGCCGAACCTGACCAACCGGGTCCAGGTCGGGTTCCTGCGCTGGTACGACCTTTCCTTCGCGTCCCCCGACATCGGTATTCAGGTGCCGGGAGCCATCGGCACCGGTTTCGCCCCGGTCGCTTTCTCCGGGCAGGGACTGTCCACGATCGGGCGAACCGATGATCGGTTTGAGGCGGACAACAATTGGCATTTTCAGGACACGGTGGCCTGGACCAGAGGCAAGCACAGCTTCAAGTTCGGTGGACGGCTGGACCGTTATCAGCTCAATAAGCGGCAGCGTTTCAACGAAGCCGGCAGCTATGTGTTCTCCCCGTTTTCCACCAGCCAGCCCAACGAGAGGAACTCCGGCCATGCTTATGCCAGCTTCCTGCTGGGGTTGGTGGACAACGCGAGCATGAGCAAACAGGATCCGTGGGGAATCCGCTCCAGCTACCTGTCCCTATTCGTCCAGGATGACTGGAAGTTGACCCGCCGATTGACCCTGAACTACGGCCTGCGATGGGAAGCCCAAACACCGTGGCAGGAGGTTGCCGGGCGCATGAGCATGATGGACCCCACCGTGCCGAATCCCGGGGCGGGCCTCCGGCCGGGGGCGCTGATCTTCGCCGGTAAGGGACCGGGGCGGACTGGCAGCAACGCTTTCAACAAGACCTACCTCGCCGGTTGGGGACCACGGCTTGGCCTCGCCTACCAGCTACTAGCCTCGTCCACCGTTATCCGCGCCGGGGCGGGCTTGTTCTACGCCCCGATTCAGGGTGACCTGATGTTCAACCAGGGCTACGCGGCGATCATCGGGATCGGCAGCGCCGACGGTGGGCTCACGCCGGCCTTTGACGTCAGTCGCGGATGGCCGCAGCAGGTCATCAAGCTGCCGCCGTTCATCGATCCGACCGTGGCGAACGGAGGCGGCACCGCGACGTTTGAGAACTACCGCGGCGGCGCAGGCCGGCTCCCCCGCACCAGCCAGTGGCACCTCAATCTGCAACACACGCTGCCGGGTGGGGTCTTCGTCGAAAGCTCCTATGTGGGCACGGTCGCCCACGGCATCACCAACACCCAGTTGGTGAACCTCAACCAGGTGCATTCTCGGCACCTCAGCTTGGGCTCACTGTTGACCCGGAACATCAACGACCCGGCGGTGCGTGCGGCCGGATTCGCGGCGCCCTACGCCGGCTTCAACGGAACGCTCGCCCAGGCCCTGCGGCCGTTCCCTCAGTATCAGTTCATCACCGACATCACGCCCCCCGCCGGCAATTCCACCTACCACGCTTTCCTGCTCAAGTCAGAAAAGCGCTTCTCGAACGGCCTGCAATTCCTGCTGTCGTATGCGGCGTCCAAGACCCTGAGTGATGTCACGATGACGGGCATCGGGGCGCTGGCTTCGCCGCAGGACCAGTTCAACCGGGCGGCGGAGAAGGCGCTCGCCAAGAACGATATCCCGCAGCGCCTGGTGGCCAGCTATACCTACGAGCTGCCGCTCGGCAAGGGCAAACGGCATGCCAATACGGGGGCCCTGGCCGAGGTGCTGCGGGGCTTCGCGCTCTCGGGTATTCACACCTATCAGTCGGGCGGTGTCCTTCGCGTCACCACCCCGAACAACCTGCCGATCTTCGGCGGACACCTGCGGCCCAATCTGGTGTCCGGAGCTACTATTCCGAGTGGCCCCTCGCGCGCCGGCTTCCAGCCTTTTAACAGCCTGACCGGGCAGACCGGCGACGTCGCTCTGAATAGGGCCGCTTTTGCGATACCGGATCCATACACGTTCGGGAACCTGCCGGTCTTCTTGCCCGGCGTGCGGGCCTTCGGTCTGAGGAGCGAAGATGTTTCGGTGATGAAGCGCCAGTCCTTCGGCGAGGCCCGGGGCGTCGAGGTGCGCGCAGACTTCTTCAATATCTTCAACCGGAGGAATCTGAGCGCTCCGATCACGGACCTGACCAACCCGAACTTTGGCAGGATCACCGGTCAGGGAAGCGCCCGCGTGGTCCAGCTCGGACTCCGGGTCGAATTCTGATTCGCCGCTGGTCCTTCTACGCACGGTGGTGAAACGGCCGATGAAACAGACCCGAAGAGTCGCACGCTGGTTATGGGCGCTCACGGCTGCGGCGATGCTCTGCCAGGGACACGGCCCCCGCCGGTCCCTCTGATCTTCGATACCGACATCGGTGGCGACATCGATGACGCGCTGGCCCTGGCGGTGATTCATGCGTTCGAAAGCCGGGCCGAGTGCCAACTCCTCGCGGTGACCATCAGCAGGAACAACCCGTGGGCCGCTCCCGTCACCGACGTGCTGAACTCGTTCTACCGTCGTGCCGGGATTCCAATTGGTGTCGTCCGCGAATGGAAAGAGACCCCGGATCGCTACGGGCGGGTGCTGGCAGGCAGCGCCCGATACCCTCACGATCTAAGGGCGTCGCAGGATAGCCTTCTCCGAAAAACGAAAATCTCACTCTCTGCGTCACCCTCTCCCAAGCATTTGATAATAAATTACCTGCAAGCGCCCAGGCCCGCGAACGAGCTTTCGCCGTTTGCCGCACGCCTCAATCTTCGGTCAACCGGGCGCCTGGCTCTTGCTCGAGGTATTTCAGATTCTCCATGGGATGCCGCGAACGAATCCGTACCGCGAAGCAGCTCCCTTTCCCGCGATCGAATCGCACGGGCGAGCCTCACACCGGCATTGCGGTTTCTCGGACCATAGCGCCAAACCGTCACCTGCGTTATGATCTTGGCTGCTCCCATGCCGCGGTCGCTAAAACTCTCGGACGTCGGTCCCGCGATTCTGCTGACCGCCACCAGCGTCGGGGCCGGCGACATTCTGACCGGAAGCCTTGCCGGGGCGAACGCCGGCACGGCCGTGTTGTGGGCCGTCCCGGCCGGCGTGCTGCTCAAGTGGGTGCTAACCGAAGGCATCGCACGCTGGCAAATGGCCACCGGTACTACCCTCGTCGAAGGCTGGGGGGTCCGGCTCGGCCGCTGGACGCAATGGGTTTTCCTCGTCTACCTGTTGATCTTCAGTCTTGTGACGGGCGGCATGCTGTCGAGCGCCTGCGGCGTTGCCGGCGCGGGGCTGATTCCGCTCGGGGACGCCGATTCGTCCCGTCTCGCATGGGGCGTACTCCACTCGCAGGCCGCCCTCGCGATCGTCTGGCATGGCGGGTACGCGCTGCTCAAACGCATCCTCGCTGTGTGCGTGGGAGCCATGTTCGCGACGGTGATCCTCACCGCGTTCCTGCTCGCGCCGGATTGGGCTGCGGTCGCGCGCGGACTTGTGCCCTCGATTCCGCCGGGCAGCGCAGCCTGGGTCCTGAGTCTTGTCGGTGCAATCGGCGGGACCATGGCCCTCATCAGTTACGGCTATTGGATTCGCGAGGAAGGCCGAACCGGCCGGGAGGGCCTGCGCGGCTGCCAGTTCGACCTTGTGCTGTCGTACGCCGTGATCGGCATGTTCGGTCTCGGCGTGGTGATCATCGGTTCGCGCGTACGCGTCACGGGCCGCGGGGCGGGACTGGCCCTCCTGCTCGCGGATCAGTTGACGGTGTCTATCGGACCGGCAGGCAAATGGATTTTTCTCGTCGGTTTCTGGGCGGCGGTGTTTTCAGCGATGCTCGGCGTTTGGCAGAGCTTGCCCTATCTGTTTACCGATTTGTTGTGGCTGCGCGAAGGGCGAGGCATCGGCCAGCGAAGCGAAGATCCGAGCCGCTCGCGTCCGTATCGGATCTATCTCTGTCTTCTCGCGACCGTCCCGCTGCTGTTTCTACGCTTTCCCGTTCCGTCGCTGCAACTCGCGTTCGGCCTCACCGGCGCCACGCTGTTGCCGCTGCTTGCGTTGACGCTGCTGATCATGAACAATCGCAGGGAGTGGGTTGGCGATCAATTCCGTGCGGGCCTGCTGATCAATGCCGTTCTCGCAATCGCGCTGGCGTTGTTCGCCTGGGTGGGCGTCCGGGAAATCGTCCAACTCATGGGAGCATCCAAGTGAGTCCGCGAACCTGCTATGAAACAACTGCTGTAATTGGCGGCGCATGCTGGTGGGCCGGGCGATTGTTTTTCTTCGCCTGCCTCATGCCGAGAATGCGAGATGCCACAAGCGGCATTGGCCTGCCCACCGGTCCATTTTCAAAGTTGAAGCGCCATTTCCCTGACCGGCCTGAAAGGACCTCGTCATGAAGTTTACATTCGTTGCGTGCATGGGGCTGCTATGCGCCGCATCGGCGCTCCCCCAGGCCGGCGCCACCCGCGAGCAGCGCATCGCGGACTATGTTCGGCGAAACCCTCCCAGAGATTCCACCGGTCTTGTCCCTCTCACCGATCTCGGCAAGGGATCCTACCTCGGTCAGCAGGGCGGACTCTATCCCGGCGGAGAAAACGAGCCTCCGTCCGGGCATCTGGACGCGGGCATCGCGCTCGCCCGCGGTATCGTCCCACTCGATGGCGCTGGCCGTCCCTCGCCGGATGGCAGCGTAGTCCTTCTCTCCGTCGGCATGTCGAACACGAGCATGGAGTCGCAGGCGTTTCAGAACTTGTTCGACGCCGAACCCGGCAGGAATCCGCGGCTGCGGTTTGTCAACGGAAGCCAGGGCGGGGAAACGGCCGAGAAGATCATGAACCCGGCCGCGCCATTTTGGACGGTAGTCGGGCAGCGCCTCGCAACCGCAAGCGCGACGCCCGAACAGGTGCAGGTAGCGTGGCTCAAGCAGGCGAACATAGCACCTGCGAAGCCGTTTCCCGAGGAAGCGCGAAAACTCGAGAGCGATCTGGTGAAAGTGCTGTACGTCATGAAGACGCGGTATCCAAACCTCAAAATCGTCTACCTCTCGAGCCGCATCTATGGCGGATACGCGCGCACTCCGCTCAATCCGGAACCGCACGCCTACGAGAGTGGCTTTGCGCCGAAGTGGATGATAGCCGCCCAGATCGCCGGCAGCGCGGACCTGAATTACGATGCGGCCCGTGGCGCGGTTCGCGCGCCGTGGATCGCGTGGGGTCCCTATCTTTGGGCCGATGGTGTCTCGCCGCGAAAGGATGGACTTACCTATGCCCGGAGTGATTTGCGGCCGGATGACGGAACGCACCCCTCGGCGGAGGGCACGGAAAAGGTGGCGCGCCAACTTCTGCATTTCTTCAAGACGGACCGCACCGCGCGTCTGTGGTTCATGCCCCGAACAGCCACCGGCAGGCTGCGGATACGCGTCTCGGGCGAAAAGGGCGAGCCGGTCTGGGCGCGGCTCGAGGTCTACGGTCCGGACGGAAGAAAACGCCAGCCGCCCGGAGCGGTGCTCGACCCGCGTTCGAAGAATGCTAGGGAGGAACCCGGTTACCGCAGCAGCTTTGTCGTGAAGGGCGAATGCGAAATCGACGCCGAACCCGGCGCCTACAGGATCATCGCCGAGCACGGGCTGGAGTTCGAGAGGGTCGAGCGGACCGTCGAAGTACACGCCCAGCCGGTCACAGCGGATATCCGCCTGCGCCAATGGGTCAACGCCCGGAGCCTCGGCTGGTGGTCGGGCGACATGCACATTCACCGTCCACCGGAGCAAATCGAGGCGCTGGCGCTTGCCGAAGACCTGAATCTGAGCGTCGTCTTTACGATGTGGAACCGTCAGAACCTCTGGGCCGAAAAGGGATTGCCGAAGGACCCGGTGACGCGGATTTCGCCGCATCATCTCGCGATGCTCGCAAACGCGGAGGACGAGCGCGGCGGCGGCGCATGGATGCTGCATCAGATTTCAGCCCAGCTTCCGCTCGCGGCCACCAATCGGTGGGATCCTCCTGGAATCCGCTTCGTGCGCTCGGCCCGGGAGAGCCGCGTGGGCGGCGGGGCCATCTTTCCCTGGTTCGATTCCGAGAAACTCATCTGGTGGGAAGCGCCGGTCATGATGGCGCTCGCGACGCCCGATTCCGTGGGCGTGCTGCACAACCACTTCAATCAATACGGCATGCTCAATTCGGAGGCGTGGGGGCGGGCGCGAGACCAGAAACGCTTCCCCGGCTACGAGGGACTCGCGGAATACACCAACAGCCTCTACTACCGGTATCTGAACCTGGGTTTCCGGCTTCCAGCGACCGCGGGATCGGCCACAGGCGTGCTCCCCAATCCCGCCGGCTACAACCGGACGTACGTAAAGCTCGATGGCAAGCCTTTCACCGTCGAGAACTGGTACGCGGGCCTGCGCGACGGAAGGAGTTTCGTCAGCAACGGCCCCATGCTGTTTTTTGACGTGAAGCGTTCCGCCGGCACGCTCAAGGGTGCGGTCGAAGTGTTGGCGCGCGAGCCGATCGACCGTGTGGAGATCGTCGCGAACGGCGAAGTGATCAAGTCGTTTGCCGGTTCCGGTTCAATGAAGTGGCAAACCAAGTTCACCGTCGACGCGAAGAATTACTCTTGGGTCGTGGCCCGTTGCTTCGTAAGGAATCCGTCAACCGTACGGATGGCACATACGAGCCCCGTGTATCTGCCCGGTAAATGGGATGCGCGGGCGGACGCGCGGTATTTCATGGACTGGATGGACGAGTTGATTGCGGAGTCCCGGACCGATCCCAAGCGATTCGCGGGCGTGCCCGAACGCGACGAGGTGATGGCGCTCTATGATAGGGCGCGTGCCCTCTACGCCGGCCGCGCCGAGGCAAAGGAGTAAGTATGAGACCGAAAGCAAGTGTAGTCCTCTTCACCGTGTTAGCCGCGGCAGGCGCACTGACTCATCTGCGGATGCGCTCCGCCGCCGCGCCGGACGCGCCCGCATCCGCCTGGGGCGCGACCGACCCCACATGGTCCCCCGACGGCCGGCGCCTCGCATTCACACTGTTCGGGAGCATCTGGCAAGTTGCGGTTGACGGCGGCGAAGCCCGGCAGGTGAGCACATCGGCGGGGTATCATGCCCACCCGGCGTGGTCGCCCAAGGGTGACACGATTGCGTTTGTCTCAGGCAACCCGCCCGCTGGGCGTCTGCCGAACATCGCCGGCCAGTTGCGCGTTGTAAACGTGGAATCGGGCTCGGAGAGGGAACTAACGACGCCACTTCCCCTGGCCGGAACTGTCGCGTGGTCGCCTGACGCATCGCGCCTTGCGACTGGATTGCTTGTCCCGAACGCGGGTTCGCTGCTCCACGAGATTCGACTCTCAGACGGCGCTGTTAACCAACTCCAGTTCCGCATGCAGCGCGGCGCCGCGAGCCCCTGGGCGGACGTCTCCTGGAATCCCCGCCGGGATGAAGTGTTCTTCGCGGCGCAGCGCACGTCCGCGCCGCAGATCTGGTCCATGCCGTCGAGCCGTCCGCCAGTAATGATCCAGTTGCCGCTGACACGCTACCGGCCGTCGGACATTGTGCAACTGCACTCGCTGTCGGCGTTGCCCGACGGCTCCGGAGCGGTGTATTCCGCGGTTGTTGTGAACGGCCGCGGCAACCACGAACTCTACAGAGTCGGCCGGCAGGGCGGGGCGCCTGTGGCGCTCACGAATACGGAGCGCGATGAATTCGCGCCCGCGGTTTCTCCGGATGGAGGCCGCATTGCCCATGTCTCGAACCACCTTGGCAACATCGATATCTTTCTGATGCCTGCCGGCGGGGGCGCGAAAACCCACGTAAAAATTACGGGACTGAAATTCCGCGGTCCTTCGGGCCGTCTGCGAGTCAAGGTGCTCGATGAGACTGGCCAGCCCACGCGTGCTCGTTTGCACAACGTGGCCTCCGATCAGAAATCGTATGCGCCGGACGGCCGTCCCATTTTCTATCAGCCCCTCGACGCCAGTGGACCCCGTACTGGGTTCTTCCTCTCAAGCGGCGAAGACGAGTTTCCGGTTCCCGCCGGACGTGTGCAAGTGACCGTGGTGAAGGGCGTCGAGTACCGCCTGGCCGATCGCGCCGTTGAAGTGGCGGCCGGCGAAACTGCCACCGTCACCATCCAGATGGAGCGTTGGACCAACTGGGGACTCCGCGGCTGGTATACCGGAGAAAACCACTTCCACGCCAATTACAACGGCAGCTACTATCAGGTGCCCCGCGACTCGCTGGCCTGGTTGGAGGCCGAGGATCTGAATACGGCGAACATGATCGTAGCGAACAGCGAAGGAGCGTTCGTACATGACAAGGAGTTCTTCCGCGGCGCGGTCGAACCGCTCAGGAAGCCCCGCTACGTGCTCTATTGGGGCCAGGAGTACCGGAACAGCGATCCGCTGGGTCACATGGCGTTTCTGAACATCAAGACGCAGGTTCCGCCATCGTTTACGAGCGTGATCGGAAGCAACTCCCCGTATGATTTCCCCCTGAACACAATGGCCGCGATAGAAGCACGCAAACAAGGCGGACTCGTCAGTTACGTTCACCCCATCTCGCCGGCGACGGCCAACGATGTGTTCGACACCAACCTGGGTGCAAAGGAGGCGCCGCTCACGGCCGCGCTCGGAGGCATGGACGCGATTGACGTGCTGCCTCGCGCCGGTTCGGCTTACGACATGTGGTACGCGTTGCTCAATAGCGGCTTTCACATCCTTCCGGGCGCGGGCACGGATGTCTTCACGAACTGGCGTGGCGTGAACGGAGTTCCCGGCGGATCCCGCCAGTACGTGGAAGTAGGCGGCGCGATGGACTGGGACCGTTGGCTGGCGCGATATCGCGAAGGCCGCGCTTTCGTTACCAACGGTCCACTGATCGAGTTCAAGATGAACGGGCTGCCGCCGGGTTCCGTGTTCCGCCCGCCGAAAGGCCAGCCCTACAACGCCGGGCTGTCGGCGGAGATCACCTCCCGCGGGCCCCTGGAAAAGGTGGAGTTGATCCGCAACGGCGTGGTGATTGAGACGCGCATGGCTGAGGCAGGCGCGACGTCAGTCCGCATTGAAAAACAGATTGCGGTGGAACAGAGCAGTTGGTTTGCCGTGCGGGCGACCGGTCCGGCCGCGCGCGGCGTGGTGGGCGGCATCCCCTTCGCTCACTCAGCGGCGATATACGTTGAAGTGGGCAACGAGCCTGTGCTGGTGCGCCAGGACGTTGAACTGATGGCGCGCTGGCTGAACCGCCTGTGGGCGTATCTTGAGGAGCGTAACAACTTCGGGCCCGGCGACAACCGGGCCCGCGCCCGAAGCCTGTTCGACCAGGGCCTGGCGCACTATCAAGCCAAACTCGGGAAAGCTCGCTGACAGCCAGAACTTGGCCGGCTTCATCTACCATGCGCAACCTTGACCGGCTCAAAATTTAAGTCAGTCAGCGCAGCAAACCGCAACCTGTGGTAGCTTACGCAACTTGGAGGATACCCCGACGATGACTCCGAAATCGAAGCTCGACGAAATTGACTTGCGAAGGTGGGCGCCCAGGCTCGGGCTTATCTTCGCGGCGCTTGTGTTGGCCATTGGTCTCGTGTGGCTGGGCGGCCCGGTGGTGCGCCGCTGGCTGCGGCCAACTGCCGCGGTTACGAGCGCAGCCAAAGGCCCCGAAACTGCCAACGCCCGAAGCGAAGGTTAATCCGGTTGACGGCCTGCGCTACGTTCCAATCCCCCCAGGCACGTTTGAAATGGGCTGCTCTCCCTCCGACTCCGAATGCGATTCCGATGAGAACCCACGCCACCGCGTGACGCTCACCAAAGGATTTCAGATGGGCGAGACCGAAGTGACCGTGGCGGCCTACCGGAAGTTCGCCGCGGCGACCAAGCGCGCCATGCCACAGACACCCAGCTTCGCTCAGACTGACGATCACCCCGTCGTGTACGTTTCCTGGGACGACGCGAGCGCCTACTGCAAGTGGGCGGGCGGCCGTCTGCCAACCGAGGCTGAGTGGGAGTACGCCGCGCGTGCGGGTAGCGCGGATTCGCGCTACGGGAAGGTGGACGACATCGCCTGGCACGACGGCAACTCGCGTATCGCCACGCATCCGGTCGCGAAGAAAGCGAAGAACAAGTTCGGGCTATACGACATGCTTGGCAACGCCTGGGAATGGTGCGGGAACTGGCAGGCATCTTACACGGCGGACGCACAGACCGATCCCAAAGGCCCGGCCAATGGAAGCTCACGGTTGTTGCGCGGCGGTGGGTGGAACTACCTCACTCTGCGGTATACGCGCGCCTCCAACCGCGACGGGCTCCCTCCTGAGAACCGGTACAACGTCGTCGGGTTCCGGTGCGTGCGGGAATTGGTGCCTTGATACTTAACCCTTATTCCTTAACCCTAAAAGAAAAATTTTTTACAATTGACCATGGAACAACCCGGAAAGCGCGAACCCGCCGCGGCGGTATTGAAGGCCTACGATCTGGTGCTGTGGATCTTGCCGAAGGTCGAGCGCTTCCCCAGGTCCTACCGGCATAGCGTGGGCGACAGGATGGTGGGCGCAAGTCTCGATCTTCTCTTGCTGCTGGTACAGTCCTCCTACACCACGGACAAGGCGCGCCTGCTTGAGGGCGCAAGCCTGCAAGCCAACACGCTGCGTTACCTGCTGCGCGTGGCCAAGGATCTCCGCCTGTTGACGGTGGACTCCTACGGCTTCGCGAATGCGAACGTGGAGGAAGTCGGCCGCATGGTGGGCGGCTGGCAGAAGTCGGTAGCGAAGCGGACATGAGGGTTGCCGTCGAAGCCATGCCGATGTACCTTGGTATTAGCGGAATGGGCTGAATCGTTATGACGAACGAACAGTTGTATTTTGCAGTCGGTTTACCGATTGCCGCGGTACTGGGCAGCCTGGTCGTGAGCCTCGTTCAAATCAGCGGCATCCGCGGAGAAATCGAATCGCTTCGCGCCGATATGCCCGAGATCCGCGCCGATATGCGCGACATCCGCGCCGATATCAAATTGCTCACAGGCAAAGTCTACGAACTCATGGGGCAGAAGTGAGGAGAGCCGCCGGCCCAACACCGGCGTTATGCCTGCTGGCCTTCGAGACCGGTGATTCGTCTTTCATGACTCTCGGCGATGCGGACCAGAGCGCGGATATCGACGGCGTCCCGATTCGTCACCTCCACGAGTTTGTTTACGTTCTCCGTCGTCTCTCGGACCGAAATCAGCAGGAGTTCGACGCTTTGCGCCAAGGCCTCGTGCCTTTCGGCGAGCCGGTCAAGCCGCTCGTCGATGGTCATCGTTGTCTCCCGTTTTTCCGCCCCACAATTAGATCATAGCTCCTTTTCCTCCCGTCTACCACTACGAGAATTGTCCAATGCGAAATGAGCCTGAAGGAGGAGTTCGTTTCCAATGCGGAGTGAGCCTGAAACCAAAGCGTAGGATGCTGCGGAGGAATGACACTACGCATGGAGAACTTAGAACGGCTCACGCTAGCCGAGATG
>SXGS01763581.1_pt1 | contig 12803 bp, 10 predicted proteins | sample 3174681 | NCBI WGS metagenome assembly SXGS01 (sample SAMN11356861, study PRJNA531348) | freshwater metagenome | isolation source: freshwater sample F1-80 | place: China: Fuxian Lake, Yuxi | collected 2017-12-25
GCGAGGTCGGCAGACTGCGCCAGGAGGTCCAGGCAGACTCGGGTGCCTCCGCGTCAGGAACAAATCGAGAGGCGGCTCTCAGCGGCTTCACGGCCAACCCGGAAATGCGCAAAGTGATTCGAGATCAACAAAAGGCGGGGCTGTCCATGGTTTACAAGGATTTTGCCAAGCGCGCGAAACTCTCCAAGGAACAGAGTGAAAAACTCAACGACCTGCTTGCGGACAACGTCATGCAGAATATCGAGCACATCACCAAGGTTCTCCGCGAGAAGATGGATCCCGGCGAGATGGCTCGAGTTTTCGCCGAGCAAGAGGCGGCGGCCATGAATGAGATCAGAACGCTGCTGGAGCCCGAGGCCGTGGCGCTTTATGAAGATTACAACAAGAACTTATTGAGCCATCTCACCGCCGAACAATTTAAAGGCCTCCTCAAGGGAGACAAGGCGACGGTGGAAGCGCAAACGCAGCAGCTTTACACGCTGTTGCAAGAGGAGTCTAAAGGCGCCCTCGACCGCGCCGGGCTCGCCCCCCATTTTCAGTTGGTGCCCACGCTCAACTTCCTTAACATCGCCTCTGAACAAACGGCGGAGAACAACTTGCGGCTCCTCGAGGAGGTTTACAGCCGCACCGCCTCCAGAGCCTCGGGATTTCTGAGCGCGGAGGAGTTGCAGAAGTTCACTGAATTTCAGGCAAAGGCGGTCAATGGGAACCGCATGGCCATCGGGCTCAATAGGAAAATGATGGCGCCGGGCGCTCCTTGACCAGGCCGAATCCCTGGAGGCAAGAGAATTGAAACACCTGCAAACCCGGATGGCTCGTCTCACCACATGGATTCTGTTGCTCTGTTGCGTCGCTCTGGGAGCGCGGGGGGAAGAAGCCGGATCAAGCGCCCTTGAGCTTTATCCCTCGGATCACATCGGCCTTCCAAAATCTGTCCCGGATCCGATCGAACCTTTCAACCGGGCTGTGTGGGCTTTCAACAAATCGGTGATGTCCACGGTGATCCAACCCACGAGCTGGCTCTATCGGCGAGCCGTCCCAAAACCGTTCCGGCGGGGCGTGGGGAACTTCGGCAGGAATTTGACGTTTCCCGTGCGATTGCTCAACAACGTGCTCCAAGGCAAGTGGCAAGGCGCCGGCGACGAGTCCCGCCGCTTCGCCGCGAACACAATCGCCGGGTTCGGTGGCTTTATCGATGCGGCCTCTATCTGGGAAATTCCGAAATCAGACGCGGACTTCGGCGAGACCTTAGCCCGCTGGGGCTGGAATCCGAGTTGCTTCTTGATGCTGCCCATTTTCGGGCCAAGCAACGAGCGTGACGCCTTGGGCTTGGCTGTCGACACCGCCTCAAATCCTCTGGTTTACATTTCTCCCTACGAACTCGTGATGGAGAATCCCATGACGTATCTCGGCCCCTACAGCTATTTCAATTACGCCGCGCTTTACAACGAGCTTGCGGACTCTGTCGGTGAGTATGTGCGGTTCAGCAAGTCGGAAAGCGACCCTTACGCCACGATTCAATACGCTTGGACTTTTGCGAGAAAAAACAAGGTCGCGGATTACGAAGTCAACGGCCTGCAAGACGACGCCTCTTTGGAGACTTTGCAATCCGTCTTCTTCAGTTGCGAGAACCCGGAATTCCCGAGCCGCGGCAGGACTAAATCGGTGTTGATCCAAAAAACTGGGAAGCATTTGAAGTTTACCTGCTGGCTCCAGCCTGGTCCGGCGCCCATCGTCTACATTATCCCCGGATTGGGCTCTCATCGATTGGCACAATCCGCGCTGGCTCTCGCCGAATTGGTTTTCAAGCGCGGTTTCTCGGCGGTCACCGTCAGCAGCGCCTTTAACCCGGAGTTCATGGAGCACGCTTCCACTGCCCAGTTGCCCGCCTATCTCCCGGCGGACGGAGAAGAGGTCCACGCCGCATTGACGGCGGTGGATCGCAAATTGGACGCCTTTCTTCCAGGCCGTCTCGGCAAAAGAGCCCTCATGGGATATTCCATGGGAGCACTCCACACATTGTTCGTTGCGGCCACGGAAACGACGAACGAATCGTCGTTGATCAAATTTGACCGGTTCGTGGCAATAAACACACCTGTCCGCTTGCTTCATGGAGCCTCGATGCTCGATGAGCAGTACAACGCCCCTCTCTCGTGGCCCGTCGAGGAGAGGATGGACAACATCGAAAACACTTTTTTGAAAGTGGCCGAACTGAGCCACCGAAATCTAGCCCCTCAAACGTCCTTGCCATTCAGCGCGACCGAATCTCAATTCCTCATCGGCTTGACGTTTCGTTTGATTTTGCGAGACGTCCTTTACAGCAGCCAGCGGCGCGCGAATCAGGGCATCCTCCAACGGCCTCTCTCGAATTGGCGGCGCACCCGCTCTTATGAGGAAATCATGCGCTATTCTTACAAGGATTACTTCGAGAAGTTTGCCCTTCCGTATTATCGATCCCAAGGGATCGCCCCGAACTCCGACGACGCCCTGGAGAAAGCCGGCGACTTGAGAACATATGAATCCTCGTTGCGCTCGAACCCGCGCGTTCGCGTCTTTACCAATCGCAACGACTTCCTGTTGACGGCCTCCGATATCGAGTGGCTCGAGTCCACATTCCCGAGCGATCGTCTGAAAATGTTCGATCGAGGGGGCCATTTAGGTAATCTTTCCAATCCGAACGTCCAGAAAGCCCTTCTCCAGGCATTGGACGGGCTCAGGTCGGAATCTCCTGACAAACTCGATTAACCCCAGACCTCAGAATTTCAGGGGCAATTTGTGAAAAAGAATGGAGTGTCCGTTTCCCTCAAAACAACCCCTCTCCCCATCGGATGAGGCAAGGGAGCTGGTTGCAGCGAGGATTTCAAGGAAATGGAAAGGGATTTGTTGGCAACGAATCCCCCCCTTCATTTCTGAGATCTGAACCCAGGCCCTCAAAACGAGGCCGCAGCCCCCAACGCAACACTCATGTGCTCCGCTTGCCCCACAGGAACCACAGCAATGGCCCCAAGAAAGGAGCGAGGATAATCACCAGAATCCAAAGCAGCTTGATGTTCCGAGGTTTCGAGGCATTCACGCAGCTCACGAGGCCGGCGATCATCAGGAGAAAGGGAATCAATCCCAAGAGGATCACCAGGAAAATCGGCAGCATCGCCAGGAACAGCTTCAGGACAAGCACCAGGACGATCAACCCCACTAGGATTGAGATAAGAATCGCGATATTCATTGTGTCTGCACTTATTCCAATCAGTTCTAAAGATGAGTCTCCATTAGCTCAAATCCGCTGATTAATACCCCGGGCTCACCCGGCAAGCATCTTGAAGAACCAGTTTCCAGGCATAAAGTTTTAATTATTTATTCCCATGCGCCCTTGGTTCGGTTGCGGGAGCCGACGCCGCGCATCATGGCGAGGATCCTTCCACGTCTCGGCGAACCCTCCGGCCACGATCCGGCTGAGCCGTGACAGTTCAGCTTCCCATGAACCGGACTGGGAGCGCCGGCGTCCTCGCCGGCGAATCCGGCCCCCTGTTCAATCTTGCCGGCGAGACGCCAGAGCTCCCAGGTTCATGGCCCCAACTCACGTCCAATTTTTTGGAGGTCCGGCCTTCCCATGAACCGGAGGAGCACCTCCTCTCCCCGTCCCTCTCCTCCGCTTTGGGGCGGAGGAGAGGGTGCCCAAAGGGCGGGAGAGGAGGCACCCTGTTCATGGCCCCAACTCAAGTCCAATTTTTGGAGGTCCGGCCTCTCCGTGAACCGAATCGCCGAAAAAAACAAAAAGAAGTGAAGATGGGTCTCTTTCGTTCTTTTCGGCCAACCCAGGGTTCACGGCCCCGATGCGCGATGCTCGAATCTCGGCGGCTCTCGATGGACCTGGCAGGTTCATGAACAGAACTGCTGAGCCGTGAATGCCTCCCGGATTTTGACCACTGACCGCGCGGAAAGTGCCGACAAACAAAAGGAATCAACCGGGGCTTGCAAAAGTCCTCCTGAAGTCCGTTCCTCGGGGTCATGAGTGGGCGTCAGGGAAAGGCGCATTGTCCGAGGTTGGAAGATTCAAATGCTCTTGACTAGCCTTGTTCGCGCCAGAGGTAGACAATCCAACTCCCGGCATCACCTCGCTCAAGCTTCACCTGGAATCCCTCGCCTGCCAGAAGATCGATGAGTGGCGATGGGATGAACGGGGCGATGATGATCAAACCATCCCCGGGGCTCAGCGCCTGGGCACGCGCTAGTATCTCCGGAAGAGGTTCCTCGCCGCGCAGGAGCATTGGACGCACATCCAACCGTTTGAAGCTGGCCATTGGTGGCATTGCAGATAATTTCCTGGAAACGAGTCAAATCCAGGAAATCATCTAGTTCAAGCGGCATCCCCGAAATCATTGACACTTGTCAATTCCACAACAGTTGCGACTCTGGTAGGATCAGACCATGAAAGAGCTGTTCAGGTTGCTCCATCTTTACCTCTCGCCTAGTCATAACTATCTTGGCCATCACGGTCGGGCTCCGGGAGAAAGCCCCAGCCTTGAAGTCCACGAAGCGCGATGCGTGCCCGGGCGGGGCATCGAGGGTGACCGGTTCTTCGATCACTCGGAGAACCATAAAGGCCAAATCACATTCTTCGCGGACGAGGTCTATCGCTCCCTCTGCGAGCAGTTCCGGCTCGAAAACAAAACCCCGGCCGTATTCAGGAGGAACGCGATCACTTTGGGAGTCGATTTGAACGAACTCATCGGCAAGGAGTTCGAGCTTCAGGGCGTGCGATTCCTCGGCACTGAGGAATGTCGGCCCTGTTATTGGATGGACCACGCGTTCTGCCCGGGAGCGGAAGCGGCCTTGCGCGGCCGGGGCGGACTTCGCGCCCGAATCCTGACCCCTGGCTCACTTCGAGTCTTGGAGTCGCGTGGCGCCGGGGCTGAGGCTTGAGTCCTTTCCCATGGAGACCTCCGCCACCTTCTAAACGGTGAGTATGCAATACTCAGATAGGGTAGCGCGGCAGCTCAGCCCAACCTTGAGCTGAATTGCCACGGTTAAGAATTGAATTTGAATCCATCGCGTTTCTCTGAAAGTCTGGCCCCAGACATGCGTTACGCACCTATCGACCCTGGGCTGTTCGTTCAGAATCGCAGGCGCCTCACCGAGGCTTTGGCCCCCAATTCGATCGCCGTTGTCAATGCGAACGACGCGATGCCAACCAACGCGGACGGATGTTTTCCGATGCGTGTCAGCTCTGATCTGTTCTATCTGACCGGAGTCGAGCAGGAGCAAACCATTCTGGTGCTATTTCCCGATGCCCGGGACGAGAAGCAGCGGGAGATTTTATTCCTGCGAGAACCCAACGCGGAAGCGGAAACCTGGGAGGGCCACAAGCTCACCAAGGAGGAAGCGCGGGCTCAAACCGGCATCCGCTCGATCGAATGGATCCAAGATTTTCCAAAGCTGTTTCATCGGTTGATGTGCGAATGCGACCACGTTTACCTGAACTTGAATGAGCACAAGAGGGCGGTGATTGAAGTCACCACTCGCGACGCCCGGTTCGTGGCGGATTGCAAAGCCCGCTACCCTCTCCATACCTACCACCGCCTGGCCCGCGTGTTGCACCGCCTGCGAGCCGTCAAGTCGGAAACCGAGATCGGGATTCTAAAGAAGGCCTGCGCCATCACCGAAGCCGGGTTCCGGAGGGTCCTCCCCTTCGTTCGTCCTGGAGTGACTGAAACCGAAGTGGAGGCGGAGTTCGCCCACGAGTTCATCCGGCGCGGAGGGCAATTCGCCTTCGGCCCCATCATCGCCCGGGGCGCCAACGCCTGCGTGCTGCACTACGGCGACAACTCGGACACGTGCCGAAAAGGAGATCTTCTCTTGCTCGATGTGGCCGCCAGTCACGCCAACTACAATTCCGACATGACCAGAACCATCCCGGTGGGCGGCCGTTTCTCCGCCCGCCAACGGAAGGTTTACAACGCCGTGCTCCGCGTGATGAGAGCCTCGGCAAACAATCTCGTCCCTGGAAAACTCATCAAGACGTGGCAGGGAGAAGCCGAACAGTTGATGGAAAAAGAGCTGGTCGATTTGGGGCTGTTAAGCCTTCGGGAGATCAAGCGCCAAAAAGCGGAACATCCCGCCGTTAAGAAATACTTCATGCACGGACTCGGGCATCCCATCGGACTGGATGTCCACGACGTTGGCATCGTGACCGAACCCATGCAGGCGGGGTGGGTCATGACCTGCGAACCGGGCCTCTACATCCCATCCGAAAAAATGGGTGTCCGGCTCGAGAACATGATTCACATCACCCCGGAAGGCCCCGTTGATTTGATGGGATCGATCCCTATCGAAGCAGGGGAAATTGAGGACTTGATGCATGCGAACAACGCTTGAACAGCCTCCCCAAGCCTTTGGCGGGAAACTCGGGGCAACGCAATAAGAAAGGATTCTTCTGATGAACACACGCTGGCAGGGAGTATTTCCCGCCGTCACCACCCAACTTACAAAGGATCAATCTCTGGATCTGGACGCCACGTCGAGACATCTGGAAGCCCTCCTGGATTCCGGCGTGGCCGGGGTGATCATGCTTGGATCACTTGGCGAAAATCAAACGCTCGATCCCAAGGAAAAGCGGCTGGTTCTGGAAGCCGCGATCAAAACGGTCAACGGCCGGGTCCCGGTGCTGAGCGGCGTCGCGGAAAACTCCACGGCGCACGCTTGTCTCCACGCGCGCGACGCCGAGGCTTTGGGAGCCGATGGCCTCATGTTGATGCCGGCGATGATTTACAAAGGGGACTCGCGCGAGACGCTGAGCCACTTCAGCGCGACCGCCAAGGCCACGGGGTTGCCGATCATGATTTACAACAACCCCATCAGCTACGCGAACGACATCACGCCAGAGATGTTCGCCGAGCTGGCGCCCATCAAGAACTTCGTCGCCATCAAAGAAAGCTCCGGCAACACCCGCCGACTCACCGATATCCGTGCCGCCGTCGGGAATCGATACAGCCTGTTCACGGGCGTCGACGATCTCTTGCTCGAAAGCGCGATTCTAGGCATTGACGGCTGGGTGGCCGGCACTGGAATCGCCTTTCCACGCGAGAATCAGCACCTCTGGAACCTCACCCGGCAGCGCCGCTGGGACGAAGCTCTTCAATTGTATCGATGGTTCACTCCCCTGCTCCACTTGGACATTCATGTGAAGTTTGTTCAGTACATCAAACTCGCACTGAAGGAGTGCGGGCTGGGATCAGAATGGGTCCGCGCCCCACGGCTGCCGCTCAAGGGGGCCGAACGTCTGCAGGTCCTGGCCATCATCCACGAGGGCATAAGTAACCGGCCCAAGGTTCCGAAGGGAGGTTGACTTGGTTTCCAGCGGGTTCTTGGGCCGCCGTCGCCCCCCTTCTTGAAAGCGCCTGCAGTGCCGCTAAAAGGCTAGCCCCTGGATGAAGGGTGTTCGAGCCGTGCCTCCCTTTTGTCACCCTTGAAACGGCGGTTGAACATCGTGCGGATTGGCAGAAACCTGGATGAGAAAGGCTTGCGAAGAGCGAGGCATAACCGTTACGGATCTGGTGAGTGATTTGGAAACACTTTATCGCCAGGATCTTGCTGAGATCAGCTTTGGGCAAATATCGTTTTAAGGTTTAAGGTTAAATCAGGCTGGCTTCCATGCCGGAGCGATCAAGCTGCACGGACCGGAATTTTGGAAGACTCTCAAACTGCAGATCAGTGCCGGAAGGCCGCCGGTTCCGGGTCACTACCGGCGGCTGGGAAAAACAGGCTGAGTCCAGGCTCGCTCCACCTCGTTCGTTTGGATGGGATTGGCCTTCGCCTTCGTGCTTGTGATGATGGCCCGCACGTAAATCTCCCGGCCATTGAGCCGATATGCAGCGGTGGCGCCTGTCGCCAATGCAAGCACTTTGCCGATATCCGAAGAATAGCGGCGAGTGATCGGAAGCATGTTCCCCGACTTGTCCAGCACCGGATGGCTATTGGTGTCATAACCCCTGAGCGTCCCCACAAAATGTGTCGTGTACGAAATCCCTGGAGCCTCCTTGATCCGCAATTCGATCCCTTTGGCCGATTGTTTTAATCGCGTCAGCTCGACTCCAGTCGTGGCATAAAAATCTCCCATTTCCATGGCGCTGATGAGCGATCCAGGGGTCAGCGAACGGGATCGAACCATGACCCAGCCCCGGCCTGAATTGCTGAGACGCGAACTGTTGGTATGATAGTTGTGGGAATCGTCCGTCGCCGTGCCGTAGAGCGGGCCCAACCCTAATTCCGCCAGACGCTTCGTCAGCACGATGTCCCAAATTCGGTCGGTGCCAGGATGTACGGCGTCTCCCTCGTTGTTGACCGAGGGATGCCCGTTGTACACTTCAAAGAACCGTTCCCCCTCAACCCTGGCCAAATCTTCCGCGGTCACCCCCCACCCAAAATTCGGATGATTCAAATGGGGAAACATGGGCTGCTTGGTTCGAACCCTTTGCTCCAGGACGGCGTTGACATTCCGGCGCATCACTTCGAGCACGGAGTCTCCGGTGAGAGGTTCGATCACCGTCTGCAAGTTGATCGCGTTGATATGCACCGGAAACACCAAATGCCGGGCCGTGATCTCCTCCGCCGGGATCAACAAGAATCGGCCCGATTGCTCGAATTTTCCGCGATACTCCGAAAATGGACGGAGCCGCGCTTGCTCCTGGCCTTCGAACGTTCGTGTTGAAACCCAGGAGTTCCCAAAGCGGCGCGAGTAATTTTCGAGCGCCAGCCGGCCGGTGGGCCGATTCGTGACATGGTGCCAGCGCTCGCCAGTTTGCAGGTTGTCGTGATCCGAGATGGCCAGGAAATGATACCCTGATCGCTTGTACCAATCCGCGATCATTTCGGGGTAATCGTCGCCGTCACTCCACAAGGAGTGGGCATGCAGGTTCCCCTTCCACCAACGCCCGGCGTCATCCCAAAAAGCGGCGTTCAGCAACACACCGCCGCACAAATGAATTCCAAGCAGCGCCAAAACGCGGAATCCAAGACGAGAGAAACCGAATGGGAGGTGAGTCATCCGTCCATGAATCCACCAAAACGGCAGAACATCAAACGCATTCTGTGCGCATCATTGCGCCCATAATGGGATCGCATCCCTTACGCCGTATTCAGTGATCCTTAGGGTCCATGCAAAAATAACTTCGGGCTTTGCTCGCGGAATCATGACATTGTGGCGAGGCACGAATGAGGAGCATACCCTCCCGGTCTGTGACGAATGAGTCACAAAGGAATAATGTCATGCTGTCATAAGGCTACAGCCCTTTGGGGCGGGGCGGTGCCAGGCCATCTGCTTCGTTGCTCGCCTGCCTGCAGTAGCCGCCACGGCGCAGGCAGGTCAGTTACAGCCCCACCTTGGGGGATGCGCCTTCCTCGCGGGCAATAGAAAGTCGACGCGGACATATTTATGGACGGCAATGTGGGCGAGGTGCCGAAAGGACACCAGGTGAAGGCCTCGTTGATCAGGAAAGCGCCGTTTGCCTTGACGTCTCATCCCACAGGGATCAACTATTTGTCTTGCAACCTGTCGTGCTGCAATCCGATTCCAAGCTTCGGTTTCGCCGACGAACAAAGCGGGCGCAGATGGCTCGTTTCGGACTCAGCACCCAGAAAATGGGGAGTGCCTTCGCGGGAAAGTTCGAAATAGTCGTGCAAACAGCCCCGTTCGGGCCAGCGGACGAAACTTGGGAAGTGAGGAGCCCATGGCGAACTTCCAGCCGCTGCACCCGCATCTGGCCGCGTCACCGGAAGACTTGGAACTGACCAACGCGCAGGCCCTGAAGGTGAAGGAAAACACAGGGCTTGAGAACAATCACATCGAAACGGCGCCGAGAGAGCGGACCGTAGAACCCTAATGAGTTTAGAATGAAAATCTCAAAAAGTATTGGATTTGGATATCGAGCCGCGTTGGCAGCGGCCGGAATATTGTTTTTCGCAGCATTTCCGGGGTCACGCGTGGCTGCGGAGGATGAAAACATTTTTCAGAAACGACGGACCGAGCTCGTCGCGAAGCACGACAAAAACGGCGATGGACTGCTCGACGCCGCCGAGCGCGAACAAATGCGGCTGGGACAGAAGGACGCACGTCTTGTCAGGAAAGGATCGGGCTTCAAAGTGCCGCCCGAGTTCCTTGCCCAGTACGACGAGAACAAGAGTGGTGAAATGGATGGCGACGAATGGAGAGTCGCCTGGGAGGCGGAAACCAAGATTCTGAGGGAGGCCTACGACGCCAACAAAGATGGCACCCTCAACAAGGCGGAAGGGGATGCCCTGATGGCGGACGTTGGCAAGGGCAAGATCACAGGCATTCCGGCGTTCTTTGCCGGGCGAATGATCCGGGACCAGGGATTCTCCAAGCCGGATTATGTCGAGAAGCAAGCAGAGTTGTTGAAGTTTGACTCTAACGGTGACGGCATCGCGAGCCTGGAAGAACTCGACCGCATCCGCAAGTCGCGGCAGCAAGCACGCTAAGTCCACTTTGAACCCCAGTCCAGTTCCCCCAATTCTTGAGAACATTTTCTAAAGATCATGAAGCTGCGTCTTACGACTCCTTCTCTGACATTTTCTTGTATGGCCCTGCTGGCTATGACTATAGCCGGGTCACGTCTCAGTGACGCCGCGGAAACACCCGCGGCCTTTCCGGCCAAGTCCAAGTCAGGCAGGTCGAAGCCGGGTCAAACGGTCCCCGATGTTGCCGAAGTGAGGCTGAGCCGGAAGCGGGGTTTATACGAAGCCCCGTTCGAACTCACGCTCACTTCCAAGACAGATGGGGCGGTGATCCGCTACACGACCAACGGGTCGGAACCCACCTTGGAACAGGGGACAACATACCTGACCCCTCTCCGGATCGCCAAGACCACCGTGCTGCGTGTGGCGGCCTTCAAGTCCGGCCTCCCCGCATCAAAGTGCAAGACTCACACCTTCATCTTTCCGCGGGATGTGGTGACCCAGTCGCCCGACGGCCTGCCGCCGGAGGGGTTCCCGTTCCTCTGGGGAAAGAACCAGGTGGACTACGGAATGGACCCGCGTGTGGTGAACGATCCGCGTTACCGCGAGGAGATCTTCGCAGGGCTGAAAGCGCTGCCCAGCTTTTCCATCGTCGCCGACATTCACAACCTGTTTGGCGAAAAGAAGGGCGTGTATTCGAATCCTGATGAACAAGGCCGGGAGTGGGAGCGCCCTTGTTCGCTGGAAATGATTGAGGGTGGCGGCAAGAGCGAGTTCCAGATCAATTGCGGCATTCGTATTCGCGGGGGATTCAGCCGCATGCACGTAAACCCCAAACACGCTCTCCGCCTGTTCTTCCGGGGGGAATATGGCGAATCGAGGTTGAAGCATCCGCTGTTCGGAAAGAAAGGAGCCCAGGAGTTTGAAAGCCTCGACCTCCGGACCTTTCAGAACTACTCGTGGAGCCTCGCGGGCGATCCCCGGGGAATCCTCCTCCGTGACCAATTCAACCGCGACCTGCAGTTGGCGATGGGGCAGCCGGCCGCGCGGGGCGAGTTTTGCCACCTTTACATCAACGGCCATTACTGGGGCATCTACAACACTTGCGAGCGTCCCGAAGCATCTTACGCCTCGACGTATTTCGGCGGGAAGAAATCCGATTATGACGTCGTGAAGGTGGATTCTGGTTTTACCAAACGAGAGAGCACCTACAACTTGATCGCCACCGATGGAAACATGGAATCATGGACGCGACTCTACCAGCGCGCCGCTGCAGGCCTGACTGACAACGCCGCCTACTTCGCCCTGCAGGGCCGCAATCCCGACGGCACATCCAATCCTGCGCTTGAGACGCTCCTCGACGTGGACAACCTCATCGATTACATGCTGATCATCTTCTGGGGTGGCAACCTGGACGCGCCCATCAGCGCCTTTGGCGACAATCGCAATCCGAACAACTACCACTCCATGCACCGACGCGGTGGCACCGAAGGATTCAAGTTCTTCGTCTGGGATGCTGAGCACACGATGCTGAAGCTCGAGGAAGACCGCACCGGACCCTTCAAGACCGGTGAGAAAGTTGGCACCAGCAGCCCGCAATGGCTGTGGCAGCAGTGCGTGGAGAACGCCGAGTTTCGCATGAGGGTGGCGGACTTGGTCCACAAGCACTTCTTCAACGGAGGCGTCCTGAGCCCCCAGTCGCTCGGCCAGCGCTTCCGAGCCCGGGCCAAACAGATCGAATCCGCCGTCATCGCGGAATCGGCCCGCTGGGGCGACGTGAAACACCATTTCAAAATGGACCCGCCACCGCGGCTCGACCAGGACGGCCGTCCCCTCACCGGGCCGTTCACCCGCGACGACGACTGGCGCCCCGAGATCAACCGTTTGGTGAATGACTACCTGCCCAAACGCAGTGCCGTCGTCCGCGGCCAATTGTTTGCGCAGGGCCTGCTCCCCGATATCGAACCGCCTCAGTTTGTGGCCGAAGGCAGCGCAGAATCCAAGATGTTGGCGATGAAATCAGCAACACCCGGCGTGTCCCTCTACTACACCACGGATGGAACAGATCCGCGCCTCGTGGGAGGCAAAGTTTCACCAAAGGCAACGAAGTATTCGTCTGCCGTATCGATGAACGCGAAGACGTCACCGATCAAAGCCCGCGCCATGATTCATGGCGACTGGAGCGCTCTAGCGACGACTCAATGACGAGAGTTCAGTGGAATTGCCGCGCAAGTCAGCTTAGGGTCCGTGCAAAAATAACTTCGGATTTTGGCGGGAGCGCTGCCAGGCCAGATGCAAGACGCGAGGAACCCTCCTCCGCCAAGGCTTCGGAGGAC
>SXGS01028453.1_pt1 | contig 12802 bp, 11 predicted proteins | sample 3174681 | NCBI WGS metagenome assembly SXGS01 (sample SAMN11356861, study PRJNA531348) | freshwater metagenome | isolation source: freshwater sample F1-80 | place: China: Fuxian Lake, Yuxi | collected 2017-12-25
CGATGCCCGCGAGACCGCGCTTCGCCTGCGCGATGACCCCGGACGCACCGGCATCTTCGGCATCCTGACCGTCGGGTTCCTTGTGGCGGCGATGCTCACCGTGCTTGGGTTCATGCTGTACTCCTTCCTGTCGGCGAAGCGACGCATGCAGCAACTCGGCATCTTGCGCGCGATGGGTCTCTCGATCACCCAGTTGATCGGTCTGTTCGTCTTTGAACAGGGGTTCCTGATCATCCTTGGCACGGCGGCCGGTACGGTGCTTGGCGTCGTGACAGGCAACCTGTTCATCCCGTTCCTGCAGATCAAGAGTGAACAGCACGCGGGCATCCCGAGTTTCGTGGTGATGACTTCGTGGGACGACATCTACAAGATCTATGCCATCCTCGGGGTCATCCTGGCGTTTGCCTTCCCGGCCTTCATATGGATGCTAGCCAGGATGAAGATCCATGAGGCGATCAAGTTCGGTGATGAGACGGGCTGATGGTGAGTTCCCGAACCACCCAACGCCATCACACCGTGATTGCAATGCGTTCCGCCACCAGTCCAATCGCCGGGCTGCGCGGACGCGTTCTGCGTTGCCGTCGCGCCCCCTCCTTCCCCGCTCCCCATCGCCCCGGATCCACACACGCTTCGCCTGGTCATCTTCCGTTGCCACGGGAGACGGGAATGATCCATCGCGTCTGCATTCATCGAGGGAGAGAGGTCAGGGCGACGTGATGGATAGCACGGCGCTGATCCTGTGCGACAACCTGGTCAAGATCTACAAGGTTGCCGACCTCGAGGTTGTGGCACTGCAGGGGCTTGACCTGACTGTCGAGACCGGCGAACTGATGGCGATCATCGGCAACAGTGGATCCGGGAAGTCGACCTTGCTGAACATCCTGGGAGGACTTGACCGTCCATCAGCGGGGCGGGTCGTTGTTGGCGGGCGCGACCTGCTGAAACTTGATGATGGCGGGATGGTCTCGTACAAGCGCGAGACGGTTGGTTTCGTGTGGCAACAGTCGAGCCGGAACCTGATCCCGTACCTGTCGGCACTGGAAAATGTGCAAATCCCGATGATCCTGGCCGGTCGGGCCCGCCGGGAGCAGAAGGAGTGGTCCAACGAGCTGCTGGAGGCGGTTGGTCTGGCGCGAAGGCGCACGCACCGGCTTTCGCAACTCTCGGGCGGGGAACAGCAACGGGTAGCCATCGCGATCGCGTTGGCGAACAAGCCCCCGCTGTTGCTTGCCGACGAACCAACGGGTGAGGTGGATACCGCGACGGCGACGGTCATCTACAGCATCTTCCGACGTCTCGTTGCGGAGTACAAGACCACGATTGTGATCGTGTCGCACGACCCGGGAATAGCCTCGCGGGTCGATCGCGTGGTACGGATCCGGGATGGACGGACGAGTACGGAGACGGTACGCCGTGCGGTTGATGGTGGCGAGGGTGTTAGATCTGCCGAGGAGAAGTTGGCCCCGGGTTCATCGGGCACCCACGAGGAGTTCACAGTGATGGACGCCGCCGGTCGACTGCAGTTGCCCCGCGAGATGGTGGAACAACTGGGGCTAAGCCGACGCGTGCGGGTGGAGATGGAAGACGGCCAGATTGTGGTGCGGGCGGCGACCGTGGGTTCGGTAGCCGAACGGGGCACGGTGGAAACGGTGGGGTTGTTGAATGGTGAGGCATCGAAGGATGCACCTGTAGGCAAGCGCCGGTGGTGGCAACGACGGTGACGGAGACCACACAGCTGAAGAGTCGTGCCGGGATGCCGGCGGGCCATGGTTGTGAACGGGTTATGGTGGGGGTGTCGAGCGGTGAGGCATTGACGGGTATGCCCGGAGGCAATCAGCAACCATGGCAACGGTGATGACGGCGGATCCGAAGACTGCGCCCGGGGTCGCCATTGCGGTGTGCGAAGGAGTTAGTCGGGTCTACCGGGTCGGCGGTGAGGATGTCTACGCCGTCCGCGAGGTGTCGTGCGAGATACACGCCGGGCAACTGGTCGCACTGCGTGGCCGGTCCGGGTCTGGCAAGACGACGCTGCTGAACATCCTGAGTGGGCTCGACCGTCCCACCCATGGTCGCACGCTGATCCGCGGGGAGGACACGCGCAAGCTGTCAGACCGGCAACTGACGGAACTGCGTCGGCACGACATCGGGTTCATCTTCCAGGCATTCGCCCTGTTGCCGGTATTGTCGGCCTACGAGAACGTGGAATTGCCCTTGCGGATCTCGGGTGTGGGTGCGCGCCAACGTCAGCGACGGGCGACCGAACTCCTGGAACTGGTGGGACTGGCCAAGCGGATGCACCACCGCCCGTTCGAACTCTCTGGTGGTGAGCAGTCACGTGTGGCCATCGCGCGCGCCTTGGCGAACGAACCCGCGTTGATCGTCGCCGATGAACCGACGGGCGCGCTTGACAGCGTGACCGGCCTGGAGATCATGAGCCTGTTCAAGCGGGTTGTCGAGGAACGTGGGGTGACGATCATCATGGCGACGCATGATCCGACAATCTCCGATCTCGCGAACGAGACGCTGATCATGAGTGATGGCCGGATGTCGCATGACATTCCAGAAGAACTCAAGGGCGTGGGAATCCTGGATGGTGCGTCTATGCCGGGCACCCTGCATGGCGAGATTGGCATGGTGGCGCGACGGATCGGCCTGAAGGTCCATGATGCGGCGACGCCTGACCGAACCGTTCCGGAAGGCACGTCTGCGCCACCACCCGCCTGACTTCGCACCGCTTCACCTGTCCGGTGGCAAGTTAAGTACACTGGCGCCATGACCATTGAAGAACACGTACCCAACCAACTCGGCTATGCCGACACGCCCATCATCCCTGAACTCGGCTTTCGCGTCCACGACCGGACGCGCCCGCAACCGCCGGTTGTGACGCCGGGACGCCACCCGGGCAATGCATCATCCGATGCCCACGTCCTGTTCGACGGCCATTCGATGACCGGGTGGACGAGCGTGAGGTCGGGTGGGCCGGCCGAGTGGCGAGTTGTCGACGGTGCCATGGAAGTTGTTCCGAAGGCCGGTGACATCCAGTCCACCCACGTGTTCGGGGATTGTCAGTTGCACATTGAGTTCCGGTCCCCGGAAGTGGTCAAGGGCCACGGGCAGGGGCGCGGGAACTCGGGTGTCTTCATGATGGGCATCTACGAGATCCAGGTGCTTGACTGCTTCGACAACCCGACCTACCCGGATGGCACGACGGGCGCCCTCTACGGGCAGTACCCGCCACTGGCGAACGTGTGCCATGCGCCCGGTGAGTGGTCGGGCTACGACATCATCTGGAAGGCCCCTCGCTTCGATGGCGAGAGGGTGGTCAGTCCGGCGATCGTGACCGTGATGCTGAACGGTGTGGTGATCCAGAACCACCAGGCACTGCTTGGGACCACGAACCACAAGGTCCTGCCCGCCTACCAGGCGCATCCGGCGAAGGGCCCGCTTCGCCTCCAGGACCACGGCGACCTGGTCCGCTTCCGCAACATCTGGGTGCGCGAGTTGTAGACCGCACACCGGACTTCCGGTGCGTTTCACGGCCCCCATCCCTTGCGGGATGGGGGCCGGTCTCATGCGTCGCGCAGGACGCGGATGGCAACGGCCGAGGCCACCAGGGCAACCGCGCCGGTGGCTATGAAGATCATCGGCAAGCCGGAGATTTCGCCGATGAATCCGCCGATCAGTGGCCCGGAGAACATCCCGATGGCATACACGGCCTGGTAGACACCCATGGCGGTGGCGCGTTCGGTCTGGGAGACGCGGCGGATGGCCATGCCCATCAGGGTGGTGCCGACGACCCCGCGAGCGCCTCCGGCAATGAACTGCACCGCCAGGAGGACGGGGAGGGTGTCGCACAGGGGTGTAGTGACCGCGGTCAGGCCGATCATGGCGAGACCGGCCACCACGACATTCCGTGACCCGAAGCGGTTGTTCAACCAGGCCGTGACTGGTTGGGCGAGGGCGAACGGGATGAGCGAGACCGCAGTGAGAGTGCCAAGGTCGGCCCGTGTCGCACCCAGTCGTTCGGCGTAGACCGGGGTGAAACCGAATACCGTTGAGAACGTGGCGTAGTTCTGGACGGCGGACAGGAGTGAGACACCGATCAGGGCGGGTGCGGTCGCCGTCTTCCAGAGGCGGTCGATGGTGACCGGCGGACCGGTCCGGGCCACGCGCGCCGGTTCCGGGCAGAAGGCGATGCAGGCAAGGCCAACCACCGCGACGGCCGCACTGGCGAGGAAGGGTGCGCCGTAGCCGTACGTCTGGGCAAGCCACCCTCCCGTCCACGTCGCGACGACCTGGCCGGTGGCATTGACGAGGTTGAGCCACCCGATGGCACGTGTCGACTGGGACGGGGCGAAATAGCCGGCGTACATGATGGTGATGCCGACCCACGCGCAGGCGGCAAGACCGGTGATGGCGCGCGCACCGACAAGCGCCCACGCCGACGGGGCGAGGGAGAAGGCGATCGCCCCGGCGGCACATGCAACCAGTCCGGCGGCGAAGACGGGTCGCCGTCGCCCCCACCAATCGGAGGCGACGCCCGTGGGAATGCGCAGGATCAACTGCACCATGCCGTAGGCACTGAGCATCGTGCCCACGACGCCGAGCGGTGCGCCGAGGCTTTCGGCGTAACTCGGCAGGATGGGGACGTAGAAATAGAGGGAAAGCCAGAACGAGAGGTTTCCCACTTGGAACAGCCATGGAACCCACCGGGCGACGGGCAGGGGATCGGATGTGGCGGGGACGGGCTTGATCGTGGCGTCGATGGAGATGGTCATTCGAAGTCAGTGATGGATGGTACTCCTGCGGGTGGTGGCTGACCTCGATTCGACGGGTTCCCTGTGGGGGTGCATGACCGGCGGGAAGACGGCCTACGATGCGAACCCCGCGGTACTCCCTGTCGCTCCGTGAGGGCAATACGGTTCACAGGGTGCACCCCGTTGCCGTTGGCAAGTGCCGTGACGACCTTACAGGCGAGGCACCGCGTTCGCCGCCACCCAGGCCGCGACGTTCGCCTCGTGGAGGTCGGTATCCGATTCGTCCAGGTAATAGAAGGGTTCGGCGCAGGCCAGGCCGTGGCGGGCGCCAAGTTCGGTCCCGGGCGTGAGGATGAACCGGCGGATGTAGGCGCGGTCGGCGGTGTCGTCGTCACCGCCAAGTTCGGGAATGACCAGTCCGCGTGCGGCGAGGGATGCGCGCAAGCGTCTTCCGGTTGACCCGGCAGTGCCCTGGACCTGGTGCACGGCAAGCGTTTCGACCTTTGTGTCCACGTAGCCGGAGACATCAACGACGCGGTTGGTGGGTTGTCCGGCCCGCGCCACCCAGTAGAGGCGCCCGCGGATGATGTGCGGTGCCAATCCGGCAGACAGGTGTTCGGGGTAGTCCTTGTCCAGGCCGGCCATCCATCTCGCGGCTTCGACCGCCTGACCAGTGACCCAATGGTCGGGGTTCTGTTCCGCGGGTTGGGCGGGATTGAAGGTCATGACGATGTCGGGTCGAAGGAGGCGGAACAGGAAGACAAGTCGTGACCGGAGTTCGGCGACCGAGACGGCGTCCAGGAAGTGGTTCTGGTAGCCAAAGTTGAAGACGCGCCGGATGCCGAGGATGCGGGCGAGTTCTTCAGTCTCACGTTCGTTCGCAAGGATTGTCTCGCCGACACTGGATGTGGGACCGCACTTGTCATCGTTGGTGGTCTGGATCAGGTAGGCGGTGTAGCCGGACTCCTTCACCAGGCGGGCGATGGTCCCGGATCCAAGGAATGACAGATCGTCGGAATGTGCCTGCACGACGACGATGACAGGCCCAGTGGGGGCACCAACTGGTTCGGGCATCGTGATTGGTTGGCGTTCGGTCGGTGCGGTGTACGGATGTGCAGGCGCGGGCCATGCGGGAAGATCGCTGAGAGGGGTGCCGTGATGATCAACATGCACGCGGTGTGCGCCGGACGCCTCCCTGTCCGGCCCGGTGGGTTCATGTTTCCAGATGGTCACCAGAAATCCTCCTGTGCGACGTCGAGGCAGTCAATGCCAGGTCAAGGCTACATCCTGCTGCAGACAGTCGCCGCATTGACCTGCACGTGCTAGGGTCAAGGTGGAACGGCGTGGACGGTATTTGATGCCTGAAAGGACGAAACGTGGCAGGTTCGCACGTGATTGACTACCGCCTCATCGGGGACGACATGCAACTGGTCGAGATCACGCTTGACCCGATGGAGACGGTCATCGCCGAGGCCGGATCGATGATGTACATGGACGAGGGCATCTCGTTTGAGGCGAAGATGGGTGACGGAAGCAGTCCCGGTGGTGGCTTCATGGGCATGTTGATGGGCGCGGGAAAGCGTTTGCTGACCGGCGAATCGCTGTTCATGACCCACTTCACGAACGTCGGGCGCAACCGGCAGCGACTGGCGTTTGCCGCGCCGTATCCGGGGAAGATCATTCCCCTTGACCTGCGCGAACTTGGCGGGGAGATAATCTGCCAGAAGGACGCGTTCCTGTGTTCGGCCTTCGGGACAGAGATTGGCGTGGCATTTGCGCGGAAGCTTGGGGTGGGTTTCTTCGGAGGCGAGGGTTTCGTCCTGCAACGCCTGCGGGGTGACGGACTGGCTTTCGTTCACGCCGGTGGCACGCTTGTGAAGCATGAGTTGCATGGCGAGACGCTTCGTCTTGACACGGGATGCCTGGTGGCGATGACGCCGGGGATTGACTACGACATCGAGCGGGCCGGCAATCTCAAGTCCATGGTCTTCGGAGGCGAGGGACTGTTCCTGGCGACCGTCCGGGGGCATGGGACGGTGTGGGTGCAAAGCCTGCCGTTCTCGCGCCTCGCCGAACGTGTCCTGGCGGCGGCCCCGGGTGGCATCGGTCGGGGGCGGGACGAAGGATCGGTCCTGGGAGGCCTTGGGCGGATGTTCGAGGACAGGTGACCGTTGCCGGGTGGCATGGTTTCCTGTCGCCATCTTCTTCCTGGCGACGCAACGGTGGTTCGTGCGGTTGGGATGTTCCCCCACCCTTGACGTACATGCGCTGCGCCGTTGTTGACACGTCCCCGGTACGCCAGTAGATTGGCCCGGAGAGTGGCCCGTTGGGAACGGACGGCGCGGGTGCGCTTTCCGGCGGGTGTGCCGCCGCCGTCGTTGAACGGCGAGGGGAGAAGTTGAGCAGATGGAACGTCGACGGCTATTGCAGAGCGGGTCAGTCTCTATCAGTGCGTTGCTTGCGGCCTGCGGTGATGCAGCACCACAGGCACCCGCGGTGGGTAAGCCCGCCGATCCGACCAAGGCACCCGCAGCGGTGGCACCGACGGTTGCGCCCGCGGTGGCACCAACCGCCGCTGCCGCCGCGCCTGCGGCGGCGAACTCCAAGATATTCACCATGGTCGACAAGACATGGGCCGACCTGGGGATGCTTGATGCCACGGTCCGGTTCAATCAGGAGCGTGCCGACCTCGGGAATGTGACGCTCGAGGAGACCGCGCAAGGGTGGGATACCAAGGTCCTCGCACAGATAAAGGAGAAGAACCTCCGTTGGAGTGGTCACGGTTACGCGGCGTTCTTCGATTCCTTCAAGTTCATCAAGGCCGGTCTGGTTGCGCCACTTGACGACTACCTGAAAACAAGCAAGGTGGCATGGGGCGGCAAGCAGAAGGAGGCGTACTTCACTTCCCGCATCTACGACGCCTTGCAGTTCCAGGGCAAGCAGTATTTCATCCCGATGAAGGCAAATGTGCATCTTGTCGGCTACCGCGAGGATTACCTAAAGGTGGCCGGCTACGACAAGTTCCCGGCGACGTGGGACGAGGTCGAAAAGATGATGCGGAAGATGAAGCCCCTTCTCGCCAAGGACGAGGTCACCCCGATGGGAATCTCGCGAGACATCTTCCGCACGATTGGCACGATGTTCACGACATTCATCGAGAAGCCATTTGATGATCAGGGTGTCCTGAAATTTGAGAGTCAGGAGTGGTTCATGCTCCTGGAAATGCTCAAGAAGTGGAAGGATGATGGCTTGGCGCGCCTCGATCCGACAAGCGAATCCATTGATGTCTGGCAGAAAGGCAAGTACGCGTTCTCGCTCGGGTCGCACTCACTGGTGCGAATTGGTCGCCAAGTCTGGGGCACGGCCAAAGTCAAGGGGTCAATTCCGGCGCAGGCGAACGCAAGCGCGCCCCCGCGGACGTGGGTGCACATCGACTCCGGGTTTGTCTTCCCGGGGGCACCGAACCCGCAACTGGCAACCGACTGGCTGCTCTCCATCCTTGGGCCGGACGGGACCATCGCCGAACGTTGGTGGCGCGGTGTGACGACCTTCTCAGGGCAGCCGGTGCACCAGAACTGGATCGACAAGGCCCTCAAGGACAACAAGGATCTCTCCGAGGTCTACGAAGTCCTGAAACTGGTGCCGAACAGCCAGATCATCTCCTTGCCGGTGGCAGGGGCGTACGCCATCACCGAATCAAAGATTTGGCCACACCTCGACCGGTTCTTCAAGGGAGAGACCGGTATCAAGGATGCAATGAGCGCAACCCGCAAGGAGGTTGACGAAGAAGTTGCGAAGCAGCTCAAGTAGCCCTTGCGGGGCGTTGACCGGTGGTCATGACGAATGATGCGCTGAGCGGGTCGTTCTCGCGGACTACCTGACCCATCGAGGGAGTGAGTTTATGGCGACGACTCCGTCTGGAGCGAGGGCCACGGCGTTGGCGTGGTGGCAGGCAGTGCGCGCGCTTCGCCGTGAAGCGTGGGGTGAGAGCATTGCCGGCTTCTTGTTCGTCGGCCCGGCGGTTGGCCTGTTTCTGGTTTTCAATGCGTACCCGATCGTCCGGGGCTTGGTCATCGCATTTTCTGATTACCGATATCTGGTTCCGGACTACGCCCCGTTCAACGGTTTCGACAATTGGTTTGCGATGGCGAACGACCGGGTCTTCTGGCAGTCGTTTGGCCGGTCGCTGCAGTACACCGCGATCTACTTCGCGCTGAACTTCGTGATGGCGTTCTTCGTGGCGGTACTGATAAGCCAGGTTCACGGACCCCGCGAGGCCGGCCTGTATCGGGTCATCTCGTACTTGCCTGTGATCTTGCCTGCGTCGGTTGCCCTGTTGGTCTGGCGCCAGTTCCTCAGTCCCGAGTTCGGTTACGTCGCGGTGCTGTTGAAGGGTCTGTTCGGACCGGCGGTTTCGGCGTGGCTTCGCGATGCACGGGCCGTGGTGCCGATCCTGGCAACGATTGCCGCGTGGAAAGCCATGGGGAGCAATGTGCTGCTGCTGCTTGTGGGCCTTTACAGCATCAATGGTGAACTCTACGAAGCCGCCTCGATTGACGGTGCGGGTTGGTGGCGGAGGCTGACTTCGATCACCATTCCGCTGCTGTTACCGACGTTCACCGTGATCTTCGTGCTGGCGGCCGGTGTGCTGGGCGAGGCTGAGGCATCGCTCATCTACTACGGAGTGACAGATGCCGGACCAGAGGGTGCGGGTCGGTTGATTGGGCGCTACGCCTACGAGATCGCATTCCTGCAAGGGGACCTCCGGTGGGGGTACGCGGCAGCGATGAACCTGACCGTTGGCTTGACATCCATGGGCATTTCCGCCTTCGTATTCCGTCTGTTGCGGTCGGGAAGGGTGTGATGTCCGGCCTGACGACCACGTTGCCAACGCCGCGCCCCCGTCCGGCGAGGACGCCAATATCAATGGCGGTTGGATGGCTGGTCAGGTACCGGGGTGGCCTTCTTGCGCGGTTTCTTCTTTGGGCTCTGCTGATGTATTTTCTCGCGCCGATCATCTGGACGATTGCTTCTTCATTGAAAACACGAGCGGAACTTTTTCAGGCAACCCCGAGTTTCATTACCCTGAAGCCGACGCTCGCAAACTACCAATATGCAATCAAGAAATTGACCGGTTTCGACCTCTTCTTCCGCAATTCACTCATCGTCACCCTCGGTGCAACCGTTCTGCAGACAATCCTGGCGACGCTTGCCGGGTATGGGTTTGCCCGCCTGCGGTTCAAGGGTCGCGACCTGATCTTCTACACGATGGTGATGCTGATCTTCGTGCCCCGCGCGGGAGGGCTGATGGCGCAGTACGAACTGATGAGTTTCCTCGGCCTCCGCAACAGCCTGTTCGGGCTGATCCTGGCATTCTCGGCAGGCCTTGCGGTACCGGTCTTCATCATGAGGCAGGCGTTCCTGAACCTGCCCCCGGATTTCGAGGATGCCGCGCTGATCGATGGGTGCAACCGGTTCCAGGCCTTCTGGCACGTCATGGCACCCATGGCAACCGGTTCGATGATGGTCGTGGCGCTGTTCGAGTTCATCCGGGTCTGGGGTGAGTACCTTTTCACCCTGACGATGATCGACCAACGGGAACTATTCACGCTGGGAATCGGGATGGCGATGCAGTTCCTCGGGGTCTCGATGGAATTTGGGGAGTTCACCAGTTACGGGTCGCAGGCGGCTGCGTTTGTCATGGCTTCGTCACCTGTCGCCATCTTCTTCCTGGCGACGCAACGGTGGTTCGTGCGGGGGTTGATGGAGGGTCTGAAGTTCTGATCGCGGCGGTGTGGGGGTGCCGACCAGGCGTCCAGATGACGGCGTAGACTTGCCACAAGGAGGCACGTCATGACCGGCACCACACACCGCATCGACATCGACGAATCCCGGCCCCTGATCCAACAGCCCGAGGTCGGACACAACCGCTGGCACGAGGACATCCGCCCGGTGATCCACGCGCGGTCTGGTGACCGAGTGACCATCCAGACGCGCGATGCCTTCGATGGGCAGGTCACACGTCAATCAACCCTCGCTGAGATTGCCACCCTGGATCTCGGACCGGTGCATCCACTTACGGGTCCGGTGGCAATCGACGGTGCCGAGGAGGGCGACCTGCTTGAAGTGCGCGTCGTCGACATCGTCCCGGCGTCGTTCGGCTACACCGTGCAGGTTCCGGGGTTCGGGTTCCTTGCCGATCACTTCCCTGATCCGCACCTGGTGCGTTGGACGATCGCTGACGGGTTTGCCGAGTCCGGTGACCTGCCGGGAGTGCGCATTCCCTACCTTGCGCATCCCGGGGTGATCGGGCTGGCCCCGGGGCGTGCGCTGCGCGAACGGATTGCGAAGCGAGAAGCTGACCTGGTGGCCCGGGGCGGGTTCGCGATGCCACCGGACCCGGTCGGGGCAGTGCCGGGTGACCCGCTGATCGCCGGGCACGCCCTGCGCACCATTCCGCCGCGCGAAGTCGCGGGCAACATCGACATCAAGCAATTGAACCGAGGCACTTCGATCTTCATTCCGGTCTCGGCCCCGGGTGGCCTCTTCAGTGTGGGGGATGTGCACTTTGCGCAGGGTGACAGCGAGACGTGTGGCACCGCGATCGAGATGCGGTCGGAGTCGACCTTCGAGTTCCACCTGCACAAGGGCACGGCGGCAAGCAAGGGGATCCGGTCGTTCTATCTCTCCCGCACCGGGACGGACGCGGTTCCCTACCGTTCATCGCCGGGCCGGTTCGTCGCAATCCCGGGCATGCCGATCACCGCGGATGACGAGAACCGTGGTGGCGATGCTACCCTCGCGGCCAGGAATGCCCTGCTTGGGATGATCGAGTACATCGTCCGTGAACACGGGTACTCCCGGCAACAGGCGTACGCGATCTGTTCGGTGGCGGTGGACCTCAAGGTGTCAGAACTGGTTGATGTGCCGAACTTCATCGTGACGGCGTTCCTGCCCCTTGAAATCTTCGTCTAGGGGGCGGAGGCCAAGCCCTCACCGCCGGGGGCGGGCAGGGATGCCCGCGGACCACCACACCATCCCATCGCCCATTCAATCCAACTCACATCGCGTCGCGCCACTGGTTGCAAGGTGTCGCCGGGATACGCGCCCGGTACGGGAAAGGAATAGGCGTGACGGAACTCCGTGGCATCTTCCCTATCGTCTACACCGCGTTCCACGCCGATGGCCAATTGGACCGGACGGGTCAGCGCCGGATTGTGGACCACCTGATCGGGGCCGGTGCGCACGGCCTGGCGGTCACCGGAGGTGCCAGCGAGACGGCGTTGCTATCCCCGGATGAACGCCGGGAACTGTTGGAGGTGTGCGTCACGCAGGTGGCCGGGCGCGTGCCGGTCATCATGGGGGCGAGTGCCCCGACGGTGGAGGAAAGCCTTGCAGTCATCCGCCACGGGGCATCGTGGGGTGTCTGCGCGGCGTTCTGCCTGCTGCCACCCGGAACAGCGACCCTGCATGGCGATGATCTGGCACAGGCGTTGCGCCGCCATTTCCTCACTCTGGGTGAGGCTAGTCCCCTGCCAGTCCTGGTGCAGGAGGTGGCGCAATCCCTTCCTGCCGAGGCAATCGCCGCGATTGCCGAGACCTGCCCCAACGTCATCGGGGTCAAGGAGGAGGCACCGGACACGGGGAAGCGCATCAGTGCGCTGCGGGAGGCCTCTGGTGGGCGCCTGGTCATCCTTTCGGGCGGTGCCAACCTTCTCGACGACCTGGCGCGGGGTGCCGTCGGCGCCATTCCCGGATCGATCGGCGTGGCGGACCTTGCCACCGCCTACGACCGGCATGTCGCCGGCGACCACCCGGGCGCGCGCCGCGCCTTCACCCACTTCCTTCCCCTGGCGCACTGGCGACGGCCCTTTCCCCTGATCGGGGCCAAGGAAGTGCTGCGGCGCCAAGGGGTGATCAACTGCGCCAACGTGCGGGTACCCGAAGGCCAGGCCGTGGGTGCGCAGACCCTTGACGCCCACGACTTGCAGGAACTTGACGAGGTGATGGCGACGCAAGGGCCGCCGTACTGATGGGCGACCAAG
>SXGS01574115.1_pt1 | contig 12802 bp, 6 predicted proteins | sample 3174681 | NCBI WGS metagenome assembly SXGS01 (sample SAMN11356861, study PRJNA531348) | freshwater metagenome | isolation source: freshwater sample F1-80 | place: China: Fuxian Lake, Yuxi | collected 2017-12-25
CTTTCCATCCGTTGCTGAAAAACCAGCAACGGTCATCGCCAAAAATTGGACATATTGGTGTTGACCCAAAAAATCGATCGCCATTGCCGAGGAATATCCTGCGCCCGTGTTTGGTGGAGAAAACGACTTCATCCCGGCTTCGTCGTCCGTCAATTTGCCGTCCCGATTGGCATCCAACTTTTGCAATGCCACGACTGCGTTCTTAATCTCGGATTCTTCAATCGACCCGCTTTCGTTGGCATCCAGAGCCGAATTGGCCTTCATCGACCGCATGATCCCGGGTCCTCTCCGCTGACGCTGGCCCCCTCCGGCCTGTCCAATTTGCGGACTCACTTCGTCCTCGGAAAGTTTCCCGTCTAGGTTTTTGTCTAGTTTGAGAAGAACACTTGGGGCGTTTGCGAGTTCTTCCGAGGAGATCTCTTTGCTGTGATCAGCGTCGATCGTCGAAAGCACCGGATCGCTCTGCATCGCATTTGGACGATTCCCTCCCGGCCCAGCAGCCTGTGGAGCACTAGGACGGTCTGGTAACAGACCCTTCCAGATCGTGGCACCCGTAAGTTTGTCCAACGCGACAATCGTCGTTTCTTGCCCTCCGGGTGTGCAAATCAATTTCTCTCCATCAACTAGGGGGGATTCCCTAAAACTCCACATCGGTGCCCTTCCTCCGAACTCAGTCATCAGATTGCGTTCCCAAAGCACCTTGCCATTAGTCGCCTGTAAACAAACAACGTTCCCCGCCAGCCCCATAACATATAGTCGGTCACCATCCACAGTCGGAGTCGCACTTGGACCCTCCTTTGACTGCGGCCAGTTCTGAGGTGGAGCCGATGTGGTACGGACTGCCCAGATTTCCTTACCGTCCTTTTCGGAGAGAGCCCACACCACCTCGTCACCACCGCGATGGCTCATCCCGAAAATGCGCCCATTGGCAATTGAAGGGGTACTATCGCCGCCGCCAAGACCATTAATCCTCCAAACCAACGGTGGCCCATCTTTCGACCACTCTTTCAGAAGTCCCGTTTCCTTGGACCGTGCCGTGCGATCGGGTCCTTGCCATTGTGGCCAATCAAACTGAGCAGCCAGAACTGAATGCGCCAAAGCACTGGCACTTAAAATAAATGCGAAGGTTCGAGACATGCTGCCAGCATACACCAAAATCAAAAAACCGTCTCCACCAAAACGAAATAGCCACGGGGTCCATCGAAATTGAGTCACGTTCTCAAAAAACGTTGCACACACAGCGTTGCTTCGCCATGCTACAAGTCCCGGTTGGAGAGATGGCTGAGTGGTTTAAGGCGCACGCCTGGAAAGCGTGATTACCGAAAGGTAACGGGGGTTCGAATCCCCCTCTCTCCTCCATCGGGACAAGGCTTGATGGGATCTCAACTGGGGTTCCTCTTGGAGGTGAATTCAAAATATCCCCAATTTTTGTCTCTTGACTAAACGGCAACTTTCCTTTAGAGCGGACACATGTTGATCTACTGTCAAGAACGAATCTCTGTCCCTTGAAGCATTCAACGACACTAATTGTATGAAACTCAAGCAAGACTATTCCCTCTCAAATGGGTTCTCTAAGAACTCTCCCCGACCCGTGTCGGGTTTCACCCTAATCGAATTGCTCGTCGTCATCGCGATCATCGCGATTCTCGCAGGCATGATGCTTCCTGCCCTCGGAAAAGCTAAGCAGAAAGCTCAAGGCATCCAGTGCATGAACAACCATAAGCAGTTGACCTTGGCGTGGCGAATGTATGCCGAAGATAATAACGACCGCCTTGTCTATGCTAGTCACTCCGGGACGGCGACCGATCCCAACAATGCCTATGCTTGGACTCAGACTGAATTAAGTTTCGGCCCTGATCCTAAGAATTGGGATGTTAATGCCGATATCACACGTCGCCCGCTATGGCCTTACAACAAAAGCCCGGGGATCTATCGTGGCCCTAGCGATAACAGTTACGTTCTGGTGAACGGAAAGCGCATGCCTCGCGTGCGCACCATGTCCATGAATTTCTTCCTCGGCGGTTTCGGGGGTGGAACAGGGGGCATTTCCTTTGCCGCACCTTACCAACTGTATTACAAGCTCTCAGAACTCGCTAACCAACGGATTTCTCCTGGACCGTCCGAAACGTGGGTGTTCCTCGATCAACGGGAAGACACCATCAACTGGGGCAATTTCATGACCCACATGGACGGGTTTGATCCGAATAACCCAGCTCTTTACAAGTTCACCATGGATATGCCCGGTTCGTATCATAACCGAGCTTGCGGTTTCTCCTATGCAGACGGCCACTCTGAGATCAAGAAGTGGACCGATCCACGGACAACACCTCCATTGAAGTTGCAAACCGAAGCTCGGACTTCTGACACTCCTTCCTCCCGTAACAAGGACATTGCGTGGCTCCAGCACCGCACGACTCGTCCCAAAAACTGGGGGAGATAACCTGTTAATCCATTCAAATTAAAGGGGAAACACACGTTTTCCCTTGTAACCTTGTTTTCTATCGTGTAAAAAGTCATCGTTCCACAAAAATCCATAGAAACGAAACCCATGTATGAAAATGCATAAACCAGCCCGATTCAGTATTGTCGCGGCCTTGTTGACGCTCATAGCAGGTGCTAACGTCGCGAGGGCAGATTACTCCACCGCCGTCAGTGCCCTAAACCCATTGGGTTATTGGCGATTTGACGACACTGGCACCTCGCCTGCTCAAAATAAGGTGAGCAACGCGTCGCCCCTCGGTAGTGCCCTCGATGGGGCTGTGGTTTTGGATGTTGGTAAGGGCGAACCCGGTGCGGTTGGGAACTCGCTCCGATTCCGTAACCCCGGCGTTGCTGCGGGTTATCAGGGATCCAAGCTCGATATTCCATACAGCGCAGCCCTCAATAAAAGGAGCGCATTCAGCGTGGAATGCTGGATCAAACCTGCCTCCTTGGGTGCGGATGCCACAGGTATGGCCGTTTACTCCTCGATGATGAACGATTTCGTTCCTTCAGGACGTCGCGGTTACCTGCTTTATATGAACTCCGCAGGTCGCTTCGAGTTTCGCTTGGGGAATTCCGGCGGTTATGTGGGAACGGTCAACAACGCCGCGATGCCTGCTTACAACGCCGCCACGGACAAATGGCGCCATGTCGTGAGTATTTTCGATGGTGCCGAGACACGGATCATTGTGGATGGTGTGGTGGTCGCGAGCCGTGTCCTTACCGCCGCACAGATTGCCAGCTTGGATTTCAATACCCAGATGCCGCTCCGTATCGGTGGCACGCCGTTTAACGGCAGTCTTACCGATTCTCCGTTGATCTCAGCGGGCGGTGTCTCCGGTAACCGCGGAATTGATGCTTGGGTTGACGAATTTGCCTACTATCCCTATGCGTTGACTACCGCACAGTGCGCTGCGCACTTTGCTACAGCAACAACCAACCCTGCAGGCTATGGGGCTGGAGTTCTCGCCGACAACCCCGTCGGTTATTGGCCGATGGATGAAGCTGCCTATCCTGCCCCTGATGCCAGCACATTTCCAAAGGTTGTTAACAGCGGTTCCCTTGGAAGCGAAGCAGACGGCACCCTGCTCTGGGGTGGTCTGACAGGTCAACCCGGAAGCGGATACGCCGGTCTGGGAGCTGAAAACAAATCCATCTCCTTGGACGGTGCAAATGGTTTTGTCAAATTGGGAGCACCTGCAGGTTTGGACATCTCGGGGAACATCACCCTGATGGCATGGGTAAAACCCACCGTTAAAAACTTCTTCCGGGACATCATCGTCCGCGGATGGGATGACAAGTATGCCGAAACGTTCCTGCGGATTTCCCGAGGCACCGATCTTGTCGGATCGGGCTACGGCACAACCAACCATTACGAAATTGGTGTTTCCGACGGTGCCAGTTACGACTCGGTTCTTGTTCCAATGCCTGAGGGTGATATCGGCAACTGGGTGTTCTTAGCAGGTACCTACGACGGAACCGAATGGTCCCTTTACCGTAACGGTAAGAAAATCGGCACGAAAGCCAGCGCGATCGGAGCATTGGTAACCACCAACGCATGGGCCATCGGGGCACAGAGCGAAGCAGATTTGGGTGGGCCTTTTAGCAGTCCCGGCGGTATCAGCACCTATTTTGGTGGCAACATTGACGAAGCGGCGATTTTCGGCACCGCGCTGACAGAAGGTGAAATCAGTGCCCTCTATGACGCTGCCCAAGGTTCACCAGTGATCACTCGTTCCATCGCAACTCCTGACGGGTTCGCAAATACCCCATGGTCAACTTTGTTCAAGGGCGCGAACGCCACATTGAACGTTGTGGCAGAAGGTACTGGAACATTGGAATACGAATGGACCAAGGATGGAGTCTCCCTCGGAGTCACCACCAAGGATCTCGTCTTGAACAATGTCCAAGTTGGCACTCCGACGTATGCGGTTACGGTGAAAAATGCTTACGGTTCGGCTACCAGCACGGTGAAATTGACCATCATTGCAGCACCTCCCTCATTCGTCTCGAATCCCGTTGGACTCGCACGATTTGCCGGTTCAGCATATAGCTTCTCGGTTACCACCGGAGGCAGCACCCCTCAGACCTATCAATGGCAAGCCAACGGAGTGGATATCGCAGGTGCGACATCCACGACATTAACCGGAGTGGCTGCTGCAGGGGACAACGGAACCAGCTTTACCTGCGTCGTGAATAACGAAGCCGGAACGGCTACCAGTGCTGCTGGAATCCTCCGCGTCAGTGCTGCACCTGTTGCCTACAGTGCATCGGTCATGGGGAACTCCCCAATCGCTTATTGGCGCCTCGGTGAAGCCAGCGGCGGCACGGCATATGATTACATCGGTGCTAACAACGGTGTTTACTTCAACACCACCCTGAATCAGGATGGTTATTCCTTGATCGACTCCGACAAAGCCGCTCAGTTCTCTGGCGAAAACAGTTATGTCGGCCAGATCAGTGGTTCCAAGGTGAACTTTGAAGGCAGTGCTGTTAGTTTCACTGTCGAGGCTTGGGTCAAAGGAGCGGAAGGTCAACCCGATGAATCTTCGATCATCGCGAAGGGAACCGGAGCAGAAGGGACGACTGCCAATGAACAATTCGGGCTCGACGTCGCCTTCGGCCATTACCGCTTCTTTACTCGTGGTAGCAACAACGCGATCTACGCGGCCGAGGCAGGTGTAGGCCCCGATGGAACATGGCAACATGTTGTCGGTGTTTATGATCAAACGAATCCAGAATCCCCAACACTCCTCATTTACGTTAACGGAGCACTATCAGGGAGCGGTTCAGGTCGGCCACAGTCGAACGGAGGTCTGCGTGCTTCTACCTCAGCAGTTTCCATCGGTTCGAAACGGTTGGGTAACGCCCCTGCGTTCGATGGAACCTTTAGTGGAACCATTGACGAGGTAGCCATTTATGCTACACCTCTGAGCGAATCCGCTGTCATGGCGCAATATGGATCCGCCTACGGATCCAACACGGCTCCAGTAATCAGCGTCCAGCCGAAAGCGGCTGTGAACTATGTCTCCTTGGGGGCATCGTTCTCGGTGGGTGCTTTCGGAACCGTTCCCATCTCTTATCAGTGGAAACGGAACGGAGTCGCCATCGCAGGTGAAGTGAATTCCACCTTCTCGCTCTACGGCCTCACCGCTGGAGACGCCGGTGACTACACCGTCACCGTCACAAATCCTGCTGGAACCACCACCAGCTCGGTCGCTGTTCTGACGGTTTTGGCGGCACCCAAATCAGCTCCTTCTGTCGGAGGATTGGTTCTGCACCTCTCCTTTGATGATGATCTGAAGGATAGCAGCAATCGGGGGAACGATGGTATCGCCATCAATCAGACGGATACTTCCAGCAACACCGTGAGTGCTGTCTTCGTGGACGGCAAAATCGGGAAGGCTGTGAATTACCATTCTGAATTCGGCGAACCCGGTGGACCTGGTGCCACCACAACTACCAATACCACCTACGTTTCGCTTGGTGTGAGGCCCGACTTGCAATTCTCAACTAACGTTGATTTCAGCATCGCAATGTGGGTCCGATTACCTCAGGACTTCATTGGTGGGGATCTTCCGATCTTCACAACCACCGCTGGTTCACTTGGCGGTCAGGGAATCGTGGTGTCTCCTGCCTACGGTTATGGAATCGGCAGCGGTAACGATCCAGATCCAGCACCGCTGAACTACGGCGGTTGGGGTGTTTCGCTCTATGATGCAGGCTCCGCTAACGGTGCCCGTATCTATGGTGACATCGGCAGCATCAACGATGGCGGATGGCACCATCTCGCCTTCGTATTCGACCGCGCTAAACAGGTCATTACTTACCTCGATGGATCCCCCGCTAAATCGTTCAAAATTTCTGGAACGGTCACGGGTGAGGCTAAGACGATCGACACCGGACTCGCAGCCACAATTGGTCAAGATCCAACGGGTCTCTACCAAGAAACTGGTGCAGGCGACGTGGACGATCTCGGTGTCTGGAGACGGACATTGACTCCTCTGGAAGTCGGCTCGATCTACGTGGCCGGTATGAACAACCTGAGCTTCAAAGGAGTAGATCCTTCGCTGTCGCTCCAGAAGGTCGGGGCAGCATCCGAATTGGTTTGGGATGGTGGAACACTCCAACAATCCGAAACTGTTAACGGAACTTACACCGATGTCGCCGGGGCGACCTCGCCTAGGGCGGTTGTTGGTGCATCAGCAACCATGTTCTACCGCCTGAAACTGTAATAATCACTTACTCACAAACCCTCTCCCGGAAACGGGAGAGGGTTTTTTGTTTAAGATTCCCGCTTGGAGGTTCATTTTTATCCAAAATAGCCTTGCCAGAGTGGGGTTACACCGGTTTTATAACCGTTCCATCTCCACGGGATGGCTGGATAGCTCAGTTGGTAGAGCAGTCGACTGAAAATTGACGTGTCGCCGGTTCAATTCCGGCTCCAGCCACCACGTTTTTGCAAGGTGGGTTCGACACTTCGAAACGCGTTGTTCTATTTTTTAGACAGTGGTTTTCTGCAAAAAATCATGTGTTGCCAAGGCAAAGGGTGTTTCGTTTCCACCCATTCTAACCCGACCACAGCAGCTTCTTTTTTGACCTGAGCCTCGGTCATCTTGTGGACCGCTTTAATGGGAACTTTGTCGTCCTCGGCACGATACTCGATAAATACAACGCGGCCTCCGGGTTTCAAGGCACTCGCGATGCCCTGCATCATTTCAAAAGGATGAGAGAACTCATGGTACACATCCACCATGATGACGAGATCCACCGTGTTGGTGGGCAGTTTAGGATCGGTAATGGTTCCGAGGACTGGTCTGACAATTTTAACCCCACGGCTCGCCATATTCTTGTTCAGGAGATCCAACATCTCTTGTTGGATCTCTACGGCATACACGACTCCATTGGTTCCCACCTTGGTGGCCATGCGCCAACTGATGTAACCGGTGCCAGCACCGATATCCGCCACCCGATCTCCCGCTTTCAGGCCGAGTGAATCCACCATCAGATCCGGTTTCTCTTCGTCCGCTCGTTCAGGCCGTTCCAACCAGTCCGCGCCCTGATGCCCCATGACATGAGCGATCTCGCGTCCGAGGTAGAATTTCCCAATGCCATTGGGATCATGGCTGCTTTTCGTTACATACCGAGGGAGTTCTTGTCCATAACCTAGTGGAGCAAGCATCGAAAAACTGAGAATTGCAACTAATAGACGAGTCATTGGGGTTTCGGAGTCAGGTGGTTCAACGTTGAATTGGAGAAGGTAACTTTAGGATTGGCTCTCCGAGCCATGAAGATCTCTTCGGACGGGACGGCTTCAACCCAAATGGCTTGATCGCTCTGGCTTTGATGTAAGCGATGGCTTCCTCCACCGAATCGGTGGCGAAAATCAGATCCAAGTCCTCCGGACTGATGGTGGCTGACTTTACCATCGTATCGAGCATGGCGAGGGTCTGTTTCCAGTATTCTTTTCCCATGATCACGATGGGGAAATTCTCGATTTTCTTCGTTTGGATCAGCGTGAGAGCCTCAAACAGTTCGTCGAGCGTCCCAACGCCGCCGGGCATGACAACGAAGGCATAGGAGTATTTGATCAGGAGAGTTTTCCGCACAAAGAAATAGTGCATCGTGACCTGATGATCGAGATACGGATTGGCGTATTGTTCGTGAGGCAAATGAATGTTGCACCCGACGGATGGACCGCCCGCTTCACGAGCACCTCGGTTCGCAGCTTCCATAATTCCCGGCCCGCCGCCGGTCATTACCGTGAACCCCAGTCGTGCGATGGCTCCCCCCATTTCTCGAGCTAATTCGTAATACTCGCTGCCGGCCGGTGTCCGAGCGGAGCCGAAGACAGTTACGCAAGGCCCCACGAAATGAAGGCCACGGAATCCGTGGATAAAATCCCGGAGCACGCGCAGCAACGTAAAGAATTCTCCGGTGCGAGAGTGGGGTCCCTCGAGAAAGCCTTTCTCTCGTTGGAGAGCGACAATGCTTCGAGCCTTTTTGGTGGGATGTCCTGGGTTATTACTCATAGAACACACGCGGTGAGGACAACACTACCCAGCTTTGCCTGCGACGCCAATGGTTCGTTTTGGGCTGGTTTATCTTAGAAAAACATTGAATAATTCGGATTATGCGATTTCGAGTTGCGTTGGGATACTTGTTTTTAGCGATGGTGACGGTTCAAGTTCGAAGCGAAGAACCGGGAGGGACTAACACCTTTGAATTCAAAGCCGATCGTTTCGCAGACATTCAAGTGCTGCGTTATCAAGTGCCGGGGTTCGATTCGTTGCCCCTCGAGAAGAAAAAATTGGCATACTACCTCACCGAAGCGGGTCTTTCCGGGCGTGACATTATTTGGGATCAAAAGTATCGTCACAATCTCATGGTGCGGAAAACTCTCGAGACGGTTTTGAGAACCTACCGCGGAGAGCGCACCGGGACTAATTGGGATGGGTTTGTCACATATGCGAAGCAGGTGTTTTTTGCCAACGGAGTCCATCATCATTACGGCAGCGCGAAGATGCTCGCGGAGTTTCCGCAAAGTTATTTGAAAGAATTGGTGACGCATTGCGACCCCCGAACGCTTCCTCTCGAGGGCAAGTCGATGGAGGATTTTGTGAAGGATTTGACGCCGATTCTGTTCGATGCCTCGAAGGACGGGAGGACGGTGAATCTTGATGGGGGCATTGATAATGTGAAGGGGTCAGCCAACAATTTTTACCGTGGTGTAACCGCAGCGGAAGTGGAGTCGTTTTATGCCGCTAAAGTTAAGGAATCAGGGAATTCTCGGCTCTCGTATGGGTTGAATTCCCAGCTTGCGAAGGTGAAGGGGAATATCGTTGAGCGCACATGGAAGGTGGGCGGGATGTATGGCCCAGCGATCGAAAAAATCGTGGGTTGGTTGGAGAAAGCCGTGGAGGTTGCTGAAGGTCCTGAGCAGAAAAAGAGCCTAGAAGCGTTGATCAAATATTATCGGTCGGGTCAGATTGCTGATTTTGATGAGCATTGTATTGCGTGGGTTTCGGATACGAAATCGACGATCGATGTGGTGAATGGGTTTATCGAGGTCTATGGGGATGCCGCGCAAAAACGCGGGTCGTTCGAATCGGTGGTGTCAATGCGCGATGAAGAAGCGACGAAACGGATTGGTGCGATTTCTAAGGAGGCACAATGGTTCGAGGATCATTCGCCGATTGCCGATTCCCATAAGAAAACAAATGTGACGGGTATTTCTGCGAAGGTCATCACGGTGATCGGAGAAGCCGGGGACGCGGCACCCGCGACACCTGTCGGGATCAACCTGCCGAACGCGGAATGGATTCGCGAAAAACATGGATCCAAGTCGGTTTCGCTCGGGAATATTGTTGCGGCCTATAATCACGTGAAGGCAAAAAGCCCTGCGATTCAGGAATTCGGGTTGGGTGAGGATGTGATTGAGCGCGTCAAGAAATGGGGTCCGCTCTCAGGGGATTTGCACACGGACATGCATGAAGTGATCGGTCACGCCTCGGGTCAAATCAATCCCGGAGTCGCCACGACAGATCAAACTTTGAAGAACTATGCGGGAACGCTTGAAGAAGCCCGTGCAGATCTGGTGGGGTTGTATTACATCATGGATCCGAAGCTTGTTGAGATCGGTGTGATGCCGACGCTCGATGTGGGTAAAGCCCAATATGACGGATACGTCATGAACGGTTTGATGACTCAGCTTTTTCGGATTAAACCGGGTAATCAGCTTGAGGAGGCGCATATGCGTAACCGCCAATTAGTCGCGAGTTGGGCATTTGAAAAGGGCAATGCAGACAAGGTGATTGAACGAGTCTCCCGCGATGGTAAGACATTTTTTAAAATCAACGATTACCAGAGGTTGCGGGTGCTGTTCGGTCAATTGTTAAAAGAAATTCAACGGATCAAATCGGAAGGCGATTTCAATTCCGGGAAAAACCTTGTTGAGAATTACGGGGTGAAAGTCGATCAAGAATTGCTCAAGGAAACCCATCGGCGTTATGCACCTCTGAACATCGCTCCGTTCATGGGATTCATCCAACCTCGGCTGGTTCCCATCAAGAAAGACGGCGTCATCGTGGACATCAAATTGGAGTATCCCACGGATTTTCTCGCTCAAATGTTGGAGTTAGGCCGGAATTACTCTTACCTGCCTGTAAGAAATTAACACATTACAGTCGTAGGTGTGGAATTCGCTCCTTCCGTTTCGGTGAGTTCTTGGTGATAGTTTTGCCATGTCTCTTGATTCTGGGCTTCTGACGGTTGCAGGTGTGACGAAAGTCTTTGACTCAACGAGTCAGAGTTCCTCACCGGGTGTGTTAAGAGGGGTGGATTTATCCCTCGAAGCTGGGGAATCCGTCGCGATTATTGGTCCTTCCGGTTCAGGAAAATCCACATTGCTGAACCTCATCGGCACTTTGGATCGCCCTTCCAGTGGGAAAATCGTCCTGCAAGGCCAAGATCTCTCTGCGCTGCAGGAAAATGCGTTGGCCGAAATTCGTAACCGGCGGATCGGGTTTATTTTCCAACTGCACCACCTGCTGCCGCAATGCACGGTGTTGGATAATGTGCTGCTGCCGACCGTGGCGACCCGCGATCCCGTCTTGCGCGAAGGAGCCGGTTCGCGTGCGCAGGAGCTCCTGAAGCGAGTAGGGTTGGGTGCACATGTACACGCTCGGCCTAGCACTCTCTCCGGAGGTGAACGTCAGCGAGTGGCTGTGGTGCGTGCTCTGATTAACCGACCCTCGCTTCTGTTAGCTGACGAACCTACGGGTGCCTTGGATCGAAACAGTGCCGAGATGTTGACTCAGTTATTGCTTGAACTAAACCGGGAGCAAAACCTTGGTCTGATCGTGGTTACCCACTCCTTGGACTTGGCTCGGCGAATGAAACGGGTGTTGGAACTTCGTGACGGTCTTCTTGTCGAAATCAGCGCATGACCTCGTTTCGACTCATTCTGTGCACCCTTAAATACCACTGGCGCACCCATCTCGGTGTGGTAATGGGGGCGGCGATTGGCACGACCGTGTTAGTGGGGGCATTGTTGGTGGGCGATTCGGTGAGAGCCAGCCTGCGGGGATTGGCTGAAGCACGCCTAGGACAGGTCACCACTGCGTTGATAGGAAACGATCGTTTTTTTAATCCCAACATTGCAAAGGCGGTAGCGACGACGACAGGTGCCCCCGCTGCAGCCTTTCTGCAGGTTCCCGGCACGGTGGCGAATGGGGACGGATCAACCCGTGCAAATCATGTCCAAGTCATGGGCGTGTCGCCGGATTTTTGGTTGCTTGGGCCTAGGAAGATTGAGGGAGCGAAACGCTTTGAAGTTGGGGAAATTCCTACAGACACCGTCTGGTTAAACGAACCGTTGGCGGAGCAACTGAATGCGCGAGTGGGAGAATCGGTAATTGTCCGAGTCCCCAAACCGAGTCTGCTGCCGCGTGATGCACCGCTCTCTCCCACCGAGGATACGTCTGTAGCGATTCGGGTCACAATCGGTCGAATCCTAGGTGCTGTTGAGTTCGGCCGTTTCAGTTTTCAAGCCAGCCAGTTGCCATCGTTGAACGCATTCGTTTCGCTGACACAACTACAAGAAAAAATCGGGATTGTTCACCAAGCGAACAGTTTAATATCGAGCCTAGGAGAGGATGAGAACGAGTCTTCAGAATCTCAATCGTATCAGCCCCGTGCGATTACACGGCTTGATCAAACGTTTCGCGCTCACGCTACCCTCGCCGATTTAGGGATTCAATTAGTGCCGCTGCCGGATGGTGGGGCCGAGATTAGGACGCCCCGCGTTTTTCTCGACCGCTCTGTAATAGCGGCTGCACGAGCAACTCAGCTCCAGTTGACTCCGATCCTCACCTACTTTGCGAATGAGCTTAGGGTTGGATCCCTCACCACCCCTTACTCCATGGTCACGGCACTCCCGTCGAAACATGATCCCACCTTGACCTCCGGCTCCTCGATTCGAAATCTGCTGCCGAACCAATTCAAGGACAACGAAATCATCATCAACCGCTGGTTGGCGGAGGATCTTCAAGCTAAGGAGGGGGATGAGTTGGATATGGCTTATTATGTCGTAGGCACTGCGCGACAGCTTGTGGAACACCGCCGGAAATTCCGAGTCCATTCGATTGCTCCAATGGAAGGTCCTGCGGGAGACCGTAGTTTGATGCCTGATTTTCCGGGGATGTCGAACGCCGAGAATTGCAGGGATTGGGATACAGGTTTCCCAATCAAGACGGATGCGATCCGTGAGAAAGATGAGACGTATTGGAAAACGTATCGAGGAACCCCAAAAGCGTTTGTA
>SXGS01260292.1_pt1 | contig 12801 bp, 9 predicted proteins | sample 3174681 | NCBI WGS metagenome assembly SXGS01 (sample SAMN11356861, study PRJNA531348) | freshwater metagenome | isolation source: freshwater sample F1-80 | place: China: Fuxian Lake, Yuxi | collected 2017-12-25
CTCGATGACAAGGACGTGGATGCGGTGGTGGTGGCCACGCCAGACCACTGGCACGCTCCGGCCGCCATCCTCGCCGCCGATGCGGGCAAGGATGTCTATGTGGAAAAACCCGCGTCTCACAATATCCGCGAGGGCAGGCTGTCGGCGATCATCAGAAAACGAAGTTTTCTGAACTTCGGCCGGAGGGACCCTCATCGCGCCGGAGGCGCTCATCATCAAGTCAAGGTCGCGCCGGAGGTGCCCATCGTTCCATGGCCGGTAACGAATATCGTGCCATGAAGCGAAATGTCAGCGTCCATGGAAGAATCATCGCGACACGGGTGTATGGTTGATGAGATGAGGACTATGCACGATAGACAAGTATAGAAGCACGTTCCGAGCGCGAATGGAGAACGTACGCATCGGAGCCGATGATGAGGCAGACTCTGCTCATTCGTTCGGCGCCGTGCATCTGCTCAGAGCCGTAGTTCCTGGTCGTAAGCGGCGAGTTCGGCGAGGACCGCGCGGCGCTCCGCATCTGCGCGCCGCTTGAAGGCCATGAGCGCATCGAAGCGCACCCGGCGATGAGTGCCCACGCGGCGATACTCGATCTTGCCCTCGTCCAAAAGTTGAATCAGCGACGGCCGGGAAATATGAAGCAAGTCCGCAGCTTCCTGCGTCGTGAGCTCGGCGTGGACCGGAATCAACGTCACCGCGTTACCGCGCGCCATCTCTTCAAGGATATGAACCAGGCCACCAGCACTTTGCCGAACATGAAGATCCGATTCTACAACCCGCGGACGCCGCCCCGCCGGAGGGCCGAAGGGAAGCGGCGTCTGCGATACTAGTGAAGTTGGGCGATTCAATCACTGTCGCCGGCGGGGAAGGCGAACGTGCTCCATAAGCTTGTTCCGTCGACCGTTCTGGCGCTGCTCATCTCCGAGACTGTCCTCCTCTTCTCTGCCTACCTGCTCGCGGCGTACCGGTTCCTGGACATCGATCCCGCGGTTTGGCTTCGTTATGAGAACGGGGCGGCGCGCGTCTCGTTGATCGTCGCGATTCTGCTGCTTGGGCTCTACTTTCAGGACCTCTATTCGGATTTGGCGGTCAAGTCGCGGTTCCTCCTGTTCCAGGAGGTCTGCATGGCGATCGGCGCGGCGTTCCTTTCGCAGGCGCTGCTCGCCTACGCGGCGCCCGACTGGGTGATGCCCAAGTGGATCATGATGGCGGGGTCGGTGGCGATCCTGGCGGTGCTGCCGGCCTGGCGCATCCTCTACAGCGGCCTGTTGATGCAGTCGCTCGGAAAGGAGCGCGTGCTGTTCCTGGGCTCGAGCGACGTGGCGCGCCAGGTCGCGCGGCGGTACCTCGAAAAGCCGGAACTCAACAAGGCGGTGATCGGCTTCATCGACGGTGACGCCAATATCGACGAGGGGCCTGTCGTGGGGCCGGTCGAGTCCTTCTCCGCGCTGGTCGCCCAACACAAGCCCGATTGCGTGGTGGTCGGCATGGCGGAGCGCCGGCAGAGGATGCCCGTCATGGAACTGCTGGATGTCAACTTTTCCGGCATTCGGGTGGAGGACGCCGGTGTCGCCTTCGAGGACGCGTTCGGCCGCGTCTGTTCCCAGCAATTGCGTCCGTCCCATCTGATCTTTTCGCGTGAACTGGGCCCGCGCCCTTACACGATGAAGATCCAGTCGGTCTATTCGTTCGTCATCGCCGCGGTGGGCCTGGTTCTGGCCGCTCCGCTGATGGCGATCGTGGCGGCGCTGGTCAAGCTGACCTCGCCCGGACCGGCGCTGTTCCGCCAGCGGCGCGTGGGTCTGCTCGGCAAACCGTTCACGTTGTACAAGTTCCGCTCGATGCGGCGGGACGCGGAGGCGCGCACCGGCGCTGTGTGGGCCACTCGGGACGATCCCCGCGTGACGGGACTCGGCAGGTTCCTGCGAAAATCTCGAATCGACGAGTTGCCGCAGTTGTTCAAGGTGCTGCGCGGTGAGATGTCGATCGTGGGTCCGCGCCCGGAGCGCCCGGAGTTCGTGAATACGCTCAACGAGCAGATACCGTTCTACCGCCAGCGCCACTGCGTCAAGCCGGGAATTACGGGCTGGGCGCAGATCAACCACCGTTATGGCGACACGCTCGAGGACACCGTGACCACAATCGAGTACGACCTGTACTACATCAAACAGTTGTCGCCGGCGCTGGATTTCTACATCATGTTCCATACACTGAAGGTGATGTTGCTGTACCGCGGCGCGCAGTAGCGGTAAAACTAGGGTGTTCGCCCTAAAGTCCCGGCGCGGTTCCGACGATTAGCCGTACATGAAAGCCGCGATGGACCACGCCGCCGATGTTCAGAGGCGCATCATCCACGGCGACCCGGCGCTCGCCTCGGCCGCCTTGTTGACGGGGGGCGCTCTGCTGACCTCCGTTCTGGCCCCGGTCCTGCTCGGATTGGGCCGCTCGATGGCTGGATTGAGTGGCGCCACCGCCGGATTCACTCTCGCGGGAATCTGTGTCAGTTGCCTGCTCTGCCTGCTGCTGCACGAATCCGGCCATGCCCTGGGCGCCTGGGCGTCCGGCTTCCGGGTTACCGAACTCCACCTGGGGCCGTTCCGCTTTCGCCGCACCGTGGATGGCTGGCGTTGGTCGCCGGCCAGCCGCCTGGGGATCGCGGTGATCGCCTCACCCCGGTCGCCGCGGGACGTCCGGTCGGGTCTCGCGTTCGCGTTGGCGGCCGGGCCCGTCGTGTGCGCCGCCTCGGGACTGGCGTTTGTGGCGGGTGTTTGTTCGGCTGCGTGGTTGAATTGGGCGCAAGCCGCGGAGGCCTGCGCGCTGATGGCGGCCGCCTCCTTCTCCATGGCTCTGATCAGTTTCGCTCCGGTGGACTTGGTCCGGTTCCGCACCAGTGGCGCCGCGCTACGGGGACTCGCGCTGAACGATACGTTGTCGTGGCACATGGGCGCGCTGGGCGCGACCGGAGTATCGCTTTCGACGGACCTGCGGCCTCGCGACTGGCCTGACGACATCGTCCGCCGGCTCACCATTCTCGAGGACGGTTCCAGCGAACAGATCACCGGCCGCTATCTCGCCTACCTGCATCACCTGGACAAAGGCGACATCGACGGCGCTCACCGCCACCTGGCGGAGATGGTCGACGAGTTCTTCGGCGTGTCTCCGCGGTTCCCCGCGCTTTACGCCCTCGAGATCGCCTACTTCCAAGCCCGTTACCGGGGCCGCCCGGCCTCGGCGCGCCGGTGGCTGCGGGAAGTGGCTGGCGCCGGTTACGTTCCCAAGATCGTGCTCACGCGCGTTCGGGCAGCCGTCTTCGCGGCCGAAGGGAATCTGGCGGCGGCGCATGCGTGCGCCGCCCAACTCGTGCTGCAACTCGACGGATCGGGCAGCGATGGTTTCACCGCGATGGAGAGGGTGCTCGCCGAGGACCTGTACGATCTCAGCCGTCCGGAACTGGAGGAAACCGCTCCTCCCGCCAGAGCCCAGGTCTCGTCGGACTCCACGTCGCTCGAGGCTTACGCGGCGCCCTAGCGATTCGCAGGCCCGCTCCGGCTTGGCTCGAGATATCATGGCGTCCATGGGCGCTCGTCTCGTGGTTACTTCGTTGGTGTGCTGCCTGTCCGTCCTCGCGGCGGACGATGCCGCGCCACCTTTGTCCAAGATCCGTTCGATCTGCGTGGACAAGATGGGAGGACAGGCGGAGGTGGCGGCCGTGGTGCGCGAACTGATCTTCGCCGCGCTGTTCGCCGGCAAGCGCTTCGTTCTGATGGAAAGTTGCGAGCGGGCGGAGGCGGTCGTCAAGGGCGGAGTCCTCGAGACAGCCGATCTCCGCGGCCGCTCGGAAGGCGATTCGGTGGGCTTCGGAGGGTTCGCGAGCTCCCGGCGCAGGGCGGGCGGAACCGCGGGCGCGGGCGCGGAATCGCTCTCCTCCATCGAAACGCGGAGGCAGGCGACGGTCTCGATGCGGCTTGTCGGTTCGAACGGAATCGTTGTTTGGGCGAATGCGCAGGACAGCACCGGCGGCAAGGCCAAGAGCGCCGTCGTGGACGGAGTGGAGCGAGTGGTCGCACGGCTGCTGGAAGATGCCGGGCAGGCCCCGCCTCCGGTGCGATAAGCTTCGGGCGTACCGGTACGGAAGATAGTTCCAGTCCTGGCATTGCGGTCCGATACACTGGAATTTCATGTCCTCTCGCTTTTGCATCCAGGTCCTGGCTGTTGCCGCGCAGGCCCTGTCCGCCGCGCCAGTGGAGGATCTGGGGACCAACCTGGCCGAGTTTCAACTCGCCAACGGAATGAGGTTCGCCGTGTTCGAACGGCGCGACGCCCCGTTGACCGCGTTTCACGTCATCGTCAAAACGGGAATCGCGGACGAGCCCGAAGGGAAGGGCGGCGTGGCCCGCTTATTTCCTCGGATGTTCGCCCAGGGCGGGGAAACCGTGGGTTCGCGAAATCCGGCCGCCGAGAAAGCCGCGCTCGACCGCGCGTCGCAAGCCTACGACCGGTGGAAGCTGTTGGCGAACAAGCGTCCGCCCGCCGACTCGGTCGACGTGTCCCAAGCCAAGGTGGCTTTTCAGATCTCCGGCGAGGAGGCCGCTCACCACGGACATCCGAATTTCTTCCGCGACGTGTTCGGCGACGCCGCCGCCATCGGTCTGGATACGCGAGTGGACGCGGATTGGTCGTCTTATTCGGTCGCGCTTCAATCGCACCAGTCCGAGCTTTGGTTCAAGGCCTTTTCCGACTGGCTGCGTAAGCCGTCCACTCGCCGATTCCACGCCGAGCGAGACGCTCTCGCCGAGGAGGCTTCCAAAGCCGCGGCCGGTTCGCTTCAGTCGCGCATGGAGATGGCGCTGACCGCCGCTGCGTTCGGAGCCCGCGGTTATGGCCGCCTCGCCGCGCCGGCGGCGGAGTTCGGCGAATTGGCCGCTTCCGATTTCGAGGCGTTCGCCCGCGCCTGGTACACGCCGGGCAACACAGTGGCGGCGATCGTGGGAGACATCTCCAGCGCCGAGGCCAAGCGGCTTGCCGAGACCTACTTCGGCCGGATTCCCGCCGGGTCCGGTTCCCAGCGTCCGGCTGCCGCCACGATGCCGAAGCTGATGTCGCAAACCGCCGAAGCCGTTTCACCCGATACTCCCCTGTCCGCCGTGGCTTGGCTGCGGCCGCCTCGCACCGATCCCGACGATCCCGTGTTTGACGTAATCTGGGGGCTGCTGGCCGCTGGCCGCAAGGCGTTGCTTCCGCTGTGGCTCCAAAAAGACAAGATCGCCGCCAACACCAGCGTGATGCCGAATTTCCCCGGCGACCGAGGATGGTCGCTGTTCACGGCGGCGGCGGTCCCGCGCATGGCGGTTGCCCCGGAGACGCTCGAGAAGTCGCTGAGCGGCGCGTTGGCCGCCTTGGCGGCGCAGCCGGTGACCGACGACGACTTGTCGCGGGTGAAGTCGATCCTGAGAGCGCGATTGCTGTCGGAGATGGAGTCGACCCCGGGTCTAGCCTCGCTGCTGGCCCGCTATCTGGCGAACGAGGGCAGCGCCGGCGCGGCGGCGGCGGCGATCGCGAAGATCGAGAAGGTGACCGCCGCGGACGTGCGTCGCGTTGCCGGGCGCTACTTCACCGCCGAGCACCGGGTGGCTTTGCGGCCCCGCGTGGGAGGACTCTGAGATGCGAGCCCTCGTCGCGGCGATCCTGACGATGCTTCCCGCCGCCGCGCAAACGCCGGCGCGCCCAGGCGGGATACGCAAGATTCCCGCGGTCAAGCCGGCGCCCCGTCCGGCCGCGCCTGCCGCATCCGCGCTGCCCGACACCGCGCTCGGGCTCCGCGCCGCGCCGCGCGGCTTCGCTCCACTCGCTCCCGTGGAAGCCGCGCTGCCGAATGGGCTGCGGCTACTGCTCGTCTCCGACCGGCGCTTGCCCTGGGTGACGGGATCCCTGGTGGTGCACACCGGGACTTTGGCCGATCCAGCGGATCGCGCCGGGCTCACCGAAGTGGCGGCGCGCGCCCTGCGGGGCAGCGGAGGGGGGGCTGGGCTCGATCCGGACGCGACGGAGGACCGGCTGGAACGCGCGGGCATCGACATCGCCGTGGAAGTGGGTGAATCGGCGCTTACTTACACGTTGCGATGTCCGTCCGGCGCCCTGGACGGCGCGCTGGCGATCCTGGGGCCGATGATCTCGACCGCAACGCCGGTTCCGGAGGCGATCGACCGCGCCCGCGCGGTGCTGCGGGATCGCGTCTCCGCTCGCAACGCCAACGCGGAGGCGGTCGCGGCCCGCGAGGCAGCCGCGGACTTGCTCGGCGCGTCCGCGCCGCCGCGCCCCGAATTCGAGACGCTGAATAACATCGGTCCGGAAGACGTGCGATCCTTGCTGGCCAAGCACGTCACTCCCGGCAACGCGGTGCTCATCCTCGGCGGCGATTTCGATCCTGCCGCGGCGCGGGCCGCCGTCGAGAAGGCATTCGGCGCTTGGAGCGGAGCCGCTCCCCAACCGGTTTCCGCGCCGGCGGCGGAACCGCGGAAGCCCGCGGGGATGCGCCTGGCCGATCTGGCCTACCTGCCTTCCGCCGTGTTCGCGCTCAGCCGCCGCGCTCCCGGCCTGGGCGATCCGATGGGACCGGCGGTGCTGGTGCTGGCCGAACTGGCCGGCGGGGCGGGCAACCAGAGCCGCATCGCGTGGCTGGCTCACGAGCACCCGTCCTGGAGCCTGCGCGGCCGCGCTTCCTGGGAAGCCGCGCCGAATCGTCCCGGCATATTCGCGATTCGCGGCACGGCCGACAGCAGCTATCCGGTGGAGGCGCTCCGCGGCTTGTTCGAGAAGATGGAGGAGATCCGCGCGGGTTCGATCGACGAGGCCGGTCTGGCTCAGGCGAGGGCTCGCGCCATTTCCGCGTGGACGGGACGGCTCAGTCTCGCCCCTCTCCGGCTCGCCTACGATGAGACGGCGGTCCGCGCCGGGCTGCCCGCCGGCCACTCGGCCGCGTTCCTGAGGGGTCTGCACGCGGTGACCAAGGCCGACGTCGCGGCCGCGGCGAAGACGCTGCTCGATCCAGCGGGATTCCACCTCGCGCTGCTGACCAACGCCACTATTTCGAACCGTCCTCTGAGCGACCTGCGCGAGCCGGCCTTGCCCATCGACTTGACGATCGCCCCCGCCAGGCCGTTCGACGCGAAGACCGACCCGGCGAGCCTCGAGGAAGGGCGCAAGCAACTCGCCCGGTTTCAGGAAGCCCTTGGCGGCCGCGCGCGCCTGGCGGCGCTGCGCGATTTCACGATCGTCTCGGAGGGCACGCACCTCGGCGTGCCGGTCAAGGTCTGGGACAGGTGGCTCGGCCCGGCGACCTATCGTCAGGATCAGGAAACCGGCGGCTCCCGTGTCAGCGTCTTCTACGATGGGGAGATCGGTTGGGTGGGGACGCCGGGCCGGGTCGGTCCGCTTCCACCCTACGTATTGACCCAGGTCCGCGGTGAATTGTTCCGGCTGCCGCCGCTGCTCGCCTCGAGCGACAGCGACCCCAAACGGACGGTGAGCCATTCGGGAGGCAACATATTGGTGATCCGCAACGACCGCGATCAGGCGGCGCGGCTGTATCTGGACGAATCCACCGGCCTGCCCGGGCGGCTGACTTACCGGTCGGCGAACACGTCCGGAGCGCCGGTCTCGGTGGAGGAGATCTGGACCGAATGGAAGGACTTCGGGAGCATCAAGTTCCCCACCAGGATCCTGGTCCGCCACGATGGAACCAAGGTGGGCGACATGACGGTCACCGAAGTCAAGACCGGCTCGGGGATCACGAAAGAGGAGATGGAGCGCAAGCCATGAACCGGCGGCGGATGCTCATGATGCTGGCCGCGCCGGTGTGGGCGCAGTCGAACGAGGAGAAGGGCAGGAAGACCGTGGACGCCGCCGTGAAGGCGCTCGGCGGCGAGCGGTTTCTGGCGATGAAGGACCGCACCGAAACCGGCCGCGTGTATTCGTTCTACAACTCGCGCTTGTCGGGTTTGTCCCGCGCCACCATCCGCACGCGGTACCTTACGCGGCCCGAACCGCCGGATCCGGCGGGACTGTACGTCCGCGAGCGCCAATCGTTCGGGAAGAACGAGGACTACCACATTCTCTTCGACGAAAAGGACGGCTGGTCCATCACTTATCGCGGAGCGGCGCCGCTGCTGCCGGACAACGTCACACGCTACCAGGAGACCACGCGCCGCAACGTCTTCTACCTGTTGAAACAACGGATCGGCGAAAAAGGACTCATCCTCGAGCATCGCGGCGTCGAGACTTCGGACAACCAGCCGGTGGAGACGGTGGAGTTCACCGACGCGGCGAACAACGTGGTATCGGTGTCGTTCCACATGACGACGCATCTGCCGGTCAAGCAGATCTACTTCCGGCGCGACCCCATCAACAAGGAAAAGCAGGAAGAGGTCACGCTGTTTTCCAAGTATCGCGACGTGTCGGGAGTGCAGTGGCCGTATTCGATTCAACGCTACCGGAATGGCGAGAAGATCTACGAGATTTTCTCCGAGACGGTCGCGATCGACCTGGACCTGCCCGATCAGTTCTTCACCATCCCGGCGAACATGAAGGTTCTTCCTCCGCTGAAGTGATCCGCCCGCCGGCGGTATGATCGAGGGCATATGACCGCGCGCCGCGCCCTCGCCGCACTGATGCTGGCGCTGCTCGCCGCCGCTCAGTCCCGAAGCGGAAACCGCTGGGCCAAATACGAGGCGGAGATGCAGGATCCGGTGGACGATCCGCCGGACGCGGGGGAGAAGACGGAGTTCGCGTTCGCCCGGCTGCGCTATCGCGCCAACCGCGATGGCTGGTTCGGACGCGCCCGCTGGGGCGTCGATGCCAACAAGTCCGAACGGCAGTTCATCCAGGGCCTTCGCCGGCTCACCAGAGTACACGCGCGCTCGATCGAGCAGGTAGTCGACATCGACAGCGACGACCTGTTCGATTGGCCCTGGCTTTACGCCGTCGGCGTGGGCGACTGGAAATTCAGCCCCAGTCAGGCGGCGCGGCTGCGCCACTTCTTCGAGCGGGGCGGCTTCCTGATGGTGGACGACTTCCACAACGAGCGCGAATGGGCAGGCTTCCTCGCGGGCATCGGGCAGGTGTTGCCAGGCCGTCCCGTGGTGGAGCTCGAGGATCGCGACATCATCTTTCAGACCGTGTACGACCTGTCCAACCGGGTCCGCGTGCCAGGGTTGAACGTGGTTCACGGCGATCAGATCGAGCGCGGCGGAGTGGTTCCGCATTGGCGCGGAGTGGTCGGCGACGACGGCCGGGTGCTGGTGGCCATCTGCTTCAACATGGACATCGGCGATGCGTGGGAGTGGGCCGATCTGCCGGAGTACCCGGAGCAGTATGCGTCGCTGGCGTACCGGATCGGCGTGAACTACGTAATCTATGCGATGACGCACTGACGATCGCCAGTCCGTGGGACTTAAGGTGTCCGCGGCGGCCGCGTAGGGTGAATGCCGCGTCACCAAGCGGGCCGGTCCAGCCGATAGAACATCGGGATGGCATCCAACCAAGCCGAGAGGCTGCTGATCGTCGACGACGAGGAATACAATCGCGATATGCTCGAGCGGCGTCTGAAGAGGCACGGGTTCGAGGTCTGGCAGGCGGCGAGTGGCCCGGAGGCAGTGGCGTTGCTGGACCGCCAGAAGGTGGATCTGGTGCTGCTGGATGTCATGATGCCGGGGCAGAGCGGCATCGACGTCTTGAAGGAGTTGCGGGGCAAGTTCACCGCGTCGGACCTGCCCGTGGTGATGGTGACGGCCTGCGATCAGACCGAGGAAGTGGTGGAGGCGTTGCGCGTCGGAGCCAACGACTACCTCACCAAGCCGGTCAATTTTCCGGTGATGCTCGCGCGGTTGGCGACGCAGCTTCAGGCCTTGCGGGCAACGCGGGCTTTGCAGGAGAGCCAGGAGCGGTTCATGCTGGCGGCCCGCGGGTCCAACGACGGACTGTGGGACTGGGACCTGATGTCGAATCAGGTGTTCTACGCCTCGCGCTGGAAGCAGATTCTCGGCTTCGAGGACCACGAAGTCACGACGAGTCCGGAGGAGTGGTTTTCGCGCGTGCATCCGGAGGATCTGGAGGCGGTGAAGTCGGACTTGCAGCAGCACTGGGCAGGGGCGGCGGCTTCGTTCGAAAGCGAGCACCGGTTGCGGCACAAGTCGGGCAACTACCGGTGGGTGTTGTGCCGGGGCGCGGCCGTGCGCGACGCGGCCGGTAAGCTGTACCGGGTGGCGGGATCGCTCACCGACCTTACGGCGTCCAAGGTGTCCGACCCGTTGACGGGGCTGCCCAACCGGCTGCTGTTCCACGAGAAGCTCGAGACGTGTCTGGCCAAGGCGAAAAGCACGCCGGGGTACAGCTTCGCGTTGCTGTTCATCGATGTGGACCGGTTCAAGGTGATCAACGACAGCCTGGGCCACGCGATGGGCGATCAGCTATTGCTCTCGGTGGCGCACCGGTTGCGCGACGCGGTGCGGGAGAGCGACACGGTGGTTCGCGCCCACTCGGTGGCGGCGCGGTTCGGCGGGGACGAGTTCGCCATCCTGCTCGACAACATCGCGGCCACGGCCGATGCGCAGCGGGTGGCGGCGCGGATGCTCGAGCAGTTCGCCGAGCCATACCGGTTGAACGGCCAGGAGGTCTTCGCGTCGATCAGCATCGGCATCGCGGTGGGCAACGGAGAGTACGAGAGCATTGGCGACTTGTTGCGGGACGCCGACACGGCGATGTACCGCGCCAAGGCGCTCGGCAAGGCGCGCGCCGAACTGTTCGACCGGACGATGCACGATGCGGTGTTGGCGCGGCTGCAGATCGAGAGCGACCTGCGCCGGGCGGTGGAGCGGGATCAGTTTTCGCTCTTCTATCAGCCGATTCACTCACTGAGTCCCCAGGGGCTGGTGGGGTTCGAAGCGCTGATCCGGTGGCGCCATCCCGTGCGTGGTCTGGTGCCGCCGAACCTGTTCATTCCGATCGCCGAGGAGACTGGGGTCATCATATCGATCGGCGATTGGGTGCTGCGTGAGGCGTGCCGCCAGATCAAAGCATGGCAGATCGAGGTCCCGGCGTCGCCGCCGATCGCGGTCGGCGTGAACGTCTCCGGCAAGCAACTCAGGCGGCCGGAGTTCGTGGGCGAGGTGCGGCAGGCGATCGAGAGCAACGGACTCGAACCGAAGTCTCTGCGGCTCGAGATCACCGAAACTGCGCTGGTCGAAGACGCCGACACGGTCTCTCAGACGTTGATCGCGCTGAAGGCCCTGGGAGTGGGACTGCAGATCGACGATTTCGGCACCGGATACTGTTCGTTCAGCTACGTCGACCGGTTCCCGGTGGATACGGTGAAGATCGACCGTTCGTTCGTGTGCGACCTGCCGCACAACCACGAACACGCCGGCATCGTTCAGGCGGTGATGACGATGGCCAAGTCGCTCGGCATGGCGGTGACGGCCGAGGGCGTCGAGACGCAGGAGCAACTGGACCACCTGCGGTCGGTCCAGTGCGAACTGGCGCAGGGCTACCTTTTCTCCAAGCCGCTGCCGAGCGAGGATGCCGTCCGGCTTCTGCACGACGCGCGGGCGGCCGATCTCGCGACAGCCGCCTGACCCGTCATTCCGCCGCTTTGCCGCCGTACTTGGCCGAGTGCAGTTGGCGGGCGTGATCGATCCAGCCTTCTCGTTCGATGCGGTCCTCGAAGTGCCCGAGCTTCGATTTGTAGAACTCGATGTCGGACGGGGACCACAGAGCGATCTGGCGGAACCAGTGAACGCCGAGACCGTTGAGAATCTTCTCGATGACGGGGCCAACGCCGCGGATCTCCTTGAGATCGTCGCCGTTCCCCGAGCCCCTGCGGGGGGCCATGGTGGCGGCATCGTTCACCGGTTGGACGGACTCGTTTTCGAGCCTGGTCTTCTCGGCTTCGTACTCGGCCGCCAGAGCCTTGTAGCGCGTTTCCAGTTCGGAATAGAGCGGCGGGTAGCGTTCGAGGGCGACCAGCCGCATGAGAAGCTCGCTGATCTTGGCCTCGCGCTCGGCCACCGCGCCGCGGGAGCGCGCCTCTTGATCGCGCATTCTCGCCAACAGGCGCGCGATCTCGGAGTCCTTCTCCGAGACGGCGGCCTTGAAGTGGAGATCGAGGCCGGCCAGTTCCTCTCGTAGCGGGCCGAGTTCGTCGATGCGGGCGCGCAGACGCAGCAGTTCGGAGTCGCGCTCCTCCAACGCGGCGCGCGAGCCCGACTCGAGCGATTGCAGATCCTGGCGCAAGGCGCCGAGTTGCGCGTCCCGATCGGCGGCGAGACGGGTGAGATCGGCGCGCACTCCGTCGAGCGCCGAGCGCAGGCGCGCGGCCTCGGAGTCTCCTTGCGACGTGGCATTTCGTTGCGCCGCTTCGGCGGCATCCTGGGCCGAAACCGCGGCGGTGAGAGCGGCGCTCGCGCTTACCAATTCCGCCTGGAGCACCTTCTCCGCCGCGTCGCGCTCCGACGTTAACTTGGCAGCCTGCTCAGCCGCGTACTTCCTCGCACCCGCCAATTCCGCTTGGAGCGCCTTCTCCGCCGAGTCGCGCTCTGCTGCCGACTTGGCAGCGAACTCAGCCGCGTCCTTCTTCGCGCTCGCCAATTCCGCCTGGAGAGCCTTCTCCGCCGCGTCGCGCTCCGACGTTAACTTGGCAGCCTGCTCAGCCGCGTCCTTCCTCGCGCCCGCCAATTCCGCCTGGAGCACCTTCTCCGCCGCGTCGCGCTCCGACGTTAACTTGGCAGCCTGCTCAGCCGCGTCCTTCCTCGC
>SXGS01533752.1_pt1 | contig 12799 bp, 14 predicted proteins | sample 3174681 | NCBI WGS metagenome assembly SXGS01 (sample SAMN11356861, study PRJNA531348) | freshwater metagenome | isolation source: freshwater sample F1-80 | place: China: Fuxian Lake, Yuxi | collected 2017-12-25
CGACACCACCGGCGCCAAATCCCCGCCCTTGACCGCGAAACCGTCCAGGGATCGAACGCCAAAATCCACGCTTTGCGCGTGCTCGGGGAGCTCCCATACCGGGTGCGCTCCCTCCAACGTGCGAAGCACCTCCTCCGAGCTTAAGAACCGCTCTTTCGGCGGAACCAACGGACGATCCTCTTCGTCGAGGGCCTCCCAACGCTCCTGGCTTGTCCGTTCAAAATCGCGAATCGCGTTCGATACATCCTCTGGATAAACCACCACCAACCGAAAGGATTTGAGCTCCTCCCAAGGAGAATCCGTCGGCAGCAGCGCCGGCAGCCACGCCTCGATCCCCGCAAACCGGATCCCCGCGCGCAGATCTTCAAACACCCTCCGGCGGATCCCCGTTCCCCGGCCATGTTCCGCGACCAATCGTCCAAATTCTTGGCTTGCCCGCTCCACGGTGGTGTCGTCCAGGATCTCCTCGCGCGCCGGCAAGATCGCTACCTCGGCGAGCTTTGCCCCGGTTCGCTGGGTCACCGCATCCAGGCGGCGCAGCTCTTCGATCTCGTCATCGAAAAAATCAATGCGAACCGGCGGCCCATCGATGCGCCAAAGATCGAGTACATCCCCACGGACAGCGAATTGACCCGGCTCTTCCACCCGTGCCACCGCCAAAAAGCCGCGCGACTGCAGCCAACGCGCGAGCGTATCTCGATCGAGACGGTCGCCTTTTTTAACGGTTCGACGGGATTTTTCCCGTTCATTTCGTCCAGGAATTCGCGTGGCGAGCCCCGCCACCGGCGCCACCACGATCAGCGGCCCGCCTCCGTCGATCGCCGCCCAGGTGGCGATCCGCTCGGCGATCACCGAGGGATCCGGCGAAAAACCATCGTAGGGGCGGACATCGTCGGCCGGAAGCTCGACCACCCGTTGGGGATCGGAATGGAAAAATCTGAGCCCTTGCACCACGCGTTCCGCGCGATCATCCCCGTCGACGACGATCAGCCAGCGTCCGTCGACCGCCACCTGAGCGAGCACAAAGGCGAGGGAGTCTCCAGGCAGTCCGGACCAGCCGAGGCCGCTTTTCAGCGCACGCTTCGCGTCCTCGATCAGGGTGTCACCACAACATCGCTCGACCCACTCACCAGGGGGCTGTCCGGAGTCGCGCCCAACCGATGTCTGCGATCCAACCAGATCGGCCACAGCGCCACCATCACACAACCCGCACGCAGCAATTCCGCAGGGACCAACACCAGATCCACCCACCGAGGCGCCGCCCGGGGGTCCAAGAAGGTCGACGTAAACCAGACGCCGGCATCATAGGGCGCTCCAAACTCCAATCCAGGCAAGCCCAGGGTGTTGCCCAACGGCGCCAAAGCGTTGCTCAGCGGCGTGCCGATCACGACCAGCGTGGCCGAAAATACCGCGTAGACCAGCGTGGGAATCAACATCGTCAAAAACAGCCGACGCCGAATCCCGGAGGTGTACTTGGAAGACTCCTTAAAAGCCCGCGCATCGGGGTACTTGAATACTTGGAAATTGGCGAATGCGTACACCAACATGTAGTGGATGCCGGGGATGACGACCTGCATACCGATGGCGATCGCAAGGGTTGCACCACCATTCACTGCGATCACGTCGCCAGCGCGTTTGCGAACGTTCTCGAACACCTCATTCCAGCTGTCAAACCCGAGCGAACGGCCGCTGGACGCTCGGTCCGCGAACGTCATCCACACGATCGCCACCAGGCTTCCGAAGAAGACGCTGATCACTAGGTCGATCGCCTGAAACGGAAGGCTAACCAGCGCGGCTTTCATTTCCGCCATGTCCCGCATGGCGATCGTGCCCCAGAACATCAACAACGGGAGGATCAGCAGGCCCGGAAGCCAATGGGTGCGGCGCGCCCCATTCATGTTTGGAAGCAGCAGAACGCAAATTCCGACGCAGCCCACCAACAACACCTTGATAAAGAACACTGCGGAGTCCAACGCTTCATTGCTCGTATTTTCCAGGAACGAGTCAAGAAACCAATTGGAAGCCACATCACCCACCGCCAACACCGCCGTGCAGACGATCAACAGCGGCACCAAGGCGGGCAGCGCTTTAAACAGGACCTGCGCACCGTGTTTCGCAGCCGCCAACGCCGATGTTTCATGGATCCACTGTTCACGCAGCTTGTCCCGCTTTGCTTCGCTGGGGGTCGCGCCAAACAGCTGCGCCCAAAGGCCGAGATTAACCAATGGAACCAGCCCCAAGAAGGCATCGTCCGTTGGACGCCCCAAATCATTGAGCCGGGGCATGGACAGCGGCACCTTCACCAACTGAAACGCCAGAAGAACCAGCACACTCGCCGAAAATGCAACCGCCGCAGAATCTCCTTCCGCGCTTGCCGGCGGCAGTAACGCCACCGCAAAATACAACTGAACCGCGGTAACCACGGCCCAAAGCGCAAACCACGGGAACATCTTCAGGCGCGGCATCGTTCACCCTCGTCGTCTCGCCTTAACCGAACGGCGGATCCGTATCACCGGTGATTCGTTGAACCAGGGGGCTCATCAAAACCGATACGGCCAGGAGCCGCTTTGGTAGCGGATTCGCTGGCACGCAGGTTGCCATTCAGGGGTCAGGAGATCGACCCCATGCTCCTTGCCCTGACCCTCCTGACCGCTCCCGCCCAGGCCTGGGAAGTTCTTCAAACCGAAAATGGCGATCCCGTCCGGTTTGTCGAGATGCCCGTCGCTTGGACTTATGACGACAGCCAAGTGCCTTCCGACATCGAAAACGATGCTCACTCCTCCGCCGTGGCCGATTCCATGGACGTCTGGGGACAGGTAGAGCAGGGCGGCGTCACCTTCGAAAAAGACGGTGCAGACGCCAACACCGTGTACTGGGAGCCCAACTGGGAGTGGGATGACGCCCTGTTGGCGATCACCTCCACCTGGGCCACCGATGACGGTGAAATCGTCGGTTTCGACACCCGTATCAACGGGGAGTACGCCAACTGGGGCGTCGACGACGAAAACAAGATGGACCTGCAAAACACGATGACCCACGAAATTGGGCATGCGTTGGGCCTCGACCACAACCCCGAGTTGTACGAAGCGACGATGTACCCGACGGCAAGTGTCGGCGACCTCTCCAAACGAGAGTTGGAAGCTGACGATGGCGACGCCATTCGTTATCTGTATGGCAAGGCCCTGGAAGAAGAAAAGCCGTTGTTCGCTTGCAATGCTTCAGGAGCTAGCTCCTCAATGATCGGTGTGCTCTCCGCCGCCGCCACCCTGTTCCTTCGCCGGAGGAAGGCATGATCGCCCTGTTCGCATTCTTGTTGTCCGCGTCTGCGGCGACCTTCTCGCATACGACGCCGCTCCCCGAGCTGGCGGCGAACAGCCAGGCGGTGGTTCAAGGCGTCGTAATCTCCGCTGAAACCCGAGTGAAAGGCCACGATTTGGAGACCCACTATGTGATCGCGGTCGAACAGACGCTCCGCGGTGCCACCCTTGAAACCGTCGAGTTCACGCTTCCGGGCGGCAAGTTCGAAGGAAAGACCCAGCGTTTCACGGGGATACCCCTGTGGAGCGAGGGAGACGAAGTCATCTACTTCGTCCCACAACAGGCGGGCAAAGATACCGCCCAACGCGTGCTCACCGTCGACGGCCATCAGCTGATCGACAGCCTGGAACGCCCAGAGTTCCCACACACCTCCGACGAATTGAAGGTCGTGCTCCGGAAATAGTCAACTACTTTACCATTTTACAGCGCCCCCGGGACCAGTCCTCCTCGGGGGCGTTGTTTTTTTTCTGAGCTGCGAATATTCGCCCCGGTCACGCGTTGACGTACAGTGACGTGGGAGGACAAATGATGACACGGCGACAATGGTTCGGGTGGATGGGGGCGGGCGTCGGCGCCGCTGCCCTCTGGATGTTCGCGGAGGACGCCGACGCTGGACCTCGACGACGCCACCGCCGTCGCGTTCGCCGGCGCATTCGCCGTCGGATCCGCCGCCGCGTCGTACGCCGGGTCGTATTTGGACGTCCGTTTTGGGTGGTGCCGGTGGGCATCGCCGTCGGCTGGGAACTCATGGACAACGATCGCGTGGTCGTCGTCAAAGAAACTAAGATTGTTGAGAAAGAAACTCAAAAGGTGGAAGTTCTCGTGGTCGTCGACTCCTCCGGCAACACCGAGGAAATCGAGGTGGTACGCGAGGACAACGCCGAGAATGGCGCCGAATTGGAAGGCTCCACCCTGGAGGACGGCGACAATTCCCCTTCGATCGAAGTGGAAGTCGAGGTCGAGGTCGAAGACTAGATCGACCCCAATCGTCAACCGCTTGACTAATCGCGGCCGGGCTTTCCTCGGCCGCGTTTGAGTCGACGGGCGACGACCTCGTCCTGCCGCGATTTGTACAAATGATGGGCGTTTTCGCCCTCTTCATTTTGCCGTGCGGTGTCCTCATCCAACAGCTGAAACTCGACCATGACATAGACCACGCGGCCGAGTTCGAAGGCAAATGAGGGCGTATCCGACTCCGGAATCCGAACCGGATAGTCCACAATGAAGTTGATCATCCGGTAGGATTTGCCGGAGAACTCATTCTTCCCAACCGTCGCACGAACCGGCTCGTCGCGAACCAATTGCAGACGTCCATCCTCCGGAAGCCGCGCAATCACGCGCTCCGGGTCGAGAAGATTATTGAAACTCTCGTCCGGGATCACGTAGTTAAACGGCAGCATTTCTTGCGTGAGGTAGACCAGAGCGTCGGTCAGGTCATCCGCGCTCTCGACCACAATGCGAAACCGCAATTTGTCGAAGATGGTGGCCGCCACATTCTCCTTCTTGGCCAACAACTTGGTGATCACCGAGCTACGAGTTTTCCGTGATCCGTAAAAAGACGAGACCCGTAGCCCCGATTCGCGCATTTCCCGGGCCGCCCGAAGGATCCTCGCTTCGGCGAGATCGAACAGCCTCTCCTCCGAAACGGCAATCTTAAACTTCAGATCCGCCGCCTCCATGTGGTGGATCACGTGGACCAGCTTAAGAATCACGCACGACAGGATCTGGCGACGGCGAAAACCATCCGCTTGCGACGCCCACAAAAAGACCTGCCGAACATCCGGTGGATCGCGCAGCTCCGCCGGAAACCGCAGGTGGAGGTGCTCTTCCAGGTAGGAAACTGCCTCATTGTAGACGTACCGCATGCGCTCCCGATCGATCGGGTCGCTCGGATCAACGAGGTGCAACGAGAGAAAACGGTCCACCTGTTCCAGCGTGTCGAACGCCAACCGCTGCCAATCGATGACCGAGCCCCCGCCCAAGAGCAGACGCACAGACTCCACCTGCTCCAAGCCCAAAACCATGGGTCGAGCCGGCGTTACGAAGCGGGCATCCAGCTCAAGTACGTCTCGCCGCACATCTCACCACTCGGAAGAAGAGGACTCCTTCTTCTTCTTATCCTTCTTCTTCTTCTTGGAGCTGGTATCCTCGTCAAGATCTTCCAATCCCGTGGAATCAAAGCCCTCAAGCGCCGCATCCGGATCCAGCTCTTCGTCAGCGACCGGGGCCGACTCCACTGGTGCAGGAACCGCCGAGGCGCTGGTGGTGGACGACGTCTTGGTCGAGGTCTTGGTCGATGAGGAAGACTTGGTGGTCGGCGATTTCGCAGGAGTGGAACTTGTTTTTGAAGCAGGCGTCGCCGTGTTGCTTGCCACCGGCACCACTGCTGCGGGCTCGGTGGGTGCAGGTTCAACCGGAGGAACCTCCGCCGTCAAAGCAGGATCCGCCGGAACTTCAGCGGTCGCAACCACCGGAGCAGGGGCAACCACCGCAGCGGGGGCAACCACCGGAGCGGGCGTCGATGGCGCCGGAGTGGTTCGCGCCAACATCAGGTAGGCCGCAGCACCGCCGCCGCCCAACAGGACCACGCCACCAGCCGTAGCCACGCCGCCCAGCAGGACGAGCCCAACCACTCCGATCAACGCATACTTTAGACCCTTGGACCCTTCCGCCATCTTTCACCCCACAGCGCACGCGTTCCCAGCGCGACAGAGTTACACACTAAACAATGATCGCCAACCTGCGAATGGTCAAGGATGGTCTATGGAGCCACGTTGAAACCACACGGTAACGCTCACCGAGGGCGCCCAGGAAGGGTGGTTGAGACCGTCGGCCGGCGCGTTCGGGTCACGGATTCTGACGGAGAGAGGCTTTGTTTCCTCAGTGGGCAGCGGGCGGTCGTCGGCGATGAGGTCACCTGGGTCGAGGCTCAGGGCGAAGGTGGTAAACTGATCCAAATTGCAACAAGGCGCAACCTGTTGCAAAGGGTCGATGCCCGCGGTGAAGAGCAGGTACTTGCCGCAAATCTTGCTGGCCTCCTCGTTTGTGTCGCAGCGGTCGAGCCTGCATTTCAGGCGTCGTTACTCGATCGTTACCTCGTGGCCGCAAGTCAAGAAAAACTGGCAGCCGTGATCGTGGTCACCAAAACCGATCTGGGGGTTCCAGAATCGGTTGAAGAAGAGCTTCGAGTGCGCGCCGCACTCGGATACCCGATTCTTCGCATCTCCAATCCGACCGGCGCCGGCCTCGACGAGTTGCGAGCCTACATTGCGAGCTCCGACCACACTGGTCCCTGGGCCTTGGTCGGCCATTCCGGCGTCGGCAAGACCTCGCTCATTTCGGCACTGCTGCCTGCCCAAGATGTCGGCCCGATCGGTGATATTTCCGAGTACTGGGGCGCCGGAAAACACACCACCACCCACACCCGCCTGTTTGCTTTGCCCGGTGGCGGCGAAATCGCAGATTCTCCTGGGATCCGAGGTTTTACTCCGGCGGGGGTCAACCCCGAATCCGTCCGCGACCACTTTCCGGGCATGCATGCCCTCGGATGCAAGTACCGAGACTGCCTGCACAAGATCGGTGAAGAAGGTTGTGTCGCCGACGAAAAAAGCGACCCGTCGTTGCTCCGGTCCTATCGGGACTTATTGGAGCAAGCGACGGGTGTTTGGAAGCGAAAGAGCCGTTAGCGGGACTTACGTCCGCGCATGCCGGCCAGCAACCCCAGCCCCACCAAAGCGCTCATCGCGCCTGGGATTCCAGCGGTGTTGCATCCCTTAGAATCCGCATCATCCGCGGCGTCCGTGTCCGCGGCTTCGTCGGTGTCAACTTCGGAATCTTCCACCACGTCGGCCCAAGCCGGCGCCGCAAACATCAGTCCCAATGCCAAGATAGTGCGTTTCATGTCTCCCCCAGGCGTGAGCGCTCGCCCACCTGTCCAGTCTGACACACGAATCGGAGCCGTTTCCACCGATTTCTGAATCTCCATTCATTGGCGTGCGATCACGAGCGGCAAACCTCACTCCTGCGCCGCAGCCCCAGCAAGCCGAGGGTCCTGGGGACCCTCAAGATCCATAACTTCAACGCCGTGTTTTCGCAGATAGTCCACCCCGTTCTCTCCGGCATAGCCTCCGGAAACGACCAAAACCCTGGCGATCCCGGCATGGTGAATAAGTTTAGAACAAAGCACGCAAGGCTCGCCGTTCACAATGAGCCATGCGCCTCCGGTGGCCACGCCATTGGCGGCGGCATTGCAGATGACGTTCATTTCGGCGTGGTGACACCCGATCTCCATCCGTGTCCCTGACTTCACGCCCATCGTGTCCCGAAGACAGCTTTCTCCGCCGCACAACTCGCCTCCACCCCGAGGACCGCCGTTGTAGCCATCCATCAGAATCACATTCCGCAGCGGATCGATCAGCAGCGCACCGAACTTTCGCCGCGGACAATTGCTTGCGTTCGCCAGCGCGAGGCATTGTTCGATCCGAATTCGAATGTGCTTCTCTTTCACGGGACCTCCCTCGTCCACCTATCCAGTCCAACCCTCCCTTCTATAGGCGCACGGCATTTTGACGTGGCGTAGTGGCCCGTGGGGAGTGACATTCCCACCATGCTTTGGCTCCTGCTCACGGTTCTCGGCTGTCCAAAAGTTCCCACTCCTGTCGACACAGGATCTGGCGACTCGGACGATACCAACTCAGATTGCACTACCGACGCCGACAATGACGGCGCGAACGCGTGCGAAGACTGCGATGACACGAACCCCTGGCGTTACCCCGGCGCTGCGGAATTGTGCAATGGGATCGACGACAACTGTGACGACGCCGTCGGCGCCGAAGAAACAGTGGACGCCAACGACGACGGTACCGCCGACTGTTTAGCCTGTGGAAACGCGGGCTTTGGAGCCCTGTCCGCCGTGGCCGACGCCGACCTCGAGCAAGCGATCCGCGATCTCCTGCCCGAGCTCACCTGCGACTACAACGACGCACGGGAGAAAATGTACGACGAACTCGACAATGTGGACGGCGAAGGGGCCTACTGCGTCTACACCGGCGTGTTCTACGAATACCCCCAAGGGCAAAATCCTGACTCAGACGTCATGAACACGGAACACACCTGGCCGCAGAGTTGGGGGGCCGAAGTCCCCCCCGGCAAGTGCGATCTCCACCACTTGTTCCCGGTCAACTCAGCAGTCAATTCCGCCCGAGGCAACCGCCACTTTGATATCGTGAGCTCCGTGACGACCACCTACGAAGGGGGTTCAAAACTCGGGGAAAATGCCCACGGAGACGATGTTTTCGAGCCTCGGGATGCCCACAAGGGGAATGTCGCACGGGCGATGCTCTACTACGCGGTGGCGCGCGAGGACTGGACCGACGACTCCAGCCAAAACATCTCCGACGAAGAACTCGAACTCTGGCGAAGTTGGAACACGCTCGATCCGGTGGATGCCACCGAGCTCGATCGCACCATGGAGATCCGCGATTTCCAGGGAAATGCCAATCCTTTCGTCGCCTGCGAGGGCCTGCTCGATCGGGTGATCGACGCCCACTGACCCCAACCGGAGGATCGGTCCATGTGGGCGATCTTGCTTGCCTCCTTGTCACTGGCTGCCCCCGTTGCTCCCGTACTTTCGGCGGCCGGGGGATATGACCTCACCACCGTACAGCCCTGGGCCGGGTTGGATTTCGCGCTTCATTCCGCCCAAACGAAGGGTTTTGCGCCCCTCGCCCGAGCGACACCCGCCTGGGGGTTCGGCGATCGCATGCCGATGGTTCAGACGGAATTCGGCTTCACCGGCGTCGTCCCCCAGAAAGAGGCGACAATCCGACTCGGCGCTGCCGTGCGTCCCACTTTCCTGTTCGGGCGGTACCGCATGCCCATCCGGTTCGCCGATCCCACCAGCGGAAAAGTTGTTTCCGGACTCCAATTGGGCGGAGAACTGGTGATCGAGTTCGAATGGCGCCCCAAAGCGCCGGTCACCTTTGGACTACGAGCCGGAGCGGGTTCTACCGCTTCCGACTACTATTGTGACGAGCAAAGCCCCGACTACACCACCTGCATCACCTGGAACGGCGGATTCATCGGCGGCTTTAACTTCCGAAAACGCTGGATGAACGGACTTTCCATCGATGCGATGGTCGGATTTACCTCGCATCTCGCGGTGGGCTACGCTTTCTGAGAAAGGAGGGTTCGGCCTAGGGAAACAGCGTCACCGCCTCCCAAGCTCCATCCACCCGACGGTATTCGGTGCGCACATGCAACCGACTCGCCATCCCCTGCCAAAACTCAAAACGATCCGGCACCATTCGGAAACCGCTCCAATGCGGCGGCCGCGGAACCTCCGCACCCTCGAACTTTCGCTCGTATTCGGTCACCCGTTGTTCCAATTCCAAGCGAGAACCTAGAACTTTTCCCTGATCGCTCGCCCAGGCCCCCACCTGACTTCCCCGCGGACGCGACCGGAAATATTCGTCAGCTTCAAATGGCATTACCGGTTCGACGGCTCCTTCCACCACCACCTGGCGTTGAAGGCTCCGCCAGTGAAAAACAACGCTTGCAAAGCGATTTAAGTCCAGTGCAGCGGCCTTTCGGCTCCCCAAGTTCGTATAGAACGTCAAACCGTCCTCATTCATCCCCTTCATCAGCACCATTCGCACCGAAGGACGCCCCGAAGCATCCACCGTGGCCAGCGCCATCGCGTCGGGTTCACTGGGCTCCGAACGAACCGCTTCAGCATACCAATGCGAAAAAGCGGAGAAGGGCTCTTGGAATGACAACACGTCAGCTCCCGCGCACAACAAGTCAATCACTTTACTATCGAGCCAAGCCTAACGCGGCTTAAGGTTCTTCCCCATCTTCGAACTCATACTCGGGTTCCTCAGGAGCGGGCGGAAAATCCTCCGGCATCGGTTCTTCATCGTCCTCCACGAATCGAGGAGGCCGAACCTCTCCTTCTGAGCCCCCGCCATCGTCCTCCCGCTGTTTGCGGCGCTCGGCAAGGCGCGCGCGGCGATCCGCGATCGCCTGCTCCCGACGTTTACGGCGCTCTTCTCGCGCTGCATCCGGATCATCACCACCCAAACGTTCCCGGACGGACGACGATAGATCTGGCTTGAGGCTGCTTTTTCGGCCCGAATCCGATTCCTCGTCTCCCGCCTCTTCGTCCCGGGACGGCCGCTCGCGATCCACTCCACCAGCCCGCGAACGACGTTCCCTTTCCGCTTTAAACTTGGGTTTCTCAAAGGAGCCCGAGAGCGCATAATGGAACTTGCCGTCACTGTGCTCGGCATCCTTCAGGAAGCCCTTCAGCATGGCCGCCGTGTCCCCGAGGGTGACAATAAACTTCAACCGAAGTCGGCTTTCGCTGAGGTTGTCGTTGAGGATCACTTCCCCTTCGACGTCCACCGTCACCATATCCGAAACGATTTGTCCCCTGCCCACCTTTGCTTTTCCGGACTTCACATCCAGCTGCAGGTCGACATTGGAGATGTTGAGAGGGCCGAGCGGAAAACCTTCCAGGGCCGCCGCTTCCACCGACGTGATCACCACGTCTTTTCCCACCACGGAAATCTTCCCTTCGGATTTTGAGAATCCTTCATCGGCCTCCAGATCGATGTCCAGATCCAGTCCTCCGGTCCCAATCAACTTCGCATCCGGCATCGGCACCGCAGAAATCGGCATTCCCTCGCCAATCACCCGCAACGCGCGGACCTGAACCCCTTCATCCAAGCGCGATACCGTGGCTTGAATGTCGAAGTCCCCTCCCTGTCGTGAAATCGAACCTTTGATCGTACCATTTCCACCCAGCACGCCCAAGTTCAGCAGGCTCCACAAACCGACGCGCGCACGCACGCTATCAGCGCTAAACATAAGGTTCGTCTTAGGTTTTTGCTCGGCACGTCGCGACTTCTTAACGGTGTACAGCGACACCCCGTCCAGCCGCGCCCCCAACCAATAAGGGCTTACCTCCTCCACTTGTAGGAGATACTGTCCTTGTTCCTCGACCTTCCATTGAACGAACTGGGCCGCACGTTCACTCGGGAAGGTCAACCACAAAGAAGCTGCAAACGTCACAGTGAACCAAAGTCCCCCCGCGACGGCCAATAAGCCACGTTTCACCCAGATGTTCATGCGGCCTCCGGTTTGTAGGCGATGAGCTCCACCGTAAAGTCAACTACCTTTACTTCTTTGTCCGCGGCTCGCTCAGTCACAGTTTTAAACCTGGCTACATCCACGGTCATCGGGTAGTCCGAGGTCTCAATCGCGCCAACGAAATCGAGCGACTGTTTCAACGAGATGCGCTTGAAATCCACACGATACCGCGTCTGACGAACGCCATTGACGGTTTCAGCGCCAATCTCGGTGACGCCGATCAATTTGTCCTGTAGCCCCACTTCCTGAGCGGTTTTTTCCGCAACAGCATTTCCGGGCTTCCCCATCTGTTCCTTGCTGCGCGCCAAACCTGCAGTCAACCGTGCATCTGCGGCAGTGAACTCCTCTGCCATCGCTGTTAGGAGGTCAGCATTGTCCTTCACGACCGCAACGCGAGAAGCCTTGTTCGCAACGATGTCATTGGCCAAGTACATGACGAACAACGACACCGGAACCACAAACAATACCGCGAGGATGGTGAGCAACATCCGGTCGCGCGGAGTGAGCGACTCCAGCTGACCTTCGATCGCGCCGCGAAATCCGCCTCCCGCTGGGCGAGTTACCACCTTTGCCATCAGCCCTCCTCAGCCACGGGCGCGACTTCTTTCGAAATCGTGATCGTAAAACTAACGTTGTCTTTGTTCTTTTTCTCGTTGCTCTTGGTGGCGGTCTTAAACTGCTCCACCTGCTTCAACGAGGTTTCCACATCCGACGCCGACTGAAAACCATCGGTCACCGCCGTAAAGGTGATCCCCTCGCTGGTCGCCGTGAGTTCGGAAACATTCACCGTCACCTCACCCGGCGCTGGAAAAGCATCCGTCAACGCTCTCAACGTGGACACCGTCTCCGACGTTCGGTTCTCTCGATCAAAAATCTTAGCGCGACGCTGGGTATCTTCGAGCTTTTCGCGAAGGGTCGAAACCGTGATCGATGGCGACTTGACGGCCATCTCCGCATTGCCAGAGGGTTCGATCTGCAAATACGCCGCGCTCAATCGCTCTTCGGCGGCGTTCTCCTCCACCATCCACCCTCGATAGTCCCACGCCGACTTCATCATCACCAGCATGGTAACGGCCGCCAACGCCAGCCCTCCGCCGATCAACAACGCCCGCCCGAGATTCGTCCCGCCCTTGAACGCGAGGTCGCCAATGCGAAGCTCGATCTCCTCTCCTTTCGTCTGGCCCGCCAACCGAGCCGCAAGCCCGTCCGAAACGGCAAAAGTAGCCGGTACCGCATCTCCGTTGGGATCGACCGCAAACTCCACAGGAACCCCGAGATCCTCCCGAAAATACCCGAGCAAGGGGTGAAGCAGCGCATCGGCGCCAAACAG
>SXGS01755843.1_pt1 | contig 12799 bp, 8 predicted proteins | sample 3174681 | NCBI WGS metagenome assembly SXGS01 (sample SAMN11356861, study PRJNA531348) | freshwater metagenome | isolation source: freshwater sample F1-80 | place: China: Fuxian Lake, Yuxi | collected 2017-12-25
GCGCGCGGCGACATCTCGCTGCCGGCGGGCCGCACGACGAGCGACGCCATTGCCTGGAGCCACGATCGCGACGGCACCTACCTCTCGTCGCCGATCGTCTATCGCGGCCTGCTCTACACGCTGAACAACAACGGCATCCTGACCGCGTATGACGCCACCAGCGGCGAGCGACTCTACCGCGCGCGCGTCGGCGGCGGCGGGGCGTTTTCGGCATCGCCGGTCGCGAGCGATGGCCGGCTCTCCATGGCCAGCGAAGACGGCGACGTGTTCGTGGTGCGGGCCGGGCGCGAATACGTCGAGCTGGGCAAGAATCCGATGGGCCAGGTGATCATGGCATCACCGGCGATCTCAGACGGCTTGCTGATCATCCGCACGCTCAGCCACGTCTGGGCGATTGGGCACTGATCTTCAGACCCGTGGCAGGACCGCTCCGGCGGCGCCAGGGGCGGCGCTTCAAGCCCGCCGTCATCGCCATGGTTGGCGTCACGGTATTCAGAGCAATCTACCCGGAGCGCAAAGACAAGGTCACGCTTGGGCTGCAGGCCGAGTGCTGAGGTAAAGTGCTCGGCATGAGCGCTCGCATTCGCTGGACCCTTGCCGTTTTCGCCCTGGTCACTCTCTCCACGCACAACACGGCGCCCGTGTCGGCACAGGTCGCTCCTGCCGTCGCGACGGCCAATCCGCCCGCGGCATTCAACGACCCCAATCGCCGCGCCAGGCTGGCAACGGCGTTCCCCGAAATCGATAAGGTGGTCGCGGAGTTCATGACGCGCTCGCACGTGCCCGGGGCGGCGTGGGGCATCGTGATTGACGGCGAGCTGGCGCACATTGGCGTGGCCGGCTATCGCGACCTCGCCGCCAGGTCGCCGGTGACACGCGACTCGGTATTCCGCATCGCGTCGATGTCGAAGAGCTTCGCCGCCATGTCCATTCTGGCGCTGCGCGATCAGGGCAAGCTGTCGCTCGACGACCTGGTCGAGAAGCACGTGCCCGAACTGAAGAGCCTGCGTTACCCCACCACCGATTCACCTCGACTTCGCATCCGCGAAGTCTTGTCGCACGCGTCGGGCTTTCCAGAAGACAACCCGTGGGGCGATCAGCAACTGTCGGTCACCGAAGACGCGTTTTCGCGGATGATGGCGCAGGGCATCCCCTTCTCGAACCCGCCAGGCATGGCCTACGAATACTCCAACTACGCCTTCGCCATCGTCGGCCGCATTGTCACCAACGTGTCGGGCAAGTCATATCGGCAATTCCTGAGCGAGACGATCCTCAAGCCGCTCGGCATGACCTCGACGACGCTCGAGCCACGAGAGGTCGCTGCGGACCGCATGGCGCTAGGCTATCGATGGGAAGACGAACAGTGGAAGCTCGAGCCCGCGCTGGCCGATGGCGCCTTCGGCGTGATGGGCGGCATGCTGACGTCGATCTCGGATCTGACGAAGTACGTCGGCACCTTGCTGGCGGCGTTCCCGCCACGGGATGGCGCGGAAGGCGGACCCATCCGTCGCTGGTCGCTGCGCGAGATGCAGCAGATCTGGCGATCGCGGCCAACAACCGTCACTCGCACGGCCGCCGGTGCCGTCAATCTCAACTCCGGCGGCTACGCCTTCGGCCTCGGCATCACCCAATCCTGCGAGTTCGATCAGATCGTCGCGCACAGCGGTGGATTGCCGGGCTACGGATCGATGATGCGCTGGCTGCCCAGCTACGGCGTCGGCATGATCGCGTTCGGTAACGTCACCTACACCGGCTGGGGTGGCGTGGTGACGCAGGCGTTCGACCTGATGGCGAAGACCGGCGGCCTGCAGCCGCGAACGCCCCAGCCGTCGCCGACGCTGGTGGCGTCACGGGATGCGGTGTCGCGGTTGATCATGAGTTGGGACGACCAGCAGGCCGACGACCTGGCCGCCATGAACCTGTTCATGGATACGTCGAAGGACCGCCGGCAGAAGCAGATCGCCGAGCTACGCGCCAAGGTGGGGAACTGCAGGGCACCAACGACGTTCGACACGGTTGAGAACTGGCTGCGCGGGCAGTGGACCATGACGTGCGAGCGCGGAGACTTGAACGTCTCGATCACGCTGGCGCCGACCATGCCGCCGAGGGTTCAATTTCTGGAGGTCAGATTGGCCGAGCCACGATCCGCCCCGGCGACTTGCAGGTAACATTGCGCGCATGCGTTCCAGCCGATTCGTCCTCGCCGTTGCTCTCGTCGTCCTCTCGCTGGCCATGCCTCGCGCGCAGACGCGATCGTTTGAGCTGACGACGGCGAGTATTGCCGACATTCAAGCGGCGGTGGATGCCGGCAAGCTGACCTATGAGGGCCTGGTCGGGCGGTATCTCAAGCGCATCGACGCCTACGACAAGAAGGGCCCGCGGCTGAACGCGATCATCACCGTGAACCCGCGCGCGCTCGAGATTGCGCGTGAGCTGGACACCGAGCGCCAGGCCAAGGGCCGGCGCGGTCCGCTGCACGGCATCCCAATGGTGGCGAAAGACAACATCGACACCGCCGACCTGCCGACGACGGGCGGCAATGAAGTGTTTGCGGGCAACCGCCCCGCCATCGACGCGACGGTGATTGAGAAACTGCGGCAGGCCGGCGCCATCATCATCGCCAAGACCAACATGGATGAAATGGCGCAGTCGGTGCGTGGTTTCAGCACCGTGGGCGGGCAGATCCTGAATCCTTACAACCTCGCGAAGAATCCCGGTGGATCAAGTGGCGGCACCGGTGTGGCGATCGCGGCCAGCTTCGCCACCGTTGGCCTGGCCACCGAAACCGGTGTGTCCATCCGCAGCCCTGCCGCCAACAACGCGCTCGTCGGCGTAGTGCCCTCGCGCGGGCTGGTCAGCCGCGCCGGTGTCCTCCCTATCTCGTTTACCCAAGATCGCGTCGGCGTGCACGCCAAGACAACCGCTGATGCCGCAGTGGTGTTGAGTGTGATTCGCGGTTTCGATGCGGACGACCTCTCGACGGCGGAGAGCCTCGAGCAGCAGGTCGCTGAACTGACGGCGCTGCCGGCCAACAGCCTGCGCGGTGTGCGCGTTGGGGTGCTGCGCGACCTGTTTCGCAAGGACCAGGAAGCCGCCGCCGGCAACGCGATTATCGAAAAGCAACTGGCCCTGCTCACGGCCAACGGCGCCATCGTGATCGACGGCCTCTCCACTGGCACGGACCTCGTGGGCCTGATGCCATCGCTGCGCGTCAACAGCTACGAGCTGCGCTCATCGTTCGACAGTTACCTGAAGCGCCGCGGTCCGGCCCGGCCCATGCAGTCGTTTGCGGAGCTGTTCAACAGCGGCAAGTGGCTGAAGGGCGGCGTGCTCGAGGCGCGCTTCAACGACACCATGAAGGCGGGCGACCTCACCACCAACACCGAATACCAGGCGCGGCTGCTCAACCAGAAGATGATGCGGCAGCAGTTGATCAGCCTGATGGACCGCTACGGCGTCGCGGCACTCGTGTATCCCATGAAGTCGCTGGGCGCACCGGCGGTCGGCGCCTCGGACGATGGGCTGAGAGATAACAACCTGGTGTCGACGGCGGGCATGCCGGCGATCGTGGTGCCGGCGGGGTGGGATGCCGAAGGCCTGCCGCTCGCGCTGGAGATCATGGGGCGGCCGTTCAGCGACGCCACGCTGCTGAAGATCGCGCACGGCTACGAACTGGCGAGTCACAACAGGCTCTCGCCAAAGGCCGTGCCCCCGCTCGCCGGCGAGACCATCCAGTATTAACCGGAAGACAAGAGACAAAGAGTTCTCCTGATCTTCTGACCTCCTGTCAAAAACATGCCTGAACTTCCAGAGGTTGAAACTGTCCGCCGCCTGCTCGAGCCGGCGATGCAGGGCGCCCGGTTTCGCCGGGTCATCGTCAATCGTCCCAACCTGCGAATTCCGTTTCCCGAGCGGTTTGCCGATCGACTGCGCGGCATCACCGTGTCGCTGGTCATGCGCCGGGGCAAGTACCTGGTGGTGTCGCTGTCGTCGGGCGAGACGCTGATCATGCATCTCGGCATGTCGGGATGGTTCCACGTCGCGGCGATCGGTGACCGCACCCGCGAAGCCGATGCGCACGATCATGTCGAGTTCGTGATGTCGTCGGGTCAGCGCGTGGTGTTCAACGACCCGCGCCGGTTTGGCTTCATGGACCTGACGCTCGCGGGCCAGGCCGACGAGTATCCGTCGCTCAAGGCGATGGGGCCCGAGCCGCTGTCGCCGGAGTTCACGGCCGCATCACTCGCGCATGCGTGCCGTGGGAAGAAGGCGTCGATCAAGGTGACGCTGCTCGACCAGAAGGTGGTGGGCGGGCTGGGCAACATCTACGCAAGCGAGGCGCTGCACCACGCGAGACTGTCGCCGCTGCGCAAGGCGTCGAGCATCGCGACCAGCACCGGCAAGCCGAAGAAAGAGGCGGCGGGGTTGGCGGCGTCGATCAAAGCGGTGCTCGCGAATGCGATTCGCCGATCGGAAACACCATATCGAGCGGGACGATTCCGCGTCTACGACCGGGCCGGGCAGCGATGTTTGAGAACCGGTTGCCCGGGCGAGATCAGGCAGATCACCCAGGCAGCGAGATCAACGTTCTATTGCGCAACATGCCAGAAATGAACAGGAGTGTTTACTTCTGGACTAGCGCGACGCGGAACCCGATGAAGGCGCGGCGCGCGCCCGGGTCTGCGGCGCCGCGGGTGGTGGTTCGTACCGTGCGCGCCGGATCCCCGTAGTGACCACCGCGCATCACCCATAGCGCGTCGGCCTCCAGGTTGGCGCGGTCATCGGTTGGGTCATAGGGATACGGCTGGTACGGACTGCTCGTCCACTCCCACACGTTGCCGCTCATGTCGGCCAAGCCGTACGGGCACTCGGGGCACAAGTACTGCCCCACCGGCGTGGTGCCGGTCCCCTCGAAGTTGCCGCGGTCTTTTCGCGGCTGGTCGCCCCACGGATAGGCGCGGCGGTCGCCGTCACGCGCCGCTTTTTCCCACTGCGCTTCGGTCGGCAACGTCACGCGCCATCCCGCGCGCACGAGGTCCCCGGTCAGACCGGGGGCTTTCGCGAGCACGCTCTCGAGCCACCGGCCATACGCCACCGTATTGGGCCACGTCACGAACGTCACGGGATGCGTGGGTTGACCGGCCAGCGGGTTGGGATCCGTCGGCGCCTTGGTGGCACGAACGAAGGCGGCGTACTGCGCCACGGTCACTTCGTGCCGAGCGAGGTAGAACGCCGGAAGTTCAACGGTGCCTTCGCTCGCAGAGCGAGACCACTTCTCGTTGTCGAAGGCTCGTGGATCGACGGCGGGATCGGCGCCCATGGTGAACGGGCCCGCGGGGATCTCGACGAAGTCTGGCAGCGGAGCGTTGTCCTGGCGTGCTTCGAGCCCCAGGCCAACCGTCGCGGCAAGCGCGAGAAGCGCGAGAACCTTCATCGCGAGGTCGCCGCGCTGCAGGCGAACTCCCAGCCATGCTGGCAGGCACGCGCGTACAACTCAGGCTCCGCCATGGTCATCAGGTTCGGTCCGCCCTCGCGCGCCAACAGGCGCAGATCGAAGGCGCGCGGATTGGCGCGCGCGGGTGGCGACGAATCGAGCAGGTTGACGCAGCCGGCCTGGACGCGCGCCTCGCACGCGCGTGAGAAGTACGCAAACGCGCGCTCCGGGTCACTGGCCACCAACTTGCCTTCGGTGTAGTGGCGGCCAAGCTCGTTGCAGGCCCATCCGGCGTTGTCGCCGCAGTACGACGCTTCAATGCGCAACAGTCGCGCGCAGGCTTGCGGCTTGTCGGCGGCACACGCCTGCTCCCAAAACGGCAGCGAGTCGCCCTTGTGCCTGCCGTCGGCGGCACCGACGCTCGTCATCGCGCCGAAGATCAACACCCACACGCCCATGTGCGCGAGGTTGGCACGGCCGAGCGGCAGGTCGAGACCAAGCGTGTGCAGCAGCGGCTTGTCGCCAATGGCGCGCACAGCGCGGTCAATCGACGGGACGGCCAGGTTCAGCAGGGGTACACACAGCAGTTTGTCGTAAAAGGTCGGCAGGCCGAAGGCACCGAGCAGCGCATACAACCCGAAGACACCCACGCCGTAGAGGACGCCGAAGATCGCCCGCCCAAGCGGCGTGCGCGGCGAGGTCGACGGGTCGGTCACCAGCAGGTGCAGGCCGAGAAACACCGCCGACGGGATGTCGGAGTCGACAAAGTACGGCACGCCGGTGATGGCGGTGTAGAGCATGCTGCCGCCGAACAGCGTGAGTGCCGCCATCGCGGTCACCGGCGTGATCGAGAAGAAGTACATGACCACGAGTCCGACCAGGAACAGCACCGTGTAGATATGCGGGCCGAGACTGAAGGTGGTGGCGATCTCCTGGCCCCAGGTCAGGCTGGTCGTGCCGGTGGTGAGCAACACCACTGAGAAAATGGCAAGCGAGAACGCCGACGGATTGAAGATATGGACGCGCTCACCATCGCGTTCCCATCGCACGAAGGCCTTGCCGGCAAACCCGAGCGCGACCAGCACGAACTGGAAGGCGAACCAGTCGTCCACCAACCACAGGAACAGGTTGGTGCTGAAGATGATCGGGAACGGCCCCAGGCCAAGCCCGTAGCTTTGGCGCCGCGACCACGACAACAGCATGTCGAACGCGTAGGCGAACAAGATCTGGCCGACGAGCAGCGGCGCATAGTCGTAAACCGGGCGCCAGTAGTAGCCCCAGAAGGCGTACACGGTTAGGTGACAGCAGGCCTGGATGTAGTGCTGCGGACGCGGCGGCGCCAGGTGGATCGACGGCGCGCCATTCTTGATCGCGGCGACGGCGACCAGGGCCAGCCAGGCCAGCAGCACCGCACCGGCGCTCCAGAACGACCACAGCAGCGCATCGCTTCTCTGCAGCCGCGGCAACAGGGTGAGCGCCAGCAGGCCGGCAGTAAAGGCCAGCGGCAGCGCCAGTATGACGAGCGGTGCCGGCTGGGCCTCGAACGATCGTTCAGGGCGGTGGGGAGTTTCCGCGCGCCGATCCCGGCTCTTGGTGGTTGACATGGGTCTTCTGGGGTGCGCCTTCAACTTGTACACCACGGCTGATGCCACCGCAAATAGTTGACAGCAACCGGCCGTCCGGCACACTCTTGAACATTATTAGCAAAGTCAACTAGCCGAGGTGCCGATGAAAACGGGAATTTTTCGAGACTGGACGCGTCACACGTGGGTTGGCGGATTCGCGATCGTAATCGCGGTGGCTCTTTCCGGCCTCGCGGGTGACGCCCAGAACAAGGCGGATTGGCCGAACATCACGGGAGGCGACAGTTCGACGCGCTACTCCCCGCTCGACCAGATCAATGCCTCGAACTTCAATACGCTGAAGATGGCGTGGGAATGGGGCGCGGCCGATGCCCCCGGCGTCGACATCGGCGACATCAACGGCCGCTCGCTGCCGATCTACGTCGACGGCATGCTGCTGACGACCTCGGGCCCGCGCCGCACGGTGGTGTCGCTCGACCCGGCCACCGGCAAGACGCTGTGGACGTTCCAGGAACCCGAGACACCGCGTCACGCGTACTCGATGCGCTCGAACCACGGTAAAGGCGTGGCCTACGGCCGCGTCAACGGCCGTGGCGTGGTGTATGTCACGACCCCGGGCTTCTTCCTGCACGCGCTCGACGCCAAGACCGGTCAACCGCTCGAGGGCTTTGGCGGCGCGGTGCCCGTCCGCGGCTTTCCGAAGACCGGCTCGGTCGACATGCTGAAAGACCTGATCGCGGATTGGGATCCCTGGAAGAACGCCAAGCTGCCCTATGACACCGCGCAGGGCCTGCCCCTGTCGCTCGGCTACGTCACCACCTCGTCGCCGCCGATCGTCGTCAACGACGTGCTGATCGTCGGCAACTCGGCGGAACAGGGTTACAACCAGACGCGCGTCGAGAACGTGCCCGGTGACATCCTGGCCTACGACGCAAAGACCGGTAAGTATCTTTGGAAGTTCCACGTCATTCCGCGGCCGGGCGAATTCGGCCACGACACGTGGGAGAACGATGCGTGGAAGTGGACCGGCGACGTCTCGTCGTGGGCGCCGATGTCGGCGGACCCGGCGCGCGGCCTCGTCTACATCCCGACCAACGGCGCCACGGTTGACTACTTCGGCGGCTTCCGCCCTGGCGACAACCTGTTCGGCACCAGCGTGATTGCGCTCGATGTGAAGACCGGCAAACGAGTGTGGCACCACCAGTTGGTGAAACACGACATCTGGAATTACGACACGCCGACCGCGCCAATCCTGATGGACGTCACCGTTGACGGCAAGCGTATCCCCGGGTTGTTCCAGATCACCAAGCAGTCGTGGGTGTATTCCTACGACCGCACGACCGGCAAGCCCATCTGGCCCATGGTCGATCGGCCGGCGCCGCAGTCGCTGGTGCCGACTGAGAAACTGCCGGCCACGCAGTCACATGTCACGAAGCCGGCGCCGTACGACCTGCAGGGACGCACCGAAGCGCACGTGATCGACTACACGCCTGAGATCAAGCGCCTGGCGCTCGCTCGGGCTAAAGAGCGCGACCTGCTGGCTCCGCTGTTCGCCGCACCGACGCATCGCGGCAACAAAGAGGGCAAGGGCCCGGCGAACATCTGCCCCGGCGGCGGTGGCGGCGCCAACATCACCGGTCCGCCCGCGGCGGATCCGCAGAGTGGCATCATCTTCGTCGCGTCCACGAGCGGCTGCTCGCCGACGTTGCTGGCGGACGCAAAAGAGAAGGACAACGACAAGATGACCGGCACGACGCTGTCCATGTTCGCAGTCGCCCGCGGCGAAGGGGCGCCACCCGCCAAGCCGGATCCGAACGATCCGCTGAACGGCTTCCCGGACATCTTCAAAGGTCCGCTCGGTCGCATCACGGCCATCGACATGAACACCGGCGAGCACCTGTGGATGATTCCGCACGGTGACACAGCGCAGGCGGCGCAGGATGCGTTCAAGAACAACGCGCTGATGAAGGGCGTGACCGCCGACACCAACTGGGGCCGCCGTGGCACCGCGGCGCTCGCGGCCACGTCAACGCTGCTGCTGTCGGCCGGTCAGACCGCCGACAACCGGCCGCACCTGTTCGCCATCGACAAGAAGACCGGCAAGCGCGTGGGCGCGGTGCCGACCCGCGTGCTCGGCCAGTACGGCCTGATGACCTATCTGCATCAGGGCAAGCAGTACATCGTGCTGCCGCGTAACGGCGGCTACACGACCATGGCGCTACCGTAGTCTTCAGCGAACGAGGACAAGGGCCGGGCACAGCAATGTGTCCGGCCCTTTGTTTTGTACCGCCGGGATCCGGGGTCCGGTTACGACGGCTCATTGGCCAGGTAGGTATCTATCGCCGCTGCCGCCCGGCGGCCGTCATCAATCCCCCAGACAATTAGCGACTGTCCGCGCTGCATGTCGCCGGCGGTGAAGACACCGGGGACGTTGGTCATCCACTGATCATCGCGTCCGACCGTGCCGCGGTCGTTCATGCGGACATCCAAGTCGGCGAGCAGGCGGCTTTTCTCGGGTCCGACGAAGCCCATCGCCAGCAGCATCAGATCAGCCTTCATCTCGAACCCGCTGTTGGGTAACGGCTCGAACGACGCTCGGCCGTTCGTGACCACGCGGCTGACCTGGTGGCCGTGCAGCGTGCGAACGTGACCATTCGCATCACCGGCGGCCACGGCAGCGCTCGCCTTACGGCACAACTCCGCCATCGCCCGTTCCAAGCCGGGACCATCGTCATCCGGGTTGTAGAGCAGCGGCAGCGTCGTCGAGCAGAAGCGCGAACCCGGCGGCAGGTGGCGGAGCTTGGCGACCTGGTCGTTGTGCAGGACCGGGAAGTCGACCTTGATCTGGCGGCAGTTCTCGGGCACGGCCTCGAGCAGGTTACCTTCCGGGCCGATGCTGGCGCCCATCGACGTCACCAGTTCTTCGCGAATGGCGTCGAGCAGCGGATTGGTGACCTGGGCAAACAACTGCGTGAAGTAGTCGTACAGCAACCGCGGCTGGTCCGACAGTACCGCCAGCGTGGTGTCGCTGCCGATCGAGCCAATCGGCTCCTCGCCGTGCTGTGCCATCGGCGTCATCAGCACGCGCAGGTCTTCCTGCGTGTAGCCGAAGGCCTGCTGGCGGCGGAACACCGTCTGGTGATCGGGGCGCTCGGCCGCCGCTGGCGGCAGGTCCTCGATGTCGACGAAGTTCTGCTGCAGCCACTCGCCGTAGGGCTGCTCGGCGGCCAGCGTGCGCTTGATTTCTTCGTCGCTGATGATGCGGCCCTGGCCGGTGTCGATCAGCAGCATCTTGCCAGGGCGCAGGCGATCCTTGCGGACGATGTTGTCGGCGGGGATGTCGAGCACGCCGACCTCCGACGCCATGATCACGAGGTCGTCCTTGGTGATGCAGTAGCGCGACGGCCGCAGGCCGTTGCGATCGAGCACCGCGCCGATCAGCGTGCCATCCGTGAAAGTGATCGAGGCCGGACCGTCCCATGGTTCCATCAGCGACGCGTGGTACTCGTAGAACGCGCGCACCGCCGGAGCCATGGCGGGGTTGCCCGACCACGACTCGGGAATCATCATCAGCACCGCATGCGGCAGCGTGCGCCCGGCCATGACCAGGAACTCCAGCACGTTGTCGAACGTGGCGGTGTCGCTGCCACCGGGCGTGATCACCGGCAGCACCTTCGGCAAGTCGTCACCAAAGACGCTGGACTGTAGCAGGCCTTCGCGGGCCTTCATCCAGTTGGCAGTGCCGCGCGGCGTGTGGATTTCGCCGTTGTGGGCCACGTCGCGATTCGGAGGGGCCAGCGGCCACGAGGGAATGGTGTTGGTCGAGACGCGCTGGGGCACGAGCGCCAGCGCCGACTCGAAGTCGGGATCCGATAGGTCGGGGAACATGCCCTCGATCTGCGTCGCGGTGAGCATGCCCTTGTCGATGACTGTGTTCGCCGACAGGCTGGCGAGGTAGAAGTCCTTCCGGTGGTGCGGCGCCAGGCTGAGCGTCTCGACCTCGTGCTCAATGCGCTTGCGAGCGATGTAGGGCTGCCGCTCGAAGACCGGCGCCACGGCCGCGGCGCTCTTGCCGATCTTGGACAGATCCGTCGGCACCGGCCGCCAACCGAGCACGGCGAGGCCCTCCTCAACCGCAATGCGGTGGACCAGGGCGCGCAGCTTGGACTGGACCTTGTGGTCGGTGGGCATGAAGCTCAAGCCCGCGCCGTAGGCGCCCGCTAGCGGCAGCAGGAAGTCCACGGTCTTGCGGAGAAACTTGTCCGGCATCTGGACGAGGATGCCGGCACCGTCCCCGGTATCAGGGTCGGCACCAGCCGCGCCGCGATGTTCGAGATTGACGAGGAGGTCGAGAGCCTGGCGGACTATCGAGTGCGAACGAACGCCTTTAATGTGCGCGACAAAGCCGACGCCGCAGGCGTCGTGTTCGTCGGTGGAGCGATACAGGCTTCGCTGGTCACTGGCATCCATGGGGCGCTCTCCAAGAGAATCCTTATTAGAGAGAAAAGTGATCCATAACTAAAGAGCAATATATTCATAAATCGCATCTATTAATTAGATTAGTTCTAGTCGAGGGGCGGGATGGGCGTGACCGCGGCCTGGTCGGATTCTCCCGTCCGGATGCGGTAGATTTTCTCGATCGGCAGCACCATGATCTTGCCGTCGCCGACCTCCCCGGTGCGGGCGGCGCCCAGGATGATGTCGACGGTCGGCTGCACGAAGTGGTTCGAGACGCCGATCTCAATTCGCACCTTCTCGGCCAGCGCCATCTTGACGCTGGTGCCGCGGTAGTTCTCAACGTGTTCGATCTCACCGCCGTGCCCCTGCACGCGGCTGATGGTCAGGCCGCGGACGTCGGCATGGAACAGCGCCTCGAGCACGTCGCTCAGCTTCTCGGGACGGACAATGGCGACAATCAGCTTCACGACTGGCCTCCGTCCTGGACCGCGACCACGTCGACCGCGGCGTGGGCGATGGCCGATTGCTTCGGCTTTACGAGAATCGCGCCGTCACCGTGCGTGTACGCCTCTTCGCCGTGGTCGGTGACGTCGAGGCCCAGGCCCTCGTGCCGATCGCCAATACGCAGCGGCATCACCAGCGACAGGACCTTCAGCAGGACGAACGTCATGCCGCCACTGTATGCCAGCACGATGACCACGCTGGCCATCTGCGTCAGCACCTGGCCGGGATGGCCGCCGACCAGGCCATTCGCGCCGCCGCTCCACGCCGCCGACGCGAACACGCCGGTCAGGATTGCGCCGGTGGCGCCACCCAGGCCGTGCGCTGCCACCACGTCGAGCGAATCATCCAGCTTGGTCTTGGCACGATAGATCAGGGCGAAGTAGCTGGGGAAGGCACCAATGGCGCCCATGGCGATGGCCGAGGCGGGGCTGATGTAGCCCGCGGCCGGCGTCACCACCACCAGCCCGACGACAATCGCCGTGGCAGCGCCGACGGCGGTGACCGGGCCGCCGCGCATGAGGTCGATGAGCGTCCAGGTGGCGAGTGTCGCGGCCGGAGCCAGCAGCGTGTTCGCAAACGCCAGCGCCGCGGTCGTCCCGGCCGACAAGGCGCTACCGGCATTAAAGCCGAACCAGCCGAACCACAGCAACCCGGCGCCGAGCATGGCGAAGGGCACGTGGTGCGGCAGGATGGCGTGACGGCCGTAGTCCTTGCGCGGCCCGACGACCAGTGCGGCCACGAGCGCGGCCGAGGCCGCGTTCACGTGAACGACGGCGCCACCGGCGAAATCAAGCGCACCCATCGACGCCAGGAAGCCGCC
>SXGS01588534.1_pt1 | contig 12798 bp, 16 predicted proteins | sample 3174681 | NCBI WGS metagenome assembly SXGS01 (sample SAMN11356861, study PRJNA531348) | freshwater metagenome | isolation source: freshwater sample F1-80 | place: China: Fuxian Lake, Yuxi | collected 2017-12-25
CGTGCGCGGCGGCTGGGAACGGTCGTCGCAATCTGTTGAACCGGTGAAATTCCGGTACCGACAGTTAAAGTCTGGATGGGAGAAGCACGTGTGATGCAGTGCGCTGTGATGAGCGCGCCGCATTGACGTTCCCCGGAGCCATCGCAGTGGATGGAAAGGGAGAACATGATCGACTTTCTGCGATGGCTCTTTGACGCCAAACTCGAATTCGCCGGTGGCGGGTTCTTGCTCTGGCGCGAAGTGCTAGGCAATCTTTTCGGGCTGCTCAGCGCCCTCGGCGGAATGCGCCGCAAAGTCTGGGCCTGGCCGGTCGGCATCGTCGGCAATGTGCTGCTCTTCACGGTATTCCTGGGCACGGTTTTCGGCGCCCCGAATCCGGTGAACCTCCTGGGCCAAGCCGGTAGGCAAGTGATGTTCATCGTGGTCTCGGTATATGGCTGGTACCGCTGGCGACAAGCCCGCAACGGGAATCCGGGGCAAGCCGCGGGGGAGTCCAACGCGGTGGAACCGCAGTGGGCTTCCTGGCCGGCCCGGATCTTCCTGGTGGCCGCGCTGATCGCGGGTACTGCGATTCTGACCCCGGTGTTCCGGGCGCTCGGTTCCTATGAGCCGGTGTGGGCCGATGCCTGGATCTTCATGGGCTCCCTGTTGGCCACTTATGGCATGGCCCGGGGCTGGGTCGAGTTCTGGCTGATCTGGGTCGCCGTCGACGTGGTGGGCGTACCGCTGCTGTTCAGTGCCGGCTACTATGCCAGCGGATTCATGTACATTTTCTACGGCGCATTCACCCTGGTCGGCTTCTTCGTCTGGTGGCGGGTCAAACGGCGCAGCGACCAGGCGGTCTCGGTGGAGACCGGGTTCCCGGATCCGACGGTCAATGTCGGGGAGCGCAAATGAACTACGAAGCAGCCATGAGCTTGGCGCTGGAACAAGCAGTCAAAGGCGTCCGGGGTGCGAATCCGCTGGTCGGTGCAGTGCTGCTGGATTCGGACGGCGGACTGCTCGGCGTCGGGCACCATGAAGGCGCTGGGACGCCGCACGCGGAGGCCGCCGCCTTGGCCGGGTTGCCACCGGAGCGGATCCGCGGGGGAACCATGGTGGTCAGTTTGGAACCGTGCGGGCACGTCGGCCGGATGCCGGCCTGCAGCCAGAGCTTGATCGATGCCGGGATCGCCACTGTGGTCTACGCGGTGGCAGATCCGGATCCGTTGGCACGCGGGGGAGCGGCGCAACTCCGGGCGGCCGGCGTCACCGTGGTCGAGGGGGTTTCGGCCGGGCCGGCCGCAGAACTGAACCGCCGATGGTTCGCCGCCGTCCAAGCGCAGCGCCCCTACACCAGTGTGCACATCGCGCAGACTCTGGACGGCCGGATCGCCGCGGCCGACGGAAGCAGCCAATGGATCTCCAGCCCGGAGTCGCTCGTCGCCAATCACGCCCTGCGGGCCCGGGTCGACGCGATGCTGGTGGGCACCGGCACGGTGATCGCGGACGATCCCCGGCTGACCGCCCGGCGTCCGGACGGCACGCTCGCCGCGAAGCAGCCCCGGCGGGTGGTGCTGGGCCTCCGCGAGGTCCCGGAGCAAGCGGCATTGCGCGGCGACGGCAATTGGATCCAGATCCGCAGCCACGATCCGGAAGCGGCCGGGCGGATCTTGAAAGCCGAAGGCGTCGACCATTTGATGGTCGAAGGCGGGGCGAAGGTCACCGCGGCGTTCCTGCGCGCCGACCTGGTGGACGAATTGATCGTGTCGATCGCACCGACCGTGCTGGGTGCCGGGACTTCTTCGATCGGCGACCTCGGCATCGAAACGCTCGGTGCCGCGCGGCACTTCGCCTGGGATCCGGCGGCAGCGGTGCGCCGCGACGGCGACGATCTCACCTTGAGCCTGATCCCGCAGCCGGTAGCTACGACCTTCATGAAGGAGAACTGAGATGTTCACAGGAATCATTGCCGGGCGGGGCTCGGTGAAAAGCATTGACCAGGATCCCGACGGCAGTGCCAGGTTGCAGCTGGACGCCGGCGGGCTGGCCGAATCACTCGCTTCGGGCGGCTCGATCGCGGTGGACGGAGTCTGTCTCACCGCAGTCGCCGTCGACGCCGGAACGCTGCGGATCGATGTGATGGGCGAGACGCTCTCGCGCAGCACACTGGGCGAACGGCAGGCCGGCGATCTGGTCAATCTCGAACGTTGCGTCGCGGCGGGGGAACGCTTTGACGGGCACGTGGTGCAAGGCCATGTGGACGGCGTCGGGACCTTGTTGCGCCGCGAGGACTTGGCTGCTTGGCAGCGGCTCCGGTTCTCCCTGCCGCAGCAGCTGGCGCGCTATCTGGCGGAAAAGGGTTCGATTGCGATCGACGGGGTTTCACTCACGGTCACCGCGGTGAGCCCGGTGGCGGAGGCGGAGCCCTGGTTCGAGGTGGGTCTGATCCCGATCACGCTGGAACAGACCGGACTGGGCACGAAAGCGCTCGGCGCGGGGGTGAACCTGGAGGTCGATGTGCTGGCGAAATACACCGAACGGCTGCTGGGCTTCCGGACGGAGGCGGCGGGATGAGCATCTTGGATCCGATCGAGCACGCGGTCGCAGCCATCGCTGCGGGCCGGGCGGTCGTCGTCGTCGATGACGAAGACCGGGAGAACGAAGGGGACATCGTGTTCGCCGCGGAACACAGCAGCCCGGAGCTGATGGGCTGGACGATCCGGCATTCCTCGGGGGTGATTTGCATCCCGATGTCCGCGGAGCGGGCCGAGCAGCTCGGCTTGCCGCCGATGGTGGAATTGAACCAGGACGCCAAGGGCACGGCGTACACGGTCAGTTGCGATGCCGCCGGGGTGCTCAGCACCGGAATCAGCGCTACCGATCGCTCAATCACCGCGAAGACCTTGGCCGATCCGGGCGGAACGGCCGGAAAACTGACCAGGCCGGGGCATATTTTCCCGCTCCGGGCAGTTGCAGGAGGTGTCAGGCAGCGTCCTGGGCACACCGAAGCCGCGGTCGAGTTGGCGGCGCTGGCCGGCTGCACGCCGGTCGGTGTGATCAGCGAAGTGGTCCGGGACGACGGTGAGATGATGCGGCGTGACGAATTGCGTCGATTCGCCGATGCGTACGGGTGCCCGATGGTGTCGATCGCCGATTTGGCGGATTATCTTGACTTGAAAGACCAAGAATCCGTCGGACATTTGGATACAGCGGAGGTAGCAAGATGAGTGAGCCAACAAACCCCAGCGATCCCGAGGTCGTGTTGACCGGCGGTCCGGTGGTGCAATTGCCGACGGTGCACGGCACTTTCCAAGCGCAGGCTTGGCATGAGGAGGCCACCGGGATCGAGCACATGTCGGTGACGGTTCCGGTCGCCGAGGGTTCGCTGCCCCTGGTCCGGGTGCATTCGGAGTGCCTGACCGGCGACGTCTTCGGCTCCTACCGCTGCGACTGCGGGGAGCAGCTGGATTATGCGCTCCGGCAAGTGCAGGAACGCGGCGGAGCGGTGGTCTACCTGCGGGGTCAGGAAGGCCGCGGGATCGGGCTGTCCAACAAACTCCGGGCCTATGCTTTGCAGGAGGCGGGAGCGGACACGGTGGAAGCCAACGAACAGCTCGGCTTGCCGGTCGACGCCCGCTCTTACGGCGCAGCGTCGGCGATCCTGCGCCAGCTCGGGTTCGAACAGATCCGGCTGCTCTCCAACAATCCGGTCAAGGCGGAGCGGCTCCGGGCGCTCGGCATCGACGTGGTGCAGACCGAGCCCGCCGAGGTTCCGTCCAGGGCGGAGAACCTGCGCTACCTGCAAACGAAGCGAGACAAGATGAACCACCAGCTGACGTTGGCCGATTCGGCCCAGCAGCACCGGAACGGACGTCCGGCATGAGCGGGGCAGGGGCTCCGCAGGCGCCGAAACTGGACGCCGGCGGATTGCGGGTGCTGATCATCGCGGCATCGTGGCACGAAAAGGTGATGGACGGGCTGCTCGGTGGTGCCTTGCGCGCGGCCCGGGACGCCGGGATCGATTCGCCCACGGTGCTGCGGGTTCCGGGATCGTTTGAACTCCCGGTGGCGGCGGCCCGGCTGGCTCCCGACTACGACGCTGTGGTGGCGCTGGGCGTGGTGATCCGCGGCGGCACGCCGCATTTCGATTATGTCTGCCAGGCGGCGACGCTGGGGCTGACCGAGGTTTCGGTGCGCACCGGTGTGCCGATCGGCTTCGGCGTGCTCACCTGCGACGACGAATCGCAGGCGCTCGACCGGGCGGGGCTGCCCGCGGCTGGCGAATTCGCCGGTTCGAAAGAGGACAAGGGCTTCGAGGCGACGTCCGCGGCCTTGCAAACGGCGCTGTTGCTGCGCTGAGCGTCGACTTGTGGCGGGTTTCCGGGCGTAATACCCGCCACATGTCAACGCTCAGCGAGGTCCGAGGGGCGGAAACGGGTTAGGCTTGAGCACGTGAAATCATTCGAAGACCTCTTCGCCGAACTGGGCGAAAAGGCAGTGCAGCGCCCGGAAGGGTCCAAAACGGTCACCGAACTGGACTCCGGCGTGCACGGGATCGGCAAGAAAATCGTCGAAGAGGCCGCTGAAGTCTGGATGGCCGCCGAGTACCAGAGCGACCGCGAGACCGCGGAGGAGATCTCGCAGCTGCTCTACCACGTACAGGTTCTGATGATCGCCAAAGGCCTGTCCCTGCAGGATGTCTACGAGCATCTATAGCCGCCGGCCTTTCGGCTGGTGGCAAGATTTGTGCGTGACCGCTCTGCCCTGATTCCACCACTTGCGAAAGAAACCACCATGCTCCGTGTAGCTGTCCCGAATAAGGGATCCCTGTCCGAATCCGCAGCCGCGATGCTCTCCGAGGCCGGTTACCGGCAACGCCGCGACAACCGGGAACTCGTTCTGGTCGATGCCGAGAACGAGATCGAATTCTTCTACCTCCGCCCGCGCGACATCGCGGTCTATGTCGGGTCCGGAACCCTCGACGTCGGAATCACCGGCCGGGACCTGCTGCTGGACGCCGCGGTCGACGCCGATGAGCTGCTGACCCTGGGGTTTGCCGGATCGACCTTCCACTTCGCCGGGCCGGTGGGCGACTTCACTGAGATCTCCCAATTGGCCGGGAAACGGCTCGCCACCAGCTACGACGGACTGCTCCGGAACTACTTGGCGGAGCGCGGGATCGAAGCGAAAGTGGTCCGGCTGGACGGCGCGGTGGAATCGTCGGTCCGTTTGGGCGTCGCCGATGCGATCGCCGACGTCGTGGAGACCGGCAGCACCATGCGGGCCGCCGGGATGGAGATCTTCGGCGAACCGATCCTGCGATCGGAGGCGGTGCTGATCGGTCGTTCCGGCGAAGCGCCGGCCGGGCTGGATGTGCTTTTGCGGCGTTTGCAGGGGGTTCTGGTCGCCAGGCAGTACGTGATGATGGATTACGACATCCGCAAGGACCTGGTGGAACAGGCCAGCGCGCTCACGCCAGGCCTGGAATCCCCGACGGTTTCGCCGTTGCGGGACTCGGAATGGGTCGCGGTCCGATCGATGGTGCCCAAGAAAGACACCAACCGGGTGATGGACGAGCTCTACGGCATCGGTGCCCGGGCGATCGTGGTGTTCTCGATCCACGCGGCCCGGATCTGAGATGAGCGTCGCGATCAGAGTCATCCCGTGTCTGGACGTCGACGCCGGGCGGGTGGTGAAGGGCGTGAACTTCGCCGAGCTGCGCGATGCCGGCGATCCGGTCGAGTTGGCCCGGCGGTACGACGGTGCCGGCGCCGATGAACTGACTTTCCTGGATGTCACGGCCTCTTCCGGCAACCGGGAAACTACTTTCGACATGGTGGCCCGCGCTGCCGAGGAATTGTTCATCCCGCTGACCGTCGGCGGTGGCGTGCGCGGAGTGCCCGACGTCGACCGTCTGCTGCGCGCCGGCGCCGACAAGGCGTCGATCAACTCCGCCGCAGTGCTCAAGCCCGAGGTGATCGACGAGATCACCCGGCATTTCGGCTCGCAGGTCCTGGTGCTTTCGCTCGACGCGCGCCGGGTGCCGGACGGATCGACGCCGTCGGGCTTCGAAGTCACCACGCATGGCGGGCGGCGCGGTACCGGGATGGACGCCATCGCCTGGGCCAAAGAAGCCGCTGGCCGCGGGGTCGGTGAAATCCTGCTGAACTCGATCGACGCGGACGGCACAAAAGCCGGCTTCGACGTGCCCATGATCCAGGCGGTCCGGGCCGCGGTTTCCGTCCCGTTGATCGCTTCGGGCGGGGCCGGCAAGCCCGAAGACTTCCCGGCCGCAGTGCTCGCCGGGGCCGATGCGGTGGTGGCCGCGAGCATCTTCCACTTCGGCCCGGTCGATGCGATCGCCCAGGTCAAGGCCGCAATCCGGGCTGCCGGGTTCCCGGTCCGCTGACCCGCCCGCCAACTTCCCCCGCGCGAACGCACACGTGCGCGTTCGCGCGTCGGGGCGTCCGGCGTTGGGGGAGCGTGGGGTGTGGATCGCGGAGTGTGGCGCGGCTGAGTGGCTAGACCAGGGGGATCCAGGCTTCTTTGAGCCATTGTTTGCGCCGGAAGTCCCGGGCCGAGATCCTGACCTGGTCCGGGTACACGGAAACTTGCAAACCGGTGTTCTCCAGCCGGTCCAAGGCCTTTTCCCCGCCGGTGCCGTTGTCCGTGTAGAGGGTTTCGATGGCGCCCGTATTGAACACCTGGAAACCGAGCAGATTGCCGCTGCCGGGTACCGTGCGCCGGACTTCCCAATCGGCCAGGGTGAGTGCCCAGTGGGTGTGCGAACTGAACAGGAAGACATTCGGGTACGGGCCCAGAATGCCCAATAGCCGATCCGCCTGCAGGTAGTCCGCCGAGTAGAGCTTGTTCCTGGTTCCGGAGACGGTGTCCGGCAACGGGTGGTGGCTGAACACCATGACCGGCTTGCCGCGGGCGGCCCAGAAAGCCAAGCGCTCCTGCAGCCAAGCCAACTGCGCATCGCTCAGCCAGACTTCGTCCCATTTGCTTGCGTCGTGGTACTTCATGTACTTCTCGGTACCCAGGATCAGCCCGGGAACGCCGCCGAGTGAGATTTCGGTGTAGACCTGGTCGCGTCCGGTGAACTTGTAGAAGCTATTGAACAGCGACGCTTCAGTGGTGCCGTTGGGCCAACCGGCTTGGTTGAGCGTGTTCGGGTCTTTGTATTTGGGCACATAGAACTCGTGGTTGCCGATGCCCCAATGCACCTGCCCGGCGTGCGGGTGTTCGTCGAGGGTCTTGCGGACCGCAGCGTACTCGAAATCGTAGCCGCGAGGCGTGATGTCGCCGTTGACCACCAGGCCGGTGCTGCGCGGATTGGTGCTGGACATGTCATCCAGCGCGCGGCCGAAGTCGCCGAGGTCGCCTTGGACGTCGCTGATCACATTGAAGCTGCTCAGTGCCGGGCCGGGATCGGTGCTCGCGGACCCGGAGACGGAAGCGGTACGGCTTGGGCTGGCGTTGGCCGGAGTCGCGGCGGCGACTGCGGCGCCGGCAAGCGCGGCGATGGAAGCAGCCATCGCGTTCCGGCGGGATAGCGGGGAGCGGCTCGGGAAGGTCGGTCCTGGCATGATTCAGTGGCCTTTCGATTCGAAAGTGGTGCGGACACCACGAACCTATGCGGGCCATGTGAACATGTTCCAAACTTGTCATGACATCTTTGAGGATGCCGCCGTCGGGGAGGCCGACGGCTCAGAGGCCCACCTCGGCGGTCTGCAGCAGTGCGACGGCGTCCGGTTGCCCTTCAAAGGTCACCAAGGCGTGTTCCGTGCGACCGTGCGCGTGCATCAGCAGCTCGCCCGGCTCGCCGACGATCGCCACGGAGACCGGAGCGCGTTTGGCCACATGCCGCGGCCCGGAGGGCTGCACCAGGACAATGCCCAGGTCCACGCCCCGGTAGAGGATCGCCGCACGTTTGACCAGCTCGGACCACAGGGCGTTCGAATATTCTTCGTCGAGCGCCCGGGGAGCCCAACGGTCCGTGGCGCGTCGGACGTCCTCGGTGTGCACGAAGTATTCGATCAGGTTCGAGCTTTCGTCGACCGCTTTGATCCGCATCGGGGACAGCGCCGGAGGACCGGAGCGGAACTGTTCCACCAGCCGTGCGTAGGCATCGGCAGTGGAGGATTTCGCGGCCAATTTCCGGGTCGATGCGTCAGAAGCGCGGGCAAAGGCCCGCAGGATCAAGCCGAGCCCGACGCCGGCATTCCGCTCCCGCAGGAACAGGTGTGCGGCCAGTTCTTGGGTGCGCCAGCCGGTGCACAGGGTAGCGGCGTCCGGGCCGGCTGCGAGCAGCGTTTCGGCCAGGACTTCGCGGGAAGGATCTACAAAATGCATCACTTGTGAAATTAGCACGATCTGGCCGCAAAATCCCGGTCCGAACCGCCGGGGATGAAGTTGTTCTACCGCGGCCCGCCGACGACGCGGCGAATGCCGCCGGATACCAATAGAATTGAAAGGATGCCCGCAGAAATCAGCTCCGACAATGAACAGCTTCCGGTGAAAATCGCCGAACGGCTCAAACGCGACCCGGCAGGTCTGGTCGCCGCCGTGGTCCAGCAATTCGACAGCAAAGAAGTGCTGATGCTCGGCTGGATGAACGATGAAGCATTGCAGCGCACACTCAGCACCGGCCGGGTCACTTTCTTTTCCCGGTCCCGGCAGGAATTCTGGCGCAAGGGCGACACCTCAGGCCACATCCAACTGGTCAAGTCGGTGGCCTTGGACTGCGACGGCGATGCGCTGCTGATCACCGTCGACCAGCACGGGCCGGCCTGCCACACCGGCACCCGAAGTTGCTTCGACGGCCGGTCCTTGCCTGCCGTGGTGCTGACCGCGGAAGACCAGCCTGAAAACCCGAGCCGATGAGCACGAAGGAAACCCCCACCATGCCGGCAGCCGCCCGCCCAAGCCAGGCCCGCCTGGGCCAGATCAGCCCGAGCCTCGAAGAATTCCGGGTGCTCGCCCGGAACCACCGGGTGATCCCGGTGACGCTGCGGGTGCTCGCCGATTCGCACACGCCGATCGGCTTGTACCGGGCTTTGGCCGACGGGGCACCGGGCACTTTCCTGATGGAATCCGCGGCTCCCGGCGGAGTCTGGTCGCAGCACTCGTTCATCGGGGTCCGTTCCCGGGCCACGTTGACCACCGCCGACGGCCAGGCCCATTGGATCGGCGAGCCTCCGGTCGGCGTGCCGCTGGACGGCAATCCGGTGCAGGCACTCGCGCGGACCGTCGAACTGCTGCAGACCGAACGGTTCGCCGGCCTGCCGCCATTCACTTCCGGGATGGTCGGCTTCCTGGGCTGGGAGTCGGTGCGGCACTGGGAGAAGCTGCCCCATCCGCCGGTGGACGACTTGGGCCTGCCGGAGTTGGCGATGAACCTGGTCAGCGATATGGCGGTGCATGACAACACCGACGGTTCGGTGCTGCTGATCGCGAATGCGATCAATTTCGACGGCAGCGACGAGCGGGTCGACGAAGCCTGGCAGGACGCGGTGCAGCGCGTGGACGAGATGCTTTCCGCGATGGGCGCGCCGCTGCGTCAGCCGGTCAGCACCGTGGCCGCTGCCGGAGACCCGGCCGACGACGAGGCAGGCTTCCGGGCCGCGGTCCAGGAACGCTGGGACGAGGCCGAGTACCTCGGCGCGATCAAACTGGGCAAAGCAGCGATCGTGGACGGCGAAGTTTTCCAGGTGGTGATTTCCCGGCGCTTCGAAATGGCGAACGCGGCCACGCCGCTGGATGTCTACCGGATGCTGCGGGCCTCGAATCCCAGCCCCTACATGTACCTCTACAGCTTCGTCGATGCGCAGGGGAACGACTACGCGATCGTGGGATCTTCGCCGGAAGCCCTGGTCACGGTCACCGGGGACGAGGTGATCACCCATCCGATTGCCGGCTCGCGGCCGCGGGGGAAAACCGTGGAGGCGGATCAGGCACTCGCCGAGGACCTGCTCGCGGACGAAAAGGAACGGGCCGAGCACCTGATGCTGGTGGATTTGGCCCGCAACGACATCTCCAAGGTCTGCCTGCCCGGTAGCGTGGACGTCACCCAGTTCATGGAGGTGGAACGGTTCAGCCACATCATGCACCTGGTCTCCACCGTGGTCGGCACGCTGTCTCCGGAGAAGACCGCCTACGACACGCTGGCCGCGACCTTCCCGGCCGGCACGCTCTCCGGTGCGCCGAAGCCGCGGGCCATGCGGCTCCTGGACGAATTGGAACCGCACCGGCGCGGACTCTACGGCGGAGTGGTCGGGTACCTGGATTTCGCCGGCAATATGGATACCGCGATCACCATCCGCACCGCATTGCTCCGCGACGGCGTAGCCTATGTACAGGCCGGCGGCGGCATCGTCGCGGATTCCCAGGACGCGGCTGAAGCCTTGGAAACCGTGAACAAAGCGGCAGCGCCGCTGCGCGCAGTGTATTCGGCGCAGCGGCTGCAGGTGTTCGAGGCGTCCGCCGCGAAAGCCGGCGAAACGAAGGGTTCTTCCGATGACTGATCCAAAAGGCGTCAAGCCCGCCGAGGCAGCGGACGGCGACAGCATGCCGGCCGAAGCCGCGCCGGAACACCACTCGGCTGCGGCCCCGCTCGCCTGGTACCGGAGGAAATCGATCCTGGTGCTGGCCGCGTTGCTGTTCGCGGCTGTGGCTTTCGGCGCGAGCACGCAGACCTGGCTGCACGTTTCAGCGAACCAGGGCGCGATCCGGGCCGACAACATCGCGATTCCGGGGTCCAAAGCAGCCACCGCGGTCACGGCCTTGACCCTGGTCTCGGCCGCGGGGGCACTGGCCCTGTCGATCTCCGGCCGGGTGGGCCGGATCATCGCGGGCAGCATCGTTTTCCTCGCCGGCATCGGGGTCGCAGCCACCGCGATCGCGGTCCTGGCGGATCCGAAAGGTTCGGCCAATGGCCCGCTCGGCGCGCAGATCGGCGTCACCGGAATCCCGATCGAGGCCAGCACCACGCCTTTGGTCTGGGCCGCCCTGGTGGCCGGTGTGCTGCTGAGCTTCACCGCGATCGCGGTGCTGGTCTGGGGACGCAACTGGGCCGGATCGAAAAAATACAGCTACCGACGGGCCGCCCAGGCGCAACCGGAGGGCGAGCCGCTGGACGACATCGACAGCTGGGACCGGCTCAGCCGGGGCGACGATCCGACCAATCCGCAGCGTGCCTGAGCCGGTCCGGCTGCCTACGGTCCGGCCCGAGGTGCGGATACTCCGGGGCAATCTGGCAGAATGTAAGCGAAGCAAACGACAACCGCTACCTCTTCAGGAGAGATCATGAGCAGCAAGACCACCACGACCAACGCCTCCACCGCTACCGAGCCGGTGCAGCGTGCGGTGGTGGAGAGCCACGGCAGCAGCCCGGCAGCCTGGACCACGGTCTTCGTGGCGCTCGCCGGCGCCCTGGTCTGCTCGATCGCCTTCGTCTTCGCGAACACGCCGTTGTTCATCGTCGGCCTGGTGGTCATGGTGATCGGCGGGATCATCGGAATCGTGATGCGCAAGATGGGCTTCGGCGTCGGCGGATCCAGGGTCAAGCAGACGTCGGGCCACTGAGCGTGAGCGTTCTCGACGACATCATCGCGGGAGTCCGCGAGGACCTCGCAGAGCGCCGTGCGCAGCTTCCTCTGGAGCAGCTCCAAGCGCTTGCCGCGGCCCAGCCTGCCGCGCTCGATGGCCTGGCCGCATTGCGGAATCCGGGGTTGCAGGTGATCGCCGAAGTCAAGCGGCGCAGCCCGTCCAAAGGGCAGCTTGCCGACATCGCCGACCCGGCCGGGCTCGCCGCGCAGTACGCGCAAGGCGGAGCATCGGTGATCAGCGTGCTCACTGAGCAACGCCGGTTCGCCGGTTCTCTGGCGGATCTGGACGCCGTGCGCGCCGCCGTGCGGATCCCGGTGCTGCGCAAGGATTTCACCGTCGACCCCTATCAGATCTGGGAAGCCCGGGCGCATGGTGCAGACCTGGTGCTGCTGATCGTGGCGGCCTTGGACGACGCGCAGTTGCGCGAGTTCCTGGCGCTGACTGAGGAGCTGGGCATGCAGGCCCTGATCGAGACGCACACCGCCGAGGAAATCGATCGGGCGCTGGCCCTCGGGGCGAAGATCATCGGCGTCAATGTGCGAAATCTGAAGACCTTGGAAGTGGACAACGCAGTCTTCGCCTCGCTGGCCGGAGCGGTTCCGGCCGGCAGCGTGCTGGTCGCGGAGTCCGGGGTCAAGACCGCCGACGACGTAGCGCACTACGCGGCGCACGGCGCCACTGCGGTGCTGGTCGGCGAAGCGCTGGTCAGCTCGGTTGAGCCCGCGGCTACGATCGCGGCTTTCCGGGCCGCAGCGGAGGCGGCGCAAGCGCCGGCCGTCTGAGTTCCAACTCCGGCAAGCATCACCTTGTTCGAATCGACTCGAAGGAATCCCATGGCAGAGAACGCCGTCCCCGGCGCCCCCGAAGAGGCAGCGGATGCCTTTCTTTCCGATGCCCGTGCCGACCGTGGCGCAGCGGCTTCCGGCCCGGCAAGCCTCAAACACGCGAGCGGGCCGTATTTCGGCGAGTACGGCGGCCGTTGGATGCCGGAGTCTTTGATCGCGGCAATCGACGAACTGGAAGACACCTTCGAAAAGGCCAAGGCGGATCCCGAGTTCCTCGCTGAGATCGCCCGGCTGAACAAGACCTACTCCGGTCGGCCTTCGATGCTGACCGAGGCCAAACGCTTCGCCGAATACGCCGGTGGCGCCCGGGTCTTCCTCAAGCGGGAGGATCTCAACCACACCGGTTCGCACAAGATCA
>SXGS01754407.1_pt1 | contig 12797 bp, 12 predicted proteins | sample 3174681 | NCBI WGS metagenome assembly SXGS01 (sample SAMN11356861, study PRJNA531348) | freshwater metagenome | isolation source: freshwater sample F1-80 | place: China: Fuxian Lake, Yuxi | collected 2017-12-25
GGTGAAGCCGCAGGATCAGGCCGCGCGCTTGTTTTATAACTGTCCCAACGGCAGAACGCTCGATGTCACGCGCGTGCAAGGCAGTGGGGCAGCGCTGGTGGTGATCGATGGCAAGACGCTGCAGCTGCCACGCGATGCCACGGCGACTTCCGCAGAGCGGTATACCAATCGCCTGCAAACACTGACGTTGTACGGCACCAGTGCATCTTTTGAAAGTTTGGGGCAAGCGAGTTCGGGGCCTTGCATGGCAGGCGTGCCAGGAGCAATACCGGGTGTTGTTGTGCCGGAGGCCACGCCGGCGTCCACGCCGCGCCGTCTCGGCGATAGTTAGGCGGGGTTAGCGAAGCACCCCATGCGCGCTTGAAGCCCGCCCTTCCTGCCGTTTGCGTTCACCAGTTTTATTCGAATCGAGCAGACCGAAAATCATCGGCTTCACTGCCAGAATTTTCTGGTTGAAACGTTTCGGGGCGTGATCGAGCGGCGCTTGGTGCCACAACCGAGCCAGCTCATGGTGCAATGCGTAATGAATCGGATTCATCGGCGGGCGGTTAACCACGATCGTGAGCATGCGATCCTGACGTTCGATCTGCATGTGTTAGTAGCTGCTGCAATCCATGACAGCTTCTAATTCGTTTGTAAAAATATTAATAAAAACAAATACTTATGATGTGGTTGTGCTGCTGTGCGACCCGCGTGGCGAGCACCATGATTTCTCTGGCATCGCGGCGGCGTCCGCGTGGGGAGCGGCTTTTTACTGGGGCTGAGAGGGTGGCTTGCGCTGCGCGTATGTCAGACCGAGAATGGACGTTCAATCCATAGCCGTTTCGTCACCCCCTAAAGGAGCCCCCATGTCATTGTTGGAAGTGCGTAACCCCGGTTTGCATGATCTCATCGCGCCCGATGCCTCCGTCGAGCGTGTCGCTGGTGGGTTTGGCTTTACCGAAGGCCCGGTGTGGCGCAAGCGCGAAGGCGCGCTGCTGTTCAGCGATATTCCCAACGAGCGTATGGTACGCTGGCGCCACTTGCCCGAAGGCCCGGAAATTACCACCTTCACCATCGGATTTTCCAACGGTCTCACGCTGGATCGTCAAGGTCAGGTTCTCGCGGCGGCGCACGGTGGCCGCGTTGTTCAACGCATCGCCGATAATTGCACGCGCACGCTGCTGGCTGACCGGTTTCAAGGCAAGCGGCTCAACAGCCCCAACGATATCGTCGTCAAGTCAGACGGTGTTATCTACTTCACCGATCCGCCTTATGCGGTGCAAATCGGCACACCCGGCATGGCGCGCGCAGAAGGCTGGTGGGCCGCGCCCATACCCGGCAAGGAGCAAGCCTGCAACGGCGTCTATCGCCTGACTGCCGGCGGCGAACCGCAATTGTTGGTGAGTGACATGGCACTGCCTAACGGCCTCGCGTTTTCGCCCGATGAATCCGTGCTCTATGTCGACGACTCCGCGCACAAGCACATCCGCGCGTTCGACGTGCGCGCCAACGGCACGCTGACCAACAGCCGCATTTTGATGATCTTCGACAGTATCGATCCGGGCGTGCCCGACGGTATGAAGGTGGATACGCAAGGCAACGTGTTTTGCACCGGACCCGGTGGCGTGTGGGTCTGCCGCGCCGACGGCACGATACTCGGCCGCATCATCCTGCCAGAACTGCCGGCGAATCTGGCTTGGGGCGAAGACGGCAGCGTGCTGTTTTTTACCGCGCGGACCAGCGTGTATCGGATGCAGACCAAGACCCGTGGGGTTTTGCTGGGTTAGCGGCAAACCGCTGCACGGGAATCAACGGGACTGGCCGAATGAAATCTGACGTTCAGCAACAACGGTTTACACGTCAGTAGCGTGCCATTGCAATGCATTGAGGCTTCCCAGTTATATAAAAAATATCAATAAAAACAAATACTTATGATTTTCATGCCGCTAGGGTGCTGGCAATGCCACAAGCGCCATGATCTCACCCACATCGCCGCTGTGTTCCAGCGCCCACACCGCAGCGATCAGGCGACTCGCGTCCACGCCGGATTGGCCGTACACGCACAGGGTTCGCAACTTGGCTTCGAGTTCGGCATCGGTCAACGGATTGGCCAGACTGCCGCGCGCGGCGTCGATACGCGATTCGACAGCGGCGCCATCGGCAAACGTCACGCGCACGTGGGCTGCATCTACACTCATGCTGGCGTCGTCGATGAAAGACAGCTTTGCACCGAGCGCGCGGATGGCAGGATCCGTCACCGCGGCGTCGCTGAATTCAGTCAGGCCCGCACGCTGCCGTAACAGCACCACGCTCACCGCGTGTTGCGCGCTGACCTGAGATTGACGGCCGTTGGTGACGCCGGGCCGGTCCGTGCGCTGCCGCAGCAGCGGGTGCCCGGTGATTTCGATTCGGTTAATGGTTTGGCTTGCCTGTGCAGTGAATTCGAATCGTGCCGCGAGTTCGAGACAGGCATCGATCACAGGATTCAGTACGACGCCGCACGGATAGGGCTTGTAGGTGTTACGTTGAAGCTGCCAGCACCCGGGAAGTTCGCCGTCGAGCGCAGCCCAGTTTACAGTATCGCCCACCACTTTGAGGAAACCGAAGGCACCTTCGAGCGGCGCTTCGGGCCCTTCAAATCCGGCCTGCGCCAGTAGCGCGGACAGCAACCCATTGCGCGCCGCGTTGCCGACGCTGATGCTTTTGGCGGAACTGCCCAGCGTCTCTACCAGCCCGGCGGACTGTGCTGCAGCATTGCCCAAGGCCCATACCAACTCTTCGCTGGATACTCCGAGAACTTTCGCGGTCGCGGCCGCAGCGCCGAAAACGCCGCAGGTCGAGGTGATATGCCAGCCCCTTGCGTAGTGGCCCGGTGACAGCGCGTTGGCGATGCGGCATTCGACTTCAACTCCCGCCACGAAGGCCAGCAGAAAATCGGCGCCCGACAGTGCACGCGTTTGCGCCAACGCCAGTAGCGCCGCAGCCACTGGCGCAGTGGGATGCACAATGGTGGGGATATGGGTATCGTCAAAATCGTAGACGTTGGCGGCCATCGCATTGATCGCAGCGGCGTGCAGCATATCGAAGCGCTCGGGGCGGCCTACCAGCGAAGCCGTGTGGCCGTGGCTGCCAGTGCTGCGAAAAGGCAGCATGACGCGAATGGCCTTATCGATGGTGGGATCCTGACACGCGCCGAGTGCCACCGCGAAGTAATTGAGGAGTGAGCGCAGCGCCTCGTGGCGCACGCCGGCTGGAATGGACGCCCATTCCAGCCCGTTGACAAATTGCGCAAGGCGGGCGGATTGTCTGTCAGCCGGTGTGTTGTTCAGCACTATAAAAAATAATCAATAAAAACAATTAGTTACGACACTTTACGAAGCGCCTCTTTGTGCTTTCAATGGCACTCTAATGCAGGTCTGTTAACGGTATGCGCTGCGGTTGTGTCCCTGCCAAATCAAACGGCCAAAAACCGAAGCATCTGGCCGTTTCCTTGCGCAACAAGATGTGCGCAGTGCTTATTGCGGGTGTCTCTATTTTCCAGCGTATGGTTGGAGATCAGTACGGTTCCTTCGTGAAAATAAACGTCGTGCCAGTCACAATCGGCGCGCTGGCGCCAACAAACGACACATTCACGTCTTTCACCTGCCGCGAGCCTGCACGGCCCGAGGCTTGCAGCGCGCCTTCGATGATGTGCCACAGGCCATGAATGCGCCCGGTGCCGAGTGAACCGCCGAAGGTGTTGAGCGGCAGCTCGCCGTCGAGTTCGATGCGGCCATCCTGAATGAAATCGAGCGCCTCGCCTTCTTTGCAGAAGCCGTACGATTCGAGGCCGTAAATCACCGAGGCGGAAAAGCCATCGTAAATTTGCGCGACGTCCACATCCTTGGGTGAAAACCCGGAGCGTTCCCACGTCAATTTTGCCGAGCTGCTGCCGCCCAGCATATAGCTGGAAAGACTGCCAATGCGGCCGGCGACCTCAAAATGCAGCCGCTCGCCATAACCCGCGAGATAGGCGGGCTTGGGTTTCAAGTCTTTCGCGCGTTCTGCCGTGGTGAGCACGATTGCCACCGCGCCCTGCACCGGAATATCGCAGTCGTACAAACAAAACGGATACGCCACCATGCGTGAATTCAGGTAATCCTCGCGCGTCAGCGGCGTGCCGTAGAAATATGCGTGCGGATTGTGCTGCGTGTGTTTGCGCTGGGTAACAGCGAGGGTGGCCATCATTTCGCGATTTTTATTGTGCGTTTCGAGCCAACGCGTGTACGCCACCGCCATGCCTTGACCGGGGCCGCCAAAGCCCCACGGCCCGGTGAATTGGGTCGCGGCAGCGGCGTACTGGCCAGGCAGATTTTGATAGGTGCCCTTGGGGTTGTGCATCGCGCGCCACACGACGGCGTATTTGCACACACCGGCCAGCAGCGCATTTGCCGCCTGCTGCACAGCGCCACCGATGTTCACCGAGCCGACCTGAATATGCCAAGTGAGGTTGGGCAACTTCAGCATGGTCATCATGCTGTTCACCGACACCACGGAAATACCGTCAACCTCGGCATGCCCGGTGGCAGGCAGTTCGGGGTAAGTCGACAGGCCGTCGATGTCTTCCATCTTGAGCCCCGAATCGGCCACTGCATCTTTCACGGCGTCGAGCGCGTGCGCGGCAAGCGGCTTTTCAGCGGTGCGCGTGGCCTTGGAATAGCCCACGCCACTGACGGCGATTTTGCAACGGTTTTCCCACTTGGCCATGGCTGGTCTCCTTGTTCTCGTTATGGTTCCAGGGTTATTTGGCCAGCCGGAACTGTGGCAGCTCGAAATCGTCGTTTAGTTTTTGCCAGGTGAGTTCCACGCGGCGCCCCACCTTGGCTTCGGTGTATTCGGCTTCGAGCAGGTTGGCGGCCATCAGTGCGCCGGGTGCTGCGTCGAGTTCGACGATAATGCTGGCGTACGGCACGGCGGACGCAAAGCGCTTGTCGCCCGTGTGATACATGATGGTGTAGGCGTAGATCTTACCTTTGCCTTCAACCGGTTCGAATTTCAAATCGACCGACACGCAGTTGGTGCATGTTGGGTACGGCGGGTGTTGGAACTTGCCGCAGCTTTGGCAACGCTGCATGACGAGTTTGTGTTCCTTCGCCGCGTCCCAAAAGGGTTTGGTGCGCTCATTGGGCACGGGGATGGGGCGGGTAACCTGGCTCCAGTCGCTCATGGTCGGTCTCGTAGGGATGATTGTTGAATTAACGGATTGTGGTGCGGATCGAACGGTTAGGGCTGAATGTAGTCCAAGCGCCATGGCCCGGCAAGCGCCTGTCCGAATGGTGTTGAATCCAGCGTAAAATCCGGGCATTCGCTGTTCGGCGTTTCGTGCCAGGCACGGCACACAAGTTCATGACTGCATCGTCTCCCGAAGCTGCGCCGACCGGCGCGTCAAAAATCATCGATCTAATGCATGGCCGTCTGGCGCTGCCGCCGGTGACGGCGCTCATGGTGTGTCTGAATCTCGCGGCGTTCGCGGCCATGCTGTTGAACGGCGGCGGCTTTTGGCATTCGCCGAACCACGTGCAACTGGCGTGGGGCGCGGGCTTCGGCCCGGCCACCAAGGATGGCGAATGGTGGCGGCTCGCGACGGCAATGTTTTTGCACTTCGGTGTGGTGCATCTTTTAATGAACATGGCCGCGCTGTGGGAAGCCGGGCGGCTGGTGGAGCGCCTCTACGGTTCGCTGCGGTTTTTGGTAATTTTTGTTTTGAGCGGGCTGACCGGCAATGGGGTTTCGCTGATCGCGCAGGGCGATCAGGCGGTGGCGGGAGGCGCGTCGGGCGCGGTGTTTGGCATTTATGGCGCGCTGCTGGTGTGTCTTTGGCGCGAGAGGGATCAGGTCAATCGCACGGAGTTTCGCTGGCTGTTCGGCGGTGCGGCGTTGTTTGCCGGTGTGACCATCGCGCTCGGGTTTTTCATCAAGGGCATCGACAACGCCGCTCACATCGGCGGCCTGCTGACCGGTGCAGTGATTGGTGTGGCGCTGGCGCGTCCCCTGGCAGCGGGCAGCCCGGCGAACCGGTGTGGCAAATGGGCTGTTGCGGCTGCCTATGCGGTTGCTGTTGTTGTTTTGCTGCGCTGGATACCCGAGCCGACTTATAACTGGCAGGAAGAAAAACTGGCGCGCGTTGACATTCGCCATTTTCTCGATGAAGAAAAGCTGTTGATGGAGCGCTGGCAACGTTTACTGGACAAAGGCCGGCGCGGCGGGGCATCGTTCGAGCAACTGGCCAGCGAAATCGAATCCGATATCGCATCCGAATACCGTCAGAATTTCGAGCAACTGTCGGCATTGCATCTGGACCCGGCGGCGCCGTCGAACGAAACGCTTGAGGTGCTGAAAAAATACGCGCAACTGCGCAGCGAGGCCTCGCAAGCGCTGGCCGAGGCGCTGCGCGGTAACGACCCGGCGCGCATTCGTGATGCGCTCGAGTTGGCGCGGCGCGCGCCCTACGTTGTGCGAGGGCAGGAACCGCCCGCGCCTGGCAAGCCGTCAACGGGCTTGCTGGATCTTTACGGCAGTCAACCGCAAATTGATTTCGGCCAGCGGTTGGAAAAACCGCCAACAGCCAAGTAGTCGGTGGTGGGCTGGGACGGAAATAGTTCATCGGTTAACCGCAATGGCTGCTGATGCATTTAATCGCGATTCTGCAGGATAGTTGAGTGGGTCTGGGTCATCCGTACTGTGCGATTTCGACCGCAACGGACAGCGGATCTGTGCCCCGGTAATAACTGGGGTCTGGCCATGCTGACGATTGTCTGGTGTAGCGTCGTAAATGGTGTCATCAATGTTCAAGGTGGCGTATTCACCGGCGCGAGCGGAGACGGCGTGCCACGCCACAGTGGTATCGATTCAGTGATCGGTGGTCGTTGCCGCGCCAGGTGACATGCCGTGGCCCGCATACCAGCAGCAGCGAGGGTTACACGTGGGTCTGCGATTTTTTGAGATGCTGCCAAGTGTGAGTCCGGGCCACTATAATGATGTGCTTGCATTTTTTTCTCGCATTTCTGCTTCCTTTACGCCACTGTCAGGAGCCCGCCATGATTAAAGACACGCTGGACACGCTGTTTCCCATCGCGGGCTGGCTGGAAAGCCACGCCAGTGCATTAGAGATTTCCGGCAGCTACGACCCGATACTGGCGACGCCGTTCCGTATTACCGAAACGGCAGTGGCATCGCTGGCGGCGGTGGGCCTTGCGGCCAGCGATTTGTGGGAAATGCGTACGGGCCACCGGCAGAAAATTTCGATTGATACGCGGCGCGCAACCGCTTCGCTGCGCAGTGGCTCTTATCTGGTGATGGGCGATACGCCGGTGCCCAATGGCCGCCACTCGATCATGGGCACCTATCCGGCGAAGAACGGGCGCTGGAGTTACATCCACGGTAATTTTCCGAATCATCGCGCGGCGGCGTTGAAGGTGCTGGGTTGTGCGGAAGAGCGCGACGCGGTGGCCAGGGCGGTGTCGCAGTGGGATGCGCAGGCACTCGAAGAGGCCATTATCGAAGCCAACGGCGCGGGCGGCATGGTGCGCAGCCGTGCGGAGTGGGTGAAGCATCCGCAGGGTATCGCTGTGGCTGGTTTGCCGCTGATGGAGATCATCAAGATCGGCGATAGCAAGCCGGAGCCCTTGCCCAAGGGTGACCGACCGCTCTCGGGCATACGCGTGCTCGATCTCACCCGCGTGATTGCCGGGCCGACCTGCGCGCGCACGCTGGCCGAACACGGTGCGGAGGTGCTCAAGATTACCGGCAAGCATCTGCCGAGTCTGGGCCGGCAGGAATACGACACAGGTCACGGCAAGCTTTCCGCGCATCTGGATTTGCGCGAGGGGAAAGACGTGGAAATTCTGCAACAGCTGGTGCGAGGCACGGACGTGTTTTCACAAGGCTACCGGCCCGGCACGCTGGGCAGCCGCGGCTTTTCGCCGGAAGCGCTGGCGCAATTGCGGCCCGGCATCGTGGCAGTGTCGCTGTGCGCGTTCAGTCATGCAGGGCCTTGGGCGTCGCGCCGCGGTTTTGATACTGTGGTGCAAACGGTGAGCGGGATCACGCATCGTCAGGGCGAAATGTTCCCGGGAGCAGAGCCGGGCCCGCAGTTCTATCCGGTATCGGCGATAGACTTTCTGACGGGTTATCTGATGGCTTTCGGTGCCATGGTGGCGTTGAAGCGCCGCGCGCTGGAAGGCGGCAGTTGGCTGGTGCGCATTTCGCTGGCGCAGGTTGGGCACTGGTTGGTGGAACGCGGCGAAGTGCCGCTCGATCAACTGAAAAACCTGACCAAAGAATTCACGCCTGAGGAGATTTCCGCTTGGACGATGGTAAGCGATACACCGGTGGGGCGCTTACGGCATATGTCGCCGGTGATTGGCTTGTCGGAAACACAGCCGTATTGGGATAAGCCGACGGTGCCGCTGGGGCATCATCAACCGGTCTGGCCGTAAACGCCGAGGCACGCCTGCGTAGTGCAGAGCTGATTAATAAAAATATCAATAAAAACAAATACTTACAATGCAGGCGCTAGTAACCGGTTTCGCCCCGTTCGGCGGTGACGCCATCAACCCGTCGTACGAAGCCGTCCGTCGTTTGCCCGCGGGCGTGGGCAATCTGGTCGTGGTGACTGCTGAACTGCCGACTTCGTTTGCGCGTGCGCCGCGTGTACTGCGAGCGCTGATTGCGCGTGAAAAACCCGCTATTGTGCTGTGCGTGGGGCTGGCGGCGGATCGCCCGGCGATCAGCATCGAGCGCGTGGCCGTCAATTGGTGTGATGCGCGCACTGCGGATAACGATGGCGCGCAGCTGCGCGATAAAGCGGTGATTGCGCGCGGCCCGGCGGCGTATTTTTCCACTCTGCCGGTGGCGCAAACCGTCGAAGCGGTGGTGCGCGCGGGCATAGTGGCCGAAGCGTCGTTAAGCGCGGGCGCATATGTGTGCAACCACGTGTTTTACGGCTTGATGCACGCAGCGGCGAAAAACCGGCGTATCCGGCGCGCGGGTTTTGTGCATGTGCCGGCCCTGCCTGCAGACGGTAGTGAAGCCGTGCTGGCGAACCTCACGCGCGCGCTGGAAATCATTCTGCGTGTCAGTGAAGAGCGTGGCAATCGCGGCAAAATCTAAACCACGGCCCATTGCCGCAGCAGGTTGTGATAGCAGCCGGTGAGCCGCACGACTTCCGGCGTGTCGCCGATGCTGTTGCGTAGACCGAGGATTGCCATGTCCATATCGAACAGCAGCCTTCGGCGATCATCCTCGCGTACCATGCTTTCAAGCCAGAAAAAGGATGCCACGCGTGCGCCGCGTGTCACCGGCTCGACGCGGTGCACGCTGCTTGCCGGATAGAGAATCAAGTCGCCTGCCGCAAGTTTTACGGATTTCGTGCCGAAGGTGTCTTCGATCACCAGTTCGCCGCCATCGTATTCGGATGGATCGCTCAGAAACAGAGTAGCCGAAAGGTCGGTGCGTATGTGCTTGCCGGTGGCACGGTCGGTGCGCACGGCGTTGTCCACGTGACTGCCGAAAACATTGGTTGAGCCCCGATAACAATTGAAAAGCGGCGGAAAAATATGCCGGGGCAGCGCTGCGGTAAAAAACAGCGCGCTTTTCGCCAGACAATTCAGGATGATGCCGCCGTCTTCGCGCGATGCGGGCGCATCCTCTGGAATTTGCATGTTGTTTTTGGTCTTTTCCGATTACGTGCCGGCAGTAATGCTTCCGTCGGTCCACGCGGCGCTGGAGGTGATTTCGCGTAATCGCACCAGCGCGTCGCGCGGCAGTACTTGGGGGATCTCTAACAACACGCGTGACTTTCAGATTGTAGACAGACTCAAAACTTGAATTCCGCCGTCAGAATAGCCGTGCGTTTTGTCCCGGGCACGGTAAACGGGCCGTTGTCGTAGAGTGAGTCGTAGTAGAGTTTGTCAAAGAGGTTCTTGATGTTCAGGCGCAGCGCCCACTGCTTCTGCTCGTAGGCGACGAGGGCGTCCCAGCGCGTATAGGACGGTGCGGTATTGGGGTAGTAGACGCCGTTCAGTGTCGGCACGGCGCCTGCGCCGCTGGGATTGAAGCCCTGCCGGTCGCCTTTGGCTTCGACACCGCCGCCGATTTTCCACGATCCGGGCAGCTTGTACGTCGTCCACAAATTGAAGGTGTAGCGCGGTGTGTTGCGCGCGCGCTGGCCGATGTATCCCGGATTGCCGAAGGTAATCGCGCCGGTGGTGGCATTGACGTTTTGGGCAACTTCCAGAATTTTCGCGTCCATTAACGCCAGACCGGAAAAGATTTCCCAGTTGTCGGTGATGCGTCCGGCGGCTTCGAGTTCAAAGCCATTGGTGCGGCGCTTTTTCGTCAGCACGGCTGCCGTCGATTCGAGGTCGGCGCTGCGTTCCCATTCCTTGGTGGCACGGTAGAGCGCCGCACGCAAGGCAAGATCGCCATTGAACAACAGCCATTTCGCACCAAGTTCGATGACGTTGCTGCGCTCCGGGGGAAGCGGCGCCACGGTCAGCTGGTAAAGATCGGCGGTTGGGCTGAACGAATCGCTCCAGCCGAGGTAATAGTGCGTCTCGGGCGTGGGATGAAATGATATCGCGCCGCGATAGCTGTTTTCGCCATATTTCAACTGCGGCGAGGTGGTGCTGCTGTACGTGGCGTCCAGTTGATCGCGCCGGATGCCCAGGGTGGCTTTCCATTTGGGAACGAACTCAATGGTGTCCTGCACGTAGATTGCGTAGGATTTGCCGGTGAAGTCAGTCGCAGCGCCGGCGATGGCCTCGGAGTAGGGGTAATAGGCGGGCGCCGCCGCCGTGCCGAAGTTTTGCAAGCCTTTGCGATGGCTGTCTTCCTTGAGGTACTCAATCCCCGCGATGAATTCATGCTTCATGCCCATGGCCTGAAACTTGGTGCTGAAATCGGATTGCAGGGTGATGGTCTCGTAATCCGAGGCGCGCGTTTGATTGCCGCCGATGCCACCCGCGAGGTTCGGCGGCGTGGTCAGGTTGGGTGTTCTGGCCCAGTAACTGCGCTCATAGTCGCCAAAGCGAACTTGCGTGCGCAACTGGGTTTGCAGCGAGAATTGATACTCATGAACGGCTGTGGTGACGGCGGTTCGGCTCTTGTCAAAATTGCGGTCGCTATTCCAGAAATAGCTGGCGGGCAGTGTCGTGCCGGGCGCTCGAGTGGCGTTGTCAAAAGAGACGCCGTAATCGGGATTGTCGTTGGTTTCAACGTGGTAATAGTTGATCCAAAATTTGCTTTTGCCGCTTTGATTCAGCGCCAGGCTGAACGCGGCGCCTTTGCGATGAATCTCCGCTTCAGTGCCGGTGACCGGATTTTTACGTTAACTGCCTTCGTCGCGCTGCATCAGGTTGACGCGGAGCCCCGTGTCGGCGCTAAAGGCTTTGTTCAGATCGGCAGTCACTTCACGATAGTCACGTGTTCCAACGCTGCCGGTGAATTTGTACTGGTCATAACGCAGCGGGGTTTTGCTCACCAGATTGATGACGCCACCGGCCTGGCCGCGCCCGAACAGCATGGCGCCGGCGCCACGCAGTACGTCGATCTGTTCGAGATTGAAAGTCTCGCGGTTGTACTGGGCGGTGTCTCGGATGCCGTCCATGTATAAATCGCCGAAGGTGTAAAACCCGCGCAGATTCATGTTGTCGCCGGAACGCCCGCCCTCAGCTGCGTTAAACGTCAGACCCGAGACATTACGCAGCGCTTCACGCAGGCTGCCCACCTGCTGCTGTTCCATCAGACTGTTGGTAATGGTGGTGATGGCTTGCGGAATGTCGTGCGGGTCTTGCAGCGTTTTGCCGACACGCGTGGTGGTGCCGCGCAGGCCGTCAGGTTTGTCGCGGTCGCTTTCGATTTTGACAGTGGGTAGTTCTTTGTCGCCGGCTTTGGGTGCGGGGGCGGTTTGCGCGCAACTATCGCCGTGAACGAAGATCATGCCAGCCATCATGGCGCCCAGCGGAAGTATGCCGGCGAGCGGGTGAAATTGCGGTTGTTTCATGGGTGTCTGCCTTCCAGAGATTCAAAAAAAGAAATGGCTGGCTGGGCAGGACACAAAAAAGGATGCGCATGCTGGCTGGCTGATGTTATGTAACTATCTGTTTTTAAAGGGGTTTTTATTGCGCTATTTTGGGCTTCTAATGAACTTGGCGGTGATGGCGGGCTGTTCCCCGTCGGTCAGCGCCATCACGCGTTCGTTATGGATGGTTTCCCACGTGCGATACAACTGTTTGCAGGTTTCCTGCACCATCGGTGATGCATCGCGCTGCGGATGGTTCATCGCGAATTCGAGCTGATGCAGCAGCATGTGGCTTAACCGCGGACAGCCGCTCTTCGCGAAGTTCGTCGCGAGGTAGAGCGCGGCGACCAGCAGGTTTTCCAGTGGGGGTAATTCGATCGGTTGCGGATTCATATGGCTCCTTGGCGTGGGGATATTCGGCGCAGCAGTTTCAGCGACGTCGCGTGGGGTCGGTGATAAAGCCGATTTTGGTCAGACCGGTTCTTGCAGCAGCGGACATGACATCGGCAACGCGTTGATACGGGGTCGTGCTGTCTGCGCGTATGTGCACTTCGGGTTGCGGCGACACGCTTGCCGCGGCGCTCATGCGCGTGGCAAGCACGGCGTCATCGACGCTTTCGCCGTTCCAGTACACCGTGCCGTCCGCCTGGATGCCGAGTTGAATGTTGTCGGGTTTGGTCAGGTTCGGCTGACTCGATGCCTTGGGCAGATCGATCTTGACCGAGTGGGTGAGCAAGGGTGCGGTGACGATGAA
>SXGS01269572.1_pt1 | contig 12795 bp, 13 predicted proteins | sample 3174681 | NCBI WGS metagenome assembly SXGS01 (sample SAMN11356861, study PRJNA531348) | freshwater metagenome | isolation source: freshwater sample F1-80 | place: China: Fuxian Lake, Yuxi | collected 2017-12-25
GCATTGTTAAACATCCCGCCGGAGGATTTCTTGACGATATCCTCGAGGCTCATGTTTTCAAATTCGGTGCCCTTGATCAGGCCGTTCAGATTGGTGATGTAGGTCTGATGATGCTTGCTGTAGTGAAACTCCAGCGTTTCTTTTGAAATGTGCGGCGCCAGCGCATCCAGCGCGTAGGGCAGCTCGGGCAGTTTGTGTTCCATGGTGTCTCCGTAAGACTTGTTGATAATAAGGCAGCCGGGCTAAAGGTGACGCTTCCCGTCCGGCGTGAATTGTAGTGCAAGGCGGTATTGCAAAGCGCAAGCGCGGCAGAAAACTTTAGTGCACGAGGAGGATGAAAAAATGGTGATTTATAAGTATTTGTTTTAATTGACATTTTTCTTGATGCTTGCAAGCCGTGCTTACAGCCCGCCGTTTTGCTGAGCCACCATGCAGAACAGCATGGGAATCGACAGCATGGTGTTGATGCGTGACACCAGGCCGGCGCGTTTTGCGGCAGCGGCTTTTTCTTCGGGTGAAACTGCGACAATACCCAGCGCCTTTTTCTGATTCGGCCAGATCACAAACCACACGTTAACCGCCATGATCAGCGCCAGCCACATGCCGATGCCGATGGCTTGCGAGCCCGGCGTCAATGTCATCGCGTTCACCAGATAGCCCTTGCCTTTCATGCCCGCCAGCATCAGGCCCAGCACAACCGTCGCCAACGCCGCCCAGCGAAACCAGAATAGCGCCGAGGGCGCGATAAAGCGGGCGATCGCAGGCTTTTGCTCGTCAGGAATCTTCGGCATTGAGGGCGTCTGCACAAAATTAAAGTAGTAGAGCAAACCCACCCAAAGAATGCCGGACATGATGTGCAACCAGCGGATCACAAACATCCACCACGCATGCTCGGTCACGCGCCCGCCGGCGCCCAGCGCCACAACGAGAATAACAACGAGTACCAAGCCCGCCAACATTGTTCTGCCAAGCGAAGAAAAAAACGCTGCCATGATTGCCTCCCTCTGAGTTGTATTTTTGTCCGGTTTGATCGTAGCATATGGCCGGCACTTCAGAGACGGGGGAAACCATGCCTTTACTTCAGCATAATTCGCAGCGATTGCGCGTCGCCTGCTTGCTTGCAGTTCTGCTGGCGGCCGCTCCTGCGATGGCGCAGATCTGGGGCCCGCTAACCCTCGACGAACTCAAGGCCGAAACCCAGCGCCGCGCCGACCGCAACCTGCCGCCGATTGCCGGCATCAAACCCGACGACGCGCGCGCGGCCATCGCACAATTGCACAATCTTGAACGCGAAACCTGGGCCGCCGCGTGGATAGCCAACGGCGAGCGGTACATGAAAGAAGCCCGCTCGCACGAAGGGACATCATCGCAGCAGGCACGCGAGGCCTACTATCAGGCGTGGCACAACTTCAGCACCGGCCGCTGGCCCAGCGAAAAACTCTCGCCCGGCAAGCAAAAAGCCTACGAGCGTGCACGGGACGCGTTTCAGGCGTACGGCAAGCTGCTTGATCCGCCGATTCAAACCGTGCAGTTTCCTTTCGAGGGCAAGCAGGTTACCGCCTACTTGCGCTTGCCGAAAAGTGCCAAGCCCGTGCCGCTGGTGTTCGGCATCAACGGTCTGGATTCGCGCAAGGAAGACGTGATCGCGCGCGTCGATGACTTTTTGAAACTCGGTATCGGCGTATTCGCGGTGGACATGCCCGGTACCGGCCAATCACCGATACTGGTGGACATCGGCTCGGAACGGATTTTTTCCGCCGCGCTCGACTGGCTGCAAACGCGCAAAGACATCGACAGCAAACGCATCGTCGTACAGGGACGCAGCTGGAGCGGCTACTGGGCGGCGCTGATGGCCTACACCGAGAAGGATCGCATTCGTGGTGCAGTGGTGCACGGTGTGGGTATCCACGGATTTTTTCAACCCGAGTGGCAGAAAAAATCCTTCGCCACGCGCGAATATCTGTTCGATATCTTCCCGGCGCGTGCCACCATCTACGGCGCGAAGACCGAAGAAGAATACCTCGCCTACGGCCCAAAGCTGTCGCTGCTGACGCGCGGCTTCCTCGATAAACCCGCCGCCCCCATGATTGTCGTCAACGGCGAGCGCGACACGCAGCAACCCATCGCCGATCTATATTTAATGATGAAGCATGGCGACCCGAAAGACGCGTGGGTTAACCCGGCCGGCGGGCACATGGGCCGTTCGCCCGGCTGGACCAGCCGCGATGTGTTCACGAAAGTGGTGTTGCCGTGGATCGCGCGACGGCTGGAGGTTACGCAGACGGTGGCAACGCAATAACCGGGTAACCGTTCGTTCATCGCCAGCGAATTCGCCATCGTACGTTTGGGGCCAGTCGTCGCCACCAGACTCAGCAGCTGAAAATCGCGCGTGACGGTGTATGCAAGCTCGGCGCCGATTCGCCCGCTCGCCCCGCCGCAGCTGTCGACATCACCTGCTGGCCCATTTGATCGGACAGCGTCTGCACCACGATGCGCGCGGATGCATCGGTGCCACCGCCCGGCGGATACAGCGAAATCAGCCGTAGCTATTCGACGGAAAAGTCTGCGCGACGGCCGCGCTGGCGGCGAACAGCAACGCAGCAATAAAAACCGTGCTCGAAATCATTGTATGCCCGATAGGATGGTGTTCAATTGGTGCCGCGTGTCGCTCGCGTTACTCGCAAGTTAGCGGCCAATTTACCCTTTCGAAAAATAATCAATCAAATCATATACTTATGTTTGCTCCGACTTTTGACAGCACAAGGTAAAGGCAAGGCTGGCGAGCGCGGCAGAGGCGCATTACAATGCGCGGCGCAATTTCATCTCGCACCCTTTCAACTGAACCACCTAAACAAAACACCATGAACCGATTGTTATTTGCGTGCGCCCTGCTGGCGTGCGCCGGCCTTGCCCAGGCACAGGAACGCTTCTCCATTTTTGTCGGCAGCGCACAGGAAAATGTCGACCGCATGATCAAGCTCGCTGATCTCAAGGACGACGATGTTGTGATCGACCTCGGCTCCGGCGATGGCCGCATCGTGCTCACCGCCGCGCGCGCCAACAGCAAACTCAAAGGCTGGGGCGTGGACATCGACGAAAAGCTCGTCGCGCAATCCAACGCTGAAGCCAAAAAACTTGGCCTTGCCGACCGCGTGCAGTTTTACCAGCGCGACGTGTTCGACACCGACATCAGCGGCGCCTCGGTCATAACCATGTGGATGTGGCCCGAAATGCAGCGCATGCTACGCACCAAAATACTCAACGAAGCCAAGCCCGGAACGCGCGTGCTGACGCCGATCTGGGGCATGGGTGACACATGGAAACCCGATCGCGTCGATACCCACGACAATACCGCGGTGCACCTGTGGGTGGTGCCGGCGCGTGTCGAAGGTTTCTGGAACTGGGAACTGCCGGTGGAAGGCGGCAAATTCAGCTACGCCGCCGTGCTCGAACAACAACTGCAAAAAGCCGAGGGCGTGGTGCGTGTCGGCAGCCGCCGCGGCGTACTCGACAAATTGAATTTGAACGGCGCCAACATCGATTTCACCCTAGCCATGACCATCGGCACCAATGGCCTCGTCACCCACTTTTTCAGCGGCAAAGTCGACGGCAATACCATCACTGGCACCGTACGCCTGCAACGCATCGTTAAAGAAGAAACCTTTACCACCGAAGTACCGTGGCGCGCCACGCGTGCGGCCAGCAGCGCGTATTTCGCGCAGACCGGGGCGCAGCCTGCGCAGGCTATGGAGCCGGCGAAGCCGGTGGCTAAGAAGCCGTAAGCGCAATGCTTACCAGCCTGTACACTCGTCTAAAGGGATATTAGAAACTCGGTGATGAGACCGAGATCGCAACAAGCAGCGTATGCGCTGTTACTGGTGCTAGAGGCATTCGTGATTAAAAAGTAGGTTGGCGTCACGAAAGATTCTCAGGGTTTGCGAACACTTTCCGAAATGTAATTGCTTGTAACAGTTTTAATCAAGTTCTTGGATTATCCTAACCCTCCTCTGGGAATCCGTACAATACCTGTGGGTTGTGCACCAATATCCGGCTTCGCAAGGCAGCATCCGGCGCCCACTCGCTCAACAGATCAAATAACAACGCATCGTCCGGATGTGTTTTCGGACTTGGATGCGGCCAATCGCTGCCCCACACACAGCGCTCCGGCGCAGCACTGACCAGCGCCTGCGCCACCCGCGTGGCGCCGGCGTAAGTCGGCGGTCCGACATGGGTATTCATATAAGCGCCGGAGACCTTGACCCACGCACGGCCACTATCGAGCATGCCAAGAATCATGGCGTGCGACGGGTGCCGGACGCCTTCCTCAATGGTCGTATGGCCGAGGTGGTCGAACACGACTTGTGTAGGTAAACGCCGCAGCATGCCAGCATGTTCGACGATCTTGTCGCACGGCATGTTGAGCTAAATGTGCCAGCCGTATTCCGCAATGCGTTGGGCAAGCGGCTCGATCATGTCGATCGATACCACCGCCGTCTGCGGATCGCCTACAGTGAAGCGAATCCCGCAAATGCCTGCTTCGTTGAGTTGTTTGAGTTCGGCGTCGCTCACCGTAGGCCGCAACACGCCCACGCCGCGCGCGTTGTTGATGCCGAATTCCCTGATCGCGTCGGTGGTCACCGTGTTGTCGGTGCCGTAACAACGTGGCGTGACGATTACCACGCGTTCAAGGCCGATACGCTTTTGCAGCAGTCGATAGTCAGCCACGATGCTGTTTGGCACCAGATGCCCTGTATGGGCATAACGCGGATCATAGATATGAATATGGCCATCGACGGTCTTCACAGGCACGACCTACTTTGGCGCTGCGCAGCCGGTTGAGTGGGGGAAGGCTTACGTGACGCCTCGCATGACGGTATCCCAGAACGCGTTATTCGACTTTGATCCCTGCCGCCTTGACCAGCTTTTCGTAGCGCGTGAACTCCTGCTTGACATAGGCTGCAAGCTCCGAAGGCGAACCGGCAATCACATCCACACCCTGCGCGCCCATGCGTTCAACAATTTCGGGCAGGCGCAACACTTTCACGACTTCGCCGGCGAGTTTATTGACCACTGCGGGCGGTGTTGCCGCCGGCACGAACAGCGCGTGCCATGCGGCATTATCAAAGCCGGGTAATGCGGCCTCATGCAACGACGGCAAATCAGGGGCGATGCGCGCGCGCTGTAGCGTAGTCACGCCAAGCCCGCGCAAACGCCCGCTGCGTACGTGTGGCAAGGTGCTGGGCGTGGTGCCGAAATACATGGTGATCTGGCCTGCGATCAAGTCTGTAACCGCCGCACCGCCGCCCTTGTACGGCACATGCACGATATCGACGCCTGCCATGACGCGAAACAACTCGCCCGACAAATGATTGGAACTGCCAATTCCCGCTGAAGCAAAGGTGAGCTCACCCTTGCGCGCCTTCGCCAGCGCAATCAATTCCTTCGCACTACGCGCCGGCAGCGAGGGATGCACCGCGAGTATGTTCGGCGCGGTGGTGGTATGTGTCACCGGTGCGAAATCCCTGAGCAGGTCGTACGGCAGCTTCTTAAACAAAAACGTGTTCACCACGTTCGGCAAACCGCCCACCAGCACGGTGTAGCCGTCGGGCGCGGCGCGCGCCGCCAGTTCCGAACCGATGTTGGTGCCGCCACCGGGCCGGTTTTCAACAATCACCTGCTGGCCAATGGTTTCCGATAACTTGGTGGCCATCACGCGCGACACAAAATCCACACCGCCCCCCGGTACATAAGGCGCGATGAAGCGGATGGGGCGCGTGGGGTATTGTTGAGCCTGTGTGCTGCCCGCGCCTGCCGATATCAATGTCAATGCAGCGGCCAAAATGCAGGGAAAATGTAAGTATCTGTTTTTATTCATTTTTCACTGATTGAACGTCTGCATGACCCAGTTCGCCACCCCCGCCAGCGTGCCATCCTGATCCGGCGCGCCCATGAGCTGCACACCCACCGGCAAACCCTGCGACTGCAACAGCGGCAGACTGAAGGCCGGCACGCCCAGCCACGAGCCGTATACCAAAAACGTGCGGCTGCCGGTGTATTCCAACCCTTTGATCGCCGGACCCGACGCTGCAAGCGTAACGTAACCGTCCGCGCCATCGAGTGTTTCCTGCCACAGCCGCCGCATGGCCGCGCGTGTGTCGATCAGGCGTTCGTAGTCGGGCGGTGTCATTTCGTTCGCGCGCTTCACCAGGCCATGCAGGCGTTCGCCGATCTGCCTGCCAAAGCGCGCAATGTAATCTTCAAACGGCCAGCGCAATTCATAGGCAACGATGTCGAGCGCCTCGTCCACGTCGGCCATCAACAGATTTTCCAATGCGGCGATGCGCGGCTCGGTGTCGCGGCTGGCGATTTCAACACCGTTGGCGGCCAGCCCTTTGATCACCGATTCAAACTGCGCTTCGGTATCCTTGTCGATTTCGCTCCAGCCGCGCGTGTAAAGGCGGATCAGCTTGCGCGGCTTCCTCGCCGCGGGCGATTGGCCGCCTGCACCCTGCAAAAAACGCCGCCCCGGACTGCCGATACCGAGCGAAATCTGCGACGCTACGCGCCACACATCACCGAGTGTCGCGCCGATCACGCCCAGATGATCGGCGGTGGCCGACAGCGGATGCACACCAGCCATGTGCAACTGGCCATGGCTGGGTTTATAGCCCACCGCGCCGCAGTACGACGCCGGGCGCAAAGTGGAAGCCTGTGTCTGCGTGCCCAGCCCCACCGGCGCCATGCCCGCACCCACCGCCGCCGCCGTGCCGCTGGACGAGCCGCCAGGCGTGCGCGTGGCATCGAACGGGTTGGTGGTCGGCCCGGAATAACCAATCGCAAATTCCGTAGTAACGGTTTTACCGAAAATCACGGCGCCGCCCTTGCGCAGCGCAGCCACGCAAGCAGCGTCCTGCCCTGATTGCCATCCCTTGAACGCGGGACTGTTCATTTGCGTGGGCATGCTGGCAGTGGCGATGATGTCCTTGATCGCCACCGGGCAGCCATCCACCATCGACAGCGGCTTGCCCGCCTTGTAACGCTTGCCCGCAGCATCAGCAGCGTTGCGCGCGCCGTCGATGTCCAGCGTGACGAAGGCCTTTACAGTTTTATCGCGCTGGTTGATCACATCAAGACAGCGCTCGAGAAAATCCCTTGGTGTGTCACGGCCCGACTGAAAATCCGCAACGCTGCCGTCGAAGGAAACGATATTGGGGTTGTGCCAGCTTTGCATGCTACGATCCTCGTGCAGTCAAATGTTGTTAACCTGCAATTTGGAGAGGAAACCATGTCCACTCGGCAGCTTTATACCATTGCCGCGTTTGCGATGTTACCCGCGGCAGCCGCGGCACAAAACCCCACCAGCGGTCCGGTGCCGCCGTACCCCGGCAAAGCCATCCGTCTGATCGTGCCGTTTCCGCCCGGCGGCAGCACGGATTTGATGGGGCGCGTGCTCGGTGCGAAATTGGGCGAGGCCTTTAACCAGCAGGTCATCATCGAAAACCGCAGCGGCGCCAGCGGCATGATCGGCAACGAGCTGGTGGCACGCGCCGCGCCTGACGGCCACACGCTGACCATGGGCACCATCGGCGCGATGTCGGTGGTGACGTCGTTGTACAAAGCAGTGCCTTACGATTCCACCCGCGATTTTGCGCCAGTGACTTTGACCGGCAATGTCGAGAACCTGCTGGTGGTGCACCCTTCCGTACCGGTGCACGGTGTGAAGGATTTGATCGCGCTGGCGGCAGGCAAGCCGGGGATGCTGATTTTCGCCTCCAGCGGCACCGGCAACGCGCCGCATCTGGCGGGCGAGCTGTTCAATCAAATGGCGAAAGTGAAGATGGTGCATCTGCCGTACAAGGGCGGCGGCCCGGCGATGATCGATCTGGTGGCGGGTCAGGTGTCGCTGTCGTTCGCCAGCATGCCCTCGTCGCTGCCATTTGCAAAAAGCGGCAAGCTGCGCGCCATTGCCGTGGGCGGCGCGAAGCGCTCACCCGCCGCACCGGAGATACCCACGGTCGCCGAAAACGGCTTGCCCGGCTTTGAGGTCACCGATTGGCAGGGACTGCTCGCGCCGGCGAAAACCCCGGCAGCCATTGTCGAGCGGCTTAACCGCGAGGTCATCCGCGTACTGAATGAACGCGAGGTGAGGGAACGGCTCTCGAACGCCGGTCTGCAGGTGGCCACCAATACGCCGAATCAATTCGCTGACTTCATCCGGGCTGAAATCGACAAATGGGGCAAAGTCATACGCACGGCGGGCATCAAACCCGAATGACCAACGCTTGATAACCGGCGCCCGTCAAACAAAAACCTGCTGCCGCTGATGATGCCAGTCACACCGTCACACAGGAGATTTCCATGAGTGCCACCTTGTTTCACTTCTCGTTTGCCGTCAGCGATCTCGACCAGGCACGCCGCTATTACGGAGAAATTCTGCAGCGTGCCCTACCCCGCCGCCCTAACATCCCCACTCAAAATCTCAAACTCCGCCGTAGGCAATTTCTCCAGCATCCAAAGCTGTTCCAGCAGGCGCTTCGAGCCACGTTCACCGAGCACCGGCTCGGCCAGCTCCATGAATTTGGCGTTGAGTTCCGTATCGGTGAGGGGCAATTCCGGATCACCCTTGCGGTACGGTTGAAAGTGCGACAGCTTGCGCCCGTCGGTGGTTTCGATATCCACCTGTGAAGCACGCTGGTTGGGGTAGCCTTTTGAAAATACCGGATCGGCGACACAGACGATTTTTTTCATCAGCTCGCGTACCGCGCGGTCATTCATACGTTCGGTTGAGAAGGCGTTGAGCCGCACGCTGCCATGCACCACCGCGTGCGCCACGGTGTATTGCAGGCTGAACTTGGCCTGATATTCGCCTTCGGGCGTGGCGTTGTCGATGATGTCGAGCCCGGCCTTGTAAGTGGCAAGGCGGATTTCCTTGATATCGGCGGGCTTTAGTTTGTGCTGTTCGACGAGATGCAGCACGCCGTCGATCGACGGGAAGTTGTGGCCGCAGCAGCCATGGTTTTTGAAGGTCATCACATTGATGTGGTAATCGCTGCCCAGGTCTTTCGTCACCTTGGCGAAATCGGGATTCACGCTCATGGCTTGGGCAAAACCCTTCTTACCTTCGATAATGTCCAGCGCGCCGGTGACTCCCTTCGATGCCGCCATCGCCGCCAGTACGCCCGCATCGGCCGCATGGCCGCCGTGCAAAGGCTTGCTCATCGCCTGCGACAAAAACGCCTGTTGCAGGCCGGCGGCGAAAGTACCTACGGTCGCCAGCGCGTGCATAAACTGCTCGTGATTTACGCGCAAGGCGGTGGCCGCCGAGGCGGCCGCGCCGAAGCTGCCGACAGTACCGGTGGTGTGCCAAAAATTATAGTGCGAAGGCATCACCGCTTCGCCGATGCGGGTGGAGGTTTCGTAACCCACGATCACCGCGCGCAAAAATTGCTCCCCGGTGGCGCCGCTGCCCTGGGCGGTTGCAAGTGCCGCTGAAATCGTCGGACTGCCGGGGTGATAGCCGGAATCGCGATGAATGTCGTCGAACTCCACCGAGTGCGAAGCCGCGCCATTGATCAACGCGGCCGTGCGTACGGTTGCGCGCCGTCCGCGTGCGAGGCGCGCCTTGCCGCGATCGAGATCATCGGCGAACGCCTGCTCAAGCAGCGTGGCTGGCGCGATGATGCTGCCCGGCAACAGCGCTGCATACCAGTCGATCACCGCGCGCTTGGCATGGTGGATCACTCCGGCGGGGAGTTTGGCGGTCTGTTCTTTGATCGCGTAATCGGCGAGTTGCTGCATCAGCATGGAGGTCTCCTATAAGTGTGGCGCGATGATAGCAGGCGGGGTGTGACTCGCAAGAGCATGACGTCGCTCGCTGTTTGTAAATATCTGTTTTAATTGACTATTTTTTGCTATGGTGAAGTAAGCTGAAACTCGCCAGCCGCTTCCGCCTCCAGCCGCAACAGCGCCGCCTTGCGATCAAGCCCGCCTGCGTAACCGGTGAGATCGCCCGCCGCGCCGATCACACGGTGACACGGAATCACAATCGAAATCGGATTGCGGCCATTGGCCGCGCCCACTGCGCGCGATGCCGTAGGCTTGCCGATGCGTGCGGCGAGCGTGCCGTAGTTCGTGGTCGTGCCATGCGGAATTTCCTGCAACGCACGCCATACGCGGCGTTGGAATGGCGTGCCAGCAGGCTCAACTTTCAACGTGAACACCTGCCGTTTGCAGGCAAAATATTCGGCCAGCTGCGTGCGAGCTGACACGATGTACTTCGCGTCCGGCTGATAAATCCACTCGGATGCAATCGCCGGAAAATACTTTTCGCCCGAAAAATGCACCCCCGTCAGCGCCGAGCCGCTCGCCACCAGCAGAATGCGTCCGAGCGGGCTGTCCCAGTAGTCGTAATATTCCACTGCAACCTCGCTCACAGTGCCGCGCCGGGTTTACGCGGCGGTGCTTTCTCGCGTGCGCCCGCCGCGCGCAGCATTTCGCTGATCGCGCGCTGGCCGCGTTGTTCGGCGTGCGCCAGCGGTGTCACGCCTTGCGCGTCGGGCAAATTAACGTTCGCACCATGTGCAATCAACAGTTTGATGATCTCCGCGTGGCGCGCGCCACCATCGCCGAGAATCACCGCCTCCAGCAGCGCGGTCCAGCCCAGATTGTTGACATGATTCACATCGATGGCCGAACCCAGCAGCACGCGCACGGTTTCCACGTGGCCGTAGTGGCACGCAGGAATCAACGCCGTGCCGCCATAGCGGTTCGTGCTTTTGAGGTTCGCACCGGCGGCCAGCGTGGCACGCACGATCTCGGTGTGCCCGCGCGCGCCCGCCAGCAGGAACGCGCTGTCGCGGATGTCATCCTGCGCGTTGACATCGGCGCCGCGCGCGATCAATAACCGTGCGGCCTCGGTGTGCCCGCGTTGCGTGGCGGCGAGCACCGCATTGCGGCCCCGCGCATCACGCACGTTCACCGGCGCGCCGGCATCCAGCAGCTTTTGGATGTCGGCGACGTTGCCCCGTTCCGCCGAGGCGATCAGGGCTGTTCCTTGCTTGGCATCCGGTGCCGCTGCAAACGCCGGCAGCACCACGAACAACAGCAACCAGGCCAGCCCATGCCTTCTCACGCCGGCGGCCCCGCATCGGTTAGCGCATCGCCGTAGACCATCCGCGCGATACGCGCCTTGGCCGCTGCGGCTTCGCACAGACGGCAAGGCCGCGACGTCGATACCAGCACACAGCCCGCGAGATCCGTGCTGCCCAGGCGGCGAAGCGCATCGCGTAATGCCTTGCGCTCCGCGTGAGCCTGCGGATTGCCGGCTGTAATTACGCGGCTGGGCGCCCCGCCCACAATCACATCGCCACGCAGCACCACTGCACCATACGGTTGATCGCCCGCGCGCACGGCTTCGTCACGCATTTGCCGAGCGCGTTGCATGGCCTGTTGCATGGCGTCTTGCCATGTCTGTGCGGCCCGCGCCAGCGGGGTCAACAACATCAGGGGCAGGGCCAACCATCGGCGGCGTGTGGGCATGGGCGCTTTTATAGATCGTATCGTAGGCCAAACAATGCCTGCGCGCACGGGCGTGCAGCCAAACACCCCGCGCGAGTGATCCTGTATGATCTTCGGACGATGATTGCAATGACCAAACTGCAACGCTTTCACGCCGCTGTGCGCGGCGAACCGGTGGATTATCCGCCGGCGGTGGCGTGGTGCAATTTCGCCACCAACGACGTTGATGGCACCGAAAACGCGCACCGCCAATCGGTTTTTTACGATGCCGGCGATTGGGACATCTGCAAGGTGATGAACGATTATCGCCTGACGCCGCCGCCGGGCGTCGAAACCATTGTGTCGCCGGCCGACATGCTGCGTTTCACAAAGCTCTCGATGCGCGAACGCATTTTCGCCGAGCAGTTGCAATGCCTGCGCCTCATGCGCGCGCACATCGGCCCTGATGTGCCGCTGATCGACACCCTGTTTGAACCTTTTTTTTCCGTGTTGTTCGCGGTGGGGTTTTCCAAAGCGGCGTTGATACGCAGTCATCCACGCGAAGCGGCGGCAATGCTGGGCGCGGTAACTGAATCCTTCATCGATTACATCGGTGAAATTAAAAAGATACCGGTGGACGGCGTGCTCTACGCCACCAACGCCTGCATCCTGCCGCCGACTTCGCGCGGCATCAGCGACGACGAATGCCGCACCTTTCACGAACCGTACGACCGTCGCCTGCTGAATGCCATGCAGGGGCTGACACGCATCGTGCACGCGCACGGCAATCCGCTCGACCTGCGGCGCATCCTCGACTATCCCTGTGAAGTGTTGAGCTGGTCTGACCGGCTGACGGGCAACCCGTCGATTGCAACCGTGCGCGCAATGACCGGCAAATGTCTGATGGGTGGGCTGGACGAATCGAAGCTGCACGAGCGTGCGCTGCCGGAGATTCGCGCTGAAGTCGCCGATGCCTTGACGCAAGCCGGGGGCGCGCACAATTTTATTCTTTCGCCGGGGTGTAATGTGGCGGCGGGGATTACGTCGCGCGCGTTGCATGCGTTTCGCGATGCGGCAAGGTTGGCAAAAAGTTGAATACCAACCTCGTCGTTCCCGCGAAGGCGGGAACCTGTAAGCCTGTCACACATGGCACTGTGTTATGGATTCCCGCTTTCGCGGGAACGACAGGGATAGATTTCGACTTCCGTCAAACTGTATTCGTGTGTAAACAGCACCCCGCCACATGACAACTTCCGCCCCCGCCCCCATCGCCCGAGGCGGCAAAGCCGTCTACGGCGC
>SXGS01388096.1_pt1 | contig 12790 bp, 19 predicted proteins | sample 3174681 | NCBI WGS metagenome assembly SXGS01 (sample SAMN11356861, study PRJNA531348) | freshwater metagenome | isolation source: freshwater sample F1-80 | place: China: Fuxian Lake, Yuxi | collected 2017-12-25
AGCGAGCCGAGGACGCTGCCGGTCACGGAGGCGGCAAGCGCGAACAGGGCCGGAAGAACTACTTTGATATTGCTAAGAATAGAATTGAAACAACTTTAATCTAGTCTTTAAATCCTGCTAACAAACTCTTGTAAGACTTTTTAGAAATAGTAGATTCAGATTTTGATCTGGATGTACCAGCTTCTTTACGTTTGTTTATATTATAATATAAACCTTTACGAGCTGTCTTACCTTCTTTTGTTTTGTGGTATTTTGATTTATTCATATTTTTTACTCATTAATGATTTGCCTTTTTTACCATTATCAATAATGCCTCTACCTTTCAATACATCTTTAAAAGTAACTTTGCCATCCCCTGTTAGATCTGGGAAACCTTTTTTCTTTTTATTATTTTTTTTCATGTGCATATTTATGTTTGCATTTTTTAGTCTTTAAATAGTTAATATACATCTCCATCCTTTTATCAAGACTAATGTTATTCACATTGGGTTGTTTATTAGGTGCATGAACATTGGCTAAATATATATCAAAACAACTATGCTCTATGCTATGGCAGAAGTTTAATTTTTCAGCATTGATAATCCACCCACCCTCATTTGACATGTGTTCTTTGTTACAGATATGACAGTTACCGCAGGATTTAATTATTAATTTTTTCTTAGCCATTTTTTATTTTTTAAAATAAAGATTTGTATATAGTTGTCGCACTCAATAACATACACCCTAAAACTTTTGTCGTCTAGTCTTCAATAAAATAATTTAAAAAATATTTTACTCAAAAAATATCGTTTGACATAATATAACCGATATGGTACACTACCTAAATAATAAAAAAACAACAAAGGAGAAAATATGAAAAAGAAAAAAATATCCATCTATGAATTTAGAGGAATAGATTTAGATGGTCGTTCCAGATTTTGGGGACGTGGAAAAACAAAAGCAATAGCAAAAGAACAATGTGAGTTGGCAGCAAAAGAATATTTAATAAGACAGGGAATATCTTTAGCTTACATAAAAGACTACACATTTAAAGATATAGGAATAATTGGATACGTTGGAGAATATCCAATAGAAGAAAAATTAGATCCATCTTTTATATAATACAAACTTTGTACCCCTCAAAATTTGGGGGGTACTTACCCTAGCACCCACCTCAAGAAACTCATATACGTTTAAATTTGAAAGACTTTTTTTATTGATTAACTCTTTAAACAAGTACCTACTTTTAAATTAATCTTACTTCTTGTCCAAGTTTTTTTTACCATTGTAAATTATAGTTTTTTAAACTACCATTTTTTACACGACCAAAATCTTGCACTTAATTTATCGGTAGCTGTTGCACATTTATGTCTGGCTCTAAAAGACTTACGTCTGGCAGGATCAGATTTTTTAATGGTCATGTTGGCATCACCATATCTAATCAATTTAACTGTCGAACCTGACTTGGCTAACACAGAAAACTTTTTAGTTTTAGTTCTATCGTTCTTAGGTTTATTATAACCTAAGAACATTTCACCTCTATAGTTTATAGTCATGTTGATTATTATATACGATATTGTTTATCATACAAGACAACTTTCCAAGGTGTTGATTTCTTAAAGCCATTTCTTTCCCCATATTCTTTGGCTTCTTTTGAGGTTAACCAAAATTCATTAGTAAAGAAACTCCAACGATTATCTTTAAACCAAACAATACAATGTCTGTTTTCAATTTCCATGACACACATAACCTACAACATATTTATTATTGTATTTATGATAGTATTGATTAAACATTAAATTTTTATTATTCGTGTTTAAAGTTACAATGTTTGTGTTAAACCAAGTTTCGCAATCAGTAAAAGTTTTAATAGTATTAATTTTAATTTCTCCATTCATTTGTAAACACAATAATGTAATAGTAATAATTTTCATCTACCTTGTGCGTTATAAGCCTTGTAAGTTCTTCTTCTATGTTTATTCATAGACGAAGTTTTAGGTCGTCTACCTATGCTAGTATGTTTTGCTATTCTTTCGTGTCTTAGTTTGTCTGCGTTGAATTTTTTTGCCATTCTTTTTTCCTGTTTGTTGAGATAGTAAACTTGTTTTCTTGTTATATTGACTAACAAACATATTAGAAATTTGTTGACTCATCTTATTTATTTTTATTCATATTGATAATGTCTGTTGCTTTAAGTCCATAAATGGCAGCTACCACCGAAACCCATAAACCAACAATCCACCAAGGCATCTCTTGTAATTTTTGAAAATACATATCTATCTTCTGTTGCATCTTTTCATCTTCTGCAAATACAGAATAAGCTAATAAAAATAGAGGACTTGAAATAGTAATAAGTACAAATTCATCTTTCCAATCACTCTTTTGATTTTCTACAATTTTACCAGTAAATTCAATCTCACCACGTTTCATCTTTTCAACATGCATAAGTTGAGCTTCAGACATAGCAATCTTTGTAGCTGATTTGTTTTTATAAATTTCAGTTCCTGTTTTTAATGCTATACCTATTAAATTAAACCACATAGTTATCCGTTTCTTGATCTGTTAGAAGATTGAGATTGAATTCTTAAATTACTTGTATTGTTATTTCTGGGGTTTCTATCTTTATGATCTACGTCTCGACCTAATATACTAGAACCATATTTCTTTTTCATTATTCGTCTTGCACCATTTCTACCAGCTCTATCTTTTTTTTGCTCAGATTTAGAATGATAATTTTTATATTCTGATTTATAATCTCTAGCCATTTAGTTTACCAATGTTTATACTGTACCTTGTTATCACTATCTTTATAGGCAATCAACGACTCGTTACGATTGAGATCAGTAGAGAATGAGCAATGAACCCAACCTGAATTAGGATCTCCCTCTATATAAAACTCTAAAATTAATTGATCGAATTCTAAATTCTCTTTAATCCATGTAGCTAATTTTTTATTATCCATACCCCATATCTCAAAATCAGCAGCGGCAGCTTTATTATCCGCACAATGCTGTGAGTTTATACTTGAACCTATTTCTATGCAAAGCTCGGCAGAACGAAAACAAGAAGAAATAATAAGAGGTTTATTAAATTGTGTGCGTATAGGTTGTAGGATATTAATAGCTAAAGTTTTAATATTTTCTATTTGATGTGGTGAGGGGTTGTTTGAAATACCTTTACGAATAGCTATCTGGCTTTTGATAAGTTCATCAAGGGTAAAATTGGCTGTTAGTTTCATTTGTTATAATAAATTTTAACTTTTAATTTTTTTTGTTCTACTGTCAAGCCTCTATAAATAAGACTTCCTGCTTTTCTTTTATAGGTATCTTTGGGGGTATAATCAGATTTTCTGTAATTAGCACTCTTTACATCATAGGCTTGATACTCTCCTGTTGCGATATTTAATACAATCATATCAATAGGTCCTTTACCCATGACAGGTACAAACACAATATGATTGGGATCTTTTACAAATTGAGCTTGTGCAATAAGCTCATTATATAAACCAACAGAAGCTGTTGTTCTAGTTCTTTCATTATTTTTTATGAAAGAAGTTTTTTTATTTTTAGCCATTCCATTTAAAGAAACCTAAAACGGCAGTAATAAATCCGCCAAGAATAACTAATAAAGATATTACACCTTTACCTTTATTCATGTCTGTTCTAAGTTCTTTTACGTCTTGTCTTAATTCATCTATTGTTTTAATAAGTTGTGCCATTCTTTCTGCACATATCTTTTCGTGTAAGGATAATCTTATCCCATTACTTTTTTCTGTGAATTTAGAAACAACTTTACTTTTCACCGCACTTGCAGACTAACTGTCTGATTTTTTTTTTAATATCACGTTTCATAGTGATAAAATAATTTTTACACGTTTTTATAAATGATTTAAATAATTGATCCATATTTTTTTCTATACACTTTCATTAAATTGACATACAAAATTTACATACATTTTTTTATTATTAACTTCTTCTTCTCCTAGTTCTCTTAACACAGTCATACCACGAAGAAAACCACCTGTAGCACAATTATAATGACTACTATACATGGGGTAGATAGGTATAGGGTCTGTACAAGTTTGCATGACAGACGAACATATTTGAATAATTAATAAATATTTCATCATGAATCAATAACAAAATTTAATTCATTAAGATATAATTTATATTATTACAGTTTTGGTTAATTTATTGTTTGTTTTTAAAGTACTCAATACATTCAGCAATAGTTTGCTGTTACTTAAATTGCTTACCAGTTACCCAAGTTACTAAAGAATTTCTTTCACCTTTAGTTACTGGCATAACTTCATGTAGTATGTAGGAAGGAAACATAATTAATGTTCCTTGCGTTTTATCCATAAGATCGCCTTTATCAGAATTATAAAGATAAAGTTCTCCACCTTCATATTCTTTAGGATCAGTTAATTGTATAGAGATAGATAATTTTCTAACTAAAGTATTTAATGCACTATCAACGTGTTTACCATATTTATCTGATGGTGCTTTATAATTTGTAAATTGAAAACCTTCATTTAATCCAAAAATATCAAATTTAAAAAATTTATCATTTAGATTAAGAATAATATCTGTTACTCTACGAAATACCCATTCCATATCATCATTTGAAAACAACCAAGAAACTTTGTTTTTTCTAACATCAGGTTTTCCAAATGTTGTTCCTTGAATTAAACCTTTGTTTTTTGCAATATTAATTATTTTTTCACATTCTTCTTTTGTAAATGCGTCTTTCCAAAAAGAATAAAAATTAACTTTATCTAATTTAAAATTCCAAGATGAATTTTCAAACACAGGTTTTTTGTTTTGAAGTTTAATAACTTCTGACATGATGTATTATTTTGTTTTAATTTCCCAATTTATAGCAGATTCATTCCAAGAATAATACTGATTATTTTCTAATTGTTCTGTTGGCATAGCAACTGGTGTTTCCCAAAGACACGTAGTTTCGTTTAATATCCAACTTGAATATGGTTTAGGTGGAATAAAAGCATCTCTAGTTTGGTCGTATTGATAACCAATACCAGCAAAGTTTTTTCTAAAATTGTTATTGTAAGAAGTTTGTTTCCAAACATCTCTTGTATTATAAAGTTTGTTAATAAAATCTAAACCAGCTTTTTCAGTAGTTGCAATATCATTAGATACTACGATTACTTGTTCAATTATATTTCCTACTCCTAATTTTGCAAAATGTGCCATAAATTATCCTGTTATACTTCCTGATGAGTTAAATACAATTACTGTATCTGAACCATCTGTTGTAACTGTTGGTGAACCAGTTGTTGTTCCTGAATATGCACCAGTGGACATACGAAGTATAACAACTCCTGAACCACCAGTATTACCATTACCAGATGAGAATTGTGATCTTGCACCTGCACCTCCTCCAGTATTTGATGTTCCATTACTTCCATTAGAACCAGAATTTCCACCAGCACCACCACCACCATTTGCTGTACCACCAGTATTTCCACTTGAAGAATTAGCACCTCCTCCACCTCCACCTCCTCTTGTTACAGAAGAACCAGTTATAGAAGATGCTACCCCAATACCACCATTACCACCATTTAAAGATTGTTGGTCTTGTCCAATACCACCTGCTCCACCACCTCCTGCTGATGAAGTTGAATTAGCACTTGCATTTCTACCACCATCAAATCCTTGATTTGCTGTTCCAGTTCCTCTAGCATTAAATTGCTGTCCTCCTCCACCTGAACCTCCATTAGTTGCTGGAGCATTACCAGCACCACCAATACCACAACCTCCTCCACCTCCAGTAGAAGTTATTGTTGTTATATTATTTCCTGATATTGATGAATTAGAACCACTTGTACCAGCAGAACCTGGATTATCTCCAGTTGAGTTACCACCACTTCCACCTGCTCCAATTGTAACTGTATAAACTGTTCCTGGTATAAATGTTAAACTTGTCTCTGAAGTTCCTCCACCACCTGATGATTCTGTTGAATAAGAATTTCTATAACCACCTGCTCCTCCTCCTCCTCCTGGTGTTGAACTTCCATCAGAACCACCACCTCCACCTCCTCCAGCTATTATTAAAAAATCTACTGTATATGGTGCTATTTCTAAAGAATCTGTGCCTTCATTAATTCCTGATGTTGCTAACCAACCTTGTGTTGAATCTATATAAACTAATAATACACCTTCTCTTTCAGTTTTAAGTGCCATATTAGCTGTACTTCCTTCTATTTTATTTCCATTAGGATTTATTATAAGTGAGTTTGTGTCAAAAGTTCCTGCGTAATCTACTAAAGCTATTTGATTACCAGCACTTGGGGAAGCAGGTAATGTTACTGTAATTTCATTTGATGTTGTGTTTAAAAAATATCCTTTATTAGCAACAGCAGTTAAAGTTGATGATGAATGAACTGCTTGCCATTCAATACCACCTGATACTGATGCAAAAGATAATACACCTGAACCATTTGTTTGTAATAATTGATTTGCTGAACCATCTGCATTTGGAAAACTAATGCCATCTAAAACTATTTTTCCTGAACCTTTAGGAGTTATTTTTAAATCTATATTTGTATCACCACCTGTAGAAGATATTTCAGGTGCTGAACCTGTTGCAGAATTAACAACAGTAAATTCATTTACTGCTGAAGCAGTTGTAGTAAATTTAATTTGTTCATTACCATTAGCATCAGCTACAAAACCACCACTAGCAATTTTAGGAGCTGTTAAAGTTTTATTAGTTAATGTTTCAACACCAGTAAGTGTAGCAAATCCAGCAGTAGAAGCTGCTGCAGTTTGCCAAGCTGATCCTGAATAAACCTGTAATGTACTTGAAACTGTATTAAAATATAAATCACCTGCAGTTAAAGGATCACCATCATTATCTAAAGCTGGATTACTTGCAAAAGCACCAAGATAAACATCATCAAAGTTATCTAATAATGTAGCTGCTGAAGCTGCAGAAGAAGCTGCGGCTGTAGCACTATTAGAAGCATTAGTTGCTTGAGTTGTTGCAGTAGATGCTGAGTTAGCTGCATTAGTTGCTTGTGTAGTTGCAGTAGATGCAGAACTTGCGGCAGCACTAGCACTTGCGGCTGCGGCAGTAGCTGAAGTTGTAGCTGAAGCTGCATCAACAATTAATTCATAAAAAGCAGAATTGGCATTTGTTGTTAGAGGTTGTGCTCCAGAAGATGTGTGTGCAGTATCAACAATAAATATATTATTAGTAGATGTATCTTTAACTAAATCTCTTGGTACATAAGCTGTGGCTGATGACCAATTACCTTTAAATGTTCCAAGTTCTTGAGTAACACTTATTTCTCCTGAAGAATCAAATGCTAAAACTTTACTAGCTCTTGAGGCAGCGGCTACTGTAAACTCAGTAGATGTCATTGTGTTTGTTTTAGATAATTTAATAGATCGATTGATCTCTTCTTGCATTTGTTGAATAGTCATGGTAGCACGATCCAAACCCTCTTCGTGTGTCTCCGCTGGGAATGGATCATTAGCGATATAATCTATCGCTTGAGTTTGCGGGACATTTCTAATTAAAACAACTGTTTCGCCTGTGGCTGGAGCAGTTACAAAAGTGACTGAACCACCATTAGCATCTCCTGCACCTGATACAGTATAGTGAGTTGTTATTGTCTTTGTAGTCTCAGTACCTGTTGAAGAACGAATAATAACTTGAATGTCAGAGTTCTCAAATATTTTAAATGTATAGGCAAATACTGTAGTAGAGCTATTACCTGAGTATGAATTTTTTACTGTAGTTGAAGATATTGTCATATTATTATCTCTATATATTTATTTTACTGTCTAGGCAATAATTCTTTTGGTCCTTCTTTTATATCATAAATAGATTTTCTAAAGCCATATTTATCTATTCTAGCATTTTGAATAGCTTCTGCAACATCAGGATATTCTTCTAACATATCTTGTTTTGCCTTATTTTTATAAGCTTGAAATATTGATTTTAATATTATTTCTTTACCACCATCATAATTTTCATTACCCTCTTGTCTTCTTAAATAAGAAATTGAATTAATAGTTTGTTCTAAATTTTCTTTAAGAGTTAAACCACTAATAGTTGTTTTTCCTATTTTGCTAATCCAATAATTGTGAGCAGATACATTATTTTTTTTATAATCAAGTAAATTAACTATTTTTAATTCTTTTTCATTAGGTTCTGTAATTGCTTTTATTTTTAATCTAGCAAGTTCTAATCGTACAGGATCTTCTTTTACTTCTGATTTTTTTCCAACTAAAATAGTTCCTTGGGTTACAGACATATAACCATCAGGATTAAAGTATACTGAAGCAACAGTTCTTTTAATAGGTTCACCAGTAAGCAAATCTAATCTTGGTTCAAGACTTTTTGTTTTATCAATGAAGGGTGTTTTTTTAATAATTTCATCAACAAAATCTCTTGTTTTTAATATTTCTTGATCTGGTTCTATTATTCCTGGAATACCTTGACCTAGCAATGCTTGATAAGGTATTGCATTTCCTACTTGTTTTCCAAAATATTTCATCAAAGTTTCTGGTGTTAAATTTTCTGCTAAATCAAACATCTCAGCAGTTCCACGAAGATAGGATTTATTACCAGCAGATTTTATTGCAGATAAAACAGCTACAGTAAACATATTTTGTTTTTGTTCATCATCAATATTGTCTTGATTTTCTGCTATGTCTGCCACAATGCCTAAAATATAAAAACGAGGATCATTACGATTATATTGTAAATAAGTAATAGTACCATCTGGATTTTTTCGAGCAATAGAATAAGGTTGCCAACCATTTTGCAACCATAAATTTTTTACATTATAATCTGTAGGACCAGCACCTGTTATTCTACGATAAACATTTCCTTTGCTATCAGTAATATCTAAATTAGCTAAATGAAAAGCATAAATAGTAGCAGAAAAACCAAATAATTGTCTTCCTAATAAATCTGCTCTAGCTCTTCTATCTCCTGTTCTCCAAGCAAGTTTCATTGGATTTATTATGTCTCGCATTGGTTTAGAAAATATTCCAAGTACAGGAATACGAGTTTCAACGTGTCTCCAAAGATTAGTAGGTGTTCTGACAAATGGAGCTAAAAACCTTAAAATAGAATTTTTCTCTAAAAAAGATTGTACCCCTAAACCAATGTTTAAAAGTCTTCCATCATTTAAATTATTTGTAAAAGTTCCAACTCTTGCAGATTCTAAAGATCTTGCAGCAATATCATTTTCTTTAACATTGGCTCTTCCATTTTTATCAAAACCATTTTTAAATATTTTATCTATATTATCTTTTGCTTCTTTTGTTCCTAATTTAAAAGCAAGTTCTAAAGTATTATCAATAGCTTCAGAATATAATCTTCCACGATAAATAATTTGTTTAAATAATTCATCTGTACCCATTAGTATTCTTGTTGGAAATTCAGAAATTCTACCTATCCAGTCTATAGCAGTTCCTGCTTTTCCATCAAAACCAAGATTAGAACCACTAATAGGTCTAACTGCTTTACCATTAATAATTTGTAAATTCTCTTGAGTTCTAACCATTGGATCAAGAACAGCATCTCCTTGTCTGAATGCAATACCAACAGCTCTTATAGTATCTCTCATAGTATGAACCATTCCTATATATTGAGAAAAACCACTTTTTATTGTTTGTATATCACCTCTTATTGCAGCTCCGCTTATAGTTTCTAATGGTTTTAAAAATACTTCATAAGCACTACCAAGAGTATTAACAATAAAAGTTGGTGTTCCAGATAAAATAGAATTTATGTATAAAGAGTTAAATACTTCTATTGCTTTAGCCAATCTTGATTTTGTTACTTCATTAATAACATCATCTGGGTTCATTTCTTTTATTTTTTTAGCCATTACTGCAGGATTGGCATCAAAATTTTTAAATATGCTTGCAACTTTATCTATATCAAATACCTTACCTTCTGCCGCAGGTACTTTAATTCTTCCTGCTTGAGTTGTTCTTGCAGCACCTCTGATTTGATTTTTTAATGAAACAAAAGTTTCTTGAATAACTTTTGTTCTTAAAGCTAAATCTTCTTTAGCCTGTTGAGACCATTTTGTAACATCCTCTCCAAATTCATCTAAGTATTTTACAGAGTTTTTTTGAAAATCAAGTGCTAGTTTTTGCAATATAGATTTACTAGTAAGCATCCTAACTGTAGTTTCTTTTGCTCTAACTCCTTCTTTGGTAATAGATTTTAAAACTTCTTTTTGATTTCTTCCAGCAGTCATTGCAAGTTCTAATGCAACTTCATTAGCAAGAACATCATTTTCTAAAAATTCTTTTGTTACATCATCAAAACCATTATCAACTATATTATCAATAGTTCTTAAAACTTGTTCACCACTTTTAAATGATTTAGTATTTATAACTTTTCTAATCCAAAGTTCTGAATCTTGTTTAGCAGTTTCTTTTGATTTTGTTATAATTTTTAATGCTTCTTTAGAATTAATTCCTTGATCACCTTCTAAAGCAAATTTTCTAACTGCCTTTGTTTTCTTACCATTACTTGTATCATCAATAACTTTTGCTACTTCTTGTTGAATTTTTGCTCGTTCATCTAAATTTTTAACACCTCTCATTTTTTTGTAACCTTTGATTCCATAAAAAACAGATTCAAAAATTCCACCAAGAGCCATACCTTCTAAAACATTTTTTAATCTACCTTCCATTTCAGAATCACTTTCGTCTGTTGCAAGATATTGAGTAACAGCATTGTTTAATAAAGGAGAATCAAATTGAACTAGCATATCTGATAATCTACCTTCATTAGGATCAAACACAGTAAGATCAGCAACTGCTCCAGCTGATAATCCTCTTAAAGATGTTTTAATTAAACTACCAGAAAGACCTGCTCCTTTTAAAAATTTAGCAGGTCCAGCAAAGCCAGTAATAAATCTTGATACTCCTTCTGTCATATTTCCAGCTAAAGTTTCTGGTTTATGAAATACGGGTAATTGTCTTTTTTTAGAATATTCTTCTGATTTCCATTTAGAAGGTGGAATATATTTTGGTATAAAATCTTGAAAAGATAATTTTCCATCTTTATCTCCAAACTCAAATCCACCAAGTGAAACTATATTTTCATCTAAAAAATCTCCTTGTTCTTCTACCGCATTGACTACACCTTGAGGTATAGATAAAAACATATCTTGAGCAATATTCCAATAACTAGGATCTTCTTGGGTAGGATTTTTTACTAAACCAAAATTTACTGGTTCTATTTTTATAGTTTCTTTATTACTTTGACCAAGAAGTTCTAAAACTTTTGGAGAAAATTCAGAAGACATATTATTGTCCTGTAACAGTTGGTCTTATTTGAGATGCTAATATAGGAAGATACTCATTAATAAAAGATGTAACATCTCCAATTTCATTTCCATCTTTATCTGTTGTAATAAACTTTTGTTGTTTTGCTCTAGTTTCGTATTGTTTTAATATTAATGGGTCTAAATTTCCTTCTTGTAATAATTTTATATCATTAATAATTTTTTGATATTCTCCTTCAATATCAAATCTATTTTGGTCTAGTATTCTATTTTGATTTTTAAGTGTGTTTTCATCTTCATAAATATTTTGCAAAGTATATACCAGCTCTCTAGCAAATTGTTTTTTTTCTGTTAAAGTAGCATTGGGATTTGTAGATAAATAATTTTTAATTCTTTCTTTATATTGAGATTCTATTTCTGCACCAGCAATTTCATCAACTAATGCTGGAGGTAAACCTAAACCTTTATCAGTTATGCTTTTTGTTAAACCTCTTATTAAGTCACTAGAATAATCAAAAAATGCTTTATTGTTTCCTTGTTGTTGTAATAAACTTTCATGTGTATTTTGTTCAGTTAATACTTTTTGTTTTAAAGAATTTATTTTAGTAGACAATAATAAATTATTTACTTTATATCCATTAGATCTTTGAAATGTTTCTAATTCATTAGTTAATTCTAATGCTCTATCGTAATTAGAATTAGGATCTCCTGTAATAGTTAAATTAGATATTTTATCAAGATAAGCATTATATACTCCAGAGCCAAAATCTTCATTACTCAAAAATTTAGTTCCATTTAAACTGTCATCTAAATTTTTTATTTGTTCTACTCCATTAACTAAACCAGCTAATTGGTTTATATCTGCTAATAAAAAATCTCTATCAACAGCCTCTAATTTTTTATCTAATACATTTTGTGGAAAATCAAAATCTTGAGCAAATTGTTTAATCTTATCTTTAGTTTGTGTTTTATATTTAACTTTTAATATAGGATTATCTGATGTTGCATATTTTGCAGATAAAGAATTAATTTCATTATTTATTGTTAGCAAACTATCTTTTTCTAATGCTTTATAAGAATTGTTTTTAATATTATAAATATATTCAGAATATTCTAAATCTAAATTTTGTTGTATTCTTTTTTTTACTCTTGAGTTAGTAATAGTTCCTAGTTGTTGATTAAGATAATTATTATATTTTTTTTTAAAATTATTAATTGCATTATCTTCATTAATATTTTCTTTTTCAGATTCTATGTATTTATCTAATTCACCCTTAACTTCAAAAACTTTTTTAGCTGATTCAATTTTTTCTGCTGTGTCTCTATTTTTTAAAGTATAATTTGTTAAATCTTGTAATGCAGGAATAAATGATGCAGCTAGACTATCGGTTGGAGAAATTTTAATATCAGTTAAAACTCCAGTTGGTTCTGCTGTTATTCTTGTTTTAGATTCAAAAGTTGGGATTTTAGGCATAATAATAAAATTTATTCATATGTTTTTAGTAAAGTTGTTCCTGCTTG
>SXGS01689046.1_pt1 | contig 12790 bp, 9 predicted proteins | sample 3174681 | NCBI WGS metagenome assembly SXGS01 (sample SAMN11356861, study PRJNA531348) | freshwater metagenome | isolation source: freshwater sample F1-80 | place: China: Fuxian Lake, Yuxi | collected 2017-12-25
CCACCGCCGCCCTGCCCTTCACCGAAGCTGAAGGCGGAGACACCCTGAATGCCTTGAACGAAGGTGTTCGGATCAATCTTGAAATACTTGGTGTGCAGCGCTGGCAACTCCGCGCTACGGAGGGAGAAGACAATCGCGTATTCCTCAACGGAGTACTTAATGGGCCGATCCGCGACCTTCACCAGCGCATCCAATGCCTGGCGCAGCGTGAGATCATTCAGCGGAGGAATGATGCGGATGCTGGTCTGAGCGATGTCCACATCCCCGCCTTCCGGAGCCGCAGCCGGTGTCGGAAGGTTGGTGGTCGGATCAATCGTGGGCGGCGGCGGTGCCACGGGATCCACATGCGAGTTGACGATGAAATTGACGCCCTTCTTGTTGTCGATGTCGCGAGCACGTGCATCTCCGCTCAGTTTGATGAGCACGTCTTGCAACGGAAGGTTGTCGAACTCGAGACGATCGATGCGAATCGAGTCGAGCTTGTTGTAGATGATCTGCCGGCCGCGGCCGGTGTGAACCATGTTGGTCCGCGCATAGCGGTTCGGAACCGGAAGCTCTCGCTTGACGCCACCTTCCCACGCTTTTTCCACTTCGAGAATCTGCTGACGCCGGCCCTGTTCTCCGCGCGAATTGGCAATGCGAGAACGTTGATCCAGGACGAGTTCGAGGTAGTAGCTCGCAGCGCGGTTGGAAGGATCCATCTTCTGCGCCTGACGGAGCTTGTTCTCCGCCTCGTCGAGGCGGCCGGATTCGTAGTAGAGCTTTCCGTCTTGGACCAACGTCGCGGCGTTGACCCGGTTGGTGTAAACATCGGGCAACGTGGAGAGCGCTTCTTCACTCGGACGACGACCGGCATTCGCGGCGAGTTGTTCCTTGTTGGCCTTGCTCAACTGTTGAATCTGCTCGTTCTTCGGATCTTCCTTGAGGATGCGCGCATACTGATTGTCGGCACCGGCGAAATCTCCGAGACGCTGTGCCTGTTCAGCAAGCTGCACACGCGCGGCGATGAACCCGCCCAGCGCCTGACGGTGCTGCGCATCCACCCCGGTGGTGATGTTCTTGGCCAGCTCCAGACAGTCCGTGTAACCCTGCGCGGCTTCCAATGCTGCACCTTTCTTCTCCGCCGCCTGCGCATCCGCAAGTTTGCGATCGAGTTCGATGCGCATCGCCTGGCGGCGCGCAGCTACTTCAGTGGCAAATTGAACGTCGGAATTTTGGGCGTGAAGCTGCCCCGGGCAGGAAAGCGCCAGAGCAAGGCAAAGTAATGGGAGTGCGGCTTTGTTCATGGGTAAAAATTAAAAATCCAATCGGGAGAATCAGCCATCATGGCGGGGCCATTTGATCGATGGTGTATCGCTTTCCGTTTGAGTCGTCGGACAATACAACTCTGTTCGCGGCGATGTCCACGACTTTGTAGGTCTCGCCCTCGATGTCCACCACGGTGTCGCGACCCGCTGTCAACGGCAGGCGCAGGCGTTGATAAGTGCGCCCACTCGGCATGTATTTCAGCTCCGCTTCGTAGCCAACGGTCTTCACGAAATGCTTCCCGGGCGCGAAAGAAATCTTCTCATTGCCGAATCGCGGCAAGGTGGCAACAAATTCGGTCGGAGCTTCCGCTGGCCCCTTCACTTCAGTGACCACAAACACTTGCGTGTTGGTGTTGCCCGGCGTGACGTACTGCGACTTGCGGCGCAATGTCGCCACGGTCTCCACCTCGTTCGTGAAGAGGATGTGATAGCCGCTGACTTCCGTGCCGCTCATCGCCGCCTGCGCGAACGCGACGCTCAGTTGAAGCGGAATGACGGATACAATGCGCATGGCAGCCGGGCCGACTTCCGTGCCGGACTGAACCTTGATGGGTTGCGCGCCACGGACAGATTGCCATTTGACCGGGTTGAAGAGGTTATGTTTCCCGGAAAAATTCAAAGCCGGACGATTCGTCGCAGCTTTCATCGCCGTTTCGAATGGAGCGAGATCGACAGGCGCGATCGGCTTCCCGGCCTTTTGGATCGATTCCTGAGTCATCTGCTGAACCTTTTCGCGCTCGTCCTGACTGGCCTGATAGAGCATCCAAACCCCCACCGCCAGAAGGATCAACACACCCACGAGAATGGCTTTCTCGTAGTTTTGGCGGCACACTTGGCCGAGTTTTTTGATCTGCTCCATACGTTACTTGGCGGGAAGCGCTTTGATGGCGTGAATGCTCAGGGTGACTTTCAGGCGCTTCTCGCGCAGGAGGAAAACAGGCTTCTCGCCCACCGCAGGCTTGGCAGATGCCGCATTGGCAGCGGCGGTGCCACCCGGGCGATTTCGGTTCGGGGGCGGAGTGGTGGCCGCATTGCGCTGGCCGGGAACGGGCATCACCGTCGGAGCGTTCGTGCTCGTGTCAACACCCGGCTCGACAGCCACGGACTTGACAACAAAACCGTGCGGAGATGCAGCCAGTCCTTCAAGCACTCCCGCCAACTCCGCACTCAAGCAGCCGAAGGTGAATTCATACGGGCTGGCCACAGTGCTGGTCGCAAGATTGGTCTGCACCTTGAGGGTCAGGTAATCGCTGGCTGACGTGCTCAAATCGTCGTCACGGGAAACCCGCGCGCGGCGAATATTGTAAATGGGATCGACATTCGCATTGAACAAAATGCGGCAGATGGCCTGCACTTCCGCCAGTTGTTCAGGGATCGCCGGGACCGTTCCGTCCTGAAAGCTGGTCTTGGGCTTTTGCGTCTCGAAAGAAAACCCGTAGCCCGGCCCAGGGACCCCGATTCGAGCCGCCGAAGCGGTGCGGTGCAACTCGGCAATCGTGCGGTCGAGGTACCGACGAAGCTCGATTGAACCCGTAACTTTCTCCGCAGGCACGGGCGTAAAGAAGCGATGAAGGGTCCCAACGGACGCACGAAGCTTCTCAGCTTCTTTCTTGGCGATCCCGACGTTGGCCTCGCTCGGAAAAGGGATCTGTTTTTGCAGTCGATCGAGCTCAGTCCGGTTGGCCTCCAACTGCTCCTCGATGGATTTGTTCCGCTGCTGCGCGCTGATGAAGTAGAAAATGCCTCCCGCAAGAAGCAGCACGGCAATCAGACCGCCAACGGCCAGAAACAGGTTTCGTTTAATCCAAAGCATGTTCAGGTCGTCAGTTGCCCAATTTGATCGGCTTGGCCAGCTTCACCGACAGTTGGAAGGTGAAGGTCATGTTCGTCGTGTCGCCACCCGGGATGTCACCAATAATCTTCGTGCCGTCGGCGACGAAGTCATTGGTCCGGCTCCGCAACTCCTCCGCGAGTGACTCCGCCAAGACCGTGTTCGCATCGGATTTGACCGAGGTAAGATTCACGCTCCGGCAGACCAGAGTCACTGTGTCAGTCTGGTTGGTGTCTCCGCCAGCGGCAGCCAAACGTCCGGCACCAGCGCCGCGCTTACCTCCGCCTGTCAGGGCACCTCCGCCGGGGTTTGCTGTGGCTGGTTCAGCAGGAGAAAGGGGAGACAGTGGCGCAGCCGGCCCGGAGACGAGGAAACCCGGCGGCGTTCCTGGGATCATCTTCTCAATCCAGACACCCGTCTTGGTGTTGAACTCCTTCTCTTTCTTCTCCTCCACCGCGATCAAAGCGTCGCGGAAGGTGGTCATCAAAGAACTCCAATACACACGCTGATCCATCCACTCGAAGTAATTGTCCGCCTCACCTTGAATTTTCTTCAAAGCCGTCACGGCATCGCGGGTTCGTTGGTCGAACTGCTTCAGGCTGGTGACCTTGGGCTCGAGCTTCTCCAACGCACTCTGCTTTTCCGCCGCCACTCGGTCATAAAACCACCCGAAGGCGAAGACAATCAGGATCAAACAGAACACCGACGCGACCAAGTATGGCTTCTTTTGGTTGAACTCCTGCCGCTTGAGCGAGCTCTTCGGCATCAGGTTCATTTCCACCGGGCATTGGGCGAGATTGCGAAGGCCCAACCCAACAGCTTCACCCAATGAATGCGCCACTTTCGCAAGCTCTTCACGCGACAACGAGTCGTCGATTTGGAGATTGCGGAGCGGATTGAAGTATTCAACCGGCAAATTCAGCTTCTCCGAGAAGAACTGCGCCGTGTAGGCCATGCTCGTCGCGCCACCGGACAGGAATAATCGCTCCGGAGGTGAACCGCCCTGGTTCGTGCGATAGAACTGAATGGTCTGGTTGACCTGAATGTGCAGTCGTGTCAGCACCTGCCGCGCAATCTTGGAGATCGCCGCCTGATGCGGGCTTTCGGGCTCTTCGTAGGCACCACCAAGGCTGACAAAACCTTCCTCAACCTTCAATCGCTCGGCTTCGTCGTATCCGAGTTTCGATTCCTTCGCGAAATCCAGCGTGATCGCGTTTGCACCAATGTTGATGCCGCGGGAATAGACGTTACCCTTCTCGAAAAACAGGAGGTTGCTGGTCTTCGCCCCGATATCCAGGAGCATCGTGCAGCCTTCCAAGTCGCCGTAGTTGTAACGGAACGCGTTGCACAATGCCGCCGGCGAGACATCCACCAACTGCAACCGCATTCCCGCCTTTTCCGAAGTGCGGAAGAGACTTTCCACCACGTCCGATTTGATGGCGACGAGGAGGACTTCCAGCTCGCCGCTCGGCGCAGCGCCCAAGATTTGGTAATCCCAGACGACTTCTTCCAAGGGAAACGGCACGTTCTGCTGCGCCTCGTATTGGATGATCTGGGTGACCTTGGAGGTATCGACGGGCGGGAGTTTGACGAATTTTGAAAAGGTATGGTAGCCCGGCGCGCAAACGTTGACGTTGCGGGACTCGTAGCTCTTTTCTGCCAGCGCTTCCAGCAACGCCCTGAGCATCGCCGCCTCGCGCGTGGCTTCCTGAGCACCATCCTGCCCGAGGGATTTGAAACCGTATTGCCGGAGGGAAAGCCCGCCAGCCTCGGTCAACTCGAATTCCGCGAGCTTCAGGTTGGTGGCGCCGAAGTCAGCCACCAAAAATGATTTCTTGTTCAGCATTCTTGCGTTTCCGTGCGGTACAAAAAAATGTCCGCCCCATCAAACGACAACAAGCCCCCGCTAGGCCGTTGTCTGGTTACGGAAAGACCGTGGTGATTAATGGAAACGTTTTCCTCGGTCAAACAGAAAACATTCCCGCGCTCTGGGAATGCGATGACCATAGCGGATGCCGCGAGGAATGCATCTGAAAATTTTTCCGAACGAGAACCGCGCCGGAATATTGGCCTTCATGAGACACTTCCCACTCCTATTCCCCGCCCCGCCCATCCGCGATGAGTTGCTGAACCTTTCGCACTTGGTCGGCGTTGATAGCGGTGATCTCGTCGTTCTTCTGCTCCCGGGTCAACGTCGTGTCATTGAGAATCTTCTGCCGCTGCGCCTCGCTGTTCTTCAACTGCCGGTAAATCGGCATGATGATCCGCGCGGCGGCCCCGTACTGCGTCGCGGTGCTCTGGGCCTGGCGATAAAGCGGATCCTTCAGCACAAGATAATCTTTGAAACGCGCCGCTCCGAGAGCCTCGCGGATGGCGGCTTCCCGTTGGGCGACATGCCGCTCGCGCTGCTGCGGGCTCAACGCGTCGAGCATGCCGAACTCAAGCTGCATCTGGTGATCCATTGGATCAGTCGCGCGCAGGATTTTACGGAACTCATCAGGCGTCGTTTCCAAGCCACGCAATTCCTCGCGCAGGCTCGACCCGTTCTGCGAATAGCGCAGGAGAAATTCCTCCATGCCTTCAGCAGTGAGCACGCGCCGGAGGTCTGCCCGCGTCTGCTCACGCATCTTCGCCGTCTCAACCGCATTGGGCGTCTGGCCGTCGTTGAAGCGCGCCCATTGGGCGTTCTGCGAGCGGTCCACGGAACGGGCGGCAATCTCCTGCACGGCGTTGTGAACTTCCGGCGGGAGGTTTCCCAGCACCGGACCGGTGAGTTGGATGTGACCCCAGAGCAAGCCCTCGCCGCGCTCAGATTCAGTGGCGGACTCGCCGAGGTATTTCGTGATCAGGCTCCGGCGTTCGTCTTCGAGGCTGCGGCCTTTCTCCTGCAACGTCCCCGGCGTCCGGATTTCCTGATCGGATCGCCACCATTTCATGTCAAGGGCAACGGCTTCCTTGAGGCGCTTGCGGGAGAAAAGTTCGTTGATGTCGGAAAGAACGATGTAACGAACCTTCTCCTCGGGACAACCGACGGCTCGCAGGCTGTCGAGATACGTGCGGTAGGTGTTCGTGCCGGTGAGTTCATCCGATTGCAACTGCTCCCACGTGATGCGGCGTTCGGAGAGCTTCAAGCCCGTGGAGATACTGTTGGTCGGCGCGGTGGCGGCAACAGCCTCGGCCGCGACGGTGTTGGAAACGGACGCCGCGTTCGTCAACACAGGCTCAGGTGCCGGCGTCAATTGAGTGGCCACTGTCCGCACCACGACGCTGGTGCGCGGCAGCATGACCGGGAAGTTCGTGGTCATGAATCCCGGCTGGCTGCCGCCGCTGGACAGGAACAGATACGCCACGAAACACAGAGCCAGCGCGCCATTCAGCGCCACGAACAAACGAATCAAGTCCCGGTCGCGCATAGTCTCGTCAACGTCAGCTCTGGCTTAACCGTTGTTTAGGCGCGTCCCCCAGCATCAGATGGGCTTCCGCCAGAATTGCCGGGATGCGCTGGGCGAACGGGCTCCTGCCCAGGAGCGGCCCGAGCGCGGCCTGCGCGACATTCGCTGCGTTCTCACCGGGGAACCAGTGGTCCGCCTGGCCGAGCAGGTTGTAACGCATCTTGCCCCACGCGACGAGGTCGAGCGACTTGGCATAGGTCCACAGGCGGAGAATCTCGACGACGTTGATTTGTCCCGGCACCTCGACGTATTCGGGCAGACCCTCGAACCAGCGCCGGCACCAGTCCTCACCGAGGACGGCCAGCATCTCCGCGCGCAGCCGCGCTTCGATCGGAGCAATGACCTGCGCTGCGTTCTCGTAATGGTCGAGCGCACGGATGTGCTCATCGAAATCTGACGGGCGCGCCGCGCCACAACTGAGGGTGTGAACTTCCGGCCGCGCGAGGCAGTAGAGGTCATTGAACTGCATTGGCGTGAGCGGCGCGCACAACTCGACGAGCTTCGGCGGCGGTTCGTAGAGCTTTCCACCCTTGTCGTTCGGGCTGATGATGAACACGCCCATGTCACGCGCGTGCGCGGCCTCAATGCAGCGCCAGTTCAGATCGTTGACGAAATACCAGTGGACGTTCACGTAATCGAAAGCGTCGCTCGTGACGGCGTCCATGATGACGTCCGGCGTCGCGTGCGTGCTGAAGCCGACATGCCGGACCCGCCCTTCGCGCTGAAGTTTTCGCGCAGCGTCCACGCAGCCGCCCTTGCGCAGCGACCAGTCCAGAAACTGCCGGTTGTTGATGCCGTGAAGTGACAGCAGATCCACATGATCGAGCCCCATATACTTCATCGAAGTCTCGAACGTGTTCAGGAAATCCTCCGCTCGCGCCATCGGAGCAACCTTCGTCTGCACGATCATTTTTTCCCGTGGCAATGTCGGGAGAATGCGCCCGAGCTGCATCTCCGAGCTGCCGTAGCCTCGGGCGGTCTCGATGTGGTTGATGCCGAGTTCGAGCGAGCGGCGGATGGTGGCTTCGAGGTTGTCCTGATTCGCGGCGGGAATGTCCTGCGGCGGGACATCCTGCCACTTGAACTGGTAGCGCATGCCGCCGCACGAGAAGACGGGCATCTGCAGGCCAGTGCGGCCAAACCTTCGGTATTTCATCGCCGAGGTTATCGCACGCACGCGGGTGGCGAGGCAACACCGGAGCCTGCGCACCAAAGGATCATTCCCGCAGATTCAGAATGCGGCACATGGAATCACAATCGGCATCCTCGTCGAATCGGCGGGAGCTTCCCGGCCTGCGCCCGCACTTGGCAACCATCCTGCAACCCTGCCGCCATCGCAAGCCGCTGCCCGAACGTCCGGGTGCCTGCTTACTCGCAACCATGAACATGCTGATTCACGTCCTTCGCCTTCTTCCGGTCCTCTGTTTCCTTTGCGCCAGCGCGCCGGCGGTGCGCGCCGAAAGCCCCGCCCCACGTCCGTATGAACCCAGCTTCGAGACGCTTTCCAAGATCACCCAGGAGCTTCACCAGGCGCTGGACGACAAACGCCGCCGCCTTGTCAGCCCCGATCCCCAGGTGCTCACCGCAGCCAAAGGATTCTTCCTCACACCAGTGAGCGGCGAAGGAAGCGCGCCAAACGCAGTCGCCGTTTCGCCAACGTTTGTCGCAGGGTTGAACCAACTCGCCCACGCGCGGGCGCTGGAACCCGCAACGAGCGGATACTTCGCGCAGTACACGCTCGCGCTGCCGAAGGACGCCACGCAGCCCTGGGAATCGGTCGGCCGAACCTTGCCTGCAGAGCATGCGTGGAGCTTCGATGTCATGAACCATCAGGCTAGCCTCTTCAATCAGATGGCTGGAACACTGATCGCGATTCAAATGGCCCACCACTACCTCGGGCACGCTAAGAAGCTTCCGGCCGGTGCGGCTGACGGAGCGAACCCGACTCCCACGATCGCCGAGCGCGTGAGCGAGAAGGAATGGCGCGAGGCCGTGCTCAAGGGCGCGAAGAACGCGCTGGACTGCGGGTTGGGCACGGAAGGATTCCGCGCGCTGCTCGGAGCTGCAGGAATGTCATCGTCACGCGCGACCTGGAGCGCGTGCATCGTGCATCCCAAAGCTGACCTCACGAAGCTCAGTCGCGAGTTGGAGAAGCTGGAGAAGGACTTTTTCCTGGTCGGAGAGTGAGGCGGCAGTTCGGCCTGTCCGGGCAGAAAAAAGCGCGGCCAACCGGCCGCGCTTTGTGCTTTGAAATTCCAGGGCTGGGACGGCGGTTACTTCAAGCCCTTGAGCTTGCCGATCCACGCCTTGGGGCCGCCTTCCATGTAGCCGACCTGACGCCAGGCTACTTTACCTTCGCTGTCGAGCACCACGATGGTCGGGAAGCCCTGGGCCTTGTATTCGCTCTTTAGTGCCTCGTTGGCTTTCTTCAGCGCGTCGGATTGTTTCTTGGCGCTGGGGAAATCGAGTTCCACGAGCACCAGGTTCTCCTTGGCGAACGTTTCCCACTCAGGCGTGGCGAAGACTTCCTTGTGCAGCTTCTTGCACCAACCGCACCAGTCGGAACCGGTGAAATTCATGACAACGAGCTTCTTCTCCTTCTTCGCCTTGGCCTGGGCGGCGGGAAGGTCGGTGGTCCAGGCGGACTCGGCGGCGTTCAAAGTGGCCGCGAGCATCAGGGCGGCGAGCGTGGTTAGGATGGATTTCATGGATGGAACGATGGTTTGGTGATTCGTTGTTTGACTGGTTCAGCCGCTCAGTTATCGGCTCAAGCTGGGGAGTTGGACGGCGGCCGGGTCGGAATCTTCACTCCAAACCAACGCACCCCGGACGATGGTGGCCACGGGCTTGCCCTTCATCCGCCAGCCGTGGAACGGGCTGTTCTTGGACTTGCTCGCGGATTCCTCGCGGCGATACGTCCACTCGCGATCCGGGTCCAGCACCGTGACATCCGCATCCGCGCCGATGCTCAACGAGCCTTTTCTCATCCGGAGAATCCGCGCCGGCGCGACGGTGAACTTGGCGATGACATCGGCGAGGCTGAGGCGTTTCGCGTGGTAAAGCTGCATCAGGCTCAAGGCCAGTTCCGTCTCCAGGCCCGTGATGCCGAAGGGCGCGTAGTCGAACTCGACCTCCTTCTCGTAGTCGCAATGAGGCGCGTGATCGCTGCACAACACCTCGATGGTGCCATCCACCAATCCGGCAATGATCGCATCCCGATCCCGCGCCGAACGCAGCGGCGGGTTCATTTTGAAATTCGTGTCATACACCGGCCACGAGGGCAGTTCGGCGTCCGGCACGCCGGGGTTGAAAATACCGCGACCGTCCTGCGCCCAGAACTTCTCACTGCCCGCGATGGCAGCGTCCGTGAGCGTGAAGTGATGCGGGCAGGCTTCGCCCGAGATCGTGACGCCGCGCTTCTTCGCCGCGCGAATCAGCTCCACACTCCGCGCGGTGCTCAGGTGCTGGCAATGGACGTGCGCGCCGGTCAGTTCCGCGAGCAGGATGTTGCGGGCGACGATCATGTCCTCGCCCGTCGCCGGCCAACCGCGAAGGCCCAGCGACGTGCTCCAAATGCCTTCGTGCATCACACCATCGGTCACCAATCCGTAGTCCTGGCAATGATCCATCACCGGCAGGTCGAACATCTTCGCGTACTCCAGCGCGCGCCGCATGAGGTCGTTGTTCTGCACGCAATGACCGTCATCGGTAATCGCGATGACACCCGCCTGTTTGAGCGAGCCAATGGGCGCAAGCTCTTCCCCGGCGATGCCCTTGGTGATGGCGCCCGTGACGAAGACGTTCACAATGCCGTCGCGCGCGGCTTTGTCGCGGATGAGCGCCACGGTGCCAGCGTTATCGATCGACGGGGCCGTGTTCGGCATGCAGACCACCGAAGTAAATCCGCCTCGCGCGGCCGCCCGCGTGCCGGTGGCAATGGTTTCCTTGGCGGACTGCCCGGGCTCGCGCAAGTGAACGTGGAGATCGATCAACCCAGGGCAAACAACCAGCCCGGAGACATCGCGCCGCGTGGTGTCCGCCGACGCGCCCCGAGCGGCGTCCGCGCCCACGGCGGCGATCTTGCAGTCACGGATCAAAACGTCAGCCACGGCGTCAACGCGGTTGGCGGGGTCGATGACGCGCCCGCCAGAAAGGAGCAAGGAACTCATGCGGGGCGGAGCCTACACGCCGGCGAATTGACAAGGCAAGACCGGGCGCCCATAGTGCGCTGCGTCGTGCGGGCGTAGCTCAATGGTAGAGTTCCAGTCTTCCAAACTGGCCACGTGGGTTCGATTCCCATCGCCCGCTCCAACTTCCAAGAGTTGTTGCCCTCCTCCACAGCTCCGTTCGCCCTCATCTCGACGGCAGTCCCTGGACTGCTGGGACATGTCCCGGCTTTGGCTGCACGGTTCACGGAAACAAAACGGCTTCTCATTGTTCGGACGGTGCAGCCAAAGCGTCGTCGTGCCGACGCAGTCCATATTCCCCGTCCACTCCCCACGTCGCATCTGATCCAATTTCACCGTTCGGGTCTAGCTGTCAGCATACCGATGTTCAGCGAAATCAACAAAGGTTGGCCTCCGCGAAGATTTGCCGTTACAACGCGCGGCAACATTCCTGAAGCACATGGCTACTCATCGCATCGGCATCATCGGCGGCAGCGGGCTTTATCACATCGAGGGTTTCACCAAACAGAAATGGGTGAAGGTGAAGACGCCGTTTGGCGCGACTTCGGATGATTTTCTCACAGGCAAGCTGGGCGGGCGCGACGTGGTGTTCCTGCCGCGGCACGGGCGCGGGCATCGCATCCTGCCGTCGGAGCTGAATCATCGCGCGAACATCTGGGCGATGAAGAAGCTGGGCGTGGCGTGGATTCTCAGCGTGAGCGCAGTGGGATCGTTGCAGGAAAGATACCGCCCGTGCGACATCGTGCTTCCGAACCAGTTCGTGGACCGCACGAAGCGCAGTCTGGAGCACACGTTCTTTGGGCGCGGCATCGTGGCACACATCGCGTTTGCCGATCCGATCTGCGAGGAGTTGCGCGTGCTCGTGCTGGAGAGCGCGAGCGCATTGAAGGCGCGGATTCACAATGGCGGCACCTACGTGAACATGGAGGGGCCGGCGTTCAGCACGCGGGCGGAGTCGATGGCGAATCACAAGGCGGGGTTTGATGTCATCGGCATGACGAATCTCGGCGAAGCTAAGTGCGCACGCGAAGCGGAAATCGCCTACACGACGATGGCAATGGTGACGGATTACGACTGCTGGAAAGTCGATGAGGCACACGTCACCGTGGAGATGGTGATCGCGAATCTCCAGAAGAACGCGGCTCAGGCGAAGGCGATTCTCAGCCATGTGATCCCGCGTCTGCCTTCGACGCCGGACTGGCCGTGCCACTCGGCGCTCACCAACGCCATCATGACGGACCGGAAGTTCTGGCCGAAGAAGACGGCGAAGGATCTCGGGCCGATCCTCGCGCGGTATTTGTGAGGCGCTCCGTCTGATTGAGCCACGGATGGGACACTGATTAAACACGGCTGCCGGAATGGTAATCGGATGCTTCGGTCTGTCCTTATCGGTGTTTAATCCGTGTTTCATCCGTGGCTCCAGAATCGTTTTTCCGACTTCACTTGCCCGACTTTCCAGTTGTGCGCGCGGCGTGTGCTTGGTTCCCTCGGGCCATGCCCTTCGTTGAATCCGCACCTTGCCGCCGGCCTTCGCAGTCGAATTGGCTGAACCCAATCGTCATCACCGCCGGCCTGTTCCTGACCGCATCACTTCACGCCGCCGATGCACCCTACGCGCTCCCGAAATCCGACTGGAAACCGCTCTTCAACGGCCGCGATTTGTCGATCTGGGACAAGTTCCTCGCCTCGCCTGACGGCAAAGGGCCGCTCGTGCCAAACGTCGATCCCAAAGGCGTCTTCTCCGTGACGAACGTGGACGGCGCGGCGGCGATTCATGTCACGGGAGAGATCTACGGGTCGATCACGACGCGCGAGGAATTCGAGAACTTTCATTTTCGCGTGCAGTTCAAGTGGGGCGAGAAACGCTGGCCCGCCCGCGGCAAGGTCGCCCGCGACACGGGCATTCTCTATTGCGCCATCGGCGAGCCGAACCCCGGCAGCGGCTGGATGACGAGCGTCGAGAACAACGTCATGGAAAAGGGCGTTGGCCAATGGTGGAGCGTCAACGGCGCG
>SXGS01036305.1_pt1 | contig 12789 bp, 15 predicted proteins | sample 3174681 | NCBI WGS metagenome assembly SXGS01 (sample SAMN11356861, study PRJNA531348) | freshwater metagenome | isolation source: freshwater sample F1-80 | place: China: Fuxian Lake, Yuxi | collected 2017-12-25
GCGGCGGCGTCCATCTTGCGGAGGGCCTGAGCGAACGACTCGGCGTCCGCTTCCACTTCCTCGAACGACAACCCCGCACGCTTGAGGTCACCAATGAAGCTGTCCAGGCGAGCGTCACCGATCTTCGCCGCCATCTCAGGACCGAGCGCATTCGCCAACGCCTCAGCGGCCTTCTCGGACGACTTGAGGTCCGACGCCATTTCGTCAGCGCGCTTCTCGAGCTCGGCAGCGACCCGCTTCGCGGCAGTGCGCGTGTCGTCCAACTCATCCCCGACACCCTTGGCGGCCTTCTTCAGATCGCCCATACCCTTGAGGGCGTTCTTGTTCACCACGTCAATGACGAGTTTGAGCTGTTCGCTAGACGCCATGTTGTTCAGCCTCCGAACGAACGAGACACCAGCTTTCGCCAGGCGTCCTCTGCCAACTGCCCATAGTGGGCGGTCATCAGCGCAACGGCGTCAGACCACGTTCCCTTACCCCCGTGTCCACCAACGCGACGGTTGACGGTTCGGAACTTCTCCTTGCGGGTGCCGTCCTTGCGGACCTTGCCGAACCCGCCGGATCGCTTGTCGCCCGCCTCGTAGGAAGCGCGGCCCGACTCAAGGACGCGCATCGGACCCAAGCCCTTACGCCACGCGCCACGGTTGTTGGCGGGACGAACCGACACCGAGGTGCCCTCAATCTCGTACCGGCCGGTGAGGCTGAATGGCTCCGCACCCGGGTTGCGCTTGGACCGACGCGTCCACCCCGACATGGAGGTGTCCCCGATGTCGCCGCGCACAGCGTCGTCCACGTCGGACTTGAGACCCATGCCCACCGCTGTGAGGATTTCGGTGGTGCCTTCATCCTCGAGCCGACGCGAGAACGTGTCGATCTTGCGGATGAACGGGTCCAGGTCGCCCACGGTCAGAAGGTGCCGTTGGTCAGCGCGCCCGTCACCTGAAGGGATGCGCTGTACTCCACGCGACCACCGACGCCCGTGGTGACCTGGTAGTTCGCGACATACACCGAACCAGCGGTGCGGGCCTGCGACGCCACCGAACCGCCAGGGCCGAAGATGAAGCCCAGCAGCGAACCGGCGTTCTTCGCCGTGGTCAGGTGCGTGTGAATCACCACGTCGTACGGACCCGACATGGAGAGCGTGTCACCGTCCTGCAAGCCGGGGATGAACGCCTTGGACGAGTTGCCGAACGTGGTCACGTCCAGCTGCTCGGTGGACTGCGGCAGACCCAGGTTGTCGGCATAGGCCGAAAGGTTCTGCAACGAGTTCGCCGCGTTCGCGAGATAGAACGCCGAAGTGGTACCGGCCTTGAATGCCATGGGATTCTCCTAGGGGTGAGGGGGTGGGAGATTGGTCCTGGCAGGGACGGTGGAAATCAGCGACGCGAGAAGGTCACGAAACGGGTGCAGCTACCCGTACCGGTCACGTCATCACGCACGCGGAGGTAACGGTTCACGGTGGTGCCCGCTGCGATCTCGAGCCGCTGCGAGGTCGTACCGGTCACGAGCGTGAAGGTGCCGAGGGTGGCCCACACGCTGTCGTTGGTGGAGTGCTCGATGATGACCGAGTTCGACGTGAGGCCGGAGAACGCTGTGACGTGGAGATGCCCGACGCCACCGTTCGCCGTGCTGGCCGAGTTGTCGACGCTCGCACCGTTCGTGTCGGCAGTGATCGCGGTTTCAGGGTCCAGCACCACGCCGGCCTCCACGCCGCCGTCGCACTGGATATCCACAGCAGCAGTCACCACATCGGCGGCGGTGGAGTTCACCGACGCCTGCGACTGGTTGGCGAGGATGTTGAACACTTCATACCCACGCGTGGTGCCACGAGGGCACAGCGTGACGACCTGCGGGGTGCCCTTCCACGTGTTCAGCGTGGCGAACTCGGTAGCCGTAGTGGTGTCGGTGTCCAACAGCAGATCGAGCGACGCCGTGCCGGTGCGCTGGCCGGGAATGAACCGCTTCGACGTGTCCACAAGGGTGGTCACGTCGAGCATGTCGTGATCGTCGTTGAACGTGAACCCGCGCGCGTAGGACGACCACGCAGCGGAACCCACGTACAGACGAGAGTTGAAACTGGCGACGAATGCCATTACCACACCACCTCAATCTGGAACTGGCACGCGAGGTACTCAACCCCGTCGATCCATGTAGCGACTTGGACTTCTCCGCAGTTCGTGACCACCGCGTAATCCACCGTGACCGACCAGTTCGTGCCGTCCTGCACAGTGGCGATCAGCGACCCTTCTCCGGTGAGCTCACACAGCGCATCCAACGCGGCCTCGGACTGCTCGGCGGGGGTGCGAGGTGCGTAGGCGGTGACGGTGAACACGTGCTGCGCCTTGGCCTGCGAGAACACCATGCGGGGGTCAAACGCGGGACGACCGACCTTGAACGAGTACGTGTTCAGTTGGTCCCCGATGTAACCGAGCGGGGTGCCGTTCAGGTTCGCCACGCTCCAACCGGGGATGGTGGACAGCACGTTTGCCAGGTCGGCGCGCACCTCTGCGATGGTCGTCATGCCACCCTCGGCTTGCAGTACCGCTCCACAAGGGCAGCGGCCATCGGGTTCAGGGTGTCACGCACCCGCAGGATGCCGGCCTCGAACGACAGACCGCCAAAGACCGCATCGGACGCTTTGAACAACTGCGTGGCTTGGATGAGACACGCCTTCTCCACGTCGTCGGGAATGGCGGGCCAGCCGAACTTCGCGGTCACCTGCACACCAGGCCGACCGGAGTACGACCGGGGAAACGCCGTGATACCCGAGTCCACCAACCGAATGCAGGTGTACGGCTCCACCGGATGCTTCGCTGCTGCGTTCGTCGGCAGCAGAATGAAGTGGGTGTTCAGCGTCAGCGTGTTCTCAAACGTGCCGTCGTCGTCGTCGTCGGTCTTGACGATCAACCCGGTGGTGGTGGAGATGTCGTCAACGAAACAGGTGTCGGCGTCGTCCGCGTAGTAGGTGCGAACCGACAACGCGGTGTCCTGGTAGAAGAACCGTCCGCCGCAGTAGCCGTCGATCTGCCGTGACGCAGCGTTGAGCGCGATCTCCAACTTGGTGTCGTACGACGTGTCCGCTCCACCGATGTTGTTCTCCGCCTTGAGCTGGGCAAGGGTGGCGTACGCGTTCGTGAGTGCCATCACACCACCTCAATGATTCCTAGGCCCCAACACTCGGGGATGTTCAACCAGCGGAAGCCGGTCTCCGAAATGAACTGCTCCACCGCACGCTTCACCGGGTACACCGGATCCGACGCGGGCGCACCCTCAGGCACGGGAAGTTCGGTGTCGTGCAACACCATCAGCCCGCCCTTCTTCACGAACGACCGATAGCCGCGCAGTTCACGCAGCGTGTGTTCGTAGTGGTGGGAGGTGTCGATGAACACGATGTCCGCTTGGTGCGGGAGTTGAATCTGCACCTCGGGCTTGCAGTCGTCGCCCTGGATGAACGTCCAGTGTGGATACTCACCGATGGCCGGCTTGGCGTCGATGTCCACCGACCACAGGTGCCCGCCTGTCTGCTCGAGCGCATACAGCCAAGCGATGGTGGAGACACCGGTACGGGTGCCCAACTCGATTACCGTCTTTGCGTCCGACTGCTTCACCATGTCCACGAACCGAGGCAGGTGGAGATAGATGTCCGATGGCGTTGCGGCCACCTCGTTGTACCGCTTCTTGAGCGTGGCCGAGTTGATCGCTGCCTGTGCCAGCGATTTGATCTCCGCGACCGCCTTGGTGGTGTCAATGTCGATGCGTTCCGGCACGACGTACGACCACACGTTGCCGAGCACCAACACGTCGTCGTTCGGGTGCAGGACTTCCAGCACCGCTTGACGCACCGGAGGGTGGCCGGCGTCGTCACCGCAGATGATCCCGCCGGGGGACATCAGCGGGAGGATTGCCTTGATGTTGTCGCGTACTTCTTCGTAGGTGTGTTCGGCGTCAATGAAGCACAACGCCACCGGGTCGGAGATGGTGGGCACGAACTCGCGCCACCCCTTCCGCACCGGAATCACATTGCCTGACGTGTAGTGCTTCACGTTCGCGATGAACTGCGCGTGCACGTCACGCTTCGCTGCGAGCTCGGCACTGATCTCGTTGGGGGAGCCCTGCCAGGTGTCAACCGCGATCACCGGGCGTGGACGGATCGCATTCGCCAGGACGCAGGTGGAGCGTCCCTCCCACGAACCGATCTCGACCACGATCCCCGGCACGCCTTCGACCTGACGGCCGAGAGCCGCCAGACGGTCCTGGGAGAGATCATCAAACCATTCCTCAGTGAAGCTCATCGGGGGCGGAACCATTCACTCGGGCAACGACGCTCACGGATGAACGCCGGCCAGGTGTCGTCGACTTCGACAGGAGTCATGCGTCGGCCATCCACGTGGAAGCCTTCGCGCAGGTACAGGTCCTCGGTCAGACCGACGAGGGTGCGTTCCGCAATCTCGGGATGGCAGAAAGACCCGAGCTTCGCCAGCGCCGCCTCTTTGCCGCCGAGCCACGAGAAGTGCCAGCCGGCGTCGGGGATGGGGTTGTTGGCGTTGCGGGTGTTGCGGAGTTTCTGGAACGGCCACTTGCCGAGCGAACCCATCTGCTCGATGGTTGCGGCCACCGTCCCACCCCAGGGGTCAGGGTGGAGCCAGTCCACCGCGAAACAGTGGAGCCGCTGCTCGAACGTGACGAACCCGTTGCGGGGACGCACGTTGCGGACATGCAGCGCACGGCACACCTCGTCCACATCGCCGTGAAGGATGATGTCCGAGGGTTGTAGTTCGCGCTTGGCGTTGATCTGCCGCAGCCCCTCCATCGCGTACTCGCGCTGTGCAAGTTCTCGCGCCCAGGGGTCGGGGTCGTCTGCAAGGGTGGGCATCCCGGTGGCACGGACCACGATCAGCTTGTCCGACCACGCCGAGAAACGGTCAAGGTTCTCGGTGAGGTGGAACGGCTTCGGGTGGTCCTGGTGGTCAACGTCCGCTTCAACGGCGATGAAGAAGTCCACCGCTGGGCTCATCTCCTCAAGACGCATCGTGAGGTGGTCCAGCTCGTTGTTGAACGGGAAGGCGTCGATGATGAGCGGCCTCATGACCAAATGTCCTTCTTGGTCACGCGGTGCTGCTCGATGAGCGGGGCGCGTCGTCGGAAGGCGATCTCGTCCATTTCGGAGAACTCCACGGCTTTCATGTAGGCGGCGTCGGCGTGGCGCAAGTCCTCGCGGCCGTCGTAGCCAGGGTGGTGATGGATGACCACAGAGGCGAGACACGGGGTGAACACGCCACGTGCTTTTGCCAACACCACCATCTCCTTGTCTGTGAAGAAGTGGTAGTACGCCTCGGGGGCCAACAGCCCGGGACCCTCCAGGCTGGAACCCTCCTCAAGCACGTACGAGCGACGCACAAAGAAGTGGTCAGCGTGCGACCCATCCGCAACGCGTGGATTCCGCACCCGACCCGGTTCGGAGTCGTTGGTGCCGATCACGTCGTAACGGGTGGAGAGTTCGCGTGCCGCCTGAATCCAGCCGGGGGTGAACTCCACGTCATCGCCTGCGAGGAACACGAACGACTCGGTGGTGTTGTCGAAGCCCTCGTTGACCTTGGATGCAAACGACGTGCCGCGCTTGGCGGGGAGCCACTTTGCGCCAGCCTTCTCCACCGCCTCGATCTGTGCGGTGTCGTCGGCGTCGAGGATGTAGTACAGGTTCGCCGTGCCGTCGTTGGACCGGGTGAACGACTCCACCAGGCGAGGCACGTTCTGCGGGCGGTTCATGGCTGGCACGAACACCGCCACGTCGTCCATCATCGCCTTGGTGGCAGGGGGACGCAGGTCCAGCGTCGCGAGGTACGGACGCCAGTAGGTGTTGTACACGTGGTCGGCGTCGTACTCGGCGGCGAACTTCACCGCGTCCCCGACCATCCCTTCCAGGTCCGCGTTGTAGGCGTCCTCGAGGCGGTCGGCAATCTCGTGCATGTTCGGAAGCTGGTACCACGAGCGTGAAGCGTCGTCCCACACCATCTGCCCGGTGACCGTCCACCCTGCGCCGACGAGCTCAGGCTGTGCGGTCCAGTTCGTGGTGATGACCGGAACGCCGCACGCCTGCGCCTCGATCAGCGGGACACAGAACCCCTCCCCCAGCGAAGGGGCGAGCAGAACGTCAAACGCCGTGTACATGAGAGCCATCAGGTGCGGCGGGAAGCCGATCATGTAGGCGTACTGGTTGGTGAACCGGATCGACTCGTCGGGGATGCCGCAGAATCGCGCCAACTCCACGAGGTTCACGCCACCACCCGTGCCGGTCTTTTCGGTGTGCACGTGGAGGATGGCGTTGGGGTGCTTGTTGCGGAACTTGGCGAACGCCTGGAACCCAGCGTCCCACCCCTTCCGCCCCATCGGGTCCTTGTTCATCGCCACCCAACCCACCACGAAGGCGTTCTCGGGAAGGTCGAGGAACTGGCGTGCGTTGACCGTGCGTCCCTCGAGGGTGGCTTCGTAGGTCGGTCGGAACACCTTGGTGTCCACCGCCAGCGGGATGTACGCAGCGTCCAAACCCTCCACTGCGAACTCGCGCTGACCGTGACGGGTCATCGCGATGCAGCGGGCCTTGGAACGCTCAAAGAACTTGAGCACCATTCCCGGCACCGGGTGGTGGTCAACAGGTGCCCACGCCGCCACGTTGAAGTCCTTCAACGCGGGTGACTGCAACGACCACACATCCAGCAGCGGGATGATCCAGCCCTCATCTGCGCCGAAGAACTGCTTGGCGTGAGCGAGAATCACATCGTCACCGGACACCAGGAACCACGACGGGTAGACGGGAACCTTCACGCCCGAGGGGGTGGTGTAGGTGCCCATCCCGCAGCCGGCAGGGTGGCCGTAGGTCGCGGAGATCGCGACGGTGTGGCCGTCCTCCACCAGGCGATCCACGAGCAGCTGGGTTTGGACGCCGTAGCCGGTGGCGACGGTGGCCGAGTTGGAGTGCACGAGAATCTTCACGCGGCACCGTCCCACTGCGCGCGCTGTGTCTGTGCGCCAACGCGTGCTTCATGGGTGAGGGATGCGAGGCGGGTTTCGATCCGCTCGCCCTTCACGGTGAACACGTGGAACGCTTCTGCGTCAGTGGTGACGGACACAACGGTTTCGCCGTCGTGTTCGATCTGTCGCAAGTCCTCGTGGATGTGAGCCTTCGGGATGCGGTGGTAGGGCACCTGGGTTCTCCTTGGCAGGGTGGGCAGGGATCACCGACGCCGGGGTGACGTGCACCCCGGCGTGGCGATTGAGCGGCAGGTAACGCGAACCAGGGACCGGCCATGTTGCGGCGGTCCCTGGTTCGCTCGCCCCTGCCAGGCGATTGGTGTGCGTGATGTGGACTAGATGCGGAGTTGGCACGGGGAGCCGCTTAGGGCGTCCGGTGCGTACATCTCAAGCAGTTCAATCGCCCACGCGATCTTGTCGGCAACGCGTTGGCCGGAAGGCTGGGCCTTTGACCACAGCTCAAGGTTCTCAAGCCGATTGTCGAGGCGGTCGCCGTTGATATGGTGAACGGTTTCCCCTGGGACAAGTTTTCGGCCAAGGTGTATCTCCATGACGTGGCGGTGGTAGCAATACACAACCACTCCATCAACCATCTTGGTGACGTACCCATTTGCCTCAACTCGCTCCTGGCCCTCAAGCCAGTTGCGCCGATTGCGGCGGCGGGTGGCTTCGCCGGGGCTACCGGTGGAACGTACGCGGTAGTAGTGGAGCGAGCAATGCCCGCGGGCTTCGTGAGGTCGAGTACAACCATCAACCGAGCAGAGAAGGATAGGCCGGTCGTTCCTGGTGGAGCTCGCTGACCCCACAGAGCCAGTCTTCTTGAGGCGCTTGTAGTGCATGGAGCAAAGCCCGCGGGCTAGCGGAGTTCGGTCGCACCCATCAACTGAGCAAGTGCCCGATCGCTTGGGTCGGGACTGGTTGTAGTGCGTCTTGCATAGCCCCTTGGCGCTGTGCCGGTTTTCGCAACCATCAACAGCGCAGGTACGCTTGGCAGTGGTCATTCAGTCCTCCAGAGACTGTTTGGCTGGGGCCGGGGTGCGGAAACACCCCGGCCCAACCATTGTACCAGGTCAGTGACCGTCAACCAGTGACACAACAACTGTGTCAAACTGTGTCAAACGTTCTGGACCAAAGTGTTCAGGTACCCGACCTGCCTATGGTTGCCACCAATTCGCCAGCGACCACGGTAACCAACTTCATCAGTGTCGAAGTACCGCTCGCTGCTGGCGTCGATGACCGGGTTGCCCACGGTCCTGATCACGTACTGGCTAAAGTCGCCGTACGTGGCAAGGATTGCGTTCGAGCCGGCCGAGGCGCAGTTGGTGTCGGTGTACACCGGGCTGCCGAGGAAGCGGTCGGGCTGACCCGACTGCAGACCAGCGGTGAGGCTCGGCTCCCACAGGAACGCGCCGACCGTACCGCCCGCGCCGTCACGGAGCTTGCGGATGCTGCCAGCCGTGCTGTCGTGCATGAGCCACGAAGCGTTCTGGCGGGCCTGGTCGTTGATCGAGTACTGCAGGTCGATGAACTTCTCCACCGTGGGAGCGATCAGCGAGCCACCGGTCTTGATCGGGGCGTTGGTGCCAGCGCCAGCGAGGACGGTCATGCCGGTCGGCTCGTTCGTGCCGGTACCGACCACCAGGTCAGCATCCACGACGCGGCCGAGGGCGTAACCGAGGTCACCGCCGAGCCAGCTGTTGATGTCGAAGGCGGCGTCGTTGACGAGCTCCGACGACACCTTGACGAGCTGACCGTACTTGTACACGTTCAGGTTCACGCGGCCAAGGACCGGATCGCTACCGGCGAGGGTGGTGCCTTGACCGGCAACTTGGGTGCCGATTGAATGCGTCACGAGCTTCGGCAGCTGCATGTTCTCACCGGTGCTGGTGTTCATCACCGTCGCGCCGATACGGAAGGCTGCGATGTTCGCCTCGAGGAGGTCGAACAGGCTGCGGGCCATCGTGGTCGGGACCACGAGCGAACCCGAGGTCGCGTCCCACGCGAGCGCACGGATTTCGTCGGGGCTTGCACCCTGACGGAGAAGCTGACGCTCCTTCATGGCGCGCTGGATGTCAACCTCGAACTCACCACGGAGGTGGTCGGGGGTCTGCGCCCACGCGCGGAACGCGTCAACGGCGGCGGCGTCGCGCTTAGCGACCTGAGCGTCACCGAACACGCTGAGGGTCTGCATACGCAGCTCGGCGGCTTCGCGCTCACGGGTTTCACGGGCGACGAACTCGCGCACTTCGGCGTCGATCTCGTCAATGCGGGCGTCCATGCGCGCGATGCGCTGGGCTTCCTCTGCGGTGCGCTCACGGCCGGCGGTGGCGTCGAGCTCTGCGCGGAGCTGCTCGACAACACGGGCCCGGTCCTCGTTGAGCGCGATGACATGTGCACGGATGTCCATGCTTCACCTGCTTTCAGATGGTGGGGGTGGGGGTGTTGCCTCGTCGCCTAAGTGCAGAGTGCTTGCGCGGCTCTGCGGCTTCCGGTTCGAGACGGGTGACTCTCAGGCCCAGCCGGGTCGGAGAGCGATCTTGCGTTCCAGGCGTTCGCGGTCCTCGCGGTCGCGCTGGATGATTGCGTCGGCCACTGCTTCGACCTGTGCGGGAAGCAGGGCTTCGAGATGGGCGAGGGCGCGACGCACTTCGTTCTCGTCGTACTCGCTGCCCTCAGGGAACATGGCGAGCAGTTCGTCCAACGAACGCACCGCGCCGGAGGTGGTGGGCGAAGCACCACGCCACACGATGCTGGATTCGTAGAGCTTGACTTCCGAGATGTTGCGCTCCGTGTAGTCGTCGTTCCACTGGTCGGCTTTCGGGTTCGGCACCGAGAAACCAATCGACATCTGGCGGGCCTGACCGTCGCTGACTGCGTGACGGACTTCCTGCACCGAGGGTCGAGCCGGGTTCATAAACGCACGCACGTTCAGGTGCGGCGACGCCGACAGGGTGAGGTTCCCGGCCGACACCGTGGCAAGCGGCAGGGCGCGTGTGTCGTGGTTGACGAACAACGCCACGTCGTGTGACGGTCCCTTGGCGGCACGCTTCGACAACTCCGCGAGGGTCTTGTCGAACGCACCGGCCTTGATGGTTTCGGTGAACTCACCGAGGTGGTCGCGCACCGTGTACGGGGTGTCCACCACGGACGCGACACCCTCGAAGGTGACCCAACCGTTGGGGCCGTCGTCACGGAACTCGCACTCGGTGAACTCAAACGAGCGAACGGCACGCGTGCCAGGGGTGGCGCGTTCCGACAGATCGGTGATGTGCATAGGAACCTCCGAAAGGGGTCACACGAGTAGGAGTAGTTCGTCGTCGTCCTCGAGGACAGACCACGTGACTTCGCCTGTCGTGAAGGCGGTGAGCGCACCGAGGGACGCGTGTCCGATGGCGATGCGCTGAACTGGCAGCGGTGGAAGGCGCGGTTTCTGTGCCTTCTTGAGTGCCGCCAGCTCTTGTTTCGTTGGGCGACGGACACGCGGGTACGAGTGCCCGACGTACTCATCCGCAGTCCCAGGCACGACGATGGTGGCCGCCAACCCGCCGAGTGCCGCAGTGCCAACCGCCGAATGGGTGACGGTGGCGGTCGTTGTTGCTACAAGCGCACCGAGCGGTGCATCACCCGTCGCGGTGACCGTCGTCGTGCCGGGGGTGACGGTTGCCGTGGTCGAAGCAGTGACCGCGCCAAGATTCGCCACACCCGTCGCGACGTGGGTGACTGTTCCGGTGGTGGTGGACGACAGCCCACCGAGGGGTGCGCTGCCTGTCGCCGGGTGAGTGACGGTTGCAGTGGTGGAGGAGGTCAGTCCCCCGAGAGCCGCCGCACCCGTCGCGGTGACAGTGGCAGGACCGCCACCGCCACCCGTGAGGGCGAGCAGCAGCGACATGGGTCACTCCCAGCCGTAGTCAAAGGTGACCGTGTACGTGATCTGCTGCGACGCGGTCGCTGTGCCCGACGTGAACTTGAGGGTGGTTGCGATGAACTCGCCCGAGTTGACATAGATCGGGGAGTCGAACGTCTGCACGATGTCACCGTTCTGCGGTGTTGCGCCGATGGGTGCGCCGACGTTCCAGTACATGAACCCGAGCGGCATACGGCGCGGGGCCTTCGTGGTGGCGGTCGCAAACGATGCCGTTTCAGCCGTCGCGAGAGAGACGGCGGTGTGACCGAACGCTAACCCGATCAGACACGACGTTGCCGTGGTGGCAACCGCTGCACCCAGGTTGACGGCCGACACACGCACGCCACGCACCACCAGGCGACGACCCTGCACTGCGACCGTACCCGCGGGACCCTGGTAGCTGGTGAGGATGAAGTCCGTTGCCGCCGCGACAGCAGCCGTGATTGAACCCACACCACCAAGTCCGGTGACGTTCGCCGCCGTGTTGCTACCCGCAGCGGTGGTGGGGATTGCCGCAGAGTTGCCCATGTTGCCGACGAGCGAACCCATCGTGCCACCAGACAAACCCTGGTAGGAGCCAAGCGACCGGTTGCCGACAGTGCCCATCGTCTCAGTGAACATCGCGCCACCGTACGAGACGGTGTAGTCCGTGACGAGCGCCGTCACTGCCGCAGACGGCACCGCCGTGTTGGCAAGACGCAACGACCACGGGAGCGTCGCACCGAGAATGACCTGACCCTGCGTGATCGGTGCGTCAATCGACGCATACCGCACATCGTCGATCCAGAACTCGACCTCACGTTCCGACACACTGACGATGTACCGGTGATTCTCGTTCGCCAGAATCCCCGACACGCCCGTCAGGACTGACACGGTTTCCGTACCGTTGCGGTTGATCACCGCAGTGATGCCGGCAGACGAGAAACGGAAGTACGCACCATCAGTGGGCGCAAACGCGGTGGACGCACCACGACGGAACGCACCAACGTCCATCACGAAGTTCGCCGGAATCGAGCTGATGTTCGTGTTCAGGCTCATCGACGTTTCGAAGTACGTCGTAGCCGCGGCGTGAGCGCAGGGGAACTCGGCGAACGTGCCGAACGTGAAGCCGGTGGCGGTGGTCGTAATCGCACCGGAGTTGCACAGCAGGCCGTTCGCACTCACCGTTGCCGTCATCGTCGTGAACGTGTGCGTGTGCTTGCCGGTGTTCTGGGCCGTGTAGATGAACGTCTCACGGTCCAGAATGTTGTCGTGAGCGATACGAAGCCGGTAGTCCTCATCCACCTCAGGCGACTTCACGTAGCGGGCACCCATCACCGTGCCGGGGTCGTTCTCAAAGAACGTCGCCGGACCCTGCGCGGGTCCACCGCCAGCGATCACACCAGCGGCGGTATAGCCAGGGAACGTGACCAGCAGGTTGCCAGACGCGTCCACCTCAGCGGCAGTACCGGACGTGTCAGTGATTCGCGTATCCAGAGCCATCAGTCACTCCACACGTAGCGGACAGCGAACTGCCCGGTCAGCTTGTCGATTGCCCTCGCATAGATCGTGAACCCGACGCCGGCCGAAGGGGTGCCACACGTCAGGGACATGAACAGGTCGGCATACCGGTGATCGGACGCCGTATGGTCCGCGGTTGAATCGTCGGCCATGATCCACGCCTCAGCCTTCGAGGTGCCCGAGATCGTGGTAAGGCCCGTCACCGCAACCGACGTTTCCGACGACCCGGGAGCAGCCCCGAAGTCGATGGTGGCCGTACCGGTACCGTTCGCCATAGCTAGCTCGCCAGAGTGAATGACGCAGTGAACGCACCGGACGGGAACGTGTACGTGTCACCAGCGGTGTAGCCGTTCGCC
>SXGS01533646.1_pt1 | contig 12788 bp, 8 predicted proteins | sample 3174681 | NCBI WGS metagenome assembly SXGS01 (sample SAMN11356861, study PRJNA531348) | freshwater metagenome | isolation source: freshwater sample F1-80 | place: China: Fuxian Lake, Yuxi | collected 2017-12-25
ACTGCTCGACTTCGCGAGGGTCAACGCTGCTGGCGACCGCCGCCGTCATGTCCGACCTCCGATGCGTGTCCGATTTTCGTCAGCGGACAATCGGACAATCGGACATCTAGCGGCTGCTGGTCGAGTCGACCGCCTACTTAGCGGGTGGGGGCTAGCGGGACCCGAGGATGAGGAGGAGGGCAGCGGACGCAGGGTCATGCCTCGTCTATGCGCCTCAACCGCGGCCAAGTCAAGGAATGATGTCCTATAAAGGCGCCTTGCAGCGGCCGCGTCGGCGCGGCAGAGGGGCGCGGGCGGGGACGGCGGAGGCGCGACACACCATGGCCATTCAGGCCGTCATTCTGGCGGGGGGGCTCGGCACGCGGCTGCGGCCGTTCACCATCACCGTGCCCAAGCCGCTCTTGCCGCTGAGCGACCGGCCGATCGTGGAGATCGTGCTGCGGCAGCTGGCCGCCTGCGGCTTCGAGCACGTCTGCTTCAGCCTGGGCTACATGGCCCCGCTGTTCCAGAACTTCTTCGGCGACGGCTCCGCGCACGGCCTGAAGATCGACTATGTGCTGGAGGACACGCCGCTCGGCACCGCCGGCGCGCTGACGCTGATCGACGACTTGGACGAGCACTTCGTGGTGCAGAACGGCGATACGCTGACCGATCTCGACTACCGGGCGCTCTTGGACGCGCACAAAGCCAGCGGGGCGGCGGCGACCATCTTCAGCCAGAAGGTGGACGACTTCGTCGACTACGGGATCGTCGAGTTCGGCGAGGACCGGAAGCTGTCGGCCTACCACGAGAAGCCGACGCGGCATTACTACGTCTCCACCGGCATCTACGCCCTGTCGCGCGACCTGGTGCGGACCGCGGCCAAGGGTCAGCGGCTGGACATGCCCGACCTGCTGCGCGGCGCGAGCGAGCGCGGCCAGACGGTGATGTGCCACGTGCAGGAGGGCGCCTACTGGCGCGACATCGGCCGCTTCGACCACTACGAGGCGGCGACCAAGGACTTCGAGGCGGACCCGAAGCGGTTCCTGCGGGAGCGGTAGCCGTCAGGCGCGATTCGTCTTGAAGGTCACGCGCTACTTTCAGGAGCAGGTGCTGAGGAAGCGCCCCTACCTGACCGTCGAAGTTTGCCGGGAGGTGCTCGCCCGACCTTTGGCTCGCCACCTGCAACCCGACGGCCGCGTTCGCTTCTGGGGCGAGGTCCGCCTGCCGGGCGTCTCGGACACGCGCGTGCTAAGGGTCGTCACGCTCGACGACGGTGAAACGATCCACAACGCCTTCCTCGACCGAGACTTCCGCAGAGATGACGCATGAAGCTGCACTACTATCCAGAAACGGACAGTCTCTACATCGAGCTGCAGGCGCGACCCGGGGTGGAGACGCGGGAGGTCGCGCCAGGCGTCGTGGCTGACCTGGACGCGCGCGGCGCGGTAGTGGGCATCGACATCGACCGCGCGTCGCTGACGCTCGATCTGACCACGGTCGAGACGGTGGCGCTGCCGCTGCGGGAAACGAAAGCGGCGTGACGCGGGGAATTGGTTCTTGAAGGCCATCGTCACCGGCGCAAGCGGCTACCTCGGCGGAGCGGTCGCGGACGCTCTGCGCGCGGCGGGCGTTGAGGTGGTCGAACTGCGGCGCGCCGGCGAGGCGGTCGACGGCGTTCGGGTGTGCGCCTTCGAGGACGAGGCGGGGCTGCGCGCCCTGCTGGCGGAGGTGCGGCCTGATGCGGTGGTGAACGTGGCGGGGCGAGTGCGGGGGAGCGGGTTCGAGCTGTTCCGCGACAATGCGGCCACAGCCTGCGCGCTGGCGGACGCGGTGCTGGCGACGGCGCCGGAGGCGGTGCTGACGCAGATCGGCAGCGCGGCGGAGTACGGCGTGCCGGGCACTATGGCGCCGCTGAAGGAGAGCGACACGCCGCGACCGACCGGCGTCTACGGCTGGTCCAAGCTGGCGGCGAGCGGGTACCTGCGGGCGCTGGCGGATACGCGCAGGCTGCGGCTGAACGTGGTGCGGCTTTTCAATCCGGTGGGCGCGCCGCTGTCGCCGCAACAGGTGCTGGGCGCCTTCGTCGAGAAGGCGTTGGCGGCGTGGGACGCACCGGAGCCGCGCGTGGTGCGGATGGGCCGGCTGGATGCGGTGCGCGACTTCATCGCCGTCGATGATTTCACCCGGCTGATCGTGCGCCTGACCACCGGCGGGATCGCGGGCGAGACGGTGAACGCGGCCTCGGGCGTCGGGCGGGTGACGCGGGAGCTGGTGGAGACGCTGAACGGTTTCAGCGGCGGGCGGTTCGTGGTCGAGGAGCAGGGCGCGCCGCCGCCGCCGGGCCGGCTCGACGCGGCCGTAGGCGACGCCACGCGATTCCTCCGGCTCGCCGAGCTGGACGCGCTGACGCCGGTGGAGACGGTGCTGCGGGAGGCGTGGGATCGCGCCATGCTGCAGCGCAGCAATTGAACGTCTGCGGCTGAACGGCTACGGGGACGCGGCCCGGCAAGGGTCCCCTCCCCGACAGCTTCGGAGACCGCATGCAGACGTCCGTCGAGACGCTGGAACGCCCCGCGTCGAACGCCGAGCCGCAGCGCAAGCGCGTGGCCGTGCTGGGGCTGGGCTTCGTCGGCGCCGCCAACGCCATCGCCATCGCCAGCGCGCGGGATGCGTCCGGCCGGCCGGTGTTCGAGGTGGTCGGCGTGGAGCTGCCGACGCCGTGGGGGTTGGAGCGTTCAGCGGCGCTGAACGAGGGGCGCTTCCCCTTCGCCACCACCGACGAGGAGCTGGTGCGGGTGGCGGGCGAGAGCCGCGAGGCCGGCAACCTGCGCGGCGTGACCTCGCCGGAGGCGCTCGCCGACGCCGACATGGTGGTGGTCGACATCGGGCTGGACCTGGAGCTGGACAGCAAGCACGGCGAGGAGCCGCAGTTCGCGCGGGCGCCGTTCGAGGCGGCGATCCGGACGGTGGGCGACCACGCCAACCCCGAGGCGCTGATCCTGCTGGAATCGACGGTGCCGCCGGGCACCTGCGAGAAGATCGTCATGCCGATCCTGCGCGAGCGGTTCGCCGCCCGCGGCGCGACCGCGGAGCCGAAGCTGGCCTACTGCTATGAGCGGGTGATGCCGGGCTCGCAGTACCTGCAGTCGGTGCGCAACATCTGGCGGGTGTACGCCGGGGCGACGCCGGCCGTGGCCGATGAGGCCGAGGCGTTCCTGTCGGCCTTCATCGACGTGAGCGCCAAGCCGCTGACGCGGCTCGAGAGCCTGCGGGCCGCCGAGATGGCTAAGGTGCTGGAGAACACCTACCGCGCGGTCAACATCGCCCTGATCGACGAATGGGAGCGGTTCGCCCGCGCCATCAACATCGACCTCTACGGCGTGCTGGACGCCATTCGCGTGCGGCCGACGCACAACAACATCCGCTTCCCGGGGTTGGGCGTCGGCGGCTACTGCCTGAGCAAGGACCCGATGTTCGGGCCAGCCTCGGCGCGGGAGATTTGGGGCCTTGAGGGGCTGAAATTCCCGCTGTCGACGGCGGGCGTGCGGATCAACGACGCCATGCCCACCGCCAGCGCCGACCTGCTGGAGCAGGTGCTGGGCGGCTTAAGCGGCAAGCGCGTGCTGCTGCTGGGCGCGGCCTATCGGCAGGACGTGGGCGACACGCGGTTATCGCCCTCGGCGACGCTGGCGCAGGACCTGCTGGCGCGCGGCGCGGTGGTGGCCGTGGCCGACCCGATGGTGGACGAGTTCCCTGAAGCCGACGTGCCGCTGCACGCCGAGCTGCCGGACGCGAGCGGATTCGACGCGGTGGCGCTGTGCGTGCCGCACACCGCCTGGCGCGGCCTAGACCTGGCGGGCTGGGCCGGCGCGGCGCGACCGGCGATCGTGGACACCAACGGCATGCTGGACGCCGGCAAGCTGGCGGCGTTGAAGACCGCCGGCTTCACCGTCGCCGCCATCGGCCGGGGCACGATCTGATGCAGAACGTCCTGATCACCGGCGGCGCCGGCTTCATCGGCCACGCGCTGGCCAAGCGTCTGGTGGACGGCGGCGCGCGCGTGACGCTGGTCGACAACTTCAGCCGCGGCCGGCGCGACGCCGACTTGGAGCGGCTGCTGGAGAACCCGGCGGTGACCGCGGTGACCGCCGATCTGCTGGAGCCTGGTGCGCTGGACGGCCTCGGCGACGACTTCGACGCGGTGGTGCACCTGGCGGCGCTGCTCGGCGTCGCCAACGTGATCTCGCGGCCCTACGAGACGCTGGCGAAGAACGCGATCCTGACGCACGAGGCGCTGAAGTTCGCCATCCGTCAGCGGGACCTGAAGAGCTTCGTGTTCGCCTCGACCAGCGAGGTGTACGCCGGCACTCTGTTCGCCGGGCAGCTGCAGTTTCCCACGCCGGAGACGTCGCTGCTGGCGTTGCCGGACCTGAGCGCGCCGCGCACCACCTACATGCTGTCGAAGCTGTACGGCGAGGCCATGGCCCTGCAGGCGCAGGTTCCGGCGGTGATCATTCGACCGCACAACGTCTACGGCCCGCGCATGGGCGTGGAGCACGTGGTGCCCGAGCTGATGAAGCGCATGCACCAGGCCGAGCCGGGCGCCGAGCTTGAGATCTTCTCGCCGACGCACATGCGCACCTTCTGCTTCATCGACGACGCGGTCGCCTTGATTGAGGGGCTGATGCGCGAGCCCTCCTCCGCCGGGCGGGCGTGGAACGTCGGCACGCAGGCGCCGGAGTGGACCATCATGCAGGTCGCCGAGACGGTGCGGGGCGTGGTCGGCGCGGACGTTCGCCTGACCGGCGCGCCTGACACCGCCGGCTCCCCCAGCCGCCGCTGCCCGGACATGAGCGCGACCAACGCGCAGACCGGGATCACGGAGCGCGTGTCGCTGGAGGACGGGGCGGCGCGCACGTGGGCGTGGTACCGTCAGAACGTCTTCAGCTGACGGGCCGAGGGGGCGATGAAGGTCAGCGACGTCTCCGCCGGCGGCCGGCTGATCGCCCCGGGCGACCCGCGCGCGCGGCCGAAGATCAGCATCGTCACGCCGACCTGGCGGCGCAACGCGGAAGGCCTGCTGCGGCGCTGCCTGGACTCGGCGCTGATCCAGACCTTCGCGGACTTCGAGCACATCATCGTCGACGACGGCTCCGACGACGGCACCGAGGACGTGGTGCGGGACTACGCCGCGCGGGACGACCGCATCGTCTACATCCGCCACGACCGCAACAGCGGCCTGCCGGCGGTGCGCACCAACGAGGGAATCCTCCGCGCCCGCGGCGAGGCGGTGACCTTCCTGTTCGACGACAACGTGTTCACGCCGGACTTCCTGCAGCGCGCCTGGGAGGCGATGCAGGACGGCCGGCCGGACGTGGTCCACGCCGAGGTGGAGCTGCCCCGTCCGGTGGGCGGCACCGCGCAGCTGGGCGGGTTCCCGACGACGCTGGAGTACCTGCGGAGCTTCAACACCATCGCCAACGGCGGAGTGCTGTGCCGGCGCGACTTTTTCGATCGCTACGGGCTCTACGACCCGCACGTGGTGCTGCGCCGCATCTGCGACTGGGACCTGTGGCTGCGGGCGCTGACGCTGGGCGCCACGTTCAAGCGGCTCGACTTCACCGGGGTCATCGAGTTCGGGATGATCTCGGACAACTCGCTCGGCAACACCGTCGGCATCGACTGGAAGATCAGCGCCGCCATGGCGCACGACCGCGACCGCTACGCCGAGCGCACCGAGCGGCTGAAGCCGGAGGTGATCGGCGAGTACGACGTGTTGGAGACCACGCCGCTGGTTCCGTACGTGCGCGACGAGACCGAGTGGCACCAGGTGGTGGAGACCTTCTACCGCCCGTTCCTGGAGAAGAACCCGCAGAAGGGGTTCGAGCCGGCGCTGACCAGCAACCGTTCGGCCGGAGTGGACCCGCTGGACGGCTGGAACGCCGAATGGGCGGTGACCAAGCGTCGTTTTCGAGTGGCTGTGGTGTGCAACACCGCCACGCCTTGGACCTCGCTGTGGCTGCGGGCGCTGAACAGCACGCCGGGGTGCGTGGCGGTGCACTGTCCGGAGTGGCAGCTGGCGGCCTTCCCGCCGCCGGCGCTGGACATGATCGTGCTGCTGGACTGCTCGCTGGTCTACATCGGGCCGGGGCTGGATCAGCACCGGGCGGCGGGCGTGCCGATCGTCTATGCGCTGGGCTACGGCGGGCAGCCGCCGCGCGGAGAGCAGGCGACCACCGCCGGCGACCGGCAGGTGGAGCGGCTGCTGAACGACGCGCCGCTGCACTTCCCACGCGCGGGCTTGGGCTTCAATGACCAGGACGCCTGGAACGCGCGGCAGCTGCTTGCGCGCTGCGACCTGGTGGTCGCCGATCCGGCCGACGCGGAGCGGGTGCTGTTCGACGCCGGAACCATGGCGGCGGTCGGGCCCATGCCGCGGCAGACCGGATGGCCGGACCTGCCGGTTCCCAGCCGGCGACGGGCGCGGAACGGGCCGGCGACCGAGGTCTTCCCGTCGAACGAGGAAGAGCCCTCGCTGGGCTCGTTGGTCGAGCGCAAGCCGGGCGCGGCGATCCTAGTGGACCCGGCGGTGCTGGAAAGCGCGCCCTTCGTGGAGCGGGTGGCGCTGGGCGCCGCGGCGACGCGGTTCGACGTGGACCTGCGCAGCGGAACGGACGCGCCGTTGAACGAGGCGGGGCTAGACCACGCCCTGCTGCGCCAGCACGAGACCCATGCCTGGGAGGGCTGGATCGCCGATCTCGGCCGGATGGGGCGGCTGCAGAAGCTGATCGCCAGCGCGCGCGGACGCCCGGTGCGGCCGCTGCGGGTGGCGATCTTCCTGCACAGCGAGCTGCTGGCGGGGTCGGAAGTTTATGGCATGATGATCGGCCAGCTGCTGCATCGCCTGGGGGCGGAGGTCAGCTTCTTCATCCCGGAACGGTCGGTCTACGAGCTGGGCCGGATCGACGTGAACGACTGGCTGGCGGAGCGGGGGCTGCCGCTCGTGGAGCACGCGCCCTACACGCCGGGCTCGTCGGTGAACTGGTCGGACTGGGACCGCAACCACTTCGTCAGCCGGCTGCATCCGTTCCTGCAGGAGCGCGACCCCGACATCGTTTTCTGCTCCGGCTACATGGGCGTGTTCGCCGAAGTTCCGGCCGAGGGGAGGCTGCTGATCAAGGTGATGTATTCGCTGGCGGCCTACGACCACCGCGAGTTTCGCGCGCTGCGGGGCAAGGTGTCCGGCGTCACCAGCGACAGCTGGTGGGCGACCCGCCCGTGCGCGGAGGGCATGGGCGCGCCTGGCCGGGCCGTGCGGTTCCCGATGCCGCCGCAGCCGCCGCACCTGGTCAAGAGCCCGGACAAGCGCGATCGCAGCCAGCCCGTTCGCATCGGCGTGGCCGGCACCCTGCAGCCGCGCAAGCGCCAGCTGGAGGCGATGCAGGCGGTCGGTCTGCTGTTGGAGCAGGGCTACAACGTCGAGATCAACTTCTACGGCTACGCCCTGAAGATGATGCAGTTCTACATCGACATCATCAACGAGACGCTGGACGCCGACCCGCGGCTGAAGGCGGCGGTGACCATGCACGGCTTCGTCGAGAGCGTGGACCAGATCACCCACGAGAACGACATCATTCTGTCAGGCTCCACCGACGAGAGCCTGCCGACCGGCGTGTCGATGCAGATGAACCGGGGGCTGATCACCTGCGTGGCCCTGGTGGGCGGGATCGACGAATTGGTGATCGACGGGGTCACCGGTTATCTGACCCGCGATTCTTCCCCGCGCGGCTTGGCCGCCATGCTGAAGCGGGCCCTAGACGAAGAAGACCGCTGGCCGGAGGTGGTCGCCGCCGCGCGAGCCCACCTCGACGACGAGTTCAGCGTCAGCCGCGCATCGAGCGAACTGTTGGAGTTCTTCTACGACTGCGCCAGCCAGGAAGCCGGCTTCGGCGGCCACCTGAAGGGCTGACGCCTCAGCCGCCCTGCGGACCTTGCGTCCGGTGCAGCAAGCGGCGTCGGCGGACGCGATGGGTGAGCGGCTGCACGCGCCGTATCTCGTAGAGCTTGAGGCCGACGTCCTCCACGCCGGGCAGGCCCGTGAGGCGGACACGAAGGGGTCCCGCCGCGTCGGCGACACCGTCGAACCGCATTCGCGCGGCTTCGCGGCCGGTCATGCGATCGGCTTCGCAGACGCCCTCGCGCAGAACCGCGCCGGAGGCGTCGAGGATCTCGAACAGCAGCACGGGCTTGGGTCGGGCCGGGGGCAGGAACAGCCAGGCGGCGAGGTCGAGACCAGTCATGCCTGAGGTCGCCCCGGGCAGGTCGAACACCTCCGTCTCGCCCGCGCGCCAGAAGCGCTCGATCTGAATGCGCTCGCCCTCGGCGCGGGCGTTCTGCGGATCGTTCAGCCAATCGGCGAACCAGGAGGCTCGGAGCATCGAGGTCAGATCGCGCCTCCGCGAGACCCACCGGGAGGCGATCTGCAGCAGCCGGGTGCGATTGCGCTCGCGGCTGATCTTCTCCCGGACGAGGCTGGACACCGCGGCGTCGACATAGTCCGCGTCGGCCGCGCCGGCGGCGCGGACAGAGACGTCGGCGAGCTCTCGCCGGACGTGTTCCAACCGCCCCGCGAGCGCGGCCCGTTCGTCGCGGGCGACCTCCAGGCCTTCCGCCAACTGCGATCGCACCTCGGCGTGACGATCGTCGGCGGCGGCGGCGTCCGCCGACATTCGCGCATCGAACTCGGCAAGGAGGGCGCCTTGCCGATGCTCGGCCGCCTCGAGCTCCACGCCGACCCGGGCCTGAAGGGACTCCATGTCTCGGCGCAGCCGCTCGGCGGTGGCCGCAGAGCCCGCCAGGCGAACCCGCTCCAACTCGGCTTCCACGGCGTAGGCGCGTTGAGTCAGACTGCCGTTGATGGCGGTCACGCGCTCGGCTAGGCGATCGTGAACGTCGTCAAGGGTGCGCAGTCCCTCGGACGGCACGGGAGGAGACGCCGACTCGGCCAGCGCCTTCATGGCCGCCTGTCGGCGCGCCTCGCCCTTCTCGGCGAGACCAGCGTAGGCGGAGAGCAAGCGACGAGCCACGGCGTCCTCGGACGCTTCACGCCGGACGACCGTCCAAGCCAGATGACGACGGCGGGACCGTTCATCCTTTCCCAGCGCCGCGTAGCGGCCCAACGCTCTGGAGATCGCCCCGACGTCGGCGCCGTCGAGCACCACCCCGGTGGCCTCGCCCAGCATTTCGCCAGCGCCGCCGCCTGTGCGCCCTATGACCAACAAACCCGCCGCCATGGCGGTCTGAACATCGGCGGGGTCCGGATCCGGGCTCGTCACCAGGATCGCGTCGGAGTCCCCGCGCGCGTGATCGAACCGGCATCGGCGCAGCAAGCCCAGACGCCGGGCCTCCGCCTTCAACGTTTCCACCGCCTCCGCGTCGCCAGGCGGGAAGTCGAGTCCGAGGGGAGCCTTGCGAGCCTCGCCCAGCGCGCGCAAGGCGATGAGGTGCGAGGAGCCCTCCCCGGGCGGCGCCGGCACGGCGACACGCAACAGGTCACCTTCGGGAGCCAGCCTCTCCAGGCGGGAGAACGCAGCCTCCGGCAACGGATCGGAGATGGCGACAGACGGCGTGGCCGCCTGATCGACCCAGCGACCGGCCGCCCCGCGAGATCGGCAGACGGCAAGGTCGGCATCGACTTTATCGACTTCCGGCGCCGGGGGCGGCTCAAGACCGGCCGCGACAGCGACAGGCACCCCGGCGAGCCGAGCCGCCTTCTCGCCGGCGCTATGAGCTCCCACGGCATGCAGGAGGATGCATTCCCGACGGGCGAGGGCCTCGGCGATCGCCGACGGCTCGACCAGCTGAGCGGCCGTGAGGGGAACGTGCTCGACGCCGGGAATGTCGTTGCGCCAGCGGCCTTCCGCGAACAGCACCGGGCGCACACCGTACCGCGCCAAGAGCGTGGCTGTTCGGATGAGGGTGTCGCGCTCGCTCGCCGTCGCCGCCGCGCCCGCCAACAGGGCGACGGCCGGGCGCCCGTCGAGCCCTCGCCCCTTGCGCGTGGCCCGGTGGAAATCGGCGGCGGCCAGACCGGCCTGGAAGCGCGGCGTGAGCGCCTCGGTGGTGTAGTCCCGCCGCACCTTCGCCAGGGCCGCGCCCACCATGGCGCCCCGATCCGCCGGCGAGATCTCGAGCGCATGCGACAAGGCGGCGACCCAAGCGTCGACGGTGTCGGCGGCCTTGAACCCGTCGATCGCATGCTCCACCGGCGCGTAGGGCAGGCAATCGGAGTAGACGCCGAGCGCTCCCGCCGCGGTGATCTCAAGCAATTTGACCGGGCACTTCGCCTGCTTCGCGCGCCAGCGCTCGAACAGCGGAGCGAGCATGATGTCGAAGCCCGCCGCCGTCAGCCGCCGCAGGTAGGTCTGGTAGCCGGTGACATAGGGCAGGGTCTCGACCCGAGAGGGAAGTTGGTCGGCGCCCTCGGGACTGAAGCCCCAGAAGTAGAACTCGACGCCGTCCCGGTACCGGCTCGCGATCTGCTGGATGGCCGGCCACAGGACCGCGAACTCCTCGGCGCGCGCGCCCGTGCCGGCGAACGCGATCCGAACGGGGCCGTCGCGCGGCGGCCGGGGAGCCTGCGGCAACCAGCGCTCGGGAATGTTGGTGCTCTGCAGCGTCACCCGCGGGTTCCAACGCGACATGGTGGCCGCGATGGTGGGGCTGTAGGCGAAGCCCACGTCGGCCATGGCGATGCTGTCGAGCATCGACTGGTAGTGCTTGTTGCCCGGCTCCAGGTACCAGAGCGTCGGGTCCATCTCGAAGAAGTTCGGGAGGTCGTCGTCCAGCGCGTAGATGGTCGCGACGTCCGCCTCCGAGAGCTTGCGCATCTCCGCGTCTATCTCAGGGAGGAAGGTGCGGACGAAAGCGACCGCTCCCCCCTTCGACTGCCGCTCGGCCGCGAGCTCCGAGTAGGGCACGAGCTGCACCGGGGCGGCGGACGTCTCGCGGAAGTTCAGGAAGGTGATGTCGACGCTGGTGTCGAACACGTGGGTCACCACCGACACCGCGCGGTCGTCGGCGTCCGCCGGCCGAACCTCCGCTTCCACGCCCCGCCGGCGCGCGTAGTACTCCTCGATCTGCCGACGCGCCGAGGCCCGCAGGGGCTCGACGAACCGTTCCGGGTCGAGGCCGGCGTCCACCTCTTGCTCTCCGCACCTCGACAAGCGGAGCGTCTCGGTCCGATCAACGCCCGCGAAGGCGCGGAACAAGGCGAGGTCGTAGGGCACAGTGGCCCCGATGGAGCCCGCCTGTCGCGCGTCGACCAGACTGACCGGCTGCGGCACGAACACGAACGGGGCGCGGCTGATCCACCTCAGCCACAAATCCCAATCGCAGAGCCGGCGCATGGCGATGTGCTGATCGTAGCCGCCGAACCGCTCAGGGAAGTCCCGGGGGTGCAGGACGGCGTTGTTGGCGAAGCGGTTGTGCAGCGACAGCAGGTACGGCGTGACCTGATCGCCGAGCAAGTGCTCGTACTCGCCCTCGCGGTAGATGCACTGGCCGTAGACGACGCTGGGTTCGGCGAGATCTCGCGCCGCGCCGAGGAGCGTCTCCAGCGCGTCGGCGGTCCAGCGATCGTCGTCGAACTGGTAGGCGACGTAGGGCGCGCGGGCGAGCCGCAGGCCCTCGTTCACCCGAAGCGCCGGCAGCCCGCTGTTGAGGTCATGCCGGACATAGCGGACGCGAGGGTCTCGCGCCTGGAGGGCGCGGACCACTTCGGCCGTGGAGTCTGTGGAGCCGTCGTCCACGACGATCAGCTCCAGAGCGTCCATGGTCTGATCGAGCACGCTGCGCACCGCCCGCTCGAGCAGGCCACCGTCGCCTCGCCGGAAGGTCGGCAGCACCACGCTGACGGCGGGATCGGCAATCAGGCCGGCGGCGTCGTGGACCTGCTGGTCGCGGAGGAAGTGGTCGGCACGAAGCATCGCGGGCGCGGGAGTCCGAAGGGGGACGAAGCGGAGAGACGGGCGCTCTAGGGCGCCCAAGGCGGCTGCGGAAGCCTCAGCCGTAAACCGGCAGGACCAGCCAGGCGCGACCGCGAGCCTGGCGCGTCAGCGGCCGGAGCCGCCGGCGCTCGTACAGCCGCAGGCCGGCCGCCTCCACCGAATTGGTGCCGCGGAGTTGCAAAGTGAGCGACCCGCCCGCGACGGCGCGAGGAGCGAAGCGCAGACGCAAGGGGGCGGCCCCGATGTCGGGCTCCACCGCACACGCTTCCTCGGCCACCACCGCGCCGGTCCCGTCGCGGAGGGTGAACTCCAGCCCATGGATAGGGACCCGCGGCGGCATGAAGGCGTCGGCCGCCAGGTCGAGCCCCGTCAGCTCGCCGCCGTCGACCCTAATCGCCAGCTGATCGAGGTCGCCGAGCCGCCAGTAGTGCTCCAGGTGAACCCGCTCGCCCAGGCGCACCTGACCGTGGAACTGCGCCGGCAGAGCGCCGCGGAGATCGTGACCGCGTCGAGCCCAGCGGCGAAGCGCCAGAAGCCATGCGCCGCCTTCGCGTTCTCGGGCGATCTCGCGCGCCGCAAGCCGCTCCAGGGCGAACTCGGTTCGACGCCCGGATGCGGCAAGCTGCGCCTGTGTTCCCTCCAGCGCCGTCCGAGCCCCCGCGGACAGGGCTTCGGCGACCGCGGCAAGGGCCTGGGCGCCTCGCGCTTCCGAAGCTTCCAGGGAGGCCTGGGCGGCGGCCGCCGTGGCGGCGGCGGACCGGCGCGATTGGGCGGCGGCCGCGGCCGCGTCGGCCACGG
>SXGS01739784.1_pt1 | contig 12788 bp, 16 predicted proteins | sample 3174681 | NCBI WGS metagenome assembly SXGS01 (sample SAMN11356861, study PRJNA531348) | freshwater metagenome | isolation source: freshwater sample F1-80 | place: China: Fuxian Lake, Yuxi | collected 2017-12-25
CGGTGCTGGCGATGCCGGAATAATAGGGAGCAAGCGCGCGAAGTAACTGCTGCTTTTCGCCGCGCCCGAACAGCACCTCTTCAAGCCGTTTGAGTTCGGCGGCGATATTGTTGTGCTGGTGGAAATCGGGGTTGTCGAAGACCTTGGCAAAGATATCCTCGGTCAGGACGTGCTGGATCAGCATTTCCTGAACATCGTCCTCTGTCACCGCCGGGTTGATGGCGTCGCGTGCGTGTTTGAGGAAGGCGGCTTCGGCGGCGCCAAAATCGCTGGAGGCGGCGCGCTTTTCGGCGATGCGTTCGCGTAGCGCCGTGAGGATGGCGGGAAGGTCGGTGGCGAACTGTTTCACCGCCTTATTGAAATCAGCGATTTCCTGGCGTTCGTGGGCGAAGAAGCGGGTCAGCAGCCTGAGCAGGCGGTCATCGTCTGCCTGCATGGCGGCGCGCATGACTTCGCCGCCGTCCTGATAGAGCACCGCCGTGGCATCGTCGGTGAAAATGATGTTGTCGCGCGGATAGCCCTTGCGAAACTTTGCCTCGATCTCGCGTTCGAGATCGTCGTTTTCGTCCTTTGCCTCCCAATAACCGAAGGGAACGCGCAGGCCGTGGAGAAGGGCGCCGTCGAGGTAGATGCGGTTCATCGCCTTTGTCACGATGTCGTGTTCGGCGATGAATTGCAGATCGTGCGATTTGCCCCAGCGTTTGAGCAGATCCTTGAACGCTTCGCGCAGCACGCTTTCGCGGCGGCTGCCCGAGACGGCGCGGAGCCGGTCGAGTTCGGCGCGATATTCGTTGATCAGGTGTTGGCTCATGCGGCGCTTGGCTCCCCCGGCGGGCACCGTGGCGGGAAGTGGGTGCGGGTTCAAGATGTTGGCGGAAAGCGAAGCGGGATTTGAAGGGTGGGAAGCGGGGTCGCTTGCCCCGGCCCGAGACCGCGTTGCCATCGAGATTGCAGAGACATAACCAAATAGGCACAAAAAACTTGACATCGTCACGCTGATCTGGCATATATCGGGAACGATGGGGAATTGCGGGTCGGGGCAGGGATGCCGCGGCCCGTTTTCGTGTGGGGGACGGGCGATGGGCGAGACCATCATCAATGCGACCGGCAGGCGCCGGCGGCAAAAGGCGAAGGCCAACAGTTTCGGCGCGCGCAAGCGGGCGCGCTTTCTGGATATGCTGGGGATGACGTGCAACGTGACCCAGGCCGCCGCCCATGCCGGGGTGTCGGCATCCACCGTGTGGCGCGCGCGACACCGCGACCCGGTGTTTCAGGAACAATGGCGCGAGGCGCTGGCGACCGGATATGACCGGCTGGAGGCGCTGGTGCTGGAACATGGCGGCGCGGGCGTGCGGGTCGTCCCCGATCCGGCGCGGGCCGAGGGGGACGATGCGACGGATGACGCAACGGCCTCGACCGCCGAGCCGATCGACGTGCCGTTCGATTTCGAGCGCGCGCTGAAGGTGCTGGTCTATCGCCGGGGGGAGCGCAACGGCGAGCCCAATCGCCGGACCGGTCGCCCGCCGGGCCAGGCGACCCGCGAGGAGACCAATGCGGCGCTGCTCAAGGCGCTGAACGCCGCCAAGCGCCGGGGTGAGAAGCAGCGTGAGCGGGAATAGGCGGGCCACGGGGCGGGGCAAGCGGACGATCGACGAGGCGCGGCTGATCGCGGCGGTGCGGGCGCTGCCCGATAGCGAGCTGCCCCGGCTGCTCCATCGATTGACTGACCGGCAGGCGCGCGAGTTGCACAAGAGATGGCCGATCTGGGCGCATGCCGGGCAGCTCGCGCCACCGGGCGACTGGCGGGTGTGGCTGATCCGGGCCGGACGCGGGTTCGGCAAGACGCGCGCGGGGTCGGAATGGGTCAGCGAATGGGCGCGGGCCGACAAGCATGCGCGGATCGCACTGGTCGGCGCGACCGCCGACGATGTCGCCAAGGTAATGATCGAGGGGCCGAGCGGGGTGATCGCGGTCGCGCGCGCTGGCGAGACGGTCAAGTGGCGGGCGAGTGCGGGCGAAGTGACGTTTGCGTCCGGGGCGAAGGGCTTCGTCTATTCGGCCGAAGCGCCCGAGAAATTGCGCGGGCCGGAACATCATGCAGCGTGGTGCGACGAGCTTGCCAAATGGCGGCGGGGGGATGCGACCTGGGACAATCTGACGATGGGGATGCGGCTGGGTGAGCGGCCGCGCATCGTGGTGACGACGACGCCGCGTCCAGTGAAGTTGATGAAGCGGGTCATGGCCTTGCCCGATTGCGTCGAAACTTTGGGGCGGACGAAGGACAATCCGCATCTGCCCGACAGTTTCGTGAGCGCGATGATCGGCGAATATGGCGCGAGCCTGCTGGGGCGGCAGGAGCTGGACGGTGAACTGGTCGAGGATGTCGCGGGGGCGCTGTGGACGCGCGCGATGATCGAGCGGGCGCGGGTGAAAGCGGTGCCGGACGTGACGCGTGTGGTGGTCGGGGTCGATCCGCCGGTCAGCATCGGTGGCGATGCGTGTGGGATCGTGGCGGTGGCGCTGGGGGCGGACGGGTTAGGCTATGTGCTCGACGATGCGAGCGTGGTGGGGGCGAGTCCGCGTGGCTGGGCGGATGCGGTTGCGGACTGCGCGCGGCGCTGGGGCGCGGACAAGGTGATCGCGGAGGCCAATCAGGGCGGCGAGATGGTGCGGACGACGCTCCATGCGTCCAGCGTGGCGATGCCGGTGGCGCTGGTTCATGCGAGCCGGGGAAAGGTCGCGCGAGCCGAGCCGGTGGCGGCCTTGTACGAGCGCGGCCGCGTGTTTCACGTCGGCGCGTTCGCCGCGCTGGAGGACGAGATGTGCGGGCTGGTGACCGGGGGCGGCTATGAAGGGCCGGGGCGATCGCCGGACCGGGCGGATGCGCTGGTATGGGCGCTGACCGCGCTGATGCTGGGCGGCGGCGAGCCGGGTGTGCGGGGGTTGTGAGGGACGACGGCGGCCACTATGATAAAATCACAGGAGGCGTGCCATGAATAAACCGGTGACGGTAACCCTGGGCGCGATGGGCGAGCGGGCCAGGGCGCATGTCGAGTCCGGGCGCTATGCTTCGTTGAGCGAAGTTATGCGCGCGGGGTTGCGGGCGCTGGATCGCGAGGAGGCGGCGCTCGATGCGTTGTTGAAGGCGAAGGTGGATGCGGCGCTGGCGGACGAGCGGCCTCCTGTGCCTGCGGCTGAAGTTTTTGCGTCGATCAGGGATGCGGCCAAGGCGCGCCGTGGAGCGCGCTGAGTTATCCTTTCATCCACAGGCCGAGGCCGACCTTGCGGCGTTGTTTCGCTGGATCGAGGCTGAGGCGGGCGCTGACGTTGCAGACCGCTATCTGGCGCGGATCGAGGCGAAATGCGCGACGTTGACGGCCTATCCCAATCGCGGGAGTCCGAGGGAAGACTTGGGCGCAGCTATTAGGACGCAGAGTTTCGAGCGTCGGCTGGTAATCGCTTACCGGGTAAAGCTGGATCAGGTCGTCATTCTGGCTGTGGCGCATGGCGCGCGTGGACAAGTGCTGATGCCGGACGCTTAATCGTTCGCCACACGCTGGCGGTTGCGGACGCGCCATCGAGGTTCATTGGAGAAACACATGAAATGGTTCGGCAGGAAGGCTGCCGGGCGCGATTTGTCGCGTCCGGCGTTGGCGCGTTCCGCGAGTGGGGTGCCGCTGATCGGGGAATGGCCGCGCGGATATGAGGCGCAGGTGCGCGAGGGCTATGCGGGAAATCCGGTGGCGCAGCGGGCGGTGCGGCTGGTGGTCGAGGGCGTGGGGGCGGCGCCGTTGGTGGCGTCCGATCCGGCCGTCGAGGCGCTGGTGCGGACGCGGTCGGCGGGGCAGCAATTGGTGGAGACGGTGGCGGCGCAGCTACTGCTCCACGGCAATGCCTATGTCCAGATCCTATGCGGATGCGATGGCGGGGCGGCGGAGCTTTATGCGCTGCGGCCCGAGCGGGTGGCGATCGAAGGCGATGCGAGCGGGTGGCCGGTGGCGTATCGGTATCGGGTGGGCGAGCGGGTGACGCGGATTCCCTCCGAGGATGAAGCCGGGCGTCCGGCGGTCGTGCATATCAAGGGCTTCAATCCGCTCGACGATCATTACGGGCTGGGGTGCTTGGGCGCGGCGGCGGGGGCGGTGGCGATCCACAATGCGGCGACGCGGTGGAACAAGGCGCTGCTCGACAATGCGGCGCGGCCTTCGGGGGCATTGGTGTACGAGACGCGTGACGGGGCGGCGCTGTCGGCGGCGCAGTTCGAGCGGTTGCAGGAGGAGATGCGCGCGGCTTTCCAGGGGGCGGCGAATGCGGGGCGGCCGATGCTGCTCGACGGTGGGCTGAAATGGCAGGCGATGAGCCTGTCGCCTGCGGACATGGATTTCGTCGCGCTGAAGGCGGCGGCGGCGCGCGAGATCGCGCTGGCATTCGGGGTGCCGCCGATGCTGATCGGGCTGCCGGGCGACAACAGCTATGCCAATTATCGCGAGGCCAACAAGGCGCTGTGGCGACTGTCGATCCTGCCGCTGGCGGACAAGATTTACGGCGCGCTGGGGCAGGCGCTTGGCGCGTGGTTTCCGGGGGCTTCGGTGGCGGTGGATTTGAACCGGGTGCCGGCGCTGGCGGAGGACCGCGCCGCATTGTGGGCGCAGGTGACGGCGGCGGATTTCCTGGAGGTGGACGAGAAGCGGCGGCTGGTGGGGCTGGAATAGCGGGAGGCGGCGATGAGCGACGGGGCGGTGCTGGCTCAGTTGATCGGACAGGCGGAGGGGCGCGGCGCGGATATGGCCACGCTGCGCGCGATTGCGGAAGAGGCGGGGGAGCTGGGGGCGGCTCGGGCGCTGAAGCGGCTCGGGTTAAATGATCCGGCGGCGGCGAAGGATATGGCGGAGTTGCGTGAGCTGCTGGGCGCTTGGCGGGATGCCAAACGGTCTGCGTTGCGGGCGGCGATCGGGTGGGTGGCTCGGTTGATGCTGGCGCTGGTGCTGGTGGGACTCGCGGTGAAGCTGGGCTTTTCGGGATGGGTGAAGTGAGCGTGCGGTTCGCGGGCTATGCGGCGGTGTTCGATGCGGTGGATCGTGGGGGCGATGTCGTGCGGCGCGGCGCGTTTGCGGAGGCTCCGACGACGGTGCCGCTGTTGTGGCAGCATGGCGGGCGGGCGGTGGGCGAGGTCCGCGTGCTGGGCGAGGATGCGCGCGGGTTGCGGGTGATCGGATCGGTTGCGGAACCTGAGCTGGCGGCGCTGGTCGCCAGGGGAGCGGTGACGGGGTTGAGTTTCGGATACCGGGCGCGCGGGGTTCGGCGCGGGGCGATGCGGGAATTGACCGAGGTCGAGCTGGTCGAGGTTAGTTTGGTGGCGCAGCCGATGCAGCGGTTGGCGCGGGTTCATGCGGTGGAGTCTGGTGGGTAGGCGCTGTTTCGATACGGGTTCTCGACACGCTCGAACCCTACTCGACACGAACGGATTTTGAGGTGGGTTTGCGATTGGGATGACGGGTGGGCGTGGCCGCATTGGCCGCGCCCTTTTTCATGTGTGGAGATGGTGAATGAGCGACGGTGTTATGGACGTGCTGGGCGAGAGCTTTGCAGGGGTAGAGACGCGGGGCGTGGTGACGCGACCGATGCTGGCGGGCGGCGATGCGCGCGTCGGCGGCGGGGCGTTTGACGGGTTCCTGCGATCGGGCGGCGGCGTGCTGGAATTGAAGGCGATGTCGGGGGCGAGCGGGGCCGAGGGCGGTTATGCGGTGCCGCGTGAGATCGATGCGATGATCGACGCGACGCTGGCTGCGGTGTCGCCGATCCGCGCCATCGCCAATGTCGTACAGGTGGGATCGGCGGGGTATCGCAAGCTGGTCGCGTCGGGTGGCACGCCGTCGGGCTGGGCGGCGGAGACCGAGGCGCGCGGCGAAACCGCGACGCCGGTGTTCAACGAGATCGCGCCGCCGATGGGCGATTTGTTCGCCAATCCGGCGGCTAGCCAGGCGATGCTCGACGATGCGGGGTTCGATGTCGAGGGCTGGCTGGCCGAGGAGGTGGCGCGCGAATTCGCACGGGCCGAGGGGGCGGCGTTCGTATCGGGAAGCGGCATCAATCGTCCGCGCGGGTTCCTGACCTCGCCGACTGCGGCGACGGGGGATGGTACGCGGGCATTCGGCACGATTCAGCATATCGTGTCGGGGGCGGCGGGCGGCTTTGCGGCCAACCCCGAGGAGAAGCTGATCGACCTGATGCAGGCACTGCGGTCGCCCTATCGCCAGGGGGCGGTCTGGGTGATGAATTCGGCGACGCTGGCGCGCATCAGGAAGTTCAAGACGAGCGACGGGGCGTTTCTGTGGCAGCCGGGCCTGACCGAAGGCCAGCCCGCGACCTTGCTGGGTCATGCGGTGGTCGAGGCCGAGGACATGCCCGACATCGCGGCGGGTTCGCTGTCGATCGCGTTCGGCAACTTCAAGGCGGGCTATCTGATCGCCGAGCGGACCGAGACGCAGGTGCTGCGTGATCCTTATTCGAACAAGCCGTTCGTGCATTTCTACGCGACCAAGCGGATCGGCGGATGCGTGAGCAATTCGGAAGCGATCAAGCTGATGAAGTTCGCGGCTTCGTGAATCCTTGCGGTCGTCCGGCACCACCGGGCGACCGCATCTTCATCGATCAGAGGAGTGAAAGCGAATGAACGACAGCTTTGCGAACAGCGCGGACCAGATCATCGCCCCGGCGACGCGTGCGGTGACGATCATGCCAGACGATAGCGTTGCCCTTTCGGAGGTGCCCAAGGCGATCTATGCCGGATCGGGCGGAACGATCGTCATGCGCGGCGTGCGGGATTCGGGCGACAGCGTGTGGTCGCATATTCCGGCGGGGAGCGTCCTGCCATTTCGGGCGACGCATATTCGGGCAACGGGCACGAGCGCGACCGGCATTCTGGCGCTGTACTGATGCGCAGTCTTGGGATCGGCGTGTCGCCGGCGATGCGGGGAAGCGAGCAGAGGCCCCAAGGCTTCGATTTCATGCATGGGCGGTTGCCGTCCGGCGCAAGCTTGTCGCGGGCGTCGGTTGCGACGGCGTATGATAGCGGCGGACATCTCGCCCAGTTCGGGATCGACCAGCCGCGGTTCGAGCATGACGCGGTGACGGGGACGCTGCGTGGATTGCTGATCGAAGCGGCGGCGACCAATTTCGTTCGCAGCAGCGACCGGATCGACGCGACGGCCTGGACGATCGCATCGCTGGCGATCGACCGCGACGTCGCGGAAGGTATTGACGGGGCGGCAAGCGCGTCCCGGCTGGAGGATGCGGACACGGGACGCTTTGGTGTCGTCAGCCAGGTGATGGCCACAACGGATCCTGCCGTTGCATCCTTGTATATCCGCAAAGATGCGGTCCCCTCTACCACGCGGTTTGCGATGCTGCGGCTGGCACCCGACAACGACTTGCGGATCGATACGATGACGGGCGGTTTCCATTCGCCATCGGCCACCGGCGGCGTGATCGACGCGGGCGATTGGTGGCGGTTCTGGGTGCAGGCGAGCGTCGCGCCGGGGGAAATCGAACTCTATCCCGCGGTGGGCGCGGGACAATTGCAATGGGGATATGGCACCGGCGCGACGGGCGCGATCGAGGTCAGCGGGATTCAGGTGGAATCGGGCAGTCGTCCGACATCGCTTATCCGCACGGATGCGAGCATCCGAAGCCGCGCGGCGGATGTATTGACCCTGAATTGGGGGGCGCAGGGCGTCCGTGACGGTGCGCGGTCGATCACCTGCGAACTTGCGGGGAATGCCAGCCTGACGACCGAGATCGAGATCGTCGGCGGGCGTGCGACGGTGCCGATCCCGCCCGACGGCCAGCCGATCCGGCGCATCACCCTCGCCTGAACCGGCGATTCACCGACAGGAGCGAACCATGCTGAGCGATCCGATCCCGGACGCGGTGCTGGATGCCGCGTGCGTGGATGCGCGCGCCTATCTGCGCATCGTGGGCGACGACGAAGAAATGATGATGAAACAGGCCGCCGGTGCGGCGATCGGCCTGTTCGAACAATTTGCGTCGGCGGCGCTGGTCCTGCGCGGGCATCGCCAGCGATTGCCGGTATCGAGCCGCTGGCAGCGATTGGTGCCGGGGCCGGTCGTCGAAATCGAGCAGGTCGAAGGCGTTCCCGCGGAGGGCGGCGGTTTCGCATTGCCGGTCGCGGATTACGCGATCGACCTGGATGCGGCGGGCGATGGCTGGGTGCGCGTCGTCCGACCCGGAGCGGCAGGGCGGATCGAGGTGGCGTTCAAGGCCGGGCAGGCAAGCGCGTGGCGCGATATTCCCGAACCGGTGCGGCAGGGAATCGTGCTGATGATCGCCTATCTCCATCGCGACCGAGGCGAAGGGGACGTGCCCCCTGCGGCGGTCAGCGCCTTGTGGCGCCCCTGGCGGCGGATGCGAATCGGGGGAGGCGGGCGATGACGCCCGCGGAGCGGTTGGTCCACGCCGTGCGCGACAGGCTCGAAGCGAGCGAGGCGATCGCCGGACGCATGGCCGTGTTCGATGCGCCGCCGATGCGCGCGGCGCGGCCCCACCTGGTGATCGACGAGCCGGTCGAAAACGGATGGGGCGCACAAGGCGTCGATGCGCGCGAATTTCGAGTGGCGATCCGGGCGCATGATGCGGGCGAACGTCCGTCGAGGCTGAGGGGGATCGGCGAGGCGGTGGGCGTCGCGATGCATGGACTGCCACGCGATCTGGGCGACGGCTGGGGACTGGCAAGCGCGGTTCTGGTGCGGCGGCGGTCGTTGCGGGAGGGCGGCGATCGCTGGGTGCTGACGAGCGAGTGGCGGGTGCGGATGGTGCGTTGAGCGGTCGTATCAGGCTGAAACGGGCAGGACGAAAGGAGAGACAGGATGGCGGCGGAGAAGGGGAGCGCATTTCTTCTGAAGGTTGGCGATGGGGGATCGCCGGTGGGTTTCGCGACGGTGGCGGGGCTGCGGACGACGCAGCTGTCGATCAATGGCGAGATGGTGGCGATCACATCGAAGGATTCTGGCGGGTGGCGCGAATTGCTGTCGGGGGCGGGGGTGCGGTCGGTGAGCGTGTCGGGGGCGGGCATCTTTACCGGCTCGGCGGCGGAGACGCGGTTGAAGGGCAATGCCTTGTCGGGGGCGCTCGATGATTACCGGCTGTCGTTCGAAGGGGGTGAGACGCTGACGGGGCGGTTCCTGGTGACGCGGCTGGACTATGCCGGGGACTATAATGGCGAGCGGAATTACACGTTGAGCCTGGAGAGTTCGGGCGTGGTGGTGTCGGCGTGACGGCTGCGAATCCGGTTCGGGGGGAGGCTTCGCTGCGGGTTTGCGGCGAGACGCTGGTGCTGCGGCCGAGCTTTGCGGCTTTGGTCGCGGCGGAGGGCGAGGTCGGGCCTTTGTTCGCGCTGGTCGAGCGGGCGGCGGAGGGGCGGTTGTCACTGGGTGAGCTGGTGGCGCTATTCTGGCATTGCCGGTTCGAGGCGCCCGAGGCGGTGACGCGCGAGCGGTTGGGCGAGGCGGTGGTGGCGCAGGGATTGGCGCAGGTAACGCCGGTTTTTCGGGTGTTGTTGCAGCAGATTCTGGCTGGACGGTGAGCGACGTGGGTGGGGCATTTCCCCTCCACCATGCTTTGCATGGTCCCCCTCCCCGAGACGAGCTCGGGGAGGATTTTGGGGGTGTCGCGCGGCGGATGGCGGGGCTGGCGGGGTTGGCGTTCGGGTGGACGCCGGAGGTGTTCTGGCGGGCGACGCCTGCGGAACTGGGGGCGCTCGTCGATGCGGCTTGTAGGGGTGGCGAGCGGGTCGATCCGCCGGACCGAGGGCTGGTCGCGCGGTTGATGGAGGCATTTCCCGATGGATGATCTGGACGCGATGGTCGTGTCGGTGCGGGCCGATACGCAAGGCTTTGCGCGTGATGTGGCCGAAATGCGCGGGGCGCTGGATGGGCCGTTGGTGGCGGGTGCGGACCGCGCGGGACGGGCGATCGAGACGACGCTGCTGCGCGCGGTTCGCACCGGCAAGCTGGGGTTCGAGGATCTGCGGCGGGTGGCGCTGGGGGTGATGGGCGAGATTGCGCAGGCGGCGATCGGCGGCGGGGTCGCTTCGCTGCTGGGCGGAGCCAGGACGTCGCGGGGGAGCGCGGGCGGGTTGCTGTCCGGGCTGCTCGCGGCGGTGGTCGGCGCACCGGGGCGCGCGACGGGCGGGCCGGTGTCGCCGGGTCGGGCTTACCGGGTCGGGGAGAATGGGCCGGAATATTTCGTGCCGACCTCGGCGGGGCGCGTGGAGACGGGGGTGCCGTCGCCTGGCGCTCGCGAGGTGCGGGTTGCGATCACCGTCAATGCGCAGGCCGGGGAAAGTCCGGCGGCGTTGCAGCGGTCGAGCCGGCAGGTGGCTCGGGCGGTCAAGGCGGCGTTGGTCGGGTTGGAGTGAGGGGGACGAGGGGTGGTCGCTTGGGGCGATCCCCCTCCACCATGCTGCGCATGGTCCCCAGTATCAGGTCGGTCAGGCTGCCAGCCTGACCTGAACGGCGCGGGGGCCGTTCACCTGACACTCCCGGTGGGGGAGGAATTAGATGGGGTATTGGCTGGCCGAGGCTCGCAAGGGGCAGCGGGGGAGTGTGATCTCTCGCTTCGATCCGGTTTACTGGACGGTGGATTTTCCGCGACCGATGATGGCGAGCGTGGTGACTGCGGCTGCGGATGCGATGCGGGTGGATTGCGTCTTCTATCGCAAGGGCGATCTGGCGGGCTTGATCTGGGCGTCGGAAGATACGCACGACCATCCGCTGCTGCGATACGAGACGCGGCGCGATTTTCGACGCTGCACGCTGTCGTTCCGGTGGCGATCGGCGGGCGTACGGAGGCTCGACGAAACCAACGGCCCGGTGCTGACGATCGAGGGGCGCGATGCAAACGGCGCGGCGCGCGCCTGGTATGTGCGGCTGTGGAATTATGCGAGCGGGTCGCCCGAGAATGCGGTCGTCACCCTGAACTTCGATGCGCTGGTCGGTGGCTATCGCTTGCCCGACGATGCCGATCCGGTGTTTGCGGGCGATATCGACCGGATGTTCGTATCGCTGGTGGCGGACGAGTATGACGGCACCGCGGGGCCATTGGCCGCGCCGGTCGAGGGCTGGGTCGAGCTTTCCGGCATCGCGTGCGAGGGGTCGGGCTCGGTGCTCGCGATCGGTGATGCGGTGGTGCCCGAGCACGGGCTGTCGATCGCGAGCGGATATGACGACAGTTACCACATGACGCCCGAGCGGTTGCTGAGGAACGCGCTGCATCTGGGGTATCGCGGGTCGATCGTCCATTATGTGGGGATGAGCCATTATTTCCGGCTCGAGGCGCTGGGGGGCGGCTTATATGTCAGCTTGGCGGGGAGTGCGCTGTGCGTGCCGTGCACGGCGTGGCACCGGGACTTTGCGGCGCGGGCGAAGGCGCTGGGGTACAACATCATCTGGTCGCTGAGTTACGAGCTGTTCGACGCGCATTGCTGGAACGACTGGAAGCAGCGGGCGTGGGACGGTGCGCCGGCACTGACCGGGTGGGAACCGCCGTCGACGTTGCTTTCGCCCGCGCATGCCGGGGCGATGAGCTATCTGAAAGCGGTGGCGCGCGCGTTCGTCGCGATCGGGCGCGATGCGGGGCTGGGCGTGCGGTTTCAGGTCGGCGAGCCGTGGTGGTGGGTGCAGCCGCAGACCCAGGCGCCGTGCCTGTATGACGATGCGGCGCGGGCGGCGTTCGGCGGCGATCCGCCGGTGATTACGGATGCGCGGTTGCCGATGGATGCGGGGCAGAAGGCGCTGCTCGACCAGGCGGGTGCGATGCTGGCGGCGTCGACCGCGGCCTTGATCGCGGCGGTGCGCGAGGAGGTGCCGGGGGCGGAATCGCTGCTGCTCGCCTACTTGCCGACGATCCTCGACCGCAAGACGCCGGAGATGCGGCGGGCGAATTTGCCGGTCGGCTGGGCGAGCCCGGCTTTCGATGTGCTGCAGCTGGAGGATTATGACTGGGCGGCGGAAGGGCTGACCAATGCGACGGCGCGCGGGGTCGCGGCGGCGACCGATCAGCTGGGATACCCGGTCGAGCGGCAGCATTATTTCTCTGGCTTCGTGCTGCGGCCAGATCAGCGCGCGCAATGGCGTCCCATCGATGCGGCGGCGGACTTCGCGCGCGAGCGGGGGGTGGCCGAGACCTATATCTGGGCGCTGCCGCAGGTGATGCGCGACGGATATGTTCATTTCGACGAGGAGAAGGCGGTGCAGGCGTTCGATGACGTGGCGTTCCCGCTGGCGCTGGGGCGCGAGGTGGAAGTCTCCCCCGAATGGTCGACCGCGGTGGTCGCGAGCGCCGGGGGGCATGAGAAGCGCAATGCCGAATGGGCCGAGGCACGGACGCGGTACGATGTCGGACCGGGATTGCGGAGCGAGGGCGATATCGCGGCGTTGCTGGCGTTCTTCCGCGCGCGGATGGGGCCTGCGCGGGGGTTTCGACTTCGCGATCCGTTCGATGCTTTGTCGGGCGAGGGCGTGGTGTCGGCGACCGATCAGCGGATCGGGATCGGCGACGGTGACCATGCGGTGTTCGATCTGGCCAAGGCCTATGGCGAGCAGCGGCGGCGGATCACGCGACCGGTGGCGGGAAGCGTTCGGGTGGCGATCGACGGGGTCGAGACGCAGGGCTTTGCGGTCGAGCCGGGCGGGCGCGTGGTACTGGACGAACCGCCGGGCGACGGCGCGATCGTCACTGCGGGGTTCGTGTTCGACGTGCCGGTGCGCTTC
>SXGS01494959.1_pt1 | contig 12786 bp, 10 predicted proteins | sample 3174681 | NCBI WGS metagenome assembly SXGS01 (sample SAMN11356861, study PRJNA531348) | freshwater metagenome | isolation source: freshwater sample F1-80 | place: China: Fuxian Lake, Yuxi | collected 2017-12-25
GGTCGGCAAGGAACGAGGCGACGTCCACGAGACCGGCGAGATCAAGCGCGTGGTGTCCTTCCTCCTGATGCAGCTCGACCAGTTGCCGAGCTATGTGATCGCCATGGCGGCCACCAATCATGCCGAGCTCTTGGACCGGGCCGTTTGGCGCCGCTTTCAGCTTCGCCTGGACATGCCGGCCCCCGAAGTCTCGGGCCGCGCCGTCCTCGTGTCGCGGTTCATGGACGCCTGGCCTGAATCGGTCGGGCTGTCCGCCGAGGCTGTCGCCCAGAGGCTGGGTCCCGTCAGCTACGCGGAAGTGGTCGAGTTCTGCCAAAACGTGCGGCGTCGGCATATCCTTGCTCAGGGTTGTGAGTCGCTGAAGCAGGCGCTCGGCGACGAACTTTCACTGTGGGCGTCCCGCGTGACGCCGGAGGGCCATGGCGAGACCGACAAGACCCCTGCTGCGGCTGGACCCGCCGACGCCGCGCGCCCGCGTCACAAGACCCGGCTTTCCAAGCCCGCGCACGATTGATCGCGACCTCCAGATCGCGACGCCGGCAGGTCAGCGTCTTCAGGCCCTGTCCCGCGTTCTGTCGTCTGGAACGCCGGCCCTGCAGCTGCGGGCGGATCCTTCCGGTCTGGCCCCGGAACGGCTTCTCGTCTTCGAACTGACCGCAGATGTCGGCGGCTTCATGCGCGCCGCGACCCGCGTGCCCGGGCTTGAGTTCGTCGGCGCCGACGAGCTCGAGCCTGACGGCCTTGACCGGAACCCGGCGCTCTATCTGATGATCCCGGATGGCCGCGCCCTGACGCAGATGGCCAGTCTTTGGCGCGAGTATGCGGCGGGGCGGGAGTTGCCCTACGGCTTCGCACCTTGGCGCGACCTGTTTCAGCAGATGAAGGATCTGCGTGCGTGGGGACCACAGGACCGCCTCACGCCCGAGGACGCCGCCGTGTTGGCCGAGCAGCGCGCGGACGCGCGCGGCCGGGTCCGCCTGGAAATCGAGCTCGTGTTTCGCGCCGTCGGGGGAGCCGAGGCCGAGGTCTCCGGTCTTTTGGCCGAACGCGGCGGCACGGTCATCTCAACGAGCCGGATCGACGGCGCTCGCTACCACGCCCTTCTGGCCGATGTGCCCTTGGCTGAGGTCCAGGCCGTTCTCGCGCGCGGCTATGTAGGCCTGATCGCCTCAGAGGCGGTGATGCACATCCGCCCCCAAAGCGCGGTTCACCTGACTGTGGTGGAGCCGGATGACGCCCAGCCTCCCCCGGTCGCCGGAAATCCCACAGGCGATCCGATCGTCGCTGTGTTCGACGCGGTGCCGTTGGCCGGTCATCCACGGCTTGCCGGACGCTTGTCTGTGGAGGATCCCTTCGACCTCGAAAGACGATCGGTGGGTCCTCGGATCCATGGGACGGCTATGGCCTCCGCCGTGCTTCATGGCGATCTGCAGGCGTCAAGCCCGCCCCTCGACCGCAGCGTTCATTTCGTCAATGTGATGTACGCGCCCGCCCCGATCGACGATGCTGAGCGGTTCCCGGATCGGCTTCCCGCCGACCTGTTCCACGCCGCGGTCGCGCGGATGAAGACCGGACCGGACGCGACGGCTCCCCACGTCATCGTCATCAACGCCTCGCTGGGCGACAGAAACAAACCGTTCGCGGGTCGGATGTCGGGTTGGGCGCGAGTCATCGACTATCTGTCCTACGCCTACGGCGTGCTGTTCGTGATCAGCGCCGGCAATCACGGGGCCGAACTCGAGACGATCGACGTCGATGTCATCGCCTTCGAAAACCTCTCGCCGGCCGAACGCGCAAAGGTGGCCTTGCGGGCGAGCGGATCGGCCATGGCCTATCGTCGCGTTCTGGCTCCGGCGGAGTCTATGAATGCCTTGACGGTCGGGGCCTTACACGGCGACGCCGGCGGCCCGACACCCGAAGCTGCCTTGACCTTCGACGTCTGGGCGGACACCGGGTTGTGCACGGTCTCCAGCGCGCTCGGCCCGGGTCATGCCGGTGCGGTGAAGCCCGACATCCTCGCTCCGGGAGGGCGACATCACGTCCGGTTGAGCCCCCGCGGCCAGGGCCACGCCCTGACACCCCTGCGCAACGCCGGCGCGTTCGGCGGGGTGCTGGTCGCCGTTCCACCGGACCAGCGGGTCGCCCGACCCGACGCCGTCGGCAAGTCGATCGGGACCAGCGTCGCCTCGGCCTTGACCACCGGCCTCGCGGCGAGGGCTCACGAGGCGCTCGAGGCGGTCTATGAGGATTTTCTCGACATCCCGGCAGCCCACCGCGCCGTGCTGATGAAGGCCCTGTTGGTCCATTCGGCCCGATGGACGGTCGCCAGAGACCTGATCGTCGAAACGCTGGGCCCTGCGGACAATCGGCTCCACGTGCGCCAGAAGGACAACGTCCGCCGGTATCTTGGATTCGGCGCGATCGACGGGGATGTCGTGCTGGACTGCACCTCCGACCGCGCGACGCTATGGAGCGTCGGCCGGCTCGGTTCGGACGAGGCGCATACGGTCAGCATCCCGATCCCGGCGGCCATGGCGGGCCGGGCCACCCCTCACGAGGTCTGCGTGACCGTCGCCTGGATGGCGCCCCCGCGGATCGGCGCGCCCCGCTATCGCGGCGTTCAGATCAAGATCGTCGAGCCTCATGACGCCGCCGCCCTGCTCGCGGTATCCGCTGATGGGCTGCAGCCGGATTACAACCAGGCTCACAACGGGACGGTCGTCCATCGCCGTTGGGAGGGGGCCCGGGCGGCGGCATTCGCCGAAAACGCGACCTTTGACGTCGTCGTCCAGCGCCAAGTCGACGATTTCGCGGACCTCACGCCGTATGCCGTGGCGACGACAGTGAAGATGGCGGGCGTTAACGACATCTACGCCCAAGTCCGAGATCGCCTGGCGGTACGTCCACGAGTACCTGTCGTCGGCACCTGAGCCGAAGAGAAGCAGGCGCCGCTCCTCTTCGCCTACCGAGAACCGCCACTCGTATTCTCGCATAGCGTTTCCGCGCCGATTTAACGGGAAGACTGCCCTACCCGCGAAAATCTCATGACTGGAGAGCGCCAGGAGCGGACATTGTCGCCAGTCCGGTAACGCGACCTTCGGCTTTCTATCAGCGTCAAAACATCGCCGGAGCACTCGGCGAGATCAGACAGCCCGGCCTCAATAGCAGGATCGGTGAATGTGTTGATCAGCTTGAGACACCTCAGGCGCCTTTCAACGTGTTCAGCTGATTTGGAATTTCCCAGTAGTGCGCTGCCCTGACGACGTCGCAGAGCAGACCCCGCAGTTCCAGCATCCCGGGCGTAGCTCGCCGGAAATTCTCCAGCCGACGCTTATCGACATAGAGGCGATCCACATAAGGAGCCAGGGCCGCCAGATAGCCGTCGTTCACATCGCTTCCCGGACGGCGCAGACCTTCCTGGCGACTTCGATCCAGGGCCTTCGTCAAGACCCAGTGCGGGCAGTGCTCCATGGTTACGGTGCCTCGCAACACCTCGAAAGGCCGGCCAGTCGCTTCGGCGATCACAGCGAGCTGAGACCGGAAGACACAGAGATCACCGAGCTCGTCATTGGTCATGTCGAGGCGAAGTTCCTCGCGTCGAACGCCTCGCGCCTCTGACGTCCGCACGATGAACTCCCAGATATCCGTCTCTTCCCAAGGGCGCATGTCGGCCACGTCGTTGAAGAACTCGGCGGCGATTTCATGGGGACGCTGGATGCGTCCGTCTCCCTTTGAGGCGATCTCCTGTCCCATTGCGGCCTGCATCGCAGCCAGCGTGCGGTGGCTGTCTTCTGGGGTTCGAAACCGGCTGGAGATCAACGCCGATAACGGTGCCTGGCCGTTGCCGAACGTCATCGGAGCGATGGCGGCGATGGTCCGGGCCCTTCGCGCGCTCGCGCGCAGCAAGGGTCGCAACTGACGCCAGAGATCTGGGTCACCCAAGGCCTCGCGCGCCGCGCCGTAACGGAAGAGATCGGGCCTGACGCGGTCTCGCACGGCTGTAAGGCTGGAGGCTCCTTCGCATTGTGCGACGGCTTCGGCCGCCATGATGTCGGTAATGGCACCGGGACCGTGAGGGGCCCGCGCCGAGCGGAGCCATGCGATGAAAGGCAGGTCAAGCATATAGGCCAGCCGCGCCTCGGCGAGGTCCTCTTTGTCATGATTGAGCAGCTCCTCCAGGTGATGGAAAGCGAGCGTCAGGACATAACCCTGGTCAAGCAGCCGGTCGGGAAAGCTGCGGGCCTTGTCGCGCATGGCTGAGGACGGCGAGACGGCGTCGCGGATCAGATTGGCCCAATGGGAGGTGTCGAGGGTCAGGCGCCGTGGTTGGGCGAGATCCAAGACGTCAGCCGCCCCAGTGAAGCAAGGCGGCGCGCGTCAGGACGGCGGAGGCGATCGCCCAGCCGAAACTCAACAGGGTTCCGATGATGACATATTCGGTGTTGGCTCGGGCATGTGCGTCCGAGAAGCGCAGGATGGATTTCGCGGCCAGCAGCAGCCCCACCCCCTCCGGTTGGCCGATGAGGATCAGCAGCAGGGCGACCGCGCGCTCTAGCCAGCCGATGGCCTGACCTCCGCCCGGCAGCCCCAGGCCATCCTGGGACGTGGAAGATGGCGCCTGGGTTTGGGGCGGTTGTCCCGCCGACGGGCCACTCGGGGTAATCCGATGAGGACCAAACCCGGCCAGAAGCTTGTCGATGAAGATTCCGCCCGCGGCGACGGAGAGGGCGACGCCGCCGATGACGGTGAAGGCCTGGAAGAGAAGACGTTGCTGTTCAGCGGGGAGACCGCCCCACCCGCCTGTCGAGACGGTCGAAGGCCAAGCGATGGCGACACAGACGATGAAGGCCAGATGGACCAGCTGATCGATGAGAAAGGGCCAGAATCCGTCCCGAGCCTTCTTGGCCTCGGGCGTGTTGCCTCCGTTGATCCAGGCGAGCTTGGCCCAATCGGTGAGAGCATGGGAGACCACGATCACCATCAACGGCCAGGGATTGATGGCGGCCGTGAACAGCCAGGCGGTCAGGCCAACGATGAGGATATGAAGACCGAAGCCCTTCCAATGGCGCTTGTTGTCCAGAATCCAGGGGGTCTGCAGGACGAAGTCCGCCAGCACATGAGCGACGAACAAGGTCAGGAGGGTCTCAAGCACGGGCCATTTGCCCAATCGGTCGCTTCTCCAAAAGCAACTTCATTCGGTTGCTATTCCAAAAGCAACCCATATCGGTTGCGGTACCCACAACAGCTTCATGCCGCGCCCGGCTCACGCGCGACCCTCGAACACGTCCAAAGCCATCATGACGGATGAGAGGCCATATTGACGATGCACCTTGCTGACGAACTGGCGGGACACCCCCAGGGCGTCGGCCAACGCCTCCTGGGTCTTGTCCAACGGCCGCAACATTTCCAGCGCCACCTTCGCCTGGGAGGAAGACCAGCCTCCCACGACATGGCTGCAGAACGAAAGGACGGTCGGCAGATAGGTCTCATCGGGTTCAGGCTGCGCCGTGGCCAGCCTGAACCCCTCGAACCGGGACATGTCGTCGAGCGCCCGCCCGGACAGCACGAAGGCCTCCCCGGTCGATTGGGACACGGCGTCTGCATCCAGCGCGTCCATCGCGCCGACCCCTACGGAGATCCGGGTGTCGGCATCCTCCTCCAGGGCGCGAAGGGTGGTGCGCAGATAGAGGACGGCGCGCAGCCAAAGATTCGGTTGTGTCAGAACCAGCTGCCAAGAATCCCCCCGGAAAAAGTCCGGACCATGAACCGCTCCGCGCCCCCAGCCCGCAATCTCCCGGGCCGCGCGGCGCAAGGATTCGCGAGCTTGCAGCAGACCTTCATGGCTCAGAGCGGTCGATCGCACCAGGTCGCCGGTCAACACGGCAACGGCCGTCCCCTTCACGCTGCGGGCCATCAGAACCGCGGGCCTTGCGGCTGGCCGGCGCAGATCCAGTCGCTTCGCCTGTTGGACTTGGGAAGAACTCCTGCCTGAAGAAACGGCGGCCGCCCCTCTTCCATCTTCATTCGCCCGTCGAACCTGTTCACGGCCGCTCCGCCTGTGACGAAGGTCAGCCCATAGCTTTCATCCGTCACTGTCAGCCTCCCCTTTGGCGCACCCGGTCCATTGGACCAGGCCACGGTACGCGCTCCGGTGTCGAGCCGAAAGACGCGCGTCGGCGCCCCCGACGGCGCGCCGACGCGAGAACAGGAGATCTGCACGACGCGGGGCGGATCGACATCCGGATTCCAGTCGCCGCAGCCAGCCAGAGGCACGGTCAAAGCCATCCCTGCCAAACCCCACCGCCTGAAACCGAACACCGCCATACTCCGACCTTAGCGTGTGTCGAAACGTCCGGGAAACCGCGATCTTGCGTGAGAGAGGACTATGGGCTCTAGGCTTCAAAGACCCACGATCTCGCGTCGTGAGGCGTTTCGGCCACTACATCTTGACGCAGATGTCGACAGATGGTTCGAATCGGCTCACAGAAGCAGATGGATTAACAGGACGTGTAGAAACGTCTTTCGGTCGGCTGCGACTCAATCTACCGCTATGGTGGAGCTGGGTTCGGGCTGTTCATCCCTCCCATTAGGCTTAGAGCGTTTCAGGTCGATCGACCGCGTCGTGATGTGCGACGCCGGCGGCCCTGAGGAGGCCGAGAGTACGGCGACGGACGTCGCTGAAGGCGGAAGGGGGACGGCGGGCTGACTTTGCCGGTGCATGCAAGCCGCCCCCTTCCGGCACCGACTCGTTAAAGTGCGGCGGTCGCGATCCTATGCCGCGATCACCGGGGGCGACAACACGCAAACGTCACGCCGACCGTTTCCGCTTCGACGAGTCTTCATCACACCTAGGTGGAGCGAAGACCCATGACCCAGAGCTGATCGTCAAAGATTGAACACCACGCGTCGCCCGGCGCGTGCCCGTCGTCCCGCGCGAAAGACGCCGCGGACGCCATACATGCCGCATTCAAAGAAAGGGCAAAGCCGATGGCCGCCCATACCTGGAACAGCGCGCGCGCCGCCAAACGCATCGCCGCGCGACTGAAAGAAGTCAAAGAGATCGAGATCAAAGACTACGTCCGCGACACCGACCTCACCACCCTACCCCGCAACAAAGCCTATCGGGTCAGCGGCGTTCACCTCTACGTCGACATCAAGAACCTCGAGGCCATGCTCGCGACCACCGCGGTTGAGGGGGAAACCTGTCACAAGCGGACGCTGCGGTTCCTCAACCTGCATTTCCGCGCCGTGCGTCGCATCCTGACGGCCGTCGGGGCCATTGAGGTCGATTTCCACAATCAACGCCTTCACGCCGTCATCACAAAACCCTACGGCGACGAACCCGGCCGTCTCCACCGCGCCATCGCCATCGCCCAACTAATCATCGACGTCCTGGCCCAGACCGGCGAGGAAGGCGACGACGTCATTCCCGCCGCTAGGGTCCGCGTCGGCATCGACAGCGGGATCGCCCTGGCCGTTTGCAATGGTCGCCGGGGCCATGTCGAACCGCTGTTCCTGGGTGCCCCGGCCAATCTGGCCGCCAAGCGCGCCGGCGGCGGCAAGGCCGAAGGAATCTATCTGACCAATACGGCCCGTGGCGTGATCGACCTGTCGGAGGACGGCGTCGAGGACCGCACACCTCTGTCCGCCGACGAGATCGCCGACAGCCAGGACGAGGCGGCGCTTACCGTCACATCCGATCAGATCGTGAAGGACTGGCGCACCGACCTCGCCAACAATCCGATCGCCAAATTCGAGTTCTCTGGCCACACACCGCCCTTCAGCAACCTCGACTTCGAGGTGCTGACGCCGAAGAACTCGCGTCGCCAGACGGCGATCTCCGTCTATGCCGACATCGACGGGTTCACCGACTTCGTCGCCGCGGGAGTCTGCGACGATGAGGCGGCCAGGGACGTGGTGCGGGTGCTCCACGTCCTGCGAAGCGAGATGGACGCCGTGCTTCACACCGATTTCGGGGGTCGCAAGGTGCGCTTCGTCGGCGATTGCGTCCACGGCGTGCTGGGAGAAGGCACGGCCCAGACCACTAATGAGGAAGAAAGCGTAAGCACGGCCACCTTGTGCGCTGCCGGCATCCGCAGCAGCTTCGACCAGGCGATCACCGCTCTGGAAGACGAAGGTCATCTTGAAGCGGGCCACGGGCTGGGCGTTGCGATCGGTTTCGACCTGGGTCCGATCGCCCTGACCCGTCTGGGCATGAAAGGCTCCATGGTGCGCTGCGCCGTGGGCCGCTCGGTTCTGGGGTCCGAGGCCCAGCAACGACGCTGCAACGGCGAGGAGACCGCGATCGGCCTTGCGGCCTATGACGCCGCCAGCAACGCCGTCCAGACCGCCTTCGGCTCGGCCCGCAAACGCGGCAGTCTGACCTATGAGGCGGCGGTCGAGGAACTGGCCAACCGTCAGGACGAAACGGCGAAGGTGGCCAAGGCGGTGGCGAAGGCCGCGGCCGCCGGTGGGCTCTTGCAGTCGAGTGCGGCTCCGGCCGCAGACTACGCCTTCGCGCCGCGTCGCATCGAGCCGACCAAGCCGGCGGGCTTTGCATGACGCTCTGGTTCCTCCAGGATCCCGGCCGCCTCGCCGCGGAGCGGGACGCCCTGCTCGCTCTGGCGGGCCGGGCGTCCTGGCTTACGGTTGAGAGCCCGCGCTTCGACGACAGCGCCCGACTGTGCGTCGCCATCGAAATCCAGGGCGAAGGACGGCTCTATCGCGCCGAGCTTCGCTACCCCGCCTCCTTTCCGTATTCGCCGCCCTCGGTCGTTCCCGCCGACGAGGAGCGGTGGTCCGGCCATCAATACGGACCCGGGGGCGAGCTTTGCCTCGAACATGGGCCAGACAACTGGACGCCCGAGCTGACCGGGGCCCATATGGTTGAGAGCGCCCAGAGGCTGCTTCAGGTTGAGGCCCCGGTCGCCGGCGTTCCCCAACCTGCGGCCCAAAGCCGCCACGCCACCACCCTGGGGCAGGACCTGCGCGCCCGCGCTGTTCGCTTCGTCATCACTCAGGCCTTCGCCGGCCATATGGCCGAGGCGGATGACGGCGCCACCCTGGCCGTGGACGCCTACTGGCCCACCCGCGACAGGCAACACACCTTGACCCCGGTCAGGACCTTGGACGCGCAAGGCGGGACCTGGTCCGATCCAACCGTGCCGAAGGCCCTTTGGGCCGAAGCAACCCTGCACAAGGCGACCGCTTTCCGCCTGCCTCGCGGCGCACGTCTTCCCCGCACGTCCTCGGCGTCAGTCTGTCGGGAAGACCTGGCCGCGCTGGGGTTTCAGCCGGAACCGAATGACAAGGCCTTTCCGCTGCTCCTGCTGTGGTCGGACGACGGGGCCCGTCTGATCTGGCTCACCGACGACGACACGGTGATGGCCTTCGCCAACGTCCCCGCGACCGGCGGCGTGCGGCTTCCCTCGCGTTATGCGGCCCTGAAGGCCCGCAGCGTAGGCCTCGTCGGCTGTGGATCGGCGGGCGGAAAGATCGCTGTCAGCCTCGCCCGGGCCGGCGTCGGCCGGTTTGTGCTCGTCGACGACGACGTGCTTTTGCCAGAGAATCTCGTCCGTAACGACCTAGACTGGTCTCACGTGGGTGAACACAAGGTACGGGGCGTCGCCCGTCGCATCGCATTGGCCGGCGACGCCGAGATCGAGATGGAGATGAAACGGCTCGCCGGCCAGGAGGCGAGCGGCGTGGCGGACAGCGTGCTGCAGAAGCTCCAGGGTTGTGATCTGGTGATCGACGCGACGGCGGACCCGGCTGTATTCAACCTTCTCGCGGGCATTTGTATCGCCGCGCGAAAGCCGCTGTTCTGGCTGGAGATCTACGCCGGCGGAATCGGGGGACTGATCGCCCGCTCACGCCCCGGCGAGGATCCCGCGCCGCATCTGGCCCGCAACCGCATCCAGGCCTGGTGCGACGCCCTGGGCGTCCCGCCGCCGGTCGCCGCACGGCCGTATGAGACCGGGGGCGAGGCGGACCCTCTCATCGCCGACGACGCGGACGTCGGTGTCATCGCCGCCCACGCGGCGCGGTTGGTTCTGGACCATCTGATCGGCGCTTCCCCATCGGCTTTCCCCAGCTCGGCCTATATGATCGGCCTGGGCGCCGAATGGATATTCGACCAGCCCTTCGACACCCGCGCTATCGATCTCGGCGGTCCCGCTCCCCCGTCGGCGCCCACCTCTGATTCCCTGGCCGGCGTCACCCTTCTCGCCCAGATGCTCAAGGACCATGGCGCTCAGTCTTCACATTCCGCCTGACCTTCTGGAACGCCTCGCGCGAGAGCTTGCGCGCGGGGGGCGCCGCGAGATCGGGGGGGTTTTGGTGGGCGAACACCTTGGGCCCAACACCTTCCGGATCGTCGATCTGTCTGTCCAGCGGCAGGGCGGCGAAGCCGCATGCTTCGTGCGGCGCCCTGCCGCTCACAAGGCTTTTCTGGACGCCTTCTTCCGCCGAACGGGCGAGGACTACGGTCGGTTCAACTATCTGGGCGAGTGGCATTCGCACCCCTCCTTCTCCACCGACCCGAGCGTCACGGACGTCCGGCAGATGTTTGAAATTGTATCCGATACGTCCGACGCGCCGCCCTTCGCCGTGCTGTTGATCGTCAGACTCGCCGCCTCCGACCGCGTCATCTGTGGCGCAACCGCCTTCCGCAGCACCGGGGTCGCCGAAGCGGCGACCCTGGTCGTCCAGCCGCGCCTGGAGGGCGAGGCCCTTCTACCCCCGACCGGTTGGTTCGCCAGACTGTTCGGCGCGCCCGGCCGCAAACCTTCCGTCCGTCTGATCTGATCAAGGCCGCCATGTCCCTGAAATCCCGCTTCGAAAGCCGGGACGACCTCACTGAGGCTCTGCTCGCCCAGCGCATTGTTCCAGACGCGGCCGTCGCCGCCGCTCTCGCCCAGCAGGGTGAGTTGATCGAGTTCGCGCCCGGCCGTGCGATCGTGGAACAGGGGGCGGCTGACCGCGACCTCTATTTCCTGCTCGCGGGCAAGGCCCAGATCATCGTCAACCAGGTCCGCCTCCATTACCGCGAGAAGGGGGTGACGATCGGGGAGATGTCGGCGATCACGCCGCATATCAGCCGCGCAGCGACTGTGGAGGCGGCGGAAACGACGGTCTGCTGGAAGGTCAGCCACACCCGTCTCGCCGAGGTCGGTGCCGATCATCCGCACATCTGGCGACGGATCGCCCAGGATCTGGCCGAACGGCTTGAACAGCGGAACCAGTATGTAAACCGGGCCAACCTCCGCCCGCGCCTGTTTCTGATCTGCTCTGCCGAGGCCTTGGCCATCGCGAAGGCGATCCGGGTCGGTCTGGAACACGACGCCGAGGTGGTTATCTGGAGCGACGACATGATTTTCGCGCCCGGAGCCTACCCCCTCGAAGCGCTCGAGGAACAGGTCGGCCTGGCCGATTTCGGCGTCGCCCTGGCCGAACCCGACGACCTAGTCCTCTCGCGTGATCGCCTGTCCGCCACGCCGAGGGACAATGTCATTTTCGAACTGGGATTCTTCATGTCGCGGCTGGGTCGCCATCGCACCCTGCTGCTGGTTCCCCAGGCCGAGGACGTCCGCCTGCCTTCGGACTTCAAGGGGCTCACCCCGCTTCCCTACCGAACGGCCGAAACGCCCAGGGATCGGGCCGTCGCCCTCGGCCCGGTCATCGACAAGATCAGCGCCGTGATCGCCGAGAAGAAGGTGCGCTCCTCGATGAAGGAAGCGAAATGACCCTGCCGGCGTCCCCGCACACTGCGACCGATGCGGAGAATCTGACTGCCGCCCTCGCCCAGCTCGACCGGATCCAGGGTCTCTTCGGTCGAGCCGAAGGCAAGGCGTCCTTCCTGATGGCGGTTGACCTGGCTCTTCTGGGATCAGTCGCAGTCTCGTTCCCCGTGCCGGCGCCCGTTTCTCCGGCCGGCATTAGCGGCGTCATCGCCGCCAGCCTGCTCGGATTTAGCCTCATCAATCTCTACGCAAGCTTCTACCCCCACCTCAGAAATCCCAAGCCGTCGATCCTGTATTTCGCGGACATCGCCGCCCTCGGTTCCGACACTTACCGTCGGCAGCTTCGCGGAACATCATCTGCAGACCTCGCCGACGACGCCCTTTGCCAAGTCTGGCGCAACGCCGAAATCCTCGACAAGAAGTTCAAGCGCTCACGGTCCGCCTTTCTGCTGATCGCCGCCGCCCTTCCCTTCTGGCTGGCGACCCTGGCGCTCGCCACCGCCCGCTCCAGCAGCATTCCCGGTCTTGGATGACGGACGCTGCAGCCTCCTCTGAACGGCCCCGACCGCTTGGCCAGTCCGTCGAAGGTCTCACGCGCGAGCCTAGCGAGACGGTTGCGTGTTTGCAGACCTTTGCAATGTCGTTTTTTAGCCAGGTTACGGGCATCTAGAGCGAAAAGAGGTGTTCGCTGGATAGCGGACACAGCGAACTTCCGCTTTGAGTCGAGGCCGTGTAAGAACGCATCAAGCCGAGGCTCCGCGGAGGTGGCGGCAAGGCGTGGAGCGCCTCCGTCTCAGGCTCTGATCGCTTTCATGAGGGGCTGCGTTCCGAGCACCGCCATCATCCGCTTTATGTTGTAGGCCAGGATGTGGAGGCTGATCTCAGTCTTCACGTTGGGCAGGCGCTTCATCAGGAAGTGGGTGTGACCCATCCAGGCTTTAATCGTGCCGAAGGGGTGTTCGACCAGCCGTCTTCGAGTGCGCATGGCGCGCGGGGCCAGGTCCATCCGGGCCTGCAGCGCCTCGATCACCGCTTCATGCTCCCA
>SXGS01711286.1_pt1 | contig 12782 bp, 14 predicted proteins | sample 3174681 | NCBI WGS metagenome assembly SXGS01 (sample SAMN11356861, study PRJNA531348) | freshwater metagenome | isolation source: freshwater sample F1-80 | place: China: Fuxian Lake, Yuxi | collected 2017-12-25
GATTGCAAGGTTATATGGATCAAAAACTTCGTGGAGCTATAAGTTCCATGAAAGATAAAGGTAAGATTGCTTACAAATTAGCTCAGGCAAAATGTTCTGCTATGCTAGAACCAACAAAAGAAGATCAAGAATATATATTAGAAATTGCAGCGATATTGAGTAAATATCATCAACTTGATGCTGCAAATGACCGAATAAGGCAGACGGCATTATTTTCTGACCTAAAAAATAATAACAAAATTCCAAAAGCTATACGAGATAGTTTGCAAGAGCGAGTTGCGGGTAAGGCACCCGTAGTTTGTCCATCCTATCAAGAGTTGGTATTACGCATACAAAAAGGCTATATGGAGCATAAACTTGGAAGGTTTCAAGAGGAAATAAAAGCCATTGGTGAAATGACAATTCATCAGCAATCAAAAGCATTAATCGCAATACATCAAAAATCAGAAACCGCTGATAGCTTAGCTGTTGAGGTCATGCAGAGTAGATATATTAAAGAAAATCGCCTGGAATTTGGTGAGGCGGCAAAGCGCAAAGGGGACTATCAAAAATCTCACAGTAGCAACCCTATAGCAATAGTTGGACAAGTAGGAAAACGCGGTGGTAGCGGATTAGTACATTTTCATCATGATAAAAATGTTTATACCTTTCGTTCCGAATTTGTTACTCATCAAGATTTAACTAGTCCGGTACTTAAGGAGGTAGCAGATCGTGCTAAATGGTATGTAAGATCATCGCTTAGAAGAAATCTTGAGGTGGTAGAAGAAGGTGGTGCTGAACACAAAGCAATTGATGAGTTTCAACAAAAAGTTGCGGCGTTACCACAAGCTACCGTGCATCGTCCGAAGACGCCAAAAACCAGACCAATTCCGCAAGTAGTATTTTAAAACTAGTGATTGACGCTAATCCAAGTCGTCTCAGCTATTCCTCAACTAATGTAGTATAAGATTGTCCTGCCGTCCCTCTCTAATCATGTCGTCGTATGACGGCATCCATTTCTTTTCAACGTAATTCACGTTTTCATTGTTATTCACCTTCGCTCGCCTAAATTACTCGCTTCGCTGCATCACTTTTTAATGGCGTAATTTTCCTAATTTCTAACCTTCACCCGACTTCTATATTTCCCTCCACCAACCTCTTCATACACCTCAAAATACTCCTCAAAACGATCATCAACTCTAAAAATTATTTTAGGATTTTTATCATTTTTATCGGTTACATATAAATCCCACATCTCAAACTTTTTGTGACCTTGCGGATAAGATATATCGAGCTTGATCTCTTTATCAAAAATCACTTCAATAACACTTAACTGCCAATTTGATCCGTCATATTGGGCAATGGCGCTAAGTGAGGTAATATTAGCAAATCCAGCTCTACCAAGCTCAGAATCATTGCTATCGCGCAACAAATAAAGATTAAATGCAACAGTATTTGGATTTGATTTAACATTCCACAGATAGGTGGTGTAAAGATTGCTGATGGTGTTTTTATCAACATGACGATTCAAAAAGAAATTTTCTATTTTATCCGCCAAGTGAGGAAATTTCTTAAAATCATCTTTCCAGTAAGTTGAGTAATTACGACTATCCGCCGGAATTAACATCATATCATCAATTTGATTTTCTGCCAAAGTATTATTGGTTTTATACCATTTACTAATATACTTGCGATCAATGATTTTATTGGTGGCAAAGAGTTTTGCTTTGTTGAAAATTTTAACAGTTAGATGTTTTTCTTCTGGTTGTTTGAGATAATTTTGCTGCAAAAATTTCTTCAATTCATCTTCTGATTTTATCGAACTGCTCTTAGTGGTAAATCCCAGAAACTCTACATCATTTTTAAATCTATTGCCAGCATATTGAAAAGCGTTAATATTTGATTCAACCGCCATGCGTACATATTTGCGATCATTTTTAATGACATCTGGTGTGTAAGCAAGCATCATGCCATTATCTTTCAAAGTCATTTCGATAAATTCCGCCATATTTTTAATACGCTCTGAGGCGAATTGATAATTGCTCGAATCAAGAGCAATCATTTTGCGCATAAACAAAATATCATCGCGCAATTTAGCATCAGCATATTTAATCGCATCGCGACTAGTGTAAATTGACTCTTCAATGAAATTAGGATCTTGCAGTAAATTTATCGCAGCATATTGCAAGACTTCTGGTCTAATTTTTGCCACGCGACGCACAAAAGTAGAATCTTTTTTTAGGCTATCGCTGGCATATTGAAATTGCGTCGAATCAGCAATTGCAGCTTGTAGCATTAGTTTTCTATTCATCTTTAAGCAATCTGGCAGAACTTTAATTGCGTTAGGATTTTGTTTTTTTACTTCGCCCAAAATAACATCAAATTGCTGCTGATCAATATTGCAATAATCGATAACTGGTGGAGTTGCAGCGGGCAAGGGCATGTGACGCCGAGTTGATTCTGGCAATCTATGGCAAGAGCATAGTGCGGATACGATTAATATTGTGGCAAGAATGATGCGCTTCACTATCCTTTAAGAGTAGATATTTGATCAATTTCAATGGAATTGCGATTGTGATAATATACTACCATGATCGCCAAACCAATCGCCGCCTCAGCGCCGGCAACTGTTAAAATAAAGATGGCAAAAATTTGCCCACCCAAATCATTCAAATAAGAAGAAAAAGAAACAAAAGCAATATTGATTCCAAGTAGCATCACTTCAATTGCAATGAGTAGTGAAATGATATTTTTGCGATTCAAAAAAATGCCGCACAAACCAATGCAAAACAGCAAAGACGACAAGATAAGAAAATGACTAATCTCTAAATTACTATTCATAAAATTTTTTTTATATTCCCCTTCGCTTTGTGAAGGGGTGGATTGCGAAGCAAAACGGGGTAGTTCTCTTGAAATACTTAAAGTGCTATCCCTTTTCCAGTTTCCACTTTAACAACTTTCAGCGAATTCGCCTTGGTGCGCGCTACTTGTTCGCCAATATTTTGTTTTTTGATAAAGCGCATTTCTTCTTTTAAAGTCAAAACAATTGCTCCAATCATCGCTACAAACAACACGCCACCCGCCAATTGAAATGGTAAAGCAAATCTTGTATAAAGCACATCGCCAATTGCCTTTACATTTGATACATTACTAGCAATTGGCAATGTCGACAAAGTAACAGTATTTGCCTGAGTTGATAATGTTGCAAACAAACAAATTTCCAAAAACAATATAAAGGCAATCAACACAAGAATTGGCAAGCTTTTATTAATCGTTTTTTTGATCGATAAATGATCAATATCCAGCATCATCACCACAAATAAAAACAACACCGCAATTGCTCCAACATACACTACAACCAAAAGCATCGCCAAAAATTCCGCCTTCAACAAAACAAAAAGTGCCGCCGCATTAAAAAATGCCAAAATCAAAAACAACACCGCATGAACCATCTTGCGAGTAGTAATTGCTGTAATTGCCGACAATACAAGTACTGAAGAAAAAATGTAAAAAAGAAGGGAAATAAAATTCATTTTTGAAAGTGTTTTTTATAAAGCTTTAGGAATTTTGGAGGTGAATTTCTTTTTGGTAAAGATTCAGTTTTTAGATAATTTATTGCTAATTAATAGATTAAAGAAAAACCACGGACTCAATGTAATTAAGTAATCAAAGGCTTTCTATAGGTAATCTATAGGTAATCTATAGGTATTTTAGTCATTCAAAACCCAATAAGCATGCCTGTTTTTTCCAACACATTTTATTTTACCTATTTTTTTTAATTCGCTTAAAAGGTTTTTTACGTTATCCGGACCGGTTTCCAGTAATAATTGAAAATCTTTAGAATATCCTTTTTTATGCTTTTCGATGTGAGAAAGTATCAGATCTTTATTTTTTGAGCGAGGAAGTCCATGAATCTTTGTAAATTTCCAAGTTTTGTCCACCATTTCGTAGTATTTACGAGATATTGTATATTTAGTACCACGACCTTGTCCAACCTTTTCAAGAATGCCTAAATCAAGGAATTTATCTTTGTTGGTAACAATTTTGATACCATCATTAACTCTAATTTTTTCTAGTTCTAATATTTCATCAATATTTAACTTAACTTGCTTTTCGTTGATGATGCGACGAAATTCATCGTCTGATATTTCTGTTAAAGATTCTCCAACTCTAATTGGGTAACGATATTTAGCGCTAGATTTAACTACCGTAGCATAAGGACGTGGAGGTATTTCAAAAATCACAACTCTGCCTTTTTTGCGATAAATCTCCTCGACTTTTATATGAATTTTTAATGTCTGAAAAATTTCGTGAGGAACTTTTTGTATTGTTCCTGTGTAAACTGCGGTGCCAATAATTTCGCCATCATTTTTTATCCCAAGTAACATCTTACCGCCGCCAGCATTAGCAATTCCTGCACAATAATCTGCTCTATCTGTATTACTAAAATTTATTTTTGCTTCCTTAAATTCCAATTGTTCACCTTCTGCGGCATTTCTGGAATTTATTATTTCATCTATGTCCTGTGGGGTGTAAGTATTTTTCATCTATATTTGATGTCGCTTTCGATATTATTGCGCAAAGCATATTCATATCTTTCACCATTTTGCAAAAGCTTCTCTTTCGTATAGTAAAGTTCTTGGCGAGTTTCGGTGGCAAATTCAAAATTCGGACTTTCAACAATAGCATCAACTGGGCAAGCTTCTTGACACATGCCGCAATAAATGCATTTTAACATATCAATATCATATTTTGTCGTACGACGCGAACCGTCAGCGCGCTCTTCCGCTTCAATAGTGATTGCTTGCGCCGGACAAATTGCTTCACAAAGTTTGCACGCAATACATCTTTCTTCGCCATTTGGATAACGGCGTAAAGCATGTTCACCACGAAAACGTGGGCTAATTTTACTTTTTTCGTAAGGATAATTAATGGTAACTTTTGGCTTAAAAAAATATTTCATGGTCATATACATGCCAATGAAAACTTCGCGCAAGAAAAAAGATTTTATTCTTAAGTATAAACTATTTTTCATATCAATTAAAATTCCCATCCACTCTATAAAAGAGTAAGTGCCAGAGGCGCAGGGTAGTTCTTAAAATTCGATTACAAATAAACGATAACAGCCGACAAGCCAACAACCCAAGTCAAAGACAAAGGTAAAAACACTTTCCAACCCAAGCGCATCAATTGGTCATAGCGATAGCGTGGCAAAGTTGCTCTTACCCAAATAAAACAAAATAATATAATAAAAACTTTCAAAGCAAACCAGATCAAGCCCGGAATGGCATTGAAAAAAGCATTGTCAATTGGTGCGTACCAGCCGCCCAAAAACAATATTGTCATGAAAGAAGAAATCAAAATCATATTAGCATATTCGCCCAAAAAAACATTGAAAATGGCATTGAACTATATTCAACGTTATAACCCGCAACTAGCTCAGATTCAGCCTCTGGTAAGTCAAATGGCAAACGATTTGTTTCCGCTAAAGCTGAAATAAAAAACATCACAAACATTGGCAATAACGGCACAACAAACCAACGATCTTTTTGCGCCATAACAATTTCGGTCAAGTTTAACGAGCCGGTGCAAAGTATAACGCTAATGATGATCAAGCCAATTGAAACCTCGTAAGAAATCATTTGTGCCGATGAGCGAATTGCGCCAAGGAAAGCGTATTTTGAATTACTTGCCCAACCGGAAATGATGATGCCATAAACGCCAAGCGACGAGGTAGCAAGCAGATAAAGCACGCCAACATTCATATTACTTATAACAAAAGTTTCGCTAAATGGAATCACCGCCCAACCAACTAAAGCCAAAGTAAAAGTTATTACCGGCGCCAGTAAGAATAGGCCTTTATTAGCTTTAGTTGGCAAAATAACTTCCTTAAACATCAATTTAACGCCATCTGCCAAAGGCTGTAATAAGCCAAACGGGCCAACAATATTTGGACCTTTTCTCAATTGCATTGCTGCAATCACTTTACGCTCCATTAGTGTCAAGTAAGCTACTGCACCAATTAGAGGCAATATCACCAAAAGAATTTTGCCAACAATTGGTAAAATAACATCCCACAATATTGGCCAGATTTCTGTTAAGAACCAGTTCACCATGTTATATTTTAATTAAGAATTACGAATTAAGAATTACGAATTCATAGTGTGGTTGCGGTTCGGCAACCTTCCATGATAAAAAAATCTAAGTCATCATACTCACATCAATGCCATAGTGATTCTATCAAAGATAACCACACAATTCTTAATTCGTAATTCTTAATTCTTAATTATTTTTTCTTCACTATTCCCAACTTTCCAAGTAACTCCTCATCCTTCTGCATTTGAGGATTGGCGGTTGTTAGTAATTTTTCTCCATAAAATATTGAATTAGCTCCAGCCAGAAAACATAAGGCTTGAACTTGCTCATTCATATTTTCTCTACCAGCCGATAAACGTACTACCGATTTTGGCATCATAATTCGCGCCACTGCAATAGTTCTAACGAATTCAAACGGATCGAAATCAGCAACATTTTCTAATGGTGTGCCTTTTACTTTGACCAGCATGTTGATTGGAACTGATTGCGGATGCTGTGGTAAATTTGCTAATATGATCAACATTTTAGCGCGATCTTCTCGACTTTCCCCCATGCCAACAATACCGCCAGAACACACGTTTAAACCAGCTTCACGCACATTTTTCAAAGTATTAAGACGGTCGGCAAAATTTCGTGTCGAAATTATTTCAGAGTAAAATTCTTCGGAAGAATCAATATTGTGGTTATAGTAATCAAGGCCTGCCTCCTTTAATTTCTTACTCTGATCTTCGGTTAGCATTCCTAGGGTCATGCAGGTTTCCATGCCACATTTTTTTACCGCATCAACTATATCGCAAATTTTTTCTACATCACGATCATGTAAACTTCTCCAAGCTGCGCCCATGCAAAATCTCGATGCGCCAGCTTCTTTCGCCTGTTGCGCTGCAGCAACAATTTTATCAACTTCCATCATGGTTTCTTTCTGTAAACCAGTGTCGTAATGCGCTGATTGCGGACAGTATTTACAATTTTCCGGACAAGAGCCAGTTTTGATGCTAAGTAAAGTGCTGATTTGTACGCTATTTGGATCGTGAAATTTGCGATGAATTTCTGCCGCTTTAAATATTAAATCACTGAAGGGTAGGGCAAATAAATCCAAAATTTCAGACACAACAAAATCATGTCTTAAGCCAGTATCGTAGCTAGTTCTCAGAATTTGTTCCTGTGAAGTGGTGTTTAAATTTTTCTCCTCAACTTGCTGCATTGTTATCAAAGTTATTTCCACACAATTAATGTCTTAAATAAATTTCCCATTTCATTTGGATTAATCAATCTATTAATGGCGGCATCAATTTTTTCCTGTTCTGCCAATGTTGTATTTTGTCTTAACAACTCTTGTCTTTGTTGAATTCCCAGCTCTGTTAAAAATTTCTGTTGCGTTATTAGAGAGTGATTTAGTGAAAAATTATCAACAATTTTTTGCAAGGCACAAAAATCTACCAACGCAGTAATATCAACATCAAAATCATGATTTAATACGGTAACCTTGTGATGATTTTTGATCGCCTGTAAAGTGTTGGCAAATTCATATTTATCATAACCATAATCAATGATAATTGCCATTCCACCCTTATTTTGCAATACCTCACAAAGTTCTGTCATAAATTTTCTCGCCTCAGCACTATACTCAAAAACCGCACCAATCGGCGCTAATTGTGATTCTTCAAACCCTAGAGTTTTTTCAACAAATTGGTGAATTTCTAAATTAAATTCGGCTGAACGAAATTCTTGCTTCTGATCATTGAATGGATGCCGTCCTGCGACGGCATGACAAATTACTTTGTGACCATACGCCATCCCCTTGTCATTCCACATTTGTTGCGGGGTCTGCAACGAATCATTACTCGCAATAACCATCCTTTCGCACCAACCAATATCCATCTTCACAAATTGATCAATCGCAAAACAGTCAAACAACTCATTGCTGATAAAAAATATTTCCTCATCTGCCGCAACTTTAGTCAAAAATTCAGTAAAATTTTCATGCCAGTTTACAGAAAAATTTTGCAATTTTTTTTGCTGAATTTTCTTTAATTCTTCGCCAATTTCAATAATGTGAAATGTTGTTAGAGTAAGAAAATCAACGGCTAACGAGTTATTTTTTTGGGCAAGGTTCTTAATAGTAGATAAAATATCACAAAACCACGTACCGTGACCAGCACCCATTTCAACTAGTGCCAAGCGCTTTTTCTTACCGCTAAAAACATGCAATAAATATGCTGCAACCAACTCACCAAAAATTGAACTAATTTCTGGTGCAGTAATAAAATCAGCCTTTTTTCCAATTGGATTTTTTTTACGATAATAGCCATGGGAGTCATCAAACAAAGACTCCCGCATGAATTGTGATATTTTCAATTCTTAATTTCTAATTTCAAATACAGCATCTACTTCTACCGAAACTCCGCGTGGTAAGGAACCAGAACCAACCGCAGCCCGTGCGTGTTTACCAGCATTACCAAAAACTTCCACCATCAAGTCAGAAGCGCCATTGGCAACTGCGGGATGATCAACAAAATTAGGCTCAGCATTAACAAATACTCCCAATTTTACGCATTTCACCACACGCTCTAAATCACCGTCGCAAGCTGCTTTCAATTGTGCTAAAATGTTTATCGCACAAAGTCTCGCCGCTTTTTTTGCTTCATCGGTAGTAATTTTAATTCCAACTTTTCCAACATATTTTAACTCGCCATTTTCTAGCGGTAATTGCCCAGAAATTACCACCTGATTTCCAGATTTTACAAAACCAACATAATTAGCAACTGGCGCTGCTGGAGTTGATAAATGAATTCCCAAAGCACTTAATTTTGTTTCAACTGTCATTTTGATTTTGGTTAGTTAATAATTTTTGGTAAAAACATAAAACCTAGTTTCGGCAATTTACTCTTGCAAATCTAAAATTTATAGGTGAATAATTAAGCCTTCCTTTTTTTATGCAAAAATTTTGTTGGTTCAGTGGCTTAGGAAGATCCTAGCTTTCTGTCGCATTGAATTTGCTGCTCGCATTTGCCAAGTTAAGATGCCTAGGCAAGATGCAAGGAATTTCAAAATCATAATATTTTTTGACTATGTCCAAACAAACATTCCAACGCACCAAACCTCACGTAAACATCGGTACCATCGGTCACGTAGACCATGGTAAAACAACTCTAACCGCTGCAATTACAACTTACCTTTCTAAAAAAGGTTTAGCAGAAAAAAAAGGTTATGATCAAATCGATGCTGCTCCAGAAGAAAAAGAGCGTGGTATTACAATCAATACTGCTCACGTAGAATATGAAACTACAGCAAGACATTATGCTCACGTAGATTGTCCAGGTCACGCCGATTACGTAAAAAACATGATCACTGGTGCCGCTCAAATGGATGGTGCAATTCTAGTAGTATCTGCTGCCGATGGTCCAATGCCTCAAACTCGTGAACATATCCTTCTTGCTAAGCAAGTTGGTGTTCCTGCCATTGTCGTTTTCTTAAACAAAGTAGACATGGTTGAAGATAAAGAACTTCTTGACCTAGTTGAAATGGAAGTAAGAGACCTTCTTACTAAATATGATTTCCCTGGTGACAAAATCCCTATCATTAAAGGTTCTGCTCTAAAAGCTCTTGAAGGTGATACTTCTGAATTAGGCGAACCAGCAATCCAAGCTCTAATGGATGCTGTTGACAGCTATATCCCTGAACCAAAACGTCCAGTAGACCAAGCATTCCTAATGCCAATTGAAGACGTATTCTCAATCTCAGGAAGAGGAACGGTTGTTACCGGAAGAATCGAAAGAGGTATTGTTAAAGTTAACGAAGAGATCGAAATCGTTGGTATCAGAGCAACTCAAAAAACTACTTGTACTGGTATCGAAATGTTTAGAAAGCTTCTTGATGAAGGAAGAGCTGGTGATAATGCCGGTGTTCTTCTAAGAGGTACTAAAAAAGAAGATGTAGAAAGAGGTCAAGTGCTTTGCAAACCAGGTTCTATTACTCCTCATACCCAATTCGAAGCAGAAGTTTACATTTTAAACAAAGAAGAAGGTGGACGTCACACCCCATTCTTCAAAAACTACCGCCCACAATTCTATTTCAGAACAACTGACGTTACCGGTGCCGTATCTCTTCCAAATGGAACTGAAATGGTTATGCCTGGTGACAATGTCAGACTAACAGTTGAATTAATCGCTCCAATCGCCATGGAAGAAGGGCTACGCTTCGCTATCCGTGAAGGTGGTAGAACTGTTGGTGCTGGGGTGGTTTCGAAGGTACTTAAATAATTACGATTTTGTAAGATGGATAATATCAGAATTACACTAGAGTCATTTGATCATGTGGTTTTAGACAGAACCATGGTTGAGATCATCGGTACGGTGAAAAGAACTGGCGCTACTGTTCGTGGCCCAATTCCAATGCCAACCAAGATCAAAAAATTTACTTTGATCAAAAGTCCTCACGTTGATAAAAACGCTAGAGAGCAATTTGAAATCAGATCTTTCAAAAGATTGTTAATGATTGATCCTACAGCTCACACTGTTGATGCTCTAATGAAGTTAACACTTTCAGCTGGGGTGGGGATCAAAATATCTCTCAACGAAAATAAAAATTAGTTAGCTAAGATATGTTAAATCTTGTTGGACAAAAAGTCGGAATGTCGCATATTTTCGACAATGACGGAACTCTAATACCAGTAACAATAATTAAAGTTAATCAAACTTCAGTTGTTGAATCAAATCAAGACAGCGTTGTGTTGTCTTGCCCGATTTTTACTAGAAAAAAATCTCCTTCTGTAGTTAAAAAATCTTTTAACGCTGCAGAATTAAAGCATTTTTTAAATGATAGAGCAGAAGATTTTACCGTTGGGGAATCACTTAAAATTACCTCTTTTGTAAAGAATGGTGATTTGATCGATGTTTCTGGTATCACCGTAGGTAAGGGTTTTGCTGGTGTTATGAAAAGACACGGTTTTGCTGGTTTGGAAGCATCTCACGGTGTATCTGTTTCTCATAGATCTCATGGTTCTACTGGTCAAAGGCAAGATCCAGGTAAAGTATTTAAAGGCAAAAAAATGGCTGGCCGTATGGGTGGCGATAAAGTAACCGTTAAAAATTTGAAAGTTGTTTCTTTCGACGATAATGAATCATTTATTGTAGTTAAAGGAGCTGTTCCTGGTAGTGCCGGTAAGAATTTGTCGATCAAAGTTTCTAAACACGTATAATTATGTCTATTTCATTAAATATTGCAGATAATAGCTGGTTTGGCATTGATTCCAAACGAGAGTTTGGTGATTCTTGTGTAGCTGCTGCAATTTACTGGCAACTAGCAAGAAGAAGATCTGGATCAGCTTCAACAAAATTAATGTCTGAAATATCAGGTACTACCGCTAAACCTTACAAACAAAAAGGTACTGGTCGCGCCAGACAAGGTAGCAAAAGATCAGTTCAATTCGTTGGAGGTAGAACCTGTCATGGTCCTCGTCCAAGATCATTTGATTTTACATTGCCAAAAAAAGTACGTAAAAACGCAGTTACCCAAGCTTTACTAGCTAAAATTTCTGACAACAGAGTGGCTGTAGTGGAATTTAGTCAAAACGCTAAAAAAACCGCTGCTCTAGCCGCGGCTTTTGGTGATAAGAAAATATCTAGCGCAGTTCTACTTTATTCAGAAAATACCAATAAAGATTTGGTTCTATCGGCGAGAAATATTAAAAATGTAAAACCACTAAGCGTATCTTCTATCAATAGCCTTGATTTGGTAAAATACGATTACGTTGTTGGCGACAAAGAAACTTTGTTAAAACTAAAAAATTTGGTATAAGATGAATATTCCTGTAAATAAATTCGGCATTATCGCCGCTTTGCAAACGGAAAAATCAAATAATGATACCGCTGCAAGAAAATATCATTTTTTAATCGCTAGGGGCGCTACAAAAGGCAGCGTCGCTTCTGATATTAAAAAGATATATTCTGTTGAGGTGGAAAAGGTCAATATAACTAAAGGCTCTGCCTCTTTGCATAAAAAGCATTCTTACCTAGACGGTAACAATAAGAAGTGCGTAGTGACTTTAAAGGAGAATCAAGTGATAAATTTTCAATAAACCATGACTCTTAAAAATATCAACAATCCAATCACTCCTTCACTTAGATTTACCAATCTTATTGATAAAAGTGATTTGTGGAAAAAAGCTCCACTAAAAATATTGACTACCACTATTTCTACCGCAGCCGGAAGAAATAATATGGGTCATATCACCGTTAGGCACAAGGCTAGAGGTCATAAAAAATCTTTTAGAATTATCGATTTCAAAAGAAATAAATATGACCTTGAAGCAGTTGTTGAAAGAATCGAATATGATCCAAATAGAAGTGCTTTTATAGCCTTGATCAAATATAGTGATGGTGTTTTATCTTACATTATCGCCCCTCACAAATTGAATGTCGGCGACAAGATTTTGTCTTCAAAAGGTAAAATCGATATTAAGATTGGCAATTCAATGCCACTTTCTGTAGTTCCAATCGGTTCTATCGTTCATAACATTGAATTAAAACCAGGTGCTGGCGCAACTTTGTCAAGATCTGCCGGTACCTACGCTCAAATTATCAGTAAAGATAACGGCTACGCTTTAATTAGATTAAGCTCTGGAGAAATTAGACAAATTACCCTTGAGTGCTTTGCAACCATCGGTTCGGTATCTAATCCGGATAGAAAAAATATTTCTTACGGCA
>SXGS01137606.1_pt1 | contig 12779 bp, 11 predicted proteins | sample 3174681 | NCBI WGS metagenome assembly SXGS01 (sample SAMN11356861, study PRJNA531348) | freshwater metagenome | isolation source: freshwater sample F1-80 | place: China: Fuxian Lake, Yuxi | collected 2017-12-25
GACAAATATCGCGATACCGTCCGTGCCTTCTGGAAAGGTGAAGGTGGGCTGATCGGTGATTTCGCCTTCCGCCTCATGGGCTCAAGCGATTTGTACGAACACACGGGACGCCGTCCGTTTGCTAGCATCAACTTCTTGACGGCGCACGATGGGTTCACGCTCCAGGATCTTGTCAGCTACAACCACAAGCACAACGAAGCCAACCTCGAAGACAATCGGGATGGCAACGACAACAACGTCAGCTGGAACTGCGGCGCTGAAGGTCCAACCGATGATCCCGCGGTTTTGAAGCTACGTGCGCAGCAGAAAAGAAATTTTTTGGCGACGCTTTTCCTCTCGCAAGGTGTACCCATGCTGCTTGCGGGAGACGAGTTCGGGCGCACACAGCAAGGCAACAACAATGCGTACTGCCAAGACAACGAAATCAGCTGGGTCAGCTGGAAAGATGCGGATCGCAAGCAACTCGATTTCACGCGCGCGCTCATCGAACTCCGTCAAAATCACCGAGTTTTCCATCGTCGCAACTTCTTCCAGGGCGAAAGCCTTCGCGGCACCGGAACGAAGGACGTGCAATGGTTCATGCCGACAGGCCAAGAAATGACCGATGAAGAATGGCAAAAAGATTTTGCGAAGTGCCTCGGCGTTTACTTTAGCGGCAAAGACATCAACGAACGTGATCGCTTCAATCAATTGATCCAGGACGACAACTTCATGTGGCTGATCAACGCAAGCCATGTTCCGATCGATTTTCAGTTTCCGATGCAGGCACGCGAGCAAAAGTGGTCGCTCGTCTTTGACACTTCAAAAGACGATCCCTTGGCACCCCAGGAGATCGACGCACAGAAAACGTACGCGCTTCAGCCGCGTGCTAGTGTCTTGATGATTCAAGGAACGAAAAAGTAAACGCCAAAACAAAATTGTAGATCAAGCCGCCTTTGGGCGGGCCTCCAGCGTCGACTGAATCACGCGCTGGAGTTCTTCAGGCTTGATCGGCTTTGAGATGTAATCGTCCATCCCGGCGGCAAGGCACTTCTCGCGATCGCCCTTCATTGCGTTGGCGGTCATCGCAACGATGGGAATCGTGCGAACGCGCGGCACTTGGCTTGCGCGAAGGCAGCGCGTAGCTTCGTAACCATCCATTTCCGGCATCTGACAATCCATCAAGACAAGGTCGTAAGAGACCGTCTTCAGGGCTTCAACCGCCTCGGCACCATTGCCAACCGCATCCACACGAAAGCCGATCTTCTCGAGCATCTTGATCGCAACTTTTTGATTAACCGGGTTATCCTCCGCGATCAAAACGCGAACTTTATCGGAAGAATCCCGCGCTTTGGTTTTTGGATCTTCCATCTCGACGATCCTTTCGGGCCGCGCGAGCTTCTCTTCCCCGATCAGTAAATCAGCCGTGAACCAGAACCTAGATCCCGAGCCCACTTCACTTGTGACACCGATTTCGCCGTTCATTAGTTCAACGAGTTTTTTCGATATCGAGAGACCCAAACCTGTTCCGCCGAACTTGCGCGTCGTCGATGCATCGACTTGCGAGAAGGGTTGAAAAAGCTTCTGTATGCCTTCGGGAGACACCCCTATACCCGAATCACTGATTTCGAAACGCAATTGCACACGTCCGGGAGCGAGCGAGACCACGCTTACTTCAAGAGCGATCTGGCCTTTTGCGGTGAATTTGATGGCGTTACTCAAAAGGTTCATGATCACTTGGCGCAATCGACCTGGATCACCAATGAGCGTTGCTGGCACCTCGGGCGAATAAGAGCGCAAGAACTTGAGTCCCTTGTTTCGGGCCTCCAATCCTTGCGTCCGTTCGATATCCCGAATCAACCCGTCGAGATCAAAGGGAATCGTTTCGAAGTCGAGCTTGCCGGCTTCAACTTTACTGAAGTCGAGAATGTCGTTCACGATCGTGAGGAGTCCGTCAGCCGAGCGGCGAATGGTCTCCGCGTATTCGCGTTGGTCCTTATCGAGAGGAGTGTCCAAAAGGAGCCCCGTCATCCCCATAACGCCGTTGATGGGGGTGCGAATCTCATGACTCATGTTCGCGAGAAACGCCGATTTCAATTCCGAAGCCTCGCGAGCCCCGCGCTCGCGAATCTCGAGAACGGTGCCGTCCCGGATCGTTTTTTCAAGCTCGCGCGTGCGTTCGTCAACCTTCATGGCGAGCGCTTGATTGAGCCCAAGAATTTCGGACTCAAGTTTCGAGCGCCTGCGGATTTCTTGGTTGAGAACGACGGCAACCAATAACACCGCTAAAAAGCCCGTGCTACTTACAATCAGCTCGGTGATGCTTGCGCGGGTCCGAATGTGCTGACTCTCCGCAAGCTGGTTGCGAAGAAGATTCTCTTCATGCTCTCGCATGCGATTGAGCAGCGTGCGTATTCCATCCATATAAATCTTGCCGCGGTTCGTGCGCAGGATTTCGATCGCGGCCCGCAAATTTCCCCTCTTTGCGGCGACGATCGTATCCGATTGCTCGTTGAGTTTTGCGGTCGCAAGATTGCGGATTTGCTGGAGTCGATTGCTTTGCGAAGGCTCGTTTTTGTAGTCTTGTTCGAGCTTTTTGAAGACGCTTTCAATCTCGTTCGTAGCTTGATGATAAGGACCTAAGTAAGCTTCATCTTCGGAGAGCAGAAAACCCCTTTGTCCGGTCTCGGCATCGCGCAGGTGCGATAAGATGGCATCTAATCTTTCGCGGCGCTGATGAGTTTCCTCACGCAGATCACTCAGCTCGTTTAGGTTCCTAAGACTGGTAAAACTCACGACACCAATCGCAAAAAGAACGCCGAGAGCTAGAATCAAGCCCATGTTAGTGATGGAGAGCGCTTTTCGGCGAACGCGATTCTTAAAAGTCATCGTCTTACTCATCGGGTGCAGATGCTACCGGTTCCAGCGATTCGTTGTAACGATTCCCCGACACGCAACTTGGACGCTCTCCTTTACTGTTTCAATTCGAATTCTCCCACTGTCTGATGGAATTGACATGAGTCGTCTCATTCTGAGGCGTGGCTTCTTCTCGACAGGGGTGCAGAGAGTCGACAGACGAGGTCGCTTAAAAGCCTTCTCTTTTCAACTCAGCGTGCATAGCGATTGCTTAGACAAGCGGTTTAGGAATCTCCGCAAAAAATCCGATGGGTCGAGACTGGTTGTGAGTTTAGGCTGTGAAAGGAGGAACGATGCGATTAGATCCGATTAAGCTCTTGATCCTCGTCTCTATCCTCTTCACGGGATTTTACCTCGTGTCTCGCCCTGGATCATCTTCAGACGCACGAGCGACCGCGGCCTTACCGGAAGAACGCGTTGTCCTAACCGAGCATCAGGAACGGATGATGCGCGAGCTCCGGATTGAGACGGAAGCTAAGCAAGCTAAAATCGACGCCTACAATCGAGCGAATCAAGCCAATTTTGAACGCCTTCACGCCAAAGAGCAGAAACGCCAAGCTCAGGCCGAAAAATCGGCTGCTGTAGCTCAAGCTCGCGCAAGGGAACTTCAGGCAAAGAAAGTAGCGGCCGAACGCGCCGCGCGCGTGAAGCGCGAGCAAGCGTTTCTTCCCGTGGAAGCCAGTGACGTTCCAAGAGAGTGGAAAAAGCGGGCCCCGGCTTCCCAAACGCCAGAGGTGCCGCTGACTTTTCCGTCTCCATCGAAATGATTGAATTTATTTGCTAGCCGCTTTGATGACTTTGCCAAGTCGTTCTAAAAGCAAGTCCGGCTCAAAAGGCTTCACGAGAAAATCTGTAATGCCTTCATGACCCGCATCTTTGACGAATGCCTTATCCGCATTGCCTGACACCATAAGAACTGTCGCGTGTCGAGTTTGATCCTCGTTGCGAATTTGCTTAAGAAGCCCAAGCCCATCGAGCGATGGCATCTTCCAATCAATGATGAAAAGTGAGAACGCCTTGCGGATATCGTTATTGTTCTTAATCTTGAACAAAGCGATTGTTCCGTTTTCGGCTTCCTGGACTTCCTTAACGCCCAACTGCCGAAGAGCTGCTTTCAAAAGAGCGCGATCCGTTGGATTGTCATCAACGAGTAAGACTCGAATCTCGCTCACGCCGCTTCTCCATTATCATCATTATCTTCATTACCCTTACCGGTCATGGCTTTCACCGCCTCGCCGGCGATCGTTGTCTTCAAAAAAGTAAGCTCGCTTGAAGCTTTTCGAAATCGGGCTTCGATCTCACTGAACTTCACACGTAATTCCTCAATGGCCAGCGTATCGTGACTTTCTTCCATGACCAAGAAAAGGGAGCGCAAACCGAAAGCACCCAGGTTGGCACTCGAAGACTTTAAACTATGAGCCAGCTCACCGATCGTCGTCCGATCCTCCGCATCGATTGCGGATTTCATCTTTGTCAAACTCTCCGACGTATGGGCGAGGAAGTGATCGATCAGCTCGGACCGAAGGTTTGGCGCGTGCTCACCCTCGAGTTCTTTCAATTTTTCGATAACGGTCCCGTCGACTTCGGGAGCTTCGCCTTTTCGGCCCGAAATGCTCGAGATCTTCTTCTGAAGATCAACAAACGCGATGGGTTTGGAAACGTAATCGTCCATCCCGGCGGCAAAACACTTTTCCTGTTCACCTTGGATCGCATTGGCGGTCGTCGCAACAATCGGAATCGTACGAATTTTTTCATCGGCTGAAGCCCGAATTCGCCGAGTCGCCTCGTAGCCGTCCATTTCGGGCATGTGGCAGTCCATGAGAATCAAGTCAAAGGTATCGTTAGCGAGAGCTCGCAAAGCTTCGACGCCGTTGCCAGCGATTGTGAACTTGTGATCCATCTTGGTCAGCATCGCGCTGATCACTTTTTGGTTCACCACGTTATCTTCAACCACCAAAATCTTTCGAGCGTTTGCACCGAAGTCGTGCGAAGCCCTTTGATCGCCAACCGCATCCGGAACGCCGTGATCAAATTCGCAGGTAAAGAAAAAACAAGATCCTTGGCCTTCTTCACTCGTTACACCAATCTCCCCGCCCATGAGCGCGACGAGCTCTCGGGAGATCGAGAGGCCGAGGCCTGTCCCACCAAACTTCCGGGTCGTTGAAGCATCACCTTGATTGAAGGGTTTAAAGAGCAAGCGCCGGTTGGCTTCCGGAATCCCAACGCCCGTATCCCGCACTTCAAAGGTCAGTCTGGAAGACGCTCCGCCGACCGAGCGGTCTGCACTTCGCGACACGCGTAGACTTACGCTCCCTTTTTCGGTGAACTTGATCGCGTTACCAATCAAATTCAATAAGATCTGCCGAAGGCGGAGTGGATCCCCAACCAAACAGTCGTTTGCATGCTCATCGATATGAACCTTCAGCTCGAGCCCCTTGTGAACCGCGTTGTAACGGACAACCTTGAGCGTGTTGCTGACAAGCTCGCGAAGATGAAAGTTTGTTCTCTCGATTTCAAGACGGCCCGCCTCGATTTTTGAGAGGTCGAGAATGTCATTGATCAACGCAAGCAGAGACTCACCCGATTGCAAAATAACTTCGACATAATCCCGCTGCTCTTCGTTGAGTCCCGTGCGCGGCAGGAGACCGGCCATGCCGAGAATTCCGTTGAGCGGAGTTCGAATCTCGTGACTCATATTCGCCAGGAAAGAAGACTTGGTTCGCGAGAGTTCAAGCGCTTTCTCGCGCGCAAGAACAGCTTGTTTTTGCAGTTCACGTTGGCGACGCATGGCCGAGCGAAAGGCAAAGAGCGAAACGCACAGGAGACAAAACGAAATCGCGGCCCCGATCAAAATCAAACGGGAAAGGAAACTCGCCCGGTCTTGCGCCCTCATTGTCGCGTCGCTTACGAGATTTTTTTCAGCCTCTTCCAAACTCTTGATGTGGAGACGCATGTCCTCCATCAGGCGCGTCCCGGCCCCCGACTCGATCAGCAAGATAGCTTCTCGCTCAAAACCCTTGAGCTTAAGATCGAGAATATTTCTTAAGCTTGTGAGCCTGCGTTTCGCGACGTCATCAAGTTCGGAAAGTTTTGTCCCGTGCTCGGGCCGCAACTTCGCTACTTTTTGAATCGCCAGCCGTTTGAGGATGGCTTCTTTTTCGCTCTTGGCGTACTGAAGGTAGAAGGCTTCGTTTCCAGTAATGACGTAACCACGTTGATTGGTCTCGGACTCCACCACCACGACCATCAGCTCGTGAAGCTTGGCTACAAATTGACTCTCGCGATCGCGAAGTTCAACGGAACGATTTACATTGATCGCAATTTCGCGTGAGAAGATCACGATCACGAACAAAAGCACAAGCCCACTGACCGAAGCGAGAGTCGCGGTCCAAAGCGGAACTTTCAGATTGAGTCGTTTAATGACGATTGAGTTCATGCGCCTTCGCTATTTGTTTTCATCAGCACGGATCCTTAATTGACGATATCGGCTCATCAAAGCTCCGACATGAGCTGACAACCTGCCTAGACCTTGGTTGAGAACGCAGACACCGACCTCGGGTTTCGACGTCAATGTCCCGAAAAGGGATTGTTGGGAAAGGGTTTCCAGTGGCTACACAAACACGCACTCGCATCCTGCTTGCCGAAGACGGCGTCGATCACGCGATGATCATCAAAGCTCTCCTTACACGGGAAGGCTTTGAGGTGATTTGGGTCCAAAGCGGAATTGAAGCGTTCGATCGCATCGAGCGCGGCGAATCCTTTAGTCTCTTGATCACGGACATTCAAATGCCCGGGATGTCAGGTTTCGAACTTTTAGCGCGATTGAACGACGCTAAAAAAATGCTTCCCACCATCGTCCTCACCGGGAAACAAAGCGAAGAAGACGTCCTTCGAAGCCTGAAATACGGCGCCTTGGACTTCATCTCAAAACCGTTTAGCCCGGCGGTTGTGCTTGCGAGAATCAAAATTGTTTTAGCCGGCAAGGTTGCTTGAGATGAAGGCGGCCGGCTGGGTCTTCCTGTTTTGGGTGCTCGCCACGGCACAAGCGGCCTCGGCCGAGAGCTGCCTCACGCTCGACGAGGCTCGTCTGCTCTTCCGCTCGGGCTCCGAAGATCAAGCCATTGCCGTCGTTCGATGTCGCCTTGGTCAACAAGGTCAACAAGGTCAAGATAGCGGTGAGAGTCAGCGAACCCTCTCCGATTTTTATTGGTGGCGAGGCGAATCCGATCGCGGCGCCGCGGCTGCTCAAGCTGCTCTCAGTTCCCCGACCGACCACGAAACACGTGCAGTCCTCGAGCGACGGATCGCGCGGACGAAACTCATTGCGTCTTACGAAACCGTCGCGGCCGAAAACGACCGCGGCACAGAATCTTTTCTCGAAATTCGCCATCGCTACAAAGATCGCAATGAGTTTGCGCTCGGCTTCCGCGACGCTTACCGAAATTACAGAGAGTTTGCGGCCCTTCGCGATCAGAGTTTCCAATTCGGCCACCTCGCCTCCGTTTCGCGGAAAGTGACGATCGACACGAAGTTTTCGTTCAGCTCCAGTCCCGTTTTTCTACCTCGCTGGTCAGTTGACATCCTCGCGGACTATTTCGCCGATCACGACCGGACCTACACCCTCGGAGCACGAACGAGCTTTTACGATTCTGCGGGAAGCTCGACTTCCGCAAGCCTCGTTCAATTCGGATTCCGCATGCCGTTTTGGGAAAAGTTCGTCATCCGCGAGCGCATCTTTGTTTTGGTCGCACCCGTCTGGCTTCTATCCGCCGCATTCACGGTCGAGTACTGGCCTACATACGGCTGGGGCTTATCGCTGAGCGGTTCAAGCGGGCAAAGCTTTGAAGGGCCAGAACTGATCGATCGGTTTCATCTCTACGAACTTTCCGTGCAACATCGCTTCGCTCGTCCGGTGAGCCTGCGACTCTACGGATCTCGCCGCACGGGAGAGTTGCGCATCGAAAACCGCGCAGGACTAGGAGCTGAATGGAGCTTCTAGGCATCACCTTCTCCAAGATGGGAACGTGGATCTTTTGGATTCTCGCAGGTCAAATTGCGGTACTCGTCTCCATTTGTATTTGCGTCTTCGGCTTGATTCTCTCTCGTCGCACGTTCGGGAAACTCCGAGCGCAGAGAGTCAAGAGATATCAAGAATCGCTCGTTGAGTTCGTGATCAATCATATGGATGGACGTAAAACTTCCCTTCCAACGGTCGCTCGCGGCGACCGAGGGCTGTTTCGGGATTTGCTCCTCAACATGATTCTTTCCCTACAAGGTGCCGAGAAGAACGAACTTGTTCATCAGTATTCTCTCTTGGGATATTTGAGTGAAGATCGAGCGCAGCTTCGCTCACCGCTTTGGTGGCGCCGGCTGGCCGCCATTGTCCGCGTCTCTCACCTCGAATCGGCAGCGACGCAATCTGATCTCGTTTCCTCCCTGACGGATGCGCATCGGCTCGTCTCGCAAGTTGCCATGGAATCGCTAAGCCGGTTCCAAACTCCGTTCGCCGCTAAATGCGTGCTGAAGCACATCGCCGACCAACCTCCGGAGCGCGACGATCTCCTCACGGAACTTTTGGTTGGCGCCGCGCGATCAACGGACATGGACGAAATCTTCAGCGTCGCCGCAAAAAGTCCGCAACCGCGCGTGAAGACCGCGGCCGTTCGGGCGGCCGGAAAATTGCGTTCGCTTGAATCCGTCCCAAGACTCATTGAGATGGCGAAAAGCTACGTCCACGACGAAACGCTTCTTGTCTCCGTTCTTACGTCATTAAAAGAGATTGGCGATCCAAGAGCCACGGAGGCGACGCTTCGTTTGTTAAAAAATCCGTCCGGCCGAGTCAGAGCTCGTGCGATCGAAGCGCTCTCCATTTACGGCGATCGCGATTTCGCGGAGCTTGAGACCTTTCAAAACGATCCTTCTTTGGAAGTCCGACGCGTCATCCACGCACTCAAGAGCAAGAGGGCTGCATGACGCTCGAATCTCTTGCCCCGACGGTCAACGCACTTCTCACCTCGTCGATTTTTTACTTCATGGCGATCAACTCGCTTTATATGCTGCTTTTACTTGCGGCCGTTTACGCAATCCGCAAGAACAAGAAGCTCCAGCCGGTCCTCAGCGATATGCAGCGTCGTTTTGCCGTCCTCGCACCGCCCGTAACCGTCATCGCTCCAGCTTACAATGAAGAAGAGACGATCCTCGATTCCGTGAAGTCTTTTTTGAGCTTCAACTATCCTTCAACCGAGATCATCGTAGTCAATGACGGCTCAAAAGACTCAACTCTCGCTAAACTCATCAGCGAATACTCGCTTGAAGAAACATCGCTTATTTACGACCCGACCCTCTCCGCGACGAAGATTCGCGGTACCTACCGATCACGAATTCATCCAAACCTCGTCGTCGTCGACAAAGAAAACGGCGGTAAAGCCGATGCGTTGAACGTCGGGATCGAATTTGCCTCTTCGGAAATTTTCTGTGCGGTTGATTCGGATTCCCTCATTGAAGAAGATGCGCTCTTGAAGGTTGTTCTACCTTTCATCGAGCATCCAAAAGAAATGATCGCCGTAGGGGGAACCGTCCGCGTGGCCAATGGTTCCGAGGTCCGCTTCGGCCGCGTGACGAAACCCGGTCTTTCGATGAACCCCCTTTGCCTCATGCAAGTTGTGGAATACACGCGCGCGTTTTTGTGCGGCCGCGTGGGGTGGAACCATCTGAACTGCACTCTCGTTATTTCCGGAGCTTTTGGACTCTTCCGCCGCGACACCGTGATTGAGGCCGGTGGTTATAAGGAAGGAAGCCTCGGTGAAGACATGGAGCTCATAGTTCGATTGCACAAGGCAGCTCGTCGTCGGGGATCTCCCTACCGCATCGAATTTTTGCCTGATCCTGTTTGCTGGACGCAAGCTCCAAGCGATTTCAAAACGCTTTACCGCCAACGCCATCGCTGGCAAAGAGGTCTCGCTGGAACTCTTCTCATGAACTACGATATGCTCTTTAATCCGAAGTACGGAGCGCTCGGGATCCTCGCTCTTCCTTACTTCGTTTTTGTTGAGCTTCTTGGACCCGTCATCGAATTGGCTGCGCTTGTTCTTCTCATTGTGGCGGGTCTGTGCGGAATTCTCGAAACCGAGACGTTCATTCTGTCGGTGCTAGCCGGCGTTCTTTACGGCGTGATTCTCTCGATCTCTTCAGTTTTGATCGAGGCCGTTCACTACCCGAAGTATCCAAAGACTCGTCAATTCCTCGCCCTCCTCGCCGTCACGTTGGGCGAATCCTTCGGATACCGGCAACTCACGGCCGTCTGGCGCTTGATGGGGCTCTTCAGTTACGCGCGAGGCGACCGAGCTTGGGGCAAAATGAAGCGAGCAAGCTTCAACGGTTGATTTCGAGAAATCGATCAACTTTTGTATGTGAGACGGTTTTCGAGCATTCGCGAGAGCGAAGTGAACGCAAAACACAAAATGAAGTAAACGATCGCGATGAAGAGAAAGATTTCGGTCGGATAATTCAACGTTCGGTTATTCACTTGCGTTGCGACGTGCGCCAGCTCCGAAACGCCAACGATAAATGCGAGCGATGTATCTTTGATGAGCGAAACGAACTGGTTCACGAACGAGGGAATCATGTTGCGCAAAGCTTGTGGCAATACGATCAGTCTCATAACTTGCCCGTCAGTCAGGCCACTGGCGCGACCGGCTTCTTTTTGGCCGTTGGGAATACTCTCGATCCCGGCGCGCACGATCATCGACATGTAAGCCGAAGTAAAGATCGTGAGCGCGATGATGACCGTTGTGATCTCCGGGAATCCTTTACCGAAGACGGCCGGAAGTAAAAAATAAGCCCAGAAGATCACCATCAAAAGTGGCACACCACGCAAAATTTGAATGATCGTCATCGCGGGCCAGCGAATCCATGTTCGCTTGGAGACGCTGAGAAGCCCCATGATCAAACCACCCACGATCGAAGCAAGAACGGACGTCACGGCTAAGACCAACGTCAACGCGACCCCGCCGATCGGGCCATTCGGGTAGCGACCAATCATGAAGTACGTGAAGTTTGTCCAGATGACGTTGAAATCCAACCCCGATTCCATCACCGGGCTCCTTGGGGCTTCAAGACTTTCGTGTCGTAGATATCAACGGCCCAGGTGATCAGAAGCGAAATGACGAGATAAAGCAGCGTCGAAGCCGTGAATGCTTCAAAGCCTTTCAAAGTGTGGCTTTCAATTTGCCGGGCTTGGTAAGTCAGCTCGGCAACTCCGATGGTCATTGCGAGCGAAGAGTTCTTCGCTAAGTTGAGAAATTGATTCACAAGCGGCGGAACGGTGATACGCACGGCTTGGGGCAAGATGATGTACCTCATCGAGCCTAAGTACGAAAAGCCCGCGGCACGCCCGGCTTCCATCTGTTCTTTCGGGATCGACAGAATGCCTGACCGGATGTCTTCGGCGATGAAAGCCGAAGTGTAAATAGTGAGAGCGACGACGGCCGCGATGAATTCAAATTGATTGGTGCCGTTGAGCCACTCGTTCCACTCGAGTGGCAAAAGCTTGAAGGATCCAAAGTACCAAAAGAAGATCTGCACGAGGAGCGGGGTATTACGGATGAATTCAAGGTAGCCGATCGCAAACCACCGAAAAACTTTGACGTGCGAAAGTCTCATGACGGCGATCACGAGTCCGAGAAGAAACGAAAGAACGATTGAGACCACCGAAAGCTTCAGGGTCATCCACAAGCCCGCGACGATCCAGTCGCGATATTGGCCCGTGAGAATCAGATTCCAATCGAATTGGTAGTTCAGCACTCGCGGACTTTCTAATTACTTTTCGGTCGTGATTTTGAAGGTGCGCTTAAGCGGAGAGGCGCTCTGGGGACCAAACCATTTTTCGAAGATTTTTCCGGCTTCTCCTGATTTCTCCATTTCGAGGAGCGTTTGGTTCACGAGATCAACGAGAGCCTTCTCCCCTTTTCTCATCGCGATTCCATACGGCTCATCGGAAATCTTAACTTCCGGAATCTCGAACTTCTCTTTATTCGGCATCTTGGCGAGAAGTCCCGCGAGGATCGCTTCATCCGTCGTTACGGCTTGGACCTTTCCTTGCTGGAGGGCCAAGACCGCCTGCGGATAATCGTCGAAAGAAAGGACGTTCGCTTTAGGCAAAGCTGCCGCAACGTTCTTTTCGCTCGTGGAGCCTTTCGCTGTTCCGATGCGCGCGGTCTCAAGATCTTTCAAAGTTTTCACTTTGCCTTTGGCCGCGATGAACTTTTGCCCCGTCAAAAAGTAAGCGTGACTGAAGTCGACTTGTTGGGCTCGCTCTGGATTCTTCGTCATTGTCGCGACGATCATGTCGATGTTTTTCTCCGTGAGCATAGCGATTCGGCTCGCGCTCGTGACGGGCTTCAGCTCGACTTTGACTCCTAGCTTAGCGGCGATCGCTTTTACGAAGTCGATGTCGTAACCGACGATCTCGCGCGATTTTTCATCGATATATCCGAACGGCGGTAACGAGTCCTTCACGCCGGCAACGAGGGTTCCCTTCCTTTTGATGTCGGCAACGGCATCCGCCTTGGCCGAAGCACTGAAAACAAGCGATGCGAGGACCGCAAAGCAAGCGGCGGTGAGGCGCCCCGAACGAGCAGAGTTCAGATGAGATCGAGATGGGGATTTAGATTGAGTCAGAGCAAACATGAGAACCTCCGTTCGAGAGACTGATTAGCTGTGCATCGGATTGAGGACTTGGCGCAAAAAAAGTTTCGCGCGGTCTGATTTTGGCTGAGTGAAAAATTCTTCGGGCTTAGCTTCTTCGATGATTTTTCCGTGATCCATGAAGACAACTCGGTGAGAGGCTTCGCGCGCAAAGCCCATTTCGTGAGTGACGACCATCA
>SXGS01166416.1_pt1 | contig 12779 bp, 6 predicted proteins | sample 3174681 | NCBI WGS metagenome assembly SXGS01 (sample SAMN11356861, study PRJNA531348) | freshwater metagenome | isolation source: freshwater sample F1-80 | place: China: Fuxian Lake, Yuxi | collected 2017-12-25
CCGCTGTGCCATCTCCGGTGGCGCCGAATTGGTGGCACGGACCTGCGCCTGTCCGGTGATCAATGCCGGAGACGGTCGCCACGAACACCCGACCCAAGGGCTGCTCGATCTGGCCACTGTTAGAGAGGCGTTCGGTTCGATTGAGGGCCGCACCGTTGCCATCGTCGGGGATGTGGCCAACAGCAGAGTGGCCCGCTCCGCGCTTCATGGTCTGGTCACCTGCGGTGCCCGGGTCCGCCTTTGCGGCCCGCCGACGCTGGTTCCTGCCTCGCTGGAGTTGATTGCCGCCCAAGCCGCCCCCGGGCAAGTTCGGGTGATGCACGACCTCGATCAGGCGCTGGAGGCAGTTGATGCGGTGATGATGCTTCGAATCCAGATGGAACGCTCTGCTGGGATAGCCATCTCGTCGGATTATCACGCGGCGTACGGCCTGACCAGAACCCGGATTGCTCGCTTGGGCGAGTCGGCCATCGTTCTCCATCCGGGCCCGATGAACCGTGGCGTAGAGATCGACGACGCCGTCGCAGATGACCCCACCAGAAGTCGCATACTCCGTCAGGTCACCTGGGGGGTGGCGGTCCGCATGGCAGTGCTTGAGGAAGTTCTTATCGGGCGATAGTCTTCGGGGTGAGGCGGTGGACGGGCAGGGATGGCCCCAAGGCCGCGCTGGGAGTTGGCTGTTTTTCTTGCACGGAAGCACCTATGGTTGTTGCCCGACTCAGGGGAATTCAAGAGGACCGTTTGCCCAAGCGATGCCTGAGCCTTGTTGGTAGCCGAGTGGTCCGCCGGGTCGCGCCGATTTTGGTCGCCGGCGGCGCGCTGCTCGCACTGAGCGGTTGCGAAACCCGCAGCTTCTTTGACCCCAGCCGGACCGGGTACTTCGAACGGGTCCCGGCGACGATGCCGGTCATCAAGCGCATCGATGTGATCGAGCCGGAGCCCGAGCGGTTCGGCTTTACCGGGCCGCCGCTGCCCGCCGACTTGGTGGCTTCGCCATCGGTTTACAACATCGGCGTCGGCGATGTGATCAAGACCGAAATCTATGAGTTGATCAGCGCGAACATGACCGAGACGGCGGTTCGCGCGGTTGATCAATCCGGAAACGTCCGCCTGCCGGTCCTGAACGATGTCCACGCCGCCGGGCTGACTGTGGGTGAGTTTGAGACCGAGGTCATTCGCCGCTGCAAGCGCTACCTCCCCAATCCGATCGTGACGGTCTCCTTGGAAGAAGGTCGCGCGTTCCTCTACACCATCATCGGTTCGGTTGATCAGGTCGGCGAATACAAGCTGGCTCGGCCCGACTACCGACTGCGCAGCGCCATCGCTACGGCGGGCGGTGTTGCTCCGAGCACCGAGCGCATCGTGGTGGTTCGCTCATACGACCCGAATGGCGACTCGAGTTCCAACGATGGCGCCGGGGCCACGCCGCCGACCGATGATGCTCCCACCCCGCCGATGCCGCCGGCCGACGGCACTACAGCCCCGCCGCCAGCCAAGTCGATCGACGACCTGATCAATGAAATCGACTCTGGCGACAACGCCACGGCGCCAAGTGGGCCGTCGGCTACGCCCCCGGCCACCGCACCACCGATCATCGAGCCCGATGCGCCAGCCAATCCAGCCGTTGCTCCGCCAGCCGCTGCGCCCGCGCCAGCGGCGGTTCGACCGCCGCGACAGGACGGGTTGGTTGGCCAGGGTCTGGCGCCGCCGATAGACATTGACACCCTCGAGCCGGTGTCGGTCTCGGATGCGCCGGGCAGCGCCGACTCGACCGCAGCTGCTCAGCAGCCGACGCGCGGCGCCCGACAGGGCAGTTCATTCATCTTCGATGTGCAGCAGCAGAAGTGGGTGCGCGCCACCAATGGGGCAGCGACTGGCGGCGTCACACAGAGTTTGCAACGCGACTCGCCCGCAACCAACTTCCGTGAGGAAGTGGCCCGCGGCACACGGATCATCGAGATTGACTACCGCAAGCTTTCAACCGGCGACAACTCACAGAATGTGGTCATCCGTCCGGGGGATGCGATCCATGTGAACCCGGTCAATCTCGGCGTCATCTATGTCGGAGGCGAGGTCGCCCGGCCGGGCGTCTTCAACATGCCACAGACTGGCGAAGCCACGCTGAGTCGAATGATCGACGCCGCTGGCGGCCTCGGCCAACTGGCCATCCCCGAGCGCTGTGATCTCATTCGCCGCATTGGTCCGGACCGGGAAGCCTGCATTCGGTTGAATCTGGCCGCCATTCGCGCTCGGACGGAGCCGGACATCGCGCTGCGACCGGATGACCACATCATTATCGGCACAAATTTCTGGGCTCTGCCGTTGGCGGTCATGCGCAACGGCTTCCGCATGACCTATGGCTTCGGCTTCCTCCTTGATCGCAACTGGGGAAACGATGTCTTTGGCCCGCCCCCACAAAACATCGTCGGCAACTGATGCCGACCGCCGAACCGCTCTCGCGGCGTGGCGTACTTTCGTCAGGCGGGATGGCAGCGATCACTCATCCGCCCCATGAACTCAACTGCATCACCTGAAGCGGTCAACCGCCGCACCATCGATATCGCGCCCGGCGGGGCAATCGCCGCCGGAGCCGCGCTGTCGGTCCTGCTGGTGGTGGTCTTCTGGGACTTCTTCCGCCAGCAATTCCACTTCGCCACCGATCAGCCCGCCGACTGGGGACACACCATCCTTGTCCCCGCGATCGCCGGTTACTTGGTGTACCTGCATCGCGCCGATCTACGGGCCAGACCACTACGCCCATCGTGGTGGGGGCTGGCGCCGATGGTGACGGGCGTTGCCTGGTACATGCTCTGCGTCTTCGGGCCTAGGCCGCTCTATCACCACAACGCCTTCTCCATCGGAGTGGCGTTGACGTTGGTTGGCACCTGCCTGTTGCTGGCCGGCACTCGCGCCATGCGCTGGCTCTGGTATCCGCTCCTCTACCTCTGGATCTTCGGCCAGACAGTTTCCGAGCAGGTGATGAACCGCCTGACGTTCCCCCTGCAGGATCTGGCTGCCAAGGGTGCCTACATCTTTCTCACTGTGGTGGGGATCGACACCGTGCAAGAGGGCAACATCCTCACTGTCTACAACTCTGGGGTCCCCCAGCAGCTGAATGTGGCCGAGGCCTGCTCCGGGATGCGGATGGTGGTGGCCTTTTTCGCTCTGGCGGCGGCCATGGCCTATTCATCGGTGCGGCGGCCGTGGCAGCGCATCGTGCTCATTGCTGCGGCACTCCCGGTGGCGCTCTTCATCAATGTGATCCGTGTGTCGAGCTTGGGTCTCCTGAGCATGATTGACTCCGGCTTCGCCGAGGGAGAGTTTCACCAGCTGGTTGGCGTGCTCTGGCTGCTGCCCGGACTGTTCCTGTTCATGGGAATCCTCTGGATGGTGCAGCGGCTTGGCAGCGACGACGGAGGCGCCCATGGCTGAGTCAGTCAAGCGCGTCGCCCACGGCGCCATTCGCGCTGATGCCAGCATCCGCACCGCTTGGGTGGCAGCGATTCTCTGTCTGGTGATCTCGGCGGTGACATTCCGGGCAACCGTCGCGGCGTTGGGGGTGTACCTCGAGAAGGAACCGGTGGCGCTGCGCGCCGGATTCGAAACCCTACCGACCACCCTAGGCCGCTGGCAGCGCGTCGGCACCGATGTCCGGTACGACGACGTCATCAATGAGGAGCTGGGCACCAGCTCCTACCTGAACCGCACCTTCGTGCTCGATGGAGATCCCAACAAGGGGGCGCTGGAGCTGCACATCGCCTACTACACCGGATTCATCGACACGGTGCCGCATGTCCCCGAGCGCTGCTGGGGGGCGGCGGGTCTGGAGATCGTGACCCAGCCGCATCCGGTGCCTCTGGCGATCGATCGTTCGGGCTGGGACATGGAACGCGGTCCGCAGCACTCCAGCGGCGGGCGATATCCGGTGGTCACGGTCACCGACAGCGTCACCGGCAGCGCCACCGATGTCCACATGCCGCTCAACGAGCTGGCGCTGAATATCACGGAGTTCCAGAATCCGCAGAACCCAACCGTTCGCTACATCAGCGGTTACCTGTTCCTGGCCAACGGGCGGGCCACCCCGAGTCCGTATGAGGTGAGGTCGCTGGCCTTCAACCTCACCGAGCGTTTTGCGTATTATTGCAAGGTTCAGTTTTCGGCTCGTTTCGCCCAAGCGGAGGGTGCAGAGGGCCGATATTCCACGCAAGTCGCTGATCTGTTCAGCCAGTTGCTGCCCCCATTGATGCGTGTGCTGCCCGACTGGCCCGCCTACGAGTCAAAGTCGGCGTCGCCCAACGACAATACCTAGACGAGGTCCACCCATGGCAGAGTCACCCAAGGCTGTTCCGGCGAAAACAACGGCAGCGATGAAGAAGAAAGCCAACCGCAAACTGCTGATCATCATCGGCTCGTTCGTGCTGATCGGAGCGGTGGCGGTCGGAGGACTGGCCTATCTGCGGATCTCCGGGGCGCCGGAGCGGAATGCCCGGCAGGGGGAAACGGCGCTGGCCGAAGGTGACGCGCTGCTCGCGGCCGGACAACCCAAGGCAGCCAACGAGAAGTATCGCTCGGCGGTCGACCGCATCGGTCGGTCCGTTCACGACGTGCCGAACAATCTTGGCTATGTCGACAAGATGATTGGTGCCCTTGGGCACATCGTCCCCGAGACGGGCAGTGAGGCGGCTGAGCGCTATCGGCAGTTGCTACAGCTCATGGAGCGCCGCACAGTGGCGGCCAAACGCGATCCCAAGGTGTGGAACGATTACATCGACTCCCTGCGCGAGCACGGGCGAGTTACCCAGCGGCCGGAGGTCTGGGGCGCCATGGCCGAGGCTGCTACGCGCATGAAGGAGCGGCTAGACGCGGACAGTCCGGGTCAGGAGGCCGCGGAACTGGCCTACGCTGAAGCCCAGAGCAATCGGACCGGCGCGCAGAGCGAAGACGAGCGCGCCCGCGTCGAAGCGGCTCTGCAGGCGATTCTGGCTACGCACGGCGGCGAGCCGCGAGCCTGGGGCGCGCTGCTGCGTGTTCAGCAGGAGCGGTGGAACAGGCTGAACGAGGCCGGGCGCGATCAGGAGGCGGCCAGCCTTCGGCAGATCATTGACGAGGGACTCGCCAAGGCGTCGGCGCAGATTCCCGGCACCACCGCGCTGATGCAGGCTCGCCTGCGACTCGCCATGCGCCCCGCCCGTGGAGAGAAGTTGGACAACGCGGTCATTCAGGCGGCGCTGGACGCCCTGCTCGAATCGGGGATCGCCAGTAGCGACCCGTGGGACCTTCACGATGCAGCTGCTATTCAAGCTACTGCGGGGACGCCGGACCAGTGCCGCCGTGCCGCGGCTGCGCTGCAGTCCTATCTGGCTACTCACCCTCAGGCCCTACTGCACCAGCGCGCCCTAGGAATGTTGCAGGCCAACTTCGACAGCGAGAGCGCTCGGGCAACCTTTGAATCCCTCGTCAAGTCGCCGCAGTTGCCGGTCGGTCTGGTCTCTGCGATCCAGGATGAGATACGGGTTGATTCAATCGAGCGACTTTTCAATCTGGCCTACGCCGACTGGGAGAACGCCGACTCGGACGCAGCGCGAACCGCGGCGCTGGAAGGGGCCCGCGCCGCGCGCTCTCAGGCCGAGGTCCTCCTGCGCGGGCGCGGCGGCGAGGGAACACTCAAGCAATTCGATGGCATGCTGGCCTACGCCGACAAGGATTACGCCAAGGCGGCGGCGCTGTTGAGTTCCCTGATCACACAAAACCCGGAAGTCGGCGCCGAGATCTACTTCACCGCCGCGGCTTCGGAGGCCAATCTGGCCGAGTACGGCGCGGCGCTCATGCTGGCTGAGCGTGGTCTGGAGCGGCATGGGCCGAGCACGCCGCTGCTGTTGGTCATGGCCCAGCTGCAGCTGCGGCTAGGCCGCAATCGAGAGGCGGCCAAGGTCCTGGAGTTCGTGCTGGCTGAGGATCCGGAGAACACTGCGGCGCTGGCTATGGCCAAGGTGGCCACCACTCCCTCGATGACTGATTTTGCCCCTGCTCAGGGCACGGCTGATCCAATCGTCGGGGTGGTCTCCGAGGCGGAGGTGCTTTACAGCCGTGGCGATCGGGCTGGTGCACAGGCGGCGCTGGAAGCGGCCGAAGCCAAGGGGGCAGATGTTCGTCTTCGCCGGGCCATCGTGCAGTGCGTGGTGGCGCAGGGAGATCAGAGTCAGATCGCGGCGGCATTTGATGCCGCCCTGCTGGCGTATCCCGGCGATCCGGTGCTGCAGAGCATGCGAACCATCTCGACCACCGATGATCCGGTCGAACGCGCAGTGCGGCTCCATGCCGAGGCGGCCCACGACGCCGCCGCCAAGGCCAGCGCCGATTACATCGCCCTGCGTTCGCTGGAGAGCGTAACTCGCGCCCGCATCGATACCGCCAAGGCAACCGGTCTGCCAGCGCCAGCCGGGAGCGAGGCGATCCTGACCTCGATTCAGGGGCGGCTGGCCGCCGCCGAAGCCAAGGCGATTGCCGGCGATGGCCGCAACCCGCCGCTCATCGAGATGATCTTCGACGCAGCATTGGCAGAGAAGGACTCCGCTGCCCGTCAGCGCGCCCTTGATTTGGCCGCCAAGTGCATCGACCCCACCCTGCCGGATGTGCTGCTGGGAAAGGAAGCGCTGACCAGCGGCGACTACGTCACCGCCAGCGCCAAGTTCCTCACCGCCTCCGCGGCGCCCGGAGCGAGTGGCAACACCTTCCGCCTACTGGGAGTCGCGCGCGAGAGATCCGGCGATGTTCCCGGCGCATTGGCGGCTTTCAGTGAGGCGTACCGCCGCCGCCCGAATGATCCGGCGACTATTGAAGGCTATGGGCGGCTTCTTGGCCGCGGCGGTGAACCGGCTCGGGCCCTTGAAGTGGTTCGCGCCGGGGCCGCAGCGCTGCCGGGGAACACCTCCATCGTGAACCTGTGGCTGGAGATCGAGGCAGAGTTTGGCAACAAGTTGCAGGCCCTCGAGACCCGCCGCCGCCATCTTCTGCAGCGGCCCGCCGACCGGGAAAACGCGCGGGCACTGGTAGTGCTGCTGGCCGAGGTGCCACCCCACCCGGAGATGGTCGTGGGAGCAGATGGCAAGCCGAAATACAGCGCGACCGAGTGGGTGTCGATGCCGCGCGAACAGCAGATCGAGTTGCTCATGGCCATCCGCGCCCAGAACCTGCAGCAAGCCCAGGAGGAGGCGGCCACTCTGTTGGAGAAGGACCCCGGGAATCTGATGTTGGCCACCCGCTTCGCCGGTGCCCTCTACCGCACCGGTGAACAGGAGGCTGCCGAGAAGGTGATGCGCGACTTCATCGCCGCCGCCCCGGATAGTGTCAAGCCGCTGGCTTGGTTCGAACTAGGCGTCCAACTCATCGGTCGCTCGGACCGCCCGGGGGCGCAGTCCGCCTTTGAGACGGCGGTGAAACTCCAGGCCCCCGGCACGTTTGATGCCAGCCTGGCGATCGCCGACTTCTGGTTCCTCCGCGGCGATTGGACTCGCGCCAGCGAGGTGCTGGATCCGGTGGTGCAGGCCACCAACGATCTCAGCCATGTGCGTCGTCAAGCGGAACTACAGATTCGCATGCAGGAGTTCGACAAGGCGCGAGCGACCATCGCCCGCGGCGCGCAACTGGCCGGCAAGCCCAGCGCGGTGGATACCAACCTCTCGGCGGCACTCTCTCAGGCCGAAGCGCAGGCGGCCTGGCTGGCCGGTGATCAGCCCAAGGCACTGGCCGCCATCGCCCAGATGGATCAGGCGCTGGAAGCGGCGATCAAACTGGAGCCGGGCGATCCGTCGCCGTACCTGTTGCGGGCCTCGGCGCGGAGCGATCAGTTCGCACGCACCGGTGACCCGCGCGCCATGCAGGAGGCGCTGGCCGCCGCCAAGCGTTGCGTTGAGTTACGCGGCGGGCTGTGGGTCGCGGTGCGCTTGTTGGCCGACCTGCTGGCAACCAATGGTGATGCCAAGGGCGCGGTTGAAGTGTTGCAGCGGTACGTGACTCTCAGCCCGCGGCACTTCGAGTCGCGGCGACTGTTCGCCGACATTCTGGCCGAGTCCGGCAAGGTTTCCATGGGTTTGGCCACGCTGCAGTCGGCCGCCAACGATGATCCGACCAATGTGCGCTGGCTCGATGCCATCGCCCAGTATTCCGCCCGTCACGGTCGAGGGAACGAAGGCGCTCAATCGCTAGAGCGAGCCTATGACATGGAGAGCGAGCAGATGTTCCTGGTGCGCGCGGTTCAAATGCGCCAGTCGCAGGAGCCATTCGATGCCCGGGCACTCATTCAGGCCTTGGAGTCCCGGCCGGCGGCCCTTGGCAAGATGCAGTTCCTGAACGGAGCGCTGGCTGGCGCTCGGGCCCGGCTGGGCGAGCGCGAGGGCGGGCTGGAAACTCTTCGGCAGTTCCTGCGCACCGCGGAGCTCGAGCCCGGGAGCTTTGACGGCTGGATGGAGAATGTCCGCTCGGCATTCGCCCCGGACAAGATGGCCGAATGCGAACGCTTCGTTCTGGACTGCGCTGGTGCCGACCCGCCACCGGCGCTGCTGGCGGCGCTGGCCGACCAGTGGCTGGGCACCGGACCCGACGGCTATTCGCGCGCCAAGGAGTTTGCAGTGCGCGCTGCGGCGGCGCCGTTGCCCGATGCCACTGCTACCACTCGCGTCTTCACCACTCTGGCTACCGCCAACCTGTTGATGGGTGATTGCGGCGCGGCACGAGTTGCTTTCCAGAAGGCGCTCGATAGCGCCCCCGATAACCCGCAGCTCATCAACAATCTGGCGTATCTCGAGGCCACTTGTGGCGGCGATGCCGAGAAGGCCGTCGCGCTGTGCAACCGAGCCATCGAGATGGTGCCAACCCAGCCCGAGTTCATCGATACTCTCGGGGTGGCCCTGATGGCCCGCGGCGACTACGCCCAAGCGCAGAACTACCTGCTGCGGTCGCTGCGCAATTCGCCGACCGCCTCCAAATGGCTCCATCTGGCGCAGGCCCAGGCCAAAGTCGGCGCCAAGGCGGAGGCCATCCGTTCAATTGCTCAGGCTCGGTCCATGAAACCCGATGCTGCCACCACTGCCGAGCTGGATGCCCTCGAGGGCACCCTCTCAGCCCCCGCAAAGTGAGACAAGTTCCATGAGCGCGCCCGCTGCTCCAACGCCATCGCCCCGTCCGGCTGCATCCTCGGCTCCCACCGCGCGGGGGGGCGGCCGTGCTCCGACCATCGACCCGGTGCGCATCCTGCGTCAACACGCCAAGCTGTTCGCCATCACCTTGGGCTGTGGATTGGTGCTGGGTGCTGTGGTGCACTTTGGATCGCTCTTCCTCTACCCCATCTATTCCGGGCAGGTGCTTTTCGAACTGAACCCGCAGTTGGTCGATCCGACCGACATCGTCGGGCAGGACACCACTCAGGAAGAGACGGTCAGTCGTCTGGCCCAGACTGAGGCGGCGCGCATCATGAGCCGCAATGTTCTCACCGAGGCCTGCAAGAATCGCGACATCGAAGAGACAGTCTGGGCCAAGTGGTTCGTGGATGACACCGGCGGATTCCTGATTGATGAAGCGGTCGACGAACTGGAAGAGGACATGGGCGCCGGTCATCGCCGCGGCACGCAGCTCTTTTATCTCGGCTGGTCGACCCACGATGCTGACGATGTGCCGGTGGTGCTCAACACCGTGGCCTCGACCTACCTGCGCCTGCGCAATCAGGATGATGAGTTGCGTTACAGCGGAACTCACGAGGTCTTTCAGAAGCAGTTGGACGCCATTGACCAGAACCTCGGCACCTTGCGCCGAGAAATCCAGGACTTCATTCAGTCCAATCAGATTCCGGCCTTCGAGGAGAACTCCCTGCAGTCACAGAAGGGGTTGGAGGAACTGATGCTGCGGCTGTCCGAGACGATCCGCGACCTGACGCTGCAGAAGGCCCGGCGCGAGATGCTGGTTCAGAAGATCAATGGCGAGGTCCGGCCCGGTGACGAGGATCGGCGCCAAGCTGAGCAGCACCCGGCCATCATGCAGTTGCGGCGCGATGCTGAGGATGGCAAATCCAACCTCGAGCATGCCCAGCGTCGATTCGGCGACGACCACCCGGCGGTCATCGCCGCCAAGGAGCGCGCCAGTGGTTCGCAGGCGCGCTACGACGCCGAGTTGGAGCTGGCGATCACCAAGCACCTGAATGCCGAATACAAGACAACTCTGGACACGGTGGTGGGACTGGAATCGCTGCTGGTCAAGCAGAACGGCGACTACACCGCCGAGGCCGAGCGGCTTGAGAAGCTGGCTGCGGCGGTGGCGGAACTGGAATCCAAGAAGGACCGCATGGCCCAGTTGCAGGAGGACCGGGCTTCCATCCAGCAGCGCCTGGGCGAACTGGATGTGATCAAGATGCGCGAGGATGCGCGCCGGGTAAGGATCGTTCAGGAGTCGCTGCGGCCGCGCGAATTGACTTTCCCGCAGCCGGAGTTCGTGATTCCCGGCGTGGCCATGCTGCTGCTGGCCACCGTGGTGGGCATTGTGTTCACCCGCGAGATGCTCGACCAGCGAGTGCGTTCGGCAGCCGATCTGGGCGGCGTGGCCGGAGGGAGAGTGCTCGGGGTGATTCCTGACATTGCCGACGATCCGACCACACCTGATTCAATCGAACTTGTCTCGCGGCTGGCGCCGCAGTCGCCGGTGGCTGAGAGTCTGCGGCAGTTGTCAGCTTCGTTCAGCCGGGTTCTGGCGGAGAGAGGGCTGCGCACTGTGGCGGTACTGCCGGCCATGCCGCAATCCGGCGCCACCAGTGTGACGGTGAATCTGGCGGCGGCGGCAGTTGGTCGCCGCGTCCTAGTGATTGATGCCAACCTGCGCCGGCCCACGCTGGCCACGGCGGCGGGCGCCACCGAGGACCAGACCGGCTTGGCCGAGTGCCTGACCGGCGCCAGCACGCTGGCGGCCGCAGTGCAGGGAACGACTGCCGGGTTTTGGGTTCTCTCGGCTGGCGCGCCAGCCGAGCGGGTGGTCGAGCGGCTCTATGGCGAGGGGCTCGACAAGTTGCTGGCTGAGGCTCGCGCCGCCTACGACCTGGTGCTCATCGACACCGCGCCTTCGTTGGTGGCCAACGAGTCGCTGGTGATTGCCAATCGCGTGGATGGCACCGTAGTGGTTGTCCGGGCCATGCAGGATCAGCGGGGGCTGGTCGCCAAGGTGGCCGGTCAGATACAGGACACGCGCGGCCAGTTCCTCGGACTGATCCTCAATCGCCAGCGCAGCACAGCTGGCGGCTACTACCAGAAGAATCTCGAAGCGATGGCCGAGTACACCGCCCCGGCGAAGGCCTGATCTGCTGATGAACGACTCGCGAGCCCGCCAGCGGATCCTCGTCACGGGAGGGGCCGGATTCGTCGGCTCGCACCTGGTCGGGCACCTCTGTTCGCGCGGCGCGGCGGTCACCATCATCGATGATCTCTCTACCGGCAGTCTGCGCAACCTAGTGGAGGTTCGCGATGGGGGTGCCAATCTGGAGTTCATCGAGGGCCGGGCGGGAGCGGCCATCAACGGGCTGGATGCCCGGAGCTTCAGCGCGGTCTATCACCTAGCGGCGGCAGTTGGCGTGCAGTTGGTGCTGGAGAAGACTGCCGAGGCGGTAGAGCGAAATGTGATCGACACTTCCTCAGTCCTGCGCTGGGCGGCCAGCGCCGGAGTGCCGACCCTGATCACTTCGTCGAGCGAGGTCTACGGCCGCGGGGTGCGTTCGCCGTTTCGGGAAGAGGACGATGTGGTGTATGGTCCGACCACCGCGCTGCGCTGGTCCTATGCCTGCTCCAAGGCGCTCGACGAGTACCTCGCGCTGGCCCATTACCACGCCGCTGGCCTGCCAGCCACGGTGGTGCGGCTGTTCAATACCGTCGGTCCGCGACAGACCGGCCGCTACGGGATGGTGCTGCCGCGATTCGTGCGCTCCGCGCTCAACGGTCAACCACTCGAGGTTTACGGCGATGGGCGGCAGAGCAGGTGCTTCTGCGATGTGCGCGATGTAGTTCCGGCCATCGTGGCGCTGCTGGAGTCGTCGGCCAGTCGCGGCCGGGTGTTCAATGTCGGTTCCGACCAGTCGACCAGCATCGGCGATCTGGCGCGGTTGGTGGTGGCCACCCTCGGCAGTTCGTCGCCGGTGGTGAATGTGCCCTACGCCGAGGCCTACGGTCCGGGATTCGACGACCTGCAGATCCGCCAGCCGGACCTGACTCGGATTCGCGAGACGATCAGTTTTGCGCCGCGAATCGCCCTCACCCAGACCATCACCGACATCGCCGCGCAGATCACTCGCGTGGCCGCGGAGGCGCCGCGATGATGATGCAGGCGCCGCAGTTGCCGGTGCTCGATGCGCTACCGCCAGCGGATGAGCCCGCTGGTGTGATCGTCGGCGCCGTGTCAATCCTGAACACTTACATGCCGGTGTTCATCCTGGCCTTCCTCGCCACACTGGTGACCACGCCGATCGTTCGGCGCATCGCCGAGGCGGCGGGAATCGTCGACAAGCCAGATGCCGCTCGCAAACATCATGCGCGCGCCACGCCCTACCTCGGCGGTGCCGCAGTCTTCCTCGGATTGCTGGTCGGGCTGGCCGCCAGTTACCTGGCGTTGCGCGGGCCAGCGGCCGACCTGCCCCCGGTGCCAGTGGCGGTGGTGGTGGGCATGCTGGCCATTGGATTCACCGGGCTGGCCGACGACATCTGGAAGTGGGACCCGCGCCTGAAGATTGCCGGGCAACTGGTGGCCGCGGCTGC
>SXGS01503725.1_pt1 | contig 12778 bp, 2 predicted proteins | sample 3174681 | NCBI WGS metagenome assembly SXGS01 (sample SAMN11356861, study PRJNA531348) | freshwater metagenome | isolation source: freshwater sample F1-80 | place: China: Fuxian Lake, Yuxi | collected 2017-12-25
CGGCACCGAGCTGGGCCAGGGCCTCCACACCAAGATGCTCACCGTCTGCGCCCACGAGCTGGGCCTGGACACCGACGCCATCCGCGTCATGAACACCGCCACCGACAAGGTCCCCAACACCTCCGCCACCGTGGTTGAGCTGGGCGGTGCCGTCGGCGTAGACCAGGACGAGGGCGCCGGCCTGGTTCAGGAAGCTGGCGGTGAAGGAGATGCCGAACTTGACGGGCTGGAAGCCGATGCCGCGCTTGATCCAGGTCGAGCGCGCGTTGAAGGCGTCGATGTCGGCGCGGCGGGCCTCGTAATCGGAGGAGGCCATCAGCTCGGCGTGGAGGCGGTCGAGGCGGATCTGGTCGATGTCCTGCCAGTAGGGGGTGGTGGTGCGCCCGGGGCCGCCGTAGTAGTTGCGGCGGCGGACCTCGGCGGGGTCGAGGCCGAGCTTGTCGGCGGCGCGGTTGATGGCCTCCTCGACGACGACCATGCCCTGGGGGCCGCCGAAGCCGCGGAAGGCGGTGTTGGAGGGCACGTTGGTGCGGCAGACGCGGCCTTCGAAGTGCAGCTCGGGGATGTAATAGGCGTTGTCGATGTGGAAGAGGGCGCGGTCGAGGATGGCGATGGAGAGGTCGGCGCTCCAGCCGCCGTTGGACCAGCAGAGGACCTTGAGGGCCAGCAGGTCGCCCTGGTCGCTGAAGGCGGCCTCGTAGCGCGACAGGAAGGGGTGGCGCTTGCCGGTCTGGAGCATGTCCTGGTCGCGGTTGAGCCAGACCTTGACCGGGCGTCGGGTGTGGACGGCGCCCAGGGCCGCCATGGCGGCGAAGTGGGCCGCCTGCGTCTCCTGGCCGCCGAAGCCGCCGCCCCTGCGGCGGGCCTCGCCGACGACCTGGCGGCGGGTCAGGCCGAGGACCTCGGCGACCTTGGCCTGGACCTCGGAGGGGTGCTGTGTGGAGGAGTGGATGAGGAGGGTGTCGTCCTCGTCGAGCACGGCCAGAGCGGCGTGCGTCTCCAGATAGAAGTGGTCCTGGCCGCCGGTCTCGACCTCGCCGCGCACGACCAGGGCGGCGCGGCGGATGGCGGCGTCGGGGTCGCCGCGGCGCATGGTGTGGGTCTGGCCGATCGTCTCACCGCGGGCGATGGCCTCGCGGATGTCGATGAGGGCGGGCAGCGGCTCGATCTCCAGGTCGATCAGGGCCGCCGCGGCGCGGCAGGCCGCCAGATCCTCGCCCACGATCAGCGCGATGGCCTGGCCGATGGTGAAGACCTCGCCTTCGGCCAGCAAGGGCTCGTCGTGGGAGAAGGGCGAGACGTCGTTGACGCCGGGGATGTCGGCGGCGGTCAGGATGGCGTGGACGCCGGGCGTGGCGCGGGCGGCCGAGGTGTCGAGGCGGCGGATCCGGCCGCGGGCCAGGGGCGAGGCGAGGATGTGGCCGACGAGCATGCCGCGGGGCGGGGAGAGGTCGTCGACGTAGAGGGCCTGGCCGCTGGCGTGCTTGTGGCCGCTCTCGTGCAGGGCCGGCAGGCCCAGAGGGCTGCGGGTCATGAGATCACCTCGGGGTTGACGGTGCCGGTGGTGCGGTAGGGCAGGCGCGGCGCGGGATCATGGCGAGTTTCGAGGAGGAAGCCGCGCAGGAGGTTGGCCGCCACGGTGCGGCGGTACCACGCCGAGCCGCGGTGGTCGTCGATGGGCGAGAAATCCTCCGAGAGCCGCGCGCAGGCGGCCTCGACGGCCTCCTCGGCCCAGATCTGGCCCAGGAGCGCGGCCTCGGCGGCGGCGGCGCGGGCCGTGCGGGCGGCCATGCCGCCGAAGGCCAGCCGCGCCGCCTCGACGCGGCCCTGGCCGTCGAGGCGGACCCACATGCCGGCGGCGACGGTGCTGATGTCGAGCTCCTGGCGCTTGGAGACCTTGTAGCAGGCCGAGCGGACATCAACCCCGCGCCAATCAACGGGAATCTCGACGCCCGCGAGCACCTCGCCGGGCTTCAGGGCCGTCTGGCGGTATCCGGTGAAGAAGGCCTCCAGCGGGACGAGGCGATCGCCGCCGCGCGAGCGCAGCAGGGCGCTGGCGCCGAGCGCCATCAGCGCCGGGGCCATGTCGCCGATGGGGGAGGCGGTGCAGAGGTTCCCGCCGAGGGTGGCGCGGTGCTTGATCTGGCGGGCGCCGAAGAAGCGCAGCATGCGCTCAAGGGCCGGGAAGGCGTCGGCGCAGGCGGCCTCCAGGTCCGACAGGCGCGCGGTGGCGCCGACCCTCCAGCGATCCGGGCCCGGCTCGATGCGGGACAGGCCGCCGAGGCCCTCCAGCGAGATCAGCAGCGGGGGGATCTCGAAGCGCTTGGTGATCTCCAGCGACAGGTCCGTGCCGCCGGCGACGAAGCGCGCTTGAGGGTGGGCGTCCAACAGGTCCCAGAGGGTCGCCTCGTCCTCGGGGGTCCAGAAGCGCTGTTCCCCATGCGCGTAGTCGAGGCCCATGGAGCGGGCGGGGGTCTGGTCGAGGGCGCGGGTGAAGCGATCCTCCTCGGCCTTGCCCGCGATCTGGCGTGTGGCCTCCATGATCGGCTTGTAGCCCGTGCAGCGGCACAGGTTGCCGCACATCTGATCGTCGAGCTTCCAGGGCGCGTCGAGATCCTTGCGATGGTAGGCCTCGAACATGGACATGATCACGCCCGGCGTGCAGTAGCCGCACTGGGAGCCGAGGGCCTCGACGAGGCTGCGCTGCACCGGGTGCCAGCTGCGGCCCTCGGCCAGCCCCTCGACCGTGAAGACGCTCTTGTTCTGGACCATGGGCAGCAGCACCAGGCAGGCGTTGATCGCCCTGAAGGCCGGCCCCCCGTGGGCCTCGGGGTCGACGATGACCACCGTGCAGGCGCCGCCGTCGCCCTCGGCGCAGCCCTCCTTGGTGCCCGTCAGCCCCATCGAGCCCCGCAGGTGGTTGAGCAGCGTCGTCGTCGGCGGGGCGCTGTCCTCCTCGACCGCCACCCCGTTGATCCAGAACCTGAGCTTGTCGTCCATGATCTCCATCTCGCGCCGGCGTCTTGGGGCCATTGTAACCGCTGTGGCGCGAATCGGGAATCCATGATCGCCGATTGCCGGGCGCCCCGCGTCCCCGCTCCCCCTGGAGCCCGTGTTGGCCGTCAAGGCTGCACAGAGGAGCGCATTTTCTTGTTGAAGACCTCGCCTCGATTGACATCGAAGGGCGTTGAGGTCATGATCTGGAAAGGAAAAATCAAACGTTCACAACATCTTAGGGCTTTTTCGAGCGGCTCTTCTTTGTCAGTAATCAAGATATTCACTCATCTTATCGGTGATATATACAGTGAGGCGTTGTTCAGTGGAAGGGGCCAGGGTTTTGGAGAGTTGGATGCGTTCATCGTCGCTCAGGGGTCTGGCGTCCGGGTTTCTGGTGTTCGTGGCCTTCGTCGCGGGTTGCGGCGATCCGCCTGCGCCGGGGGACGTGCAGCCCGCGCCTTGTGGGGGCGCGTGCCCGGTCGAGGAGTGCGTGCTCAACGTCTGCGTCGATCCGGGCGGTGAAGATGCCGGCGTGGACGGGGGCGAGGACGCTGGTGAGCCGGACGCGGGCCAGGACGCGGATGTCATGCCGACGCCTTGCCAGGAGGATGGCGAGTGCGAGGTCGGTCAGATCTGCGAGCAGGGCCTGTGCGTCAAGGGCTGCCGGGAGGACGCGGGGTGCCTCGACGGTGAGTATTGCGATCAAGAAAGTCTTGTCTGTGCGGCAGGTTGCCGTGTGGGTGAGTGCCCTGAGGGCGAGGTGTGCGAGAGGGAGTCGCGGGTCTGTCAGGTGGTGCCTTGCGAGGACGACGGCGGCTGCGACGTCGGCCAGATCTGCGAGGGGGGCGTGTGCGCCGAGGGCTGCCGCGAGGACGCGGGCTGCGGCGAGGGCGAGATCTGCGAGGAGGCCGCGTGCGTGCCTGGCTGTCGTGAGGACGGCGAGTGCGGCGAGGGTGAGATTTGCGAGGGTGAAGTGTGCGCCGAGGGCTGCCGGGAGGATGTGGGCTGCGGCGAGGGCGAGATCTGCGAGGATGCCGCGTGCGTGTCTGGCTGTCGCGAGGACGGCGGGTGTGATGAGGGCGAGATCTGTGAGGAGGCCGTGTGCGTGGCGGGTTGTCGTGTCGACCCGGACTGCGCGGGCGGCGAGATCTGCCTGGAGACGTCGTGCGTGGCGGGCTGTCGGGAGGACGAAGGGTGCGCCGAGGGCTCGTATTGCGATCTGGAGGGCCTTGTTTGCGAGGTGGGTTGCCGGATCGGGGATTGTCCGACGGGGCAGGTGTGCGTTCGGGAGTCGCGTGTCTGTGAGGTGGTGCCTTGCGATGACAACAGGGGCTGCGGCCTGGGTCAGATCTGCGAGGGCGAGGTGTGCGTGGAGGGGTGTCTTGAGGACATCGGGTGCGTGGCGCTGGAGATCTGCGAGGGTGGCCAGTGCGTGGAGGGGTGTCGGCAGGATCGGACGTGCGGCCCGGGGTTGATCTGCGAGGGTCTGCGCTGCGAGGAGGGCTGCCGGCAGGACCGGGACTGCGGAATTCTTGAGATTTGTCGCGGGGATGGGACGTGCGGCTCGCGCACTTGCCTGGATGATCGGGGTTGCGTGCTGGGGACCTATTGCGACGGCGGGTCGTGCCTGGTGGGTTGTCGCCACGACGCTGAGTGCGGCGTGGGGTTGATCTGCGCGGGCGCCAACCGGTTGTGCGTGCCGGGTTGTCGGGGTGACGCGGACTGCGGTGAGGGCGAGTTCTGCGGTGACGATCAGCAGTGCGCGTCGGGCTGTCGGGACGACCTGGGGTGCGGCGAGGGGGAGATCTGCCAGAGCTTCGGTCGGCAGTGCGGGCCGGGCTGTCGGGTGGACGGGGACTGTGAGGAGGGCGCGTTCTGCGTGTTGGCGGGCGCGAACCCGACGGAGGGCTTGTGCCAGCCGGGGTGCAGGTTGCGCCAGTGTCCGCAGGGTCTGGTGTGCGACAGCGAGGTGAGGCAGTGCGTCGAGCCGACGATGTGCTTTGGGGACGACGAGTGCGGCGGTGGGGAGATCTGCGAGCCCTTCTTCTGTCAGGAGGGGTGTCGGGGTGACGGCGAGTGCGGGCCGGGCCTGTTTTGCGACGACGCCGGGCAGTTCTGCCGGGTGGGGTGCAGGAGCGATGAGGGCTGCGGGCAGACCCAGTACTGCAACCTGGTCGTCGGGGCTTGCCTGAGCGGCTGTCGAGTGGGGGCGTGCGGCGAAGGCGAGGTGTGCGATCTGGACAGCCGGGTGTGCGCGCCGGGGCCGTGCGAGGGGGATGAGGATTGCGACGAGGACTTCTTCTGCGAGGAGGGCACGGGGCAGTGCGCGGTGGGTTGTCGGAGGGATGGCTGCCCTGAGGGCGGTCGCTGCGACGAGTCCATCCGGCTGTGCCTGCCGGGGCCCTGCGCGCAGGACGGGGAGTGCGGCGACGGGGAGATCTGCGTGGCCGGGGCCTGCGAGGAGGGGTGTCGGAGCGACGTCGAGTGCCTCGATGGGCAGTTCTGCCGGTTGCCGCGCGGCGAGGATGGGGGGCAGTGCGAGGTGGGCTGCAGGGTGGGCGGGTGCCCGCAGGGGCTGGAGTGTGACACGATCCAGCGCTTCTGCGTGGAGCCCGGCTGCGACGTGGACGAGGACTGCGGCCAGGGTCAGTTCTGCCGCGATCGGGTGGTGTGCGAGGTGGGATGTCGAGACGACCGGGAGTGCGGGCCGGGGACGATCTGCGAGGACGAGGTGCGGCAGTGCACGGTGGGGTGTCGTCAGGACAACGATCGGGACGATGCGTGCCAGCAGGGCTTCGCCTCGCCGGTCCGGCTGTCGGTGGGGGAGAGCGTGGAGCTTCAGGGTCGGCTGTGCCAGGGGGACATCGATCACGTCGGGGTGCGCCTTGAGGCGGGCGAAGGGCTTGAGGCGACGCTGATCCCGGGTGAGGGGATCGGGGCGCTGGAGCCGAGCCTGATCGGGCCGGACTGCGTGACGGTGGTCGCGGAGGCCGGCTTCGAGGGGGATCCCTCGCGGGTGGGCTTCAGAGCGCCGTCGGCGGGGGTCTACGTGCTGAGGCTGGCGCCGGCCCGGGCCTTTGACACCAACGATTACACGGCGGTGATCCGTCGCCTCGCGCGGGGCTGCGGGGTCGACCCCGAGGAGCCCAATGAGGTCGGCAACGGGCTGACGCCGAGGCTGGACGGGGCGCGCGGCGAGGTGATCGAGGTGGTGGACCGCAATGTGTGCTTCGGGGATGAGGACTGGTACGCGGTGCCGCTGGACGTGTCGGGCGACGCGATCAGGGTGACGTTGAGGCAGGACGCGCAGCAGGTGCCGCTTGGGGTGGAGATCCGGGGCGTGGGCGACCTGGTGCTGGCCGAGGCTGTCGAGGACGCGCCGGAGAAGACGGCGGTGACGGGGCCGATCAACGCGCTGGGGCTGTACTTCATCCGGGTGTACGCGACCGGGCCGGTGTCGCTGGAGGGGGTGGGCTACGGGCTTGAGGTGCTGGTCAACGCCGACAGCGACTGCGACGAGGACGCCTTCGAGCCCAACGACAACCCTGCCGAGGCCGTGCCGCTGCTGCCGGGCGTGCACGCGATGAACCTGTGCCAAGGGAGGGACGACGCGGAGTGGTTCGAGGTGGAGTTCGTGCCGGGCGATCGGGTGCGCGTGTCGCTGACCTACGATCACAGCCTGGTCGCGCCGGAGGAGTCGTTGAGCACGACGCTCTTTGGCCCTGGCGGGGTGGGCGACGTGCGCGACTTCGCGCTCCGGGAGGGCGTCTCGGACACGGACACGCTGGCCTTCGCCCCCGACGGCTTCCTGGTCTCCGAGCAGGACGCGGGGGTCTGGCTCCTGAGCGTGGAGTCGGGATCGGGCGGGATCGCGGTGGATTTTGAGTTGAGCGTCGAGGTGGAGGCGCCGGTCTGCGAGGAGGATCCTGGCGAGCCGCGCAATGAGCGCTGCGAGGATGCGCTCCGGGTGCAGCCGGGGCAGCCCCTCGGGGGCTTCCTGTGCGGCAGCGCGCGCGATGAGGACTGGTTCGTGGTGTCCCCGGATCCGAACCGGGGGCTCTCGATCAGGCTGGAGCACCTGCACTTTGACGGCAATCTGGAGATGGAGGCCTACGCTGGCGACGGCGTCGAGCTTCTGGGCTTCAGCTACAACGCGGGGCCGGATTTTGAGTCGATAGACCTCTTCCCGGTGCCTGAGGGCGATGTGTGCGTGAGGGTCTTTACGCGGAGCTTCAGCGTGACCAACGCGTACACGCTCAGCGCGGATCTGGACTGATTCTTGAGGAAGATCGTTGGTTTACCATACAACAGCGAGGGCGGTGAGATGAGCAGCAATACCCGACAGCGACGAGGCGACAGCCTTCCACCCTGGTTACTGTGCGCGATCGTCGTGGCTGCCGTTGGATTGAGCAGCCAGGCGCAGAGCCAGACGACCTACTCGCAGACCTTCACGGGAGGTCAGGACACGCCCTCGACGAGCCAGGTGTGCCAGGCCTGGACGACCTTCCAGAACCAGCTCAGCACGAGCGTCGTCTACGAACGGGTGGTGATGAAGGGGAGCCGCAACGAGACGGGCTTCACATGCACGGGCTCGGTGGCCAACCAGATCTGCCAGCGGATCAAGTCGAACAACCAAGCGACGACCTCCTTCGCGTGCAATGGCCAGACGTGGTTCCTGGGCGGCTGCGGCGGGGGCCTTGAGGTCAACGTGGGGGCAGGCGGGATCTGCAACTGCAACAGCGGCAACATCGCAACCGTGCGCGCTTGCATTGGAAACAGCAACTGGGGGGGGATCAACGGGGCCACCTGCGGCGGCGGCACCCAGCGCATGGACATCGTGTGCGAGCCGGCGGGGAACAATGGCCCGCCGGTGATCCAGCCGATCAACAACCGGACGGACGACGAGGGGGCCGCGATCAACCTTCAGGTCCAGGCCACCGACCCCGAGGGGAACCCGCTGACCTACTCGGCCACGGGCCTGCCGCCGGGCTTGAGCATCAACGCGACGACGGGCTTGATCACGGGGACGATCTCGGGGACCGGCTCGGTCAACAGCCCTTATACGACCAACGTGACGGTCAGCGACGAGGGGCGACATACGGTCAACCGGTCCTTCACCTGGACGGTGCGGGATACGATCAACATCACGTCGATCTTCTACTCGGAGAACTTCACCGCAGGTCAGAACACGCCGAGCACGGAGGAGGTCTGCCGGGACTGGAACGTCTTCAGGGGCCAGCTGTCCTCGGGCGTGACCTACGACGCGATCACGATCAAGGGGAGCAACAACGAGACGGGCTTTACGTGCACGGGCGCGGCGGCCAACGACATGTGCCAGCGGATCCGGTCGGACAACCGCGCGACGACCTCCTTCTCCTGCGGCGGCCAGACCTGGTTTATTGGCGGTTGTGGGGACGGCGTCGAGGTCAACGTGGGGGCCAACGGGATCTGCAACTGCAACTCCGGAAACATCGCAACTGTGCGCCCTTGCATCGGAAACTCGAACTGGGGTGGCATCAACGGGGCCACCTGCGGCGGCGGCACCCAGCGCATGGACGTCATCTGCACGCTGTCCGGGCCTAACAGCCCGCCGACGATCCAGGCCATCGCGGATCGGACGGACAACGAAGCGGCGGTCATCTCGCTTCAGGTTCAGGCCACGGACCCGGATCGCAACCCCATCACCTATTCGGCCACGGGCCTGCCGCTTGGCCTGTCGATCAACGCCACGACCGGCTTGATCTCGGGGACGACGACCGACAGCGCGTCGTCTCTGAGCCCGTACTCCACCCGCGTGACCGTCTCGGATGGCCGGGCTTCGGCCAGCACCTCCTTCGTCTGGACCATCAACAACAGCGTGCCGACGATCCGCCACTTCTATTCGGAGAACTTCACGGGCGGGCAGAACACGCCGAGCACGTCGGAGGTCTGCCGGGACTGGAACGTCTTCCGGGGGGTGCTGTCCTCGACCATCAATTACGGCAAGATCACGATCAAGGGCAGCCTCAACGAGACGGGGTTCACGTGCACGGGTTCGGCGGCCAACGACATGTGCCAGCGGATCCGGTCGGACAACCGCACGACGGCCTCCTTCTCCTGCGACGGCCAGACCTGGTCCATCGGAGGCTGTGGGGACGGGGTCGAGGTCAACGTGGGTGCCAACGGGATCTGCAACTGCAACAGCGGAAACATCGGAACCGTGCGTCCTTGCATCGGAAACTCGAACTGGGGCGGCATCAACGGGGCCACCTGCGGCGGCGGCACCCAGCGCATGGACGTCATCTGTGAGGAGCTGACCCCGAACTTTGCCCCTGTCGTCCAGGCCCTCCCCAACAGGACCGACAATGAGGGCGTTGTCATCGCGCTTCAGGTCCAGGCGACGGACGGCAACAACGACCCGCTGACCTACTCGGCCACGGGCCTGCCCCAAGGTCTGACCATCAACGCCACGACCGGCCTGATCTCGGGGACGATCGCAGGCACGGCCTCGGTGGGCAGCCCCTACAGCGTGGTGGTGACGGTGGACGACCGTCGTGCGCAGTCGACGCGGGCCTTCACCTGGACGATCAACGATACGATCAACGTCACATCGTTCTTCTACTCGGAGAACTTCACCGCAGGTCAGAACACGCCGAGCACGGCGGAGGTCTGCCGGGATTGGAACGTCTTCAGGGGCCAGCTGTCCTCGGGCGTGACCTACGATGCGATTACGATCAGGGGCAGCCTCAACGAGACGGGGTTCACGTGCACGGGCGCGGCGGCCAACGACATGTGCCAGCGGATCCGGTCGGACAACCGCACGACGACCTCCTTCTCCTGCGGCGGCCAGACCTGGTTCATTGGCGGTTGTGGGGACGGGGTCGAGGTCAACGTGGGTGCCAACGGGATCTGCAACTGCAACAGCGGAAACATCGCAACCGTGCGCCCTTGCATCGGAAACTCGAACTGGGGCGGCATCAACGGGGCCACCTGCGGCGGCGGCACCCAGCGCATGGACGTCATCTGCACCGTCGCCGGGCCCAACTCAGCGCCGACGATCCAGACCATCGCGGATCGGACGGACAACGAAGAGGCGGTCATCTCGCTTCAGGTGCAGGCCGCGGACCCGGATCGCAACCCGCTGACCTACTCGGCCACGGGCCTGCCGGTGGGCCTGTCGATCAACCCCAACACGGGCGTCATCGGCGGGACGATCAGCGGCAGCGCGGCGGCCAACAGCCCCTACACCACCCGCGTGTCCGTCTCGGACGGCCGAGCCTCGGCCAGCACCTCCTTCCGGTGGACGATCAACAACACCGTCCCCACCGTCATCAACTTCTACTCGGAGAACTTCACGGGGGGGCAGCAGACGCCGGACAGCGCCGAGGTCTGCCGGGACTGGCGCGTCTTCCAGGGCCAGCTCTCCTCCAGCGTCACCTACGGCAGGATCACGCTCAAGGGCAGCAACAACGAGGCGGGCTTCACCTGCGTCGGCAGCGTGGCCAACGACATCTGCCAGCGGATCAGGTCCGACGACCGCAACACGACCTCCTTCACCTGCGACGGCCAGACCTGGTTCACCGGCGGCTGCGGCAACGGCCTTGAGGTCAACGTCGGGGCCGGCGGCATCTGCAACTGCAACAGCGGCAACACTCTGGGGACGGTGAGGCCCTGCATCGGGAACAACAACTGGGGAGGGATCGGGGGCAACACCTGCAGCGGCGGCACCCAGCGCATGGACGTCATCTGCGAGGAGCTTGGCCCCAACGATCCGCCCGTGGTGCAGGCCATCGCCAACCGCACCGACAATGAGGGCGTCGACATCAGCCTCCAGGTGCAGGCCACCGACCCGAATCAAAACCCGCTGGTCTACTCCGCCACGAACCTTCCGACCGGCCTGACGATCAACGCCACGACGGGCGTCGTGAGCGGCAGGATCGACGGCAGCGCCTCGGCCAACAGCCCCTACACCACCCGGATCACCGTCTCGGATCGACGCGCCGAGACCTCGATCACCTTCACCTGGACGATCAACGACACGATCAACATCACGTCGCTCTTCTACTCGGAGAACTTCACCGCAGGTCAGAACACGCCGAGCACGGAGGAGGTCTGCCGGGACTGGAACGTCTTCCGGGGCGTGCTGTCCTCGGGCGTGACCTACGACGCGATTACGATCAGGGGCAGCAACAACGAGACAGGGTTCACGTGCACGGGTTCGGCGGCCAACGACATGTGCCAGCGGATCCGGTCGGACAACCGCACGACGACCTCCTTCTCGTGCGGCGGCCAGACCTGGTTTATTGGCGGTTGTGGGGACGGGGTCGAGGTCAACGTGGGTGCCAACGGGATCTGCAACTGCAACAGCGGTAACATCGCAACCGTGCGCCCTTGCATTGGAAACTCGAACTGGGGCGGCATCAACGGGGCCACCTGCGGCGGCGGCACCCAGCGCATGGACGTCGTCTGCAGCATCGCCGGGCCCAACAGCCCGCCGGTGATCCAGGCCATCGCGGATCGGACGGACAACGAAGCGGCGGTCATCTCGCTTCAGGTGCAGGCCACGGACCCGGATCGCAACCCCATCACCTATTCGGCCACGAGCCTGCCGCTGGGCCTGACGATCGACGCCGTCCGCGGCCTGATCTCAGGCACGATCTCGGGAGATGCGGCGGTCAACAGCCCCTACACCACCCGGATCACCGCCTCGGACGGCCGCGCCACCGCCAGCATCACCTTCGTCTGGACGATCCGCGACACGATCCAGGTGCCGCCGGTCATCTACTCGGAGAACTTCACGGGGGGTCAGAGCACGCCGGACAGCGCCGAGGTCTGCCGAGACTGGCGGCTCTTCCAGGGCCAGATCGACGCCAACCGGGTCTACACCGTCGTGACCATGAAGGGGAGCAACAACGAGACAGGGTTCACGTGCACGGGTTCGGTGGCCAACGACATCTGCCAGCGGATCCGGTCTGACAACCGCTCGACGGTCTCCTTCCAGTGCGACGGCCGGACCTGGTTCCTGGGCGGCTGCGGCAACGGCCTTGAGGTCAACGTGGGGGCGGGCGGCATCTGCAACTGCAGCAGCGGCAACATCGGGACCGTGCGCCCCTGCATCGGGAACGACAACTGGGGCGGCTACAACGGCAACACCTGCGGCGGCGGCACCCAGCGCATGGACGTCATCTGCGGGCAGTTCGGCCCCAACGAGGCGCCCGTGGTGCAGGCCATCGCCAACCGCACCGACAACGAGGGCGTCGACGTCAGCATCCAGGTCCAGGCCACCGATCCGGATCAAAACCAGCTGGTCTATTCGGCGACGGGTCTGCCTACGGGCGTGATCATCGACAACAGAACGGGCCGGATCGCGGGCACCATCGACGGCTTCGCCTCGGAGAACAGCCCCTACACGACGCGGGTCACCGTCTCGGATGGCCGGGCCCAGGTGACCGTGTCCTTCACCTGGACCATCAACGACACCATCCGGATCGCCCGGACCTTCTACTCGGAGAACTTCACGCAAGGGCAGGATACGCCGGACAGCGCCGAGGTCTGCCGCGACTGGCGACTCTTCCAGGGCCAGCTCTCCTCGACCCGGACCTACACGCGGGTCGTCCTCAAGGGGAGCAACAACGAGACAGGGTTCACGTGCACGGGGTCTGTGGCCAACCAGATCTGCCAGCGGATCCGGTCGGACGACCGCAACACGACCTCCTTCACGTGCGGCGGCCAGACCTGGTTCCTGGGCGGCTGCGGCAACGGCCTTGAGGTCAACGTCGGGGCCGGCGGCATCTGCAACTGC
>SXGS01465379.1_pt1 | contig 12776 bp, 11 predicted proteins | sample 3174681 | NCBI WGS metagenome assembly SXGS01 (sample SAMN11356861, study PRJNA531348) | freshwater metagenome | isolation source: freshwater sample F1-80 | place: China: Fuxian Lake, Yuxi | collected 2017-12-25
CTCCCTCAAACAGGGCAGGAAAGGACCACTCTCAGCGCAGGCCAGCTCCCTCCGTTTCAGTATCATCTTGCATTGGAATGAAACTCCGCTTCAGTATCATTCTTGGATTGGAAAATGCTACTGCGTCTTTCCACACGGCATTTTATCCCCCAAAACACCTCCTAGAAACAGAATCCTTCAGACTGTCGTAATTAACTGTCACTTTCAGAACTAAGAGGCGCACTACTGTCAACATTATTTGGCGTACTCTTCAAGTAGGGGCCAATTGGCCGGACTCACGGAAGAGGCCCGGAAATTCGCACTTGATCGTTTCCGGCCGATCCAACCACACCTTGTGCAGAACCACTTCTGGAGCGAAGCGGCCAGATGCCGCTGCGATGTCTCAGACATGGCTTGCGTCAGAAGAACATAACGCCGAGTAACCCATACAAGACCGGCGGTTAGGACGCATGTCACAACGGCACAAAACGCCTGTATCGCGGCCGGGAGATTCTGCTCTTGTTGTACCCACCACAAGAACCTCTCCAGCCAACGAGCGTTCATCGAAATCCTGTCGCCTTATCGTAAGCGCGAGGAGCTGGAAAACCTCATCCCGCGCACACCTCGAGCGCCGCTTCGAGCGCCTGCTCAATCAGGTCGCACATCTCGTCGATATCCGCTTCCTCGGCGATGAGCGCCGGCGCGACCGCGAACCACGTCGGATCGACTCGCATGATCAGCCCATTCGCCGCCGCCGTTTTCTTGAGCGCTCGGCCAAGCGCGGGAAAGGGTTCACGGGAATTGTTTTCTTTCGCCAATTCGACGCCTCGCAGAATGCCGCGCCCGCGCACTTCGCGCACCACGCCGTACCGCTTCAGCTTTTCGAGACGCGCGGCCAGGTACTCGCCCAGACGCTGAGCTTTCTCCGGCAGACGCTTCTCCAGCATCTCGTCAATTACCGCGCACCCCACCGCGCAGGCCAGTGGATTGCCCGCGAACGTATGGCCGTGGGAAAATTGGACGTCGCTCTCCACCGGGCCGAAAAACGCGCTCGCCATGTCCTCCCGCGCCACCATCGCGCCCATGGGGACCGCGCCCGTCGAAAGTCCCTTTGCGCAGCACATCATGTCCGGTGTTACACCGAACGTCTGCGCCGCGAACATGTTCCCCGTCTTGCCGAATCCCGTAATCACTTCGTCGAAGATGAGCATCACGTTGTGCCGCGTACACGCGTCGCGGATGATGCGGAAGTACTCCTCGGTCGGCGTGATGATGCCGCCCGTATTGCCGATGGGTTCGACAAGAACGCCCGCAACGGTTGAGGGGTCCTCGGCGACGATCACGTCCTCGACGGCCTTGGCCGCAAATCGGTTCGCCTCCTCCCATGTCGGGAAGCGGTCGCGATAAAACGTCGGTGGAAAGACCTTCAAAAAGCCCGGCAGTTGCGGCTCGAACTTCGTTTTCCGGGTTCCCGTGCCGCTTGCCGCCCTGCCGCCGAATGTCCCGCCGTGGTAACCGTAGTACCGGCTGATGAACTTGTATTTCCCAGGATGGCCTGTCTGACGCCAGTACTGGCGCGTGAACTTCATGGCGGCTTCGTTCGCTTCCGAGCCGCCGCTGAAAGCCTTAACGTAGTTCAAGTTGCCGGGCGTCACCGAGCCGAGCTTCTCGATGAAGTCGAGCGCGACATCCGAAATTCCATGGAGCGGCGGCGCGAAGGTCATGCGCTCCATCTGGATACGCATGGCCTCCATCACGCGCGGATGTGCATGGCCGAGCGACGCGACGAAAATGCCGCCGATCGCGTCAAAATAGCGCTTTCCCTGGACGTCCCAATAGTAGAGACCCTTGGCCCGCTCAAAGATCAACGCGTCCTCGATCACTTCCGAATTCTGAAGGAAGTCGATGTAGGTGCGCCTTAACAGCCGTTCCTGCCGCTCGTCCGGCTTCACTTCTCCGGAATCCAGGCGACGAGTTCGATTTCAACGCGGGTGGCGGTATCGGGGAAGTCGACGCCGAACGCTGACCTCGCAGGCGCGCTCTTTGGGAAATACTGCGCGTAGACTTCGTTCATCGCGTTCTTCTCGGTCTTCACGTCGGCGAGGAGAACCGTGACTTTCAGCACGTTTTCAAGGGACGAGCCGAGCGCCTCCAGATTCTCCTTGTGGGCCTTGAGAATGTTGTGGGTTTGCTCCTTGATGTCGCCGCCGAAGGCCAACGGGTCCTTGCGCGCTTCCGGGCGCACGCCCGTCAGTCCCGAACTAAAGAACAGATTGCCCAGCCGGACACCGCCTTTGGAAGGAGTGCGTCCCCCCGGCGCGGCTGCCGCAGCCATGGCCGCCATTGCCGACGCCCCGCCCGCCGCTCCGACACCCACGGCCGATTTCAGAAACTTTCTTCGCTCGCTCATGTACATCCTCCTGAGGGGATATTCTTTCACAACTGCTAGCCCTTCGGCTTCTTGCCTGCGATGTATTCGTTCACAACTTCTTCCAGCACCTCGAGAGGCACAGCGCCGGTTCGCAGCACCACATTGTGAAACTCGGGAAGGGAATACTTTCCCCCGAGCTCCCGGCGCGCCTTGTCGCGCAGCTCCAGAATTTTCAGTTGGCCAATCATGTACGCGCAGGCCTGGCCCGGCGCGGCCACATAGCGCTCCACCTCGCTAACCGAAATTCCGTAGTCGATCGCCTGTTGGCGAGTCCAGCCTTTCGTGTGCAATCCTGTGTCGACGACCAACCGCTTCGCGCGGAACAACTGAGCATCGAGTGCGCCGAGTTTGCCTGGAAGGTCGTCGTCGTACCAGCCGCTTTCCATGGCCAGTGCCTCCGCGTAGAGGCCCCAGCCCTCCGAAAACGCGGTCATACCTTCCCGGATGATTCGGTCAGCTCGGAACCGTGGCAGGTCCTTGTCTTCCTGCTGTAGGGCGACCTGAAAGTGATGCCCCGGAACCGCCTCGTGGTAGGCGAGCGTGCGCATACCAAGGCGCGAAAACTTCGGGCCCACCAGAGGAACGTTGAACGTCCCTGGTCTCGATCCGTCGCGCGCGGCGACAGAGTAGTTGGCCGCGGCGTTGCGTTCCGCATATTCCGGGATGCGGCGAATTACGACGAGGGCCTTTGGGCGGAGGTCGAATAAAGAACCGGCCCGGCGTTCCGCCTCGCGCATGATCTTCTCGTAATCGGCGAGGATCGTGGTCCTGACGCCGGGCGCATCCGGGTAAGAGTGATCGTCCTGCGCCTTCGCGAACCGGTCCTTCACCGAGCCGTCCCGATAGCCAAGCTCTCGCAGCAGTTTGTCCATCGCGCCTTCGACTTGCGTCACTTTTTCGAGACCGGTCCGGTGAATCTGATCGGCGGTAAGCGGGGTCGCGGTGTAGCCGCGAAGGCGAGAGGCATAGGCGGCCGCGCCCTCGGGCAGCTTCGAGATCCCGGCATCGTCCGTGGCGGCTTTACGCTGCTCCTCCAGGAGGGCAATCACGCGGCGAAAGGACGGAACGACTGAATCCGTGACCGTCTTCGTAGCCGCCAGGCGGAATTTCCGGCGATCGTCGGCTGAGATAGATGGCGACTTCGAAATGCGCTCCTCGTATGAAGCGACCAGGACGTTGTTGCCCGGTTCCGGGGCGGCCAGGCGTTCAACTTGGCCGATGGTGGCAGTGAGGATAAAGCGAGGCGGGATGATGCCACGCCTGGCCGCCGCGCGGGCAACGACGATGGCCTCGTCCAGGCGGGAGGCGACTTGCGATAGCCGCAGGAGATAATTTTCCACATCGCCCGGATTTCTGGCTGGGTGGATGTCCGTCAGGAACCGGACCAGCCCTGCTGGAAACCCGCCAATACCTTGATTGAATACGTAATGATGGCCGTCGAACCGTGCGCTCCGGACGACTGCATCCAGTTGCCACTCAAGCACTCGGGCGGACAACCGTTGGGAGGCGGAGAGTTGCTTCACGTCAAATCGACGTAGTTCCGCGAGGCCGCGACGCGCCCGGTCCACTCGCTCCTTGCGGACTCGCTCGGTCTCGGGCGAGAGTTGGCTGTCGATCCTGACCTGCTCCGCTCCAGAGAAGTACTGCGTGAATGTGGCGAGTTCGGGAGACGCCCGCACCCAATCCGCGGTGAAGCGTTCGAAGAATTCGTCAATACCAGTGGCCGCTGAGGCCTCGAGACCGGTGAAAACCAGAAGCGGGATTAGGAGTAGGGGCCGCAGCATTGAGTGATCGTACCAGATCTCCGTCAATGCGGTCGCGCAAAAGGGCGGTCAAGTCCATTGTCGATCGGCCGTTCCTGTGCCGCGCGTTCGAACATGGCAGCGGTGATCTCAGCGCTGCTTGGCCATTGTCCCCGCCGCTGCCCAGCGTGCGTCTGATAGTCCTGCAACCGGTCGGGATCGGGCTCGACTACCTTGCTGCCTTGCAGGAATAGCAGCCCAACTTTGTCTGTTGGCATCCGGGCGACAAATGCCTCGGCGGCGTCAAGGGCATCACGCAGGCACGTGATAACGGTCTTGGGGTCGAGGGGTTCGCTCGTGCGCAAGGCGTTCCATTCGGCTGCCGGATAGTTGGAATTGCGCCGGATTTCGGCGATCAATCCTTCAGGAGTAAAACCAGGGGATTTTTCTGCCGCGGCCCACACAACTGCTCCAAGCGGCAGAATGGTTTCGTGAATCGTTACAAGATCAACAAGGTCGCGTACTTCGCGACGCCCGGCCGCCGCCATGACCTTGTTTGTGGCAAGGTCAATCGGATGGAGCAAATAGCCGAAGGTTTCGTCCCGAATTGCCGGGAAGAATCGAAAATCGCTGTCGGCGACCCATTCCAGGCGCGTGGAAGTTTTGTCGCGCGTCACTTCAGCGGAATAGACAAGGGGCAATTGCCGCAGCCATACAACGTCATAGCCCGCCGTTTCGAGTGCCGCGGCATCTTTCAAAGCCGTGTTTGCAACGCGTTCCTCCCGGTCGTGGAAAATGTCGATGTCCGCGGAATAGCGCAGAGCGTCCCGGTTTAGCGGTGTTGCGCCGGCGACATAACTTTCCGGATCGCGATGCGACGCAAGCAGCCGGAGAATTTCGGTTTGAATCTTAGAGAGCGGCACGGCACGCCTGCTCAATCCGTTCCGCCAAGCGCCGAGCTTCACGATCGCCCTCAATGCGCAAGGCTCGCGCCACGACCAGAGCATCCGCGGGAGTGGGTTCTTCGAGCAACCGCTTGTTCCAGAGAGCCCGTACTCCATACTGTTCGAAGGCCCTCCGGTAAAGGCTTTGGTAGTCGCCAGGGCCTGTCGCCATCTCGCTCATATGACCCATTATGGAACAACTCGTGCACGCAAGCGCTACAGCGGGGCGGGCGCCCGCGGACAGCCTGGACAGAGCGTCGGCGCCCGCCGTCCGCGCTAGAAGGGTTCTACGTTCGATGGTTGGGTGCATGGTTTCACGGTGGATCATCATAGACGTTTTGGCTGGGCGCCGACAGCTAATCGACCGCCTTCCTGGTGAAAGAATGCCCGTAACTACCGACGCCGGTGTCACGAAGTGAACGCCAAGTGCCGCTCGAAGGAACCTCGAGCGTAGAGCAAAAACGTTCGCGCCGAGGTGCAAGAACCGGATCCGAGGATAGTGTTGGGCAAACGTACAGCTGAGCGTGAGCCTTGGTTTCAAATCCCCAGCAGCCCGCGTCTGGTCCTAAATGCGAGAGTGAGAATCGAACCGGATTCGCACCCTTCCTCTCCAATTGATAGAATTTGAACACGATCATGAAATTGTGGGCTCCGATTCTCGTCTGTCTGCTCGGTCGATGTCCGGCAGCCAGGTCGCAGAGCAAGGCCGACTTCGCGCGCGACGTTGAGCCGCTGCTGCGCACGCGGTGCTATCTCTGCCACGGCCCGCAAGCACAAATGAATGGCCTGCGCCTCGACCAGGCTTTTCCATCGAAGGCTATAGTCGAGGGAAAGAGCGGCGAGAGCAAGTTGATCCATCGCGTCGAGGGTCGGGATGGACTCCCGGTCATGCCGCCGGTGGGTGCGAAGCTGACTCCGGAGGAAATCGCGAGATTGCGCGCTTGGATCGATCAGGGTGCGGTTTGGCCGGCCCGTGGCGCGCGTCCCGGCCTATGGAGCTTTCAGCCCATCCGCCGGCCTGCGGCGCCCGCTGTCAAGGACGCAACCTGGGCGCGCAACGACATCGACAACTTTGTGCTGGCGAAGCTCGAGGCGGAGGGAATTCGCCCGTCGCCTGAAGCGGATGGCCCGACGCTGATCCGGCGCGCTTCGCTCGACCTTACCGGTCTCCCGCCCACGCCTGCGGAGACGGCGGAGTTCCTGAACGACAAGCGTCCCGACGCCTACGACCGGCTCATCGCGCGCCTGCTCGCCTCTCCTCACTACGGAGAACGGTGGGCGCGGCCCTGGCTCGATGTCGCGCGGTATGCCGACAGTGACGGTTATGAGAAAGATCTGGTTCGTCCCCACGCGTGGCGGTACCGAAACTGGGTGATTGGGGCGCTCAATCGCGACATGCCGTACGACCGCTTTACGATTGAACAGATCGCCGGCGACCTGCTGCCGAATGCGACCGTGGACCAGCGAGTGGCAACGGGCTTTCATCGCAACACGCTGACGAATCGTGAGGCCGGCTCTTCTCAAGACGAAATTCGTTTCGAGCAGCTTGTGGATCGCACCAATACTGCCAGCACTGCGTGGCTTGGACTCACGGCCGGGTGCGCGCAATGCCACGATCATAAGTACGATCCCATCACTCAGAAGGATTACTACCAGTTGATGTCGTACTTCCGCTCAGCGGACGAAGAGAACATCGAGGCTCCGCTTGACGGAGAGATGGGGCCCTACCTGCGCGCGCGGCCGGAGTACGACCGCAAGCGGGCCGAGTTGTTGCGAGAGAACAACGTGCCAGCGCTTCAGGCGGAATGGGAACGGAATATTCGCGAAACCATCGCCGATCCCGGAAAGCGGCTCGATTGGGATTTCTCAGTCACGTCGATGACCGCGATGCTCGACGGCGCCCGGAAGATCCTCGCCATCGAGCCGGGTAAGCGTTCACGGCAGCAGACCGCCCGCCTGACGGATTACTTCGTGTCGAATCCGGGTCCCGCGAATGCAAAGGATGCGGAAGTCACGAAAAAGCTGCGCGAACTACGCACGAAGTTGCAGGATCTCGCAGCGAATTTCCCTTCCTTGACTCAAGCGCAGGTGCTCGCCGAAGCCAAAACGCCGCCGAAGAACTTTCTCTACCTGAAGGGCGACTATCGCAACCCAGGCCCCGAGGTACGGCCGGCAACACTCGAATCGTTGCCCGCTCTCACGCCTCCCGCCGGCGAACCTCCGCGCCTGTCGTTCGCCCGATGGCTGGTATCTCGAGAGAATCCGCTTACCTCGCGCGTCGCGGTGAACCGCATGTGGAACGAATTCTTCGGGCGCGGACTCGTGAAGACGGTGGAGGACTTCGGATCGCAGGGAGACCGTCCCACGCATCCGGAACTGCTTGACTACCTTGCGGCGGAGTTTATGGATCGAGGTTGGAGCGTTAAGGAAATGCACCGGATGATCACGATGTCGGCCGCCTACCGCCAACGGTCCCACTCGCGTCCGGAATTGCAGGGACGCGATCCCGATAACGCGCTCATTGCGCGCCAGGCGCGCCTGAGGCTTCCGGCGGAACTGCTGAGAGACGAAGCGCTGGCCTCAAGCGGGCTGCTGAACGCGGCCATCGGGGGCAAGAGCGTGCGTCCGCCCCAGCCAAAGGGCGTGGTGGAGTTGACGTATGGTTCGGCGAAGTACGTGGAGTCGGAAGGCGCGGACCGTTACAGGCGCGGCCTCTACGTGCATTTCCAACGGACCTCGCCGCATCCCCAGTTGATGAATTTCGACGCGCCGGACTCGCACGTCACATGCACGCGGCGGCGGCGGTCGAACACATCCCTTCAGGCGCTTAACCTGCTGAACGATCCTGTGTTTCTCGAAGCGGCTCAGGCGCTCGCCGAACGAACGTTGCGGGAATCTGCCGGCGCGGCTTTCCAGGACCGTATCCGGCACGCTTACCGGTTGTGTCTCGCACGCGAGCCAGCAGCGAAGGAAGTGGAAACTCTGCTTTCATATTTCCAGACGCAGGAGAGAATTCTGGCGGGCGACGAGAAGGGACGGGCCGCGCTCTACCCGCTCAATCCGGAAGCCGCGGCCTGGGTTGGCGTGGCGAGCGTGTTGTTGAATCTCGACGAATTCATTACAAGGGAGTGACCGATGAACCCGCTCGAACTTGCGCGAATTCAGACGCGGCGCAGCTTCTTCAAGACGTCGGCCGGAGGCATTGGAACCATGGCCCTCGCGGACCTGCTTTCCGCGGAGGGACGCACGGCGCAGAGCAGCGATCCCCTCATGCCCCGGACTCCGCACTTCGCCCCGAAGGCGAAGAACGTGATCTTCATGTTCATGGAGGGAGGGCCCAGTCAGATCGATCTGTTCGATCCGAAGCCGGCCTTGCAGAAGTGGCATGGGAAACCACTGCCGCCGTCGATGACGAAGGACCTGCGCCTGGCTTTCATCAAGCCCACCGCTGCCGTGCTTGCCTGCCCGCGCGAGTTCAGACGCCATGGACGGAGCGGCATCGAGTTCTCCGACTACATTCCGCACATCGCCTCCTGCGCGGACGACATCTGTCTTGTGCGCTCCATGCACTCGGAGGCCTTCAACCACCACCCAGGCCAGTTGCTGCTCATGACGGGATCGACGCAGTTCGGCCGTCCCACAATGGGCGCATGGGTCACCTACGGACTCGGCAGCGAATCCCGCAATCTTCCAGGGTTTGTGGTGCTTTCTTCGGGTGCGGGGACGAGCGGCGGCGCGACGAATTTTTCGAGCGGTTTTCTCTCATCTACTTTCCAGGGAACAGTCTTCCGCAGCTCAGGCGAGCCGATTCTCTATCTCGCGAATCCCGACGGCGTCAATTCCGAAACACAGCGGGCTCGGCTCGACGCGATTCGCGGCTTGAACGAGCAGCGCTACGCCACCACAGGCGACGAGGAAATCGCCGCGCGGATTCATTCCTACGAGCTGGCGTTCCGGATGCAAACGGCCGCACCGGAGTTGCTTGATTTCTCCAAGGAGTCTCCCGCCACGCTCGAAATGTACGGTGTCAACAAAGAACCGACAAGGCCCTATGCGACGAACTGCCTGCTGGCGCGGAGAATGGTGGAACGCGGCGTACGTTTCGTCCTCATGATGCACGCAAGCTGGGACGACCACACTGAGATCAACAGGAAACTGAAGAAGAACTGTGACATTACCGATCAGCCGGCCGCTGCGCTGATCAAAGACCTGAAACAACGTGGGCTACTCGATGAGACGCTTGTAGTTTGGGGCGGGGAATTCGGGCGGACTCCGATGGTGGAGATCCGGAAACCGGAAGACGCTGACAACGGCGGGCGCGACCATCATCCCGTGGCCTACAGCATGTGGATGGCGGGAGGTGGCATCAAGGGCGGGACCGTTATTGGAAAGACCGACGACCTTGGATTTAACATCGTGGAGGACAAGGTGCACGTGCATGACTTGCAGGCGACGATTCTAAACCGCCTCGGCTTCGAGCACACCCGTTTCACGTACCGGCATATGGGGCGCGACTACAGGCTGACGGACCTTGAGGGAAACGTCGTCCGTAAGATGTTGGTGGGAGCATGAGGCGCAGGTCCGCTCTGGCAACGCTTGCCGGATCGGCCGCCGTCTTCGGCGCCGAGACTCGCGAACGCGCTCCTGACTTTGTCGGCAAGACTATCAAGGGTGAAAAGTTCAGCAAGGAAAGTCTGAAGGGCAAGATCGTCCTCCTTCAATTTTGGGCTACATGGTGCGGGTACTGCCGCCGCGACGAACCTGCCGTCGATGCGGTGCTGCGAGATTTTTCCGCACAGGGGTTAATCGTGCTCGGCATCAACGTGCGCGAACCGAAAGCGACGGTCCTGGAGTACCTCGGAAAGCATCCACGGGCGTGCAAGATTGTCCTCACGGAGGACACGAATTTAACATCGATGGTCCCCACGAACGCTTTTCCCCTCTATATACTGCTTGATCGCGAAGGCGCGGTTGCGGGCGTCCAGAAAGGCTCGGGTGGTGAAGAGATGCTGCGGCGCATGCTGAAACTGGTGCAATTGGAGCGGTAAGAACGGCGTTTCACCGCCGCCGCATGCCATACTGGACTGGTGATCAAGAGCGCGGTCGTCCCCGTGGCCGGACATGGCACCCGCCTCCTTCCGGCCACCAAGTCCCAGCCCAAGGAAATGCTTGCCGTGGCACGCAAGCCAATTGTTCAATACGTCGTCGAGGAACTGGTCGCGAACGGCATTGAGCAGGTTCTTTTCATCACGGGCAGGAACAAGACTTCGATCGAGAATCATTTCGACCACGACCCGGAACTCGCGCGCGCTCTCAACGACTCCAACAAGAAAGAGCTCCTCGAAGAACTTGATTTCAAGGGTTACAACGATGCCAAGTTCTTTTACACACGCCAGCGGATGCAGAAGGGGCTCGGCGATGCAATCCTGTGCGGCGAGAATTTTGCGGGCGAGATGCCCTTTCTGGTGGCGTTGGGCGATTCCATTCTGGGCCTGAACGCGAACTCCAAAACGGTGGCGAATATGGCGGAGTTGTTTGTGTCAAAGCGGGCCAGTTGCGTCATCGCTGTGGAGGAAGTCCCGCATGAGGAAACGAGGCACTACGGCATCGTGCGGCCGGAGGGCAGGACGGGGGACAGCTTTCGCGTGGTGGATCTAGTGGAAAAGCCGAACCCCAAGGACGCCCCAAGCAACCTGGCGATCGCGGGCCGGTACATCTTCTCTCCGCTGATTTTCGACATGATTCGGCGCGTGAAGCCCGACAGGAGAGGCGAGATACAGGTGACGGATGCGATTCGATTGCTGTGCGAGGAGGGCAAACGAGTGCTCGCCGTGAAGTTGCCTCCCGGCGAGAAGCGATATGACATCGGGAACTTTCCCAGTTATTTCGAAACTTTTGTCGAGTTTGCCCTGGCGGACCCCGTTTACGGTGAGAAGTTCCGCGCGGTGCTTCATGAGATTCTGGGCAAGAGCAGCAGCAAATGAAGCGGAAGGCGCTGTTTTTCGGAGCGCTTGCCCTCATTCTCACCGCCTCGCGCCTATGCCATTCGGAGGTTCTCTGGGCCGAGGAAAATCTGCCGCTCGCCGCCGCGCTGCACGTGAAAGGCGGCCTGACCCTCTATCGCGATTTCTGGTTCGACAAACCGCCTCTGCTTCCTGCGTTCTATATGCTTGCGGGCGCGATCGACGGGGTACCGTTGCGCATCCTGGGCGCAGCTCACGCGCTCGCGGTGTGCATTCTAATCTTCGCCGCGGCGCGCTTGCGATGGAGCGAGCGCGAGGGATATCAGGCTGCGGCGGCGATGGCGTTCTTTCTGACGTTTGATACCCATTCCTCCGCCATTCCGGTCGCCGCTGACGCCTTAATGCTGGCGCCTCACGTCGCGGCGATGCTTCTGACCTGGAAGCGGATGCCTTTCGCGGCGGGCCTTGCCGCGGGTACTGCGTTTCTGTGCAATTCGAAAGGTATTTTCGTCGCGGCGGCGTGCCTGATCTGGAATTGGCGCGCCTTTCCGGCTCTTGCCGGAGGCTTCGCGATCCCAAACATCGTGGCATTGGCACACCTCTGGTCACATGGCGCGCTGTTGCCGTATTACGACCAGGTCTGGAAATGGGGGCGCATCTACGCAGGTGTGACGTTTGTCGCCGAGCCTTGGAAGAACGGCGCAATCCGGAGTGCGAACTGGCTGGGTTTCCACGCGGCGCTGGTTCTGGCCGCCGCGTGGTTTTGGCTCCGCGACCGCACGGGCGATGGCATGAAGTGGGCGGGCTGGGTAGCCGTGTCCATGATTGCGGTGGGGCTCGGATGGCGCTTTTTCCCGCGCTACTTCTATCAGCTTCTGCCTGTATTGACGCTGGCCGGGGCGAGGGGATTTACAATTGCGGGGCCGCGGCTGCGAGCCGCCATTCTGCTAGCGGCGCTCGTGCCAATGGTGCGCTTCGGACCCCGCTACGCGATGCTGGCTGCCGGCGAAGACACATGGGCCGATTCGGCCATGGACCGCGACAGCCGCGACGTTTCCCGGTTGGTCCGAACCATGGCACAGCGGGGGGACACGCTGCTGGTATGGGGTTTCCGCCCGGAGATCTACGTCTACACAGGTTTGCACGCTGGGACCCGATTCCTCGATTCACAACCATTGACCGGTGTGCCCGCCGACCGGCACCTGACGCAATCGACGCCTATCGCGCCAGATCTCGCGCGTGCCAATCGCGGCGAACTCACGCATTCAAGGCCGTCGTTTATTGTGGACGGTCTCGGTGCGTATAACCCCAGGCTGGCGATCACGGCTTTCGAGGATCTCCGCCCGTGGCTGCGAAACTATCACCTCGCGAGCAAGTCCGGTTTCAGTACGATTTGGCGACGCGATGACTAGCCTCGGGGATTCCGGCAGGCGTAGGGCAGGGATCTCACGATAGAGTCCGGATGAGACGGCGGTGGCTGCTCGATTGCTATCATCCGCGAACTGGAAATTCTTGCCGGCGGAGGCTCGAAATAGGAGAGACCGAGCCGCCCAGCCGGTTGCAGTGGAGTTCGATGTTTGACCCATCTTCTACAGTGATCGCTGATTTTTGTCGGTAAGTTGTTGATTCGCGAAGGAGGGATGCGGTTCTGGCGTAAATCCTAGTGTCACGTTTATTTGCAAATGGTTCGGTATATCGCTAGTTTGTTCTTGTAATC